>UMKX01013607.1_pt1 | contig 55149 bp, 45 predicted proteins | sample 1966471 | NCBI WGS metagenome assembly UMKX01 (sample SAMEA4836188, study PRJEB28245) | human gut metagenome | biome: gut microbiome; material: fecal sample | place: Denmark | collected 2008
GATTTAATAGCTCCGGTACTGCTTAAAGCTATTCTATCATTAACGGCAATGTTTGATAATCCACTAGCTAATTTTAATCTGAATAAATGTCCTAATACCAATATTGAAGTTTTTCTTCTGCCTCCAGTCATGGTAACTGGATCGTTGACTGCAACGCCTAAAATGATTTCGCCTTGAGCTGCAGTGTATTTTTTAACTGTTGGTTTTCCAATATCTGAGTTTGCAGATAATGTTACGGCATCATCGACTTTGATTTTGTTTCCTGAATACTCATATCCTGGAGTTTCACCAGTCGGAGTTGTAACGGTGGTTGCAGTGATGGTGCCTTCATCCAAAAGGAAAGTTGTGACTTCTTTTCTTTCTTCCAATAATATAATAGAATCTGCCATTATTAATGTCCTCCACTTAAATCTTTATTATGTAATTTATTATTTATAATATATAAAGATTTATATATAATGGCTACTTTTTTAAAAGTTTAGCAAGGTTGACATTGACGGTTGAAAATTAGGATAATTAATTGATATTGCTTTGTTATTGTAAAATAAAGGATAGAATAGAAATAAGCCACTAAGCAATATTAATAAGGATTACTGTGAAATTCATGATGACTTATTTCTATGGAAAACAACATAGGAGTGATGTCTTCAATAAAATATTAGTTGGTTATGTTATAAATTATTTTCAGCATCAATAATGGATTGGTCAGCTTCACCAGACTCAATCATTTTAATAGCTAAATCAAAATTAGCTTTAATCTCGCTCATTAGTCTTAGTTCTGCATCCCAAACTTCATTTTCATGATCTCTGGTGATACCCCAGTCACTGGCATCAAGTTCACCTTCAATTAACTCTTCAGACAGCAATTCATCATAGATTAAAAAGTAATCTCCTTGAATTTCTTCACGGAGTTGTTTTAATTGTTCATATTTTGCGATTAAATTTTCAACTTTTAAATTGTAGAATCTGAATCTGTTGTAATCAGACATTAATTTCATTTGCCTGAAAACATCAGGCACTTCTTTTTCATCCGCTTCAAGCTCATCATATCTTCTTATTCTATCTTCAGTCATGATATCCCCAATTTAGTTTTATATTAACTATCATCATCAATAAATCTGTCTTTTGACATTTCTATAGATTTGATTAAATTATCAAATTTAAAAGGAGTATGTTTTTGCGATATTTTTAAATTTTTAATCAAATATTTCACGTGATTTTTATATAGACTTCCTCTTAAGGTTTTATTTACTTTAAATTTTGAAGAAGTAATTCCAATTACATAAAACTTGTCATTTTTATTTGAGATTAAAATATAACCCGCATTATGAGATATTCCATTTTCATTATCAAAGTTATCGTCAATAACATGATTTATTTCATTAATATGGCCTATATCTAATTTTAAACCATTAACTTTAAGATTCTTTTTAAAAATTTCAAACTTAAATTTAGAAATGTTTTCAAGAGTATCTATATCAAAAACTTGATAGATAATATCATTTTCCTCATCAAAATAATAAATAACATCTTCTTCTTCAGTTTCTATTTGATTAATTAACCCCACTACGGATGTAGATAATTCATTGAAATTAATATCATAAAAAATGTTTAATTTTCCTTCAAGTTTAAAATCATTATAAACATAAACTCCTGAAAAATCTAAAAAATTATTAATATGATTTTGAGAATACCTCTTATCCCCTAAAACTGTAAAAATTATGCCTAGATTATTTTCATCAGCATATCTCTGCAATAATTCCTTATCAAACATTAATAATGACCTAGTATCATCAATTTCAGAAAAATCAAATCCGCAAACATTATTTTCATGATAAATAAAACTATCAAGTTCACCATAACTTATATTAAAGTGATTAAATAACTTTTTATTGATTTTTAAATAATGATTTTCATTTATAGAATCATCATCAATTGCACTAGAATTTATTGCGGGCAATTCTATTTTTAAATTTAAATGTTCAATTTCTCTACACTCATCATAATCATTATCATACAACCAATTAAAAGGTGATGAGTTGGGAATTTCTTTATTAAAAATATTATGCAACTCATAAGATTCAGGCATTAATCTCCATTCAATCCGACGATATTTCAAATAATTTATAACATTTTCAAAGTTATTTTTAGGAATTAAATAACATTTAATTTGAACACTAACATCCTTATCAGGAAATTGATATTTATCTTTTAGTAAAGGCAATTCTTCTTTCCAATTAAAATATCCCTCTAAAATTAATGCATTAAATTTTGAATCATCAATATTAACTGTTGTTTCAATTAAATCTATAGGATTTGGTACATCATCAATTGTTAACATGTAATCTTCTTTTTCAAAATTAGTATTATCATATAAATTAGTAAAAGGATTTTCAATTTCCAGATTACAATCTAAATTTAAAATAGTTGGATCAATGTCTCTTATAAATAATTGCCATGCCCCAACAAAATCTATTTCATCATCATTGACAAAATATTCCCTATCAATCTTTTTGTATTTATCAGAAACTTTAGCTAAAAGTTCATACAGAACAATCCATTGATATTTTTTACCAATTCTTTCCAAAAGCGGTCTACCACGACTTTGAAACCTGATATGCCTATCAAAATCTCCATGTAACTCAACATCATAGCCCAATTCAAAAATTCTTTTTAAAGCTACTTTCATTAAATCATAATAAGAAATATTATCTTCGCTTAACTGATTTTCCCAAGTGGCTAAATTTGATTCAAAATCATATCTTCCAAAATCACCAATCCCATAGAAATTTCTCTCATTATCATATTGAACACTCATTGAACGAAAGATTTTCATAATGGCCTCATGTTCATCTTTTAGCATTTCAATTTCATCATCAGAGGGAATTTCTGGAAAATCTGTCTTAAAATAAGGAGGTTTAATTTTTTCCTGATTAATTTCTGGAACATCCTCTAAATTCAAAATATATTCAATTGTATTTTTAGCATAGTCTCTAAGTAAAATGTTAGGATAAACTTCCCCATTAACATCAAAAATAATATTATAAATATAAATAGCTAATTTATCAAGATATAAATTGTTTGTATTTAGCAAAGTAGAACCATATGCCACAGCAAACAATCTTTCATAAACATATGGGTCATTAACATTTTCAAATCTTTTTAAAACTTCAATCAGTATATCTATCCTATCTTTTAGAATATAAACCAATGCTTTTGTTGAATAATCTCTTAATTTTCTATGAGAACTTGATAAAAACCATGACAACATGATTGAATATAATTTAACGGAATTTTCACTGTAATTTGCAAAACTTTCAGAAAAACAAAATTTCACAATAGGTTCCGAATATTTGTATCCCCTATAATCATTATTTATAAATATTGTCCATAAATAATCTCTATAAGATAAATCCATATCAAATAAAAATTTATGAGTAAAATCAGCATTCAATAAATGGTTTTCTATTGGAGCCAAATAAATTAAAGTCTTTAAAAAATCATCAGAAGTTCCCTGATATTTTAAAACATAATTATCAATATAATCTACAACTGGAGGTTTAACAGAATTAGTTCTCCATTTTAAACTATAAACAAATGATTCAATAATATCATATTCTTCTTTTAAGTTTTCAGAAACAATAGAATAAAATTCTTCATCATATTTCTCAGGAATATAAATAGAGAGCATATTTAAAATTTCTTTATCTGAAAATTCAATATTTGGATGTTGAATTGCACAGCTTTCTGAATCTTTAGTAAATGAATTGCAAAAATCCACAAAATTATTATTTCTCAATAAATATTCAACATTTAAATAATCTGCAAGTAACTGAAAAGTAATATGAACGTTATCAATTTCTCCCCATTTTAATCTAATTAATAAGCCTTCATCGATTAGTGAATTTAGAAAATTAGCTTGTAAATTATGGTCTTTTAAGAAATTTAATATGATTTTATATGTTTCTTCAAATTTTAATCCATGATATATTCCCTTTTCAATCAATTTAAGCAATACTGCTTTCACGAGGTTTATATCTTTAGAATAATTATGAATGGAGGATAATTTTTTATTAATAGATTTGAGATATGCATCAAATAAATTTATCAGACCATTTAAATCATTAATTGTCCTATCATTTGAAATTGTTTCACAATATAATTTCAAAAAAAGAGGATTGTAAAACTCATGATGAAACAATTGAATATTATTTACAGGCAAATGATAATAATCAAAATATTGTAAAATAGCTTCTTGAGTATTATATTTAAATCCTTCTAAAGTAACCTTAGAAATTATTTCATTAATGTCTTCATGAATTTCTAAGTCATCAATGCACTCTTTTCTAATTGATAATACACATCCAATCCACTTTCTTTTATTAATCGAATTTAAAAATGAAGATAAATACTCATTCCATAAATTTATATTTTTACTTTCATTTAATGCATCAATCAAAATTAAAACACGGCTTTTTTGAATTTTAGCCTTACATTCTAATGCATCTAGCAAGTTATCAAAATTAAAATTCCTTAAACCTAATTCATCCATCAATGTGGTTTTAGGATCTTGATATATTGAAAATTGATGTCCAAAAAGTAAAATACAATTTTCATCATTCTTAATTTTTTCATCTAATGTTTGCACAAATAAAAATGTTTTTCCAATGCCTGCTTCACCATCAAATATAAGAAATGGATTGTTAATAACTTTTACTTCCTCGGATTCTAAAAAAGATTTAAATTGATTTATGGAATTTTCAAAACGAAGATTATAATAATATAAATTTTTCAATGATTCTTCATCCTTTTTTTCAATTTTATCATTTAAAGAATTGATTATTTTTTCCAAATTTGAACTTAGATTGTGTATTTTTCCCAAATGATATTTTATTTTAACAATATCTAACTTTTCCATTTGAGAATATACTTTTTCAAAGCTTTTAAAGACTTGTTTAATATTTTCAGTATTGCTTCTAAAATTTGACTCGAAATTTAAATTGTTTAATTCATTTAAATTCAACTTATTTATTTTATCATTGCAACTTCTGTAATAATCTTCTAATGAATATAAAAATTCATTGATTTTACTGAAAAAATATTCCTTAAATGATTCATTTCTAGACATTGAATTAAAATATTTCTCATTGTCTGTTTTAATACTTAAATTTGGATTGTATTTATTTTTAAAATTTAATATGGTATTTTCAGCACGTTCTTCAAACCAATGATTAGGAAGTTCTAATTCACCAAACCAAAATGATTTAAAACCCTCCATTTCAGGAGAGCTAATGCGTTCAATGATTTCAGATTTTCCCCAAAAAGCAATTTCTAAATCAGGACTAGCATTCTCAAATTCTTTCCATTTCTTAATTTTTTCTTCTCTTTTTTTATTCATCTCAATTGGAGCATCAGTTGGAACTACAACTATAATTTTTTTAAGATTATAATGTTTAAAATTGTCTGTAGCATTTTTTATTGATCTTTCAATTTGATTCCATTGACTAGTAGAAAAAGCAGTGGGAAAATATTTAGCTTGCCAACCTATAATTGAATCATCATTTAATTTCCAATAACACTCTAATCCACCATCAGGATTGCCTAAACGAGTGAATTCTATAAATCTAGAATTTTTTTCTTTTCTAGCTAACTGACAAACGAATTCTTCAAATCCATCTCTTTTATCACCATCAATCTCTAGAATATTATTAAAATTTACCATAGTATCTCATTTTCCATTATTAATAACCTTTTAATTGAAAAATGTATTTATTCCCTTCAAATATTTTAATTGGAAAAACTTCACAATTCAAAAACTTATTCGATTATTCCACACCAAATGCTTTCATAACAGCTTCTTCAGGAGTATTATATGGAATTGTTGTAAATTTAGAGAATAATTCTGGAGGCACCAATCCAATATCCGCATAGGAACTCATTGGAATCAATACTTTTTTAGCACCACTATCCAAACATACCTGAAGTGCATCAGCTAGGTTTTGCACTTTTTCAATAGTTCCACCTAAAGAGAAGTTACCTAATATAGCTAGTGAAGGCAAAACTTGTCTGTTTGTTGCGACACTACATAATGCTATAAATGTCGCTAAAGTTAATTGATTTGTCATGCCAACACCATGCAAATCTTTGACCTGCATTACATAATCTTTATCCTTGTATGAAATCTGCCCACTAATTGAACTTGCATTTGACTTGAAATATTGATAAGCAATTTTCACTGATTCAGTAATTGGTTTTTTAGACCCTATTCCATTTGGTGTGAACTTACCAGTACCATTCATCATTTCAGTTTCGAATTTATAAGCTCCTAGTTTTCCTGATTCAGCAGGACCAACAGAATATAAATGTCCTGGTTTTAAGTCACCTTCTGGAATTATTGTACTACTTGCTTGCTCTTCAACACCAACAGGATAATCTCGGTTTTCTTCTAAATCAATGTATGAAAAGTTTACATCATAAAATTCCATTCCACCAATCTTTTTAAGCTGTTCTTTAACTCTTCTTCTAGATTCAAGTGCCAATGTTAAGATTTCACGGATATCTTCTTTATCAAAGTTACCATCAGGATATACCAATTTTACAAGACCAGATACCATACGGTTTACAGCAATTGTGTCTCTTTGGTTTAAATCCCTACCTAATCTGAAGTATTCCTGATATGCATCAGAAAAGGAACGTTTTCTCATTTCACGGAAGAATTCTGATAAGTAATCAGTGATGAATCCAAAATCATTTGTGAAGAATTCTGGCCTGTATTTTGGTATTTCCCAACCGGGAATATAACAGTGCATTCTATCAAAGAAAGCAGTATCAGTTCCCATCTCTGAAGGGAAAGGATCAAATAAACTGGAAGTCTTTAATAATGATTCAACGCTTTGATTGATATTTCCAACAAACACCATTGATGCATTTGCATTTTTCTCTTCTTTACCTCTTGAAAAAGAACCTGATGCCATGAAGTCTTTCATAATAGCTATTCCATCTTGATCTTTGAATTTGATTCCTGCTACTTCATCAAAGGCAACACAGTCCCACATTCCAACAAGACCAATTTGTCTATCACGCATATTATAAAACAAGTTAGCTACAGTGGTTTGACCACCGGAAACCAAAATAGAGTTTGGAGATATTTCTTTATAAATATGAGATTTACCAGTTCCTCTTGGTCCAAGCTCACATAAGTTGAAGTTGTTTTCAACTAAAGGGATGAGTCTTGTAATCAATAACCATTTTACACGTTCATCAAACTGTGTTGGCTCCATACCACAAGACCTTAAGAGAATATCAATCCACTCGTCTTTATTGAAGTTTTTTCTATTTAATAAAATATCATCTAAGTCAATATTAGGTATTTGTATCGGTTGTAGGTTTCTAATCTTAATAGTGTTGGATCTATGGTCTGCTTCATCATATTGATATTCTAAATTAACCATGCACCATAAATTTCCGCCTAAAAGTCTTTCGTATCTTTGTGGGAAATCAGGATTTATTGGAATGCCTGCAATTCCTAAATTAGAAAATGCTGCATAATAAGTATCATTACTATAATCTAATCTAACAGTAACGACATCAATAATAGAATAAGAACCATGTTCTTTTAGTTTAGATAATATTTTTTGAGCTTCATCAGGACGAACATAATTATTTGCAAGAATATCTTTAACAGTTTGAACACCCTGTTCGACCAAATCATCATCTTGAGAACAATACTTGCCTAACAAATACTCTAAAACATAAACTGGAACATTAGCTCCTTCTTTAACTCTTTTGGTTAAATCTTTCCTTACAATCTTACCATCAAAGTAATGTTTTAGTTTTGTATCCAAATCATATTCTGAATCATATTCTACCATAAATCTCACCTAAAAGAAATCAAAATTATCTTGAATTGCAATATCAATCATATATTCGATTCTATCAATTTCCAAATCCTTTTCTGTATCTTTAATAATTAAATAATAACGTTTATTTTTAGAATAACTAATGCGTTTAAATGTAACTTTCTCTTTAAATTGCCTATCCTCAGCATATTCACTATTTCTATTAGCAAAAATTAATACCTCATTAGAAATTTTATTTCCATCATCATCTTCAAAATAAATTGAAAATTCACGAGCTAAAATAGTGTTAGAAACATTTTCTTTTTGGAAAAATGTTAACATTGTATCATAATTAGTTATCTTGTTATTAGAACTAATTAATTGTAGTTCAACATGCCTTTGACCACTATCTCCATGTTGAGATTTAACTTCAATTACAGGAATAATAACTTCCTCTAATGATAAACCCCCATGCACATAATTCAAACCGGCACCTTTTAATTTAAATACATCTACACCTTTCGGAACGGTAACATAGATATCTTCATTGTTAATGTAATCTAAAGACAGACATTTTGTACCTGAAATGTCAGTTTCATTATCTGTAAGTAAAAAACGCCTATTTTTATAAAAAGCATCCATAGTGTCTAAATCGACTTTACTACTATCTTCTAAACTGCCTCTTTTATAAATATAACCATGATCTGCTGTGATAATGACTCTTGAAATATTAGCTGAATTAATTAAACGTGTAGTTAATGTATTTATCTCATCAATTGCCTCTTGGGACGCTTTAAACACTTCATTTTCTGTGGAACTATTATCTCCTATCGCATCTATCTGATTGTGATAAACATATACTATATCTTTACCTTTCAGTAAACTCCTTAATTCCGGGCGTTTCAATGAATTAATATAATCAAATTGTACTGCAATTGAATTTTGATTATATTTTTTTAATATCTTTTCTCTGTCTTCAGTTGACTTACAATTATTTCCATCAACTAAAATATTGCCATTTTGATATTTTATTTCCCGATTAGGTAGTAATGCAGCCATGCCTAAAGCAGTGTATGAAGGAACTGTAGATAACATAGGTTGTATGACATTATTCCACACAGGATTTTTATCAAATTCTTTTTTCAGCTCCATTGCACATCCATATCTTAAGGCGTCTGAAATAATAACAATGGTTTTTGTCTTTTTGTTGAAAAGATAATTCTTATAGAATCTCCATTGTTTTGTAATGTTTATATCTTTAATATTATCAACTAAAGATGTGAATTTAGGATTTATTTCAAATAAAAATATATTAGCATACATATTTTCTATCAATGATTGCAAATACTTAATATAATCAGTATCTTCAATTCTATCATAGTGATAATAGAATTTTCGGTATGTTTTATCAACATTAACATATTTATTAGCAAATAAATCAATTAATTCATTGACATCATCAGGTAAAATTTCACGTTGAAACTCATTAATTAAACCTATGAATTCATTGGCCCAATAAATCAATTGATATTCATCTTCAAAGGCATTATAGAAATGGCCTTTTTTTCTAAGTTCTAAAATATTGTCAAAGTCTATTTTTTCTTTAGTTTCGTTCAATAAGTTGACATAATGATTTACAATGTTTCTATCAAAAGTTTTGAAGCTATCACATTTAATATATGAATCAACATTATGATTTTTAATATCTCTTTGAATATTAAGTGTTTCTTCTAAAAGTGATGAAATATTATCAAATGTGTCCATATAATTATTATTGTTCATAAAATTATCAATGAACACTCTTGGATTGTTTTTATCTTCAATTAAAAATCTTTTCCATGATTTTGGAATAGTGCCTTCAAATAAACTGGCAGTATAATTTAAAACTAAAGATATTGTAAATTTACCGACGGTAGGATTCTCTTCTTTATATCCAAATTTTTGATAAACAAACTCCCAAAAGACATCCAATATATTATATTTATCGAATGTTTCAATAATTGAATCATCTTTTTCAAAATGTTTGACAATTATTTTTCGAACAATATATTCGAAATTCAAAGTTTTTTCTCCAGCCAGTACTGCTAAAATACCTAGTTCAATCCTATTCTTGGTATACTCTTGTATATTCAAATCTTTAAATGCGTTTATCCTGGAGGATGCATTCCAAAATTTTGAATATGTGCCCAAAACTTCTTTAAATTTGCTGCAATCAATATTTAACTCTTGACAGAGAATATTAATTTTATCCGCTGAGAATAGAGTAGCATAATGAGTCATGTCAGCTAAAAAATTGTCTTCATCAGAAGGTTTTCTAAACGGGGCATAAACTAAGAAATTAGTATCTGGATTTTCAGATTCCATATAATATTTAGCAAAAATCCAATTATCATCACCTAAAACAAACAACTCCGCATTGTCTAATTTGATATTATTAATTTCTTCACTAAATTCTTCAGATTCATCATACCACATTACAATTTGCCTATCATTGGAATCAGAAATAATTTCATTAATTTTAGTTTCAACATTACTGAGATCCATTATAAAATACTCCATTTAAATATTCTTAAGTAAATTAATATTCTTAGGTTTTTCTCCTTCAATTGATATTTCAACTTTTTGGAATTTGGCATAATTAACTTTAACACCATCATCTAAGTCCATTTCAATATTCTGAGTAGCCATATGCCTTAAAGCCTCATCATAAACTCTAATCTCATCCAATTGCTTAATATACTTAGATTTATCTTTAGTAGCTTTAGAAATTTCTGATTTATTAGAAGAATTTGCAATGACATTATCACAATGTATCAGATTATCTTCGATAGCTTTTTGAGTTTTATGCAAATAATCAGTTCTCACACGAGCAACAAGCCCAGGTTCATACCTATGCATATAAATTAAACATTTGAATGCATTTTGTTTACCACTATCAAACTGCCAATAAATCGGACATTTCTTATACATTTTAATATGATAATTAATAAAATCTGTTAAAAAGTAATTACGTATTATTTCTCTACTTGATTTTCCTTTTTTATTTAAAGCCTTAGCTATGAATTCTAAGTTTTCTTCTAACTTTTCTTCACCAAAACAGATTTTTATAAATTCTACAAAGCGTCCAACAATATCATCCTCAAAATATTCTGTATCCAAAACAGGAATAATATTATCATCATCAGGTTTGAATTTAGAATAATTACTTAAATCAAATGTTCCACCTGCAAATTGTATTTTTTCATCATCTAAACTATAACGACCAAACATACAACCAACTACATAAGAAATAAATGATTTAATTGTTTCATTTAAATCGTATAAATCTAATTTAATATCTTCTTTATTAACTTCAGCACTAATATCATCGATGTCATATATTTCTAAAAAGAGGTTATTTAATTCAAGTTCATTATCCATATGTTTATCATAAATTGACTCTTTAGCCTTCTTTAAATCAATGTAACATGACTCAATTAAATTATGTGAAAAATTTAATAAAGGATGTTTTTTAAATAAAAAAGTATTTTCATGGGAGTAATAATCGTTTTTAAAAATTTCAATATTGTCAGAAACCTTATCATCGATTATCGGTTTATATTCCTCATTAATTATTACTGGCAAGGCTCTAATATCTTTAGATTGAATATTTAGGGTAGGATTAAAAATATCCAAATAGTAGTTAGCTAAGTTTGAATTTAACAGACCTAACATATAATATAAGTTATCTTCTAAATAACATATTGATGGGCCACCCATATCAAAAATACAATTAGGTGGCAGATATCTGAAACTTGGACCCTTTGAAGAAATTTTTGTATAGGTTATTCCTTCTTTAAACCAATACTTTTCATCAAGCAAATTGGATGTTTTATTATTTTTATAGAAATCTCTTGCATCATCAGACCAATCTACAACAAGATTAAGATTCCCATAATATTTTCTATAATCTCCTCCTTTTGCATAGAATACCCATTTATTATTTACACCAATATCTTCACTTGAAACTTCCCAGAAATATCTAATATATTTATTATTATTAGCCGTTTTATTCTGGGAACCTGTATGTCCACTTATATCATCTATACATATGCCATTGTCAAATGTTTTAATGAAATTTTCAGAAACCCAATAAGCTATTGGACTTCCAGGAATGCTATTAAACTGGTTCTGATTAAAATAGAACCTATTTTCAATATTAAAAAATTCACTTTCCTTCATATCTCTATTGCTATAATTAAACTCCGATAATTTAATTGCTAAAGCTCTGTTGTCGGATTGGGGGAGAGTATTTTTATTTACCCAAGCCACAATTAAATTATGGCCAACTTTACCTTCAAATAATTCTGAACCTAAATCAACTATTGATTCAAATTTCACAGAATTTAAAACTAAATCTCTCAATTTTTCAAATTTAGCTAAAAACATCCACGAATTTGTAGTAATAAATGAAATGTAACCATTAGGTTTAGAAAAAGAGGTTATAGCCTGTTTATACATCATCATTGATAAATCAGAACTCACATCAGCATATTCTTTTTTAGCAAATTCTACTAGATTAGGATTAAATCTTGAACTGTTTAAATAAGGAGGATTAGTAACAACAACTTCATATTGCATACTTAACAATTTTGCTTGTTGTATCAATTGTTTCAATAAATTAAAATCCTGCTTATAATCAAATGATAATAATTTAGATGAATTAACTTTAGAAACTTCATTTATAGCTTGAATCAAATTATTAAAATTTAATTGTTTTACTTTTAGAATACTACCATATTCTTTAGCGTTGTTAAAAATATCGCAAATATATTTTAAATCATCTCTTGTATTGTGGTTATTATTTATAATCAAATCAATAGATTTTTGATTGATATTATTTGATTCTTGTATTGAAAATAAATTAATTAAGATATTTTCATCGAATACTCTCCTGTAATACTTCCTAGCTTTCATCATAATAGCAAAATATGCTAATTGATATGCTCTGTCATCAATATCTAAACCATACAAATTATTCTCCAATATTGAAATAACTGCATCTTTATTAGAATATCCAATATCAGTATACATATTCATTAATATTTCAAATACATATACAAGAATATGTCCTGAACCCATACAAGGATCAATTATTTTAATATCTTCTAGTTTAAAATCTTCTTGATAAGAATCAGTTTCAACAAAATATTTAAATTTATCCTTCAAATGTGAATCTGAATTATTATCTGACCATAATTTTCCTAAGGAGTTTTCAACCATATATTTAACAATCCAATCTGGAGTGAAAATCTGTGTTGCAAAAGGCAACATATCTTTAGAGATTTTTTCTTTTTTATAAGATCCATCATAAATTAAATTATTCAAATCAGTTATATAATACTGATATAACCAGCCAATAATTTCTACTTGATTTTTAAAGTCATCTTCAGAAATATTATCTATCAATTGTCTAACAATACCCAACTCATTAATGAATGATATGTCTAATAATAATTCCATATAATCATCAGTTTTTTCAAACAACCCTGGGAGAATTTCGTTTAACTTATTAGATTGCTTTACAAATAAGAACTGAAACAAATCATCTAATTCATTTTCTTCTTTGTGTTTCAATATTAAATTTATATCTTCATTGGAATAATCCAATTCTAAATCCAATGCTTCGGTAATTATATCAGGCTCTATTTTTCCTTCAGTTTCACTTGATAGTACTCTTGTTCTTGTTGGAAGATAATCATTCACTTCCATAAACCTAATAGCTATTATCCTATTAAACCAAGTATATGCTACTTCTTCAACAACATTATCAAAACCTTTAGTCTTAACTTCATTAACTAAACTTTTTCTTTTATCAATATCCTTATCAAAAAGTGTATGTGTTCCTGCGCCATAATCATAGGTTTCCATCCCTTCAGCTTTAGAAATAGGTTCGCTAATACCATCTGCAGTAATTCCAATCAAACTAGCCTGATACTTAACACTCTCAATCATCTGGCGTCTAGACTCAATAGCAAAAGATTTAATAGCATTTTTATCCATGACAATCACCTAAATTTTTTTAAGTAAATTTATTTTTTTAGTCTTTTCTCCTTCTTTAGATATTTCAACTTTTTGGAATTTGGCATAATTAACTTTAACACCATCATCTAAATCTATTTCAATATTCTGAGTAGCCATATGCCTTAAAGCCTCATCATAAACTCTAATCTCATCCAATTGCTTAATATACTTAGATTTATCTTTAGTAGCCTTACTAACTTCAGAATTATTTGTAGAATTAGAAATAATGTTATCACAATATGACACGTTTTGCTCAATAGCTTTTTGTGTTTTGTGTAGATAATCAGTTCTAACACGAGCAATAATACTTGGATCATAACGATGCATATAAATCAAGCATTTAAATGCATTTTGTTTACCACTATCAAACTGCCAATAAATCGGACATTTCTTATACATTTTTGCATGATCTTTGAAGAAATCATTTAAAAAATAATTACGTATAATTTCTCTACTTGTATTTCCTTTTTTATTTAAAGCACCTGCAATAAAATCTAAGTTTGCTTCTAAACATTCTTCACCAAAACAAACTTTAATAAAATCAACAAAACGCCCTACAATATCATCCTCAAAATATTCTGTATCCAAAACAGGAATAATATTATCATCATCAGGTTTGAATTTAGAATAATTACTTAAATCAAAATTTCCTCCTGCAAATTGTATTCCCTCATTATCTAAACTATAACGACCAAACATACAACCAATTGAAAAGGAAATTAAAGATTTCATGTCTAATTCATAATCACTATGAGTAACTGATATAAATTTATCTTCAACATCCTCATTAATATCTACTGAATATATTTTGGAAAAAATATTGTTTAACCTAATTTCATTATATTTAAGTGAATTAAATTGATTTATTTTATATTTACTCCATATTTCAAATATTTCTCTTAAATTTGAACCATTAATTCTAATAAATGGATGTGAATTAAAATTCCAACTTGTCTCATAATCATCATAATCTTTTCGGCAAATTGTTATATTTTCTTTAACAATATTAGTAACTTCATCATGATACTCCTCATTAAAAATTATAGGAATCGTTTTAATATTGCCAACTTGAAATGCTAATGTGGGATTTAGTATAGATAAAAGAATATTAGCTACTTCTGAGCCTAAACATCCACCAATATAATAATAATATTTATCATCTAAAAATAAAGAAGATCCATTCATATCAAATAAAAATCCTTCTGGATAAAAACGAATTCCCAACGGTGACCCCAAAAGAGACCAACTAATTGATTTTTTAAAATAAAACTCGGGATTTCTTATAACTGATTTATTAAAATTTTTTAATTCATAGCCATCATTTTCCCAGTTAATAAGGTATTCATGATTACCATACCATTTTCTAAAATTGCCTCCTTTATTATATGGGAACCATTTACTAAAAGATTCATTATATGCTGAAAATTTATTAATATCTATTTCATGCCATAATCTTAAAAATTTGTCGTTATTCGCTGTTTGTAATCCTGCTTTAACATCTCCAATATCAGATAAAAATTTTCCTTCTTTAAATATATTTATCCAACGGTTTTCCACCCAATAAGCAAAAGGCATCCCAGGTATTTTATAACAGTCTTCTAAATTAAATAAAAATCTATTGTTCGAATTAAAAAATTCCATTTGTTTGGCATTAGAAGAATTATAATCAATTAATCTACAAAAAATAGAATTGTATCCTGAGATTTCACAATTTCTAAAAACAAATGCTGCAGTTTGAACCTTTTCTCCTTTGATTTCATCAAATGATTTGGAACCTAAATGAATTAAATTAATTAGATTTTTTTCTAACAAATTTTTTCTTAATTTCATATAGGTTGATAAAAACATGAATGAATTTTGAGTAATTAATGATACTAGCCCATTTTCTTTAGTTAAATTAAAACATTTTTCTATGAAAGTAACACATAAATCTCCTTTTGTATTGGGATACTTATTTTTCAAAAACTTCTTTAGATTTGCATTCATTTTTTTTGTAGCAAGGTACGGAGGATTTGTGATTACTACATCATATTTATTTGATAACATTTCTGATAATTCTAATAGATTAATTAGCTCTAATATAACTGGTTGATATTTTAAGGAAAATATATCATTGAAATTTTTTGTAGATATATTTAATAATTGTTTCTTAATTGAAGTATAGTCTATTTTTTTTAAGTTTAATAAACTTCCCCATTCTTTACTATTTTTAAAACTATCTAAAATATACTCTAATTCATTTTTTAATTGTAAACCATTTCCTTCAATGAAATCTATAATCTCATAAGATATATTATTCGATTCCTTAATTGATAAAACATGAGGATGGATATTTTGATTAAGAATATTACGATTATATTCTCTTGCTTTCATCATTAATGAAAAATAAGCAAGTTGATATGCTCTATCATCAATATCAATACCATATAAATTATCTTTTAAAATATTTATACACGCATCGTTTTTAGTAAAACCTTCTGAAATATAAATTTGCATTAAAACATCAAATGCATAAACTAAAATATGTCCTGACCCCATACATGGATCAATTAATTTAATTTCTTCTAAATTAATATTATTATCTTTTAAATCAGATAGATAAGATTCAACTTCATAATTCTGTTTAAAATCTTCTAAATAATATTTCCATGAAGATTTAAGTTCATTATCGTCATGTGAATCCAACCACAATCTACCTAAAGAATTCTCAACCATATATTTTACAATCCAATTCGGAGTAAATAGTTGTGTTATGAAAGGTATTTTTTCTTTTGGAACATTATTAATTTTATCCGTTTCTGCTTTTAATTCAGTATTATAAAATTGATATAACCAACCAATAATCTCAACTTGGTTAGTGAAAACATCTTCAGGGAGCTTCAATAACTTTCTAATAACTCCTTCTTCATTAATAAAAGAAATATCCAATAATAATTCAAAACAATCATCAACTTTAAATAACCCCGGCAATATTTCATTAAGTTTATTACATTGTTTAATAAATAGAAATTTGAATAAAATATCTAATTTATTATCATTTTTTAATTTTAAAATAAACTCAGTATCTTCTTGATTAAAATTTAAATCAACATCCAAAGCTTCAGTAATAATATCTGGTTCAAATTTATCTTTAATTTCACTTGATAAAACTCTAGTTCTTGTTGGAAGATAATCATTTACTTCAAGAAATCTAATAGCAATAATACGATTAAACCAAGTATATGCTACTTCTTCCATAACAGATTCGAATCCATCATTATTTATTTTTTTAATCAAATCATTTCTTTTTTTAATATCTTCATTAAAAATTGAATGTGTTCCTGCGCCATAATCATAGGTTTCCATCCCTTCAGCTTTAGAAATAGGTTCGCTAATACCATCTGCAGTAATTCCAATCAAACTAGCCTGATACTTAACACTCTCAATCATCTGACGCCTTGATTCTACAGCAAAAGTTCTTATCGCACTTTTATCCACCATACCACCATCATTTAAAGTTTTAAATAAACAATATCATATTCGTCGAAGCGTTTTTTAACTTCTGTTCTTATTTGGTCTAAGAAATTGTCCAAATCATCATCATTTTCTATTTTTATTTTTGACTGTGCTGCAATGAATTTAACTGGAAGATCAACAGATTGAGGTTCTGGATTAACAGGACCCGGACTTTTACGTTTTTTAAATTCATCAATAAGGTTCACACATTTTGTTCTTAAATTGAAAGCTTCATCACTAACTCCACGAATTACTGAAATCTCTGTTGCTTTAAGTAATTTTTTACTTAAGTTATCAAAGTCATTGATGAACACTTTTTCATATTTTTCCATGAGTTCATCTTTAAACTCATAATCTTCATTTAAAACTTCCAGAACATCATCTAATTCTAATTTTATATCATTTTCAGGAGTTAATTTTTCTTTTTCAATTATTGCATTGTGTTTTTCAATAAAATCATTGCTTAACTGGGGCAAATCTTTAATTTTAGAATATGGGTTGTCCATTGTTAATATGGATTTAATCTGTGTTGCAATGTCAATTAATTCTGGGTCAGTGATGAAATTTTTGTTAGATTCAAAAATCTTATATGTTTTTACTGCTTCATCAAAATAATCTTTCTGATGATTGAAAAATTGAATTACATTGTAAGTATCTTCACCCATATCCAAAAAGTCATTTTCATGATTAAATAAATAATCATAGAATTTATCTATCGATTTTATAGATAATACTTCTATTAATAGCTCTCTAGCATTTTCCAATACTTGTTGTCCAGGATATTGAGTATTACTTCTATAATAGGTCAAACAATCTTTAATAGTTTCAAGTTTCTTATTTGCTTGACTGATAAATTCATCTCGAACTATTTCATCATTTGTTGAACTTTCAACAGTGTTGAAAACATCTTTTAGCAATAGTTTTGCACTTTTAATTTTCTTTTGTGAAGTTTCTTTTTTCTTTTCTAGTAATACTTTCTCCTTATACTCTTTTCCAGTTAAGAATTTAAGTATCTCTTCAGGCTTATTTGTTTTGATTGAAATTATTTCAGAGTTGAGTATTAAGCTTATACGTTTTTGTGAGAATAATTTAGCTACTAACCACACCACATCAATCTCAATAAAACCATATGGTGCAGAAGTGAATCTTGTAATCACTGTTTTTAATGGTGGTTTCACAAAATTGCTAGATTGTACTTGTATATAATTATCAACATCATTTAATGCATTATATGCCTTAGATTCATCAGGCGAAAATTCTACTTGAGAATATTCTTTAATAGTACTTAAAATATCGTCCTTATCTGGTGAAAAGTCCATATATTTAAGTTTGTGATATACTTTTGAAACAAGGTCTTCTAATGCATCATTGATTCTGTCTTTTGCATTTTTTTCTACAATGTTAACTTTAGACCCTTTAACAAATATTTCTGACTGCTTAAGTGATTTTTCAAGCAATATCACTACATTTGAACCTTTATCTTGTAGTTCTTCACGTTTTGCATCAGCAAGAGCTTTTTTAATTTCAGTTCCATGTTTTTGAAGATATTTCTCTATCTTTAGAATTTCCTCAAGTTCTTTAAATACAGTGAAGTCTTTATTAAGATATAATATTACTTCATTCTTACTGTCTGATAACCCTTTTAGAGCATTGTGTATTTTTTCATCTTCTGATGTTTCAGTTAATGTAATTTCAGGAGAAGTTTGCAAATTAAAATCATAGTAGGGACTTATGATTCTTATACCAATGTCATTTTTATGCATTCCACTATCTATAGTGTCGATAGATTTGTTAAATCCAAAATTATATTTATTGTCATATTTGAATTTCTTCTCCGGATAAATATCGTAAAAAATAATATCTGAGGCTTTATTTAATACTTCTCCAAGTTCTACATTTTCATTTTTTATTTCACGATTGATATCTTGCTCTTCGTTTGTTAAAAATGAGTAAGTATCTGAATTTTTTTGAATTAAAGTTTCTTTTTCCAATCTCACTAACGATTTGACAATTTTGTTTCTAAGTTCAGGTATGTCCTCATCGAGGTTGGAAATCATCAATATAGTGATGTTGTCCAGATTAGCTTTTAGTTCTTTTACGTATTTAATTAAAAATAACACTTTTAAAACATTGTCATCAAAATCATGCACTAAATTATCATTTTTAGCTGCTTTGATAAATACAGACCTAATAGAATGATCAAGGTAATCTTCCAGAGGATCATAGAATGCATAGAACGGAATTAATCTATCATCATCTTTATTCATCCATGCTTTTCCCACCTCATGGAATAATTTTAACATGGATCTTTCACCTTCAGATAAGTGTTTTCCTGATGCTCCATGTTCACGTATGGATGTTAAAACTGCTTGAAGTAAATTGAATTGATATGGAATGAATGGATATATTGCAGAATATTCCTCAGCACTTTCATACTTTTTCATTTCTGCACTATCAGTAAATGTGAAGTTGTTTTTTAATATAGGTTCTAATTGTGGATATGATGCTTTAAGTGTTTTATCTGAAGTTTCATTTTTTATAAGCAGTCTTTTTCTTATCACTTCATCCACATTAGCAGAAGATAATGATAATCTTGTTTTGAATCTTCCTTGAATTTTTGAAAAATCATTTCCTTTAACATCCACTATATCATCGATGTTTTGTTGGCTTGTAACAATTATCCATGCTTTTCCATGACATTTTGTTCCTAAATCTTCTGTTATTGATTGTAAGTTAAGCATTAGTTTAGTGTCTTCTCCAATGTATTGTCCAACTTCATCGACTAAAAAGACAACATGATGGTTTTTGCCTTTTGAAAGACAATATTCTTCTACTTCTTCTGCAAATTTTTCTATAGACATACTGTAATTTTCATCTGCTTTATCCGCCCAGTTTCTAGCAGCATCTTCGCTCATGAAGCCTATTGTGACAATAGCATCTACAATATCGTCACTTATAAAGAAATAATCATCTCTAACTATATCCCATTCCTCACCATTAATTTCTTTAAAAGCTGATTTGAATTCTTCTAGTTTTCCTTTTTCATCTAATTTTTTCTCAAATTCAGCTAAAAATGGATATTCCGTACAGTATCCTCTCATTTCATTGAATACTTTCACAAATACATCGAGAATTTTATCTTTTTCAGATTCAGAATTTGAACTTTTAGAGTCAATGTTAAATAGAATTACATCTGTACTAATGTCACTTGACTTAATCATGTTTGCTATGACAATAGGGTCTTGTATTTTGTTGTCTTCTTTAAAAAAGTCTATTGGCCTTCTTATTTGACCAGGATTATCTTTACTTTCCACGGTTAGTTCACTATCTAATATGTAAGATAATATTTTTAGAAAGTGTGATTTACCACTTCCAAAGAATCCTGAAATCCATACTCCAATATCATCAGTTGGAGTTGTTACACCTTTACTATAAATATCAAAAAATTCACTGAAGTGCTTTTTAAGTTCATCAGTAACAACGTATTCATTTAATTCTTGGTAAATGTTTTCTTCGTCTTTTTGACCGACTTTGATTACCCCTTTGATATTCCTATCAATGGGTTTTTCAAACATTTCTTTAATCTGCATTTTTATCCAAATCCTTGTTGTTTATTTAATTAATGGTTCTGCTTTGTAAAAATTACTATCTTTAATTGTATTGAACAATAATAAATCCAATCCGGAATATTTGCCTGGAAAAAACATGATTACTGGAACATCATCTATTTGTTGGCTTAAATTGTTTAAAACATTATGTGACCTAAGTAATGGATATGCTTTACCCACACCAGTTATGAAAATTATTGAATCTGGAGAATATCTTTCTTTAATATACTGCACAATCAAATTAGAGTCCATACTTAATTTTAGCATTTTTGTAACTGCTTTTTTAGCAAGATTTCTTCCTTTTTTCTTTTCAAATTCGAATGTTTTTTCAAGATACCCTTTTGATTTAAGTATGTCTAAAATTATTTCATATAAATCAAATTCTATGATATTAATCCCCATGGTAGAGTTGTTTATCTTCTCTTTTAGATATTTAACTTCATTTCGTATTTTGATTTCATATTTTGGGTCATAATCAAATATATAATAGTCTGCTTTAAGAGATGGATCTTTTATTTTTAACTCAACATTACTTAGTCTTTCTTCAAAGTTCAATTAAATTCCCCACAATCAATTAATACTATTTTTCACATGTAATCGCAAATAAATACGGGCCATAATCATTATCCACTAATAATTTCTGAAGTTTCACATCAATGAATGGTATTGCAATGACTTTTTCTTTTTTTGAAGTATTCAACACTCCTGCTTCTGAAAGCATATTCCTATATCCTCGTTTAAGTCTAGCAACAGTATCATCAGTCCAGCTATCGATTATCTCACTTTGATATGATTTATTGTCAAAGAATAAATCAAAATCTCTAGTTTTAAGAGTTAAATCCCCTAGTAAAATATGCTCCCTAAATACTTCATGCATAAATTCAAAAAATAGTTTATCATTTTTTAAGATGGAAATCAATACAAAAACTCTTGCAGAATTAACATCTACATTTATAAAACACTCTAATATTTCCTTTGGAAAAGAATTTAATCTCTTATAAACTCCATTCACAATTTGTTTAATACGAGTTTCTCTCTCTACTTGGAAAATATTCTCTTTTAAAGCCATTTCCAATATTTCATTTTTAGAATAACCTTCTAAAATAAGTTCTGCAATTTTTTTTGATTCAATAAACCAAAATGAAGTGCTTGCTAAACCTGCACTATATTTCAATGTAATTCACCCTTATTAATAATTTATTAATAACTTAATATTATTAAATTTTATCAACACATGATAAAATTGAACTCCTTAATATTATATCTATTTTAAGTTATAATAAATAGTAGAGTTAAAATAATATTAAAGGTGATTTTCATGTCTGAAATTACAAAATGTTTAAACGAATGGAATGCCACTCTTGAAGCATTAGGTCAAGGAAAACAAACAATATTGATAAGAAAATATGGAACAACATTAAATGAATTTTTACTATATCCTACAGTTAGCTATGCTAACAAAGAAGATATTTTAGATTCATTTCAAGATAAAGAATTTGCTAAAAATAATCTATTACCAAATGGTGATGATGCTTATGAAGTGAAATATTATGCAACTGTTGAAGAAGTTATTGAAAAACCTTCAACAAGGATTGGTTCATTTAATAAATTTCATATTTGGACTCGTGACCATGTTAAAGATTATCTTGGAAGAAAAGAAGCTAAAATATGGATTTTAAGAGTTTATAAACTTGACAAACCTCAAATGTTAAAAAGGAATATGGGTATGAGATATGCTAATGTAGATAAACCTGTTAAACTGGAAGGTAAACCAGTTATTCCTGATGTAGAGTTTAATAAATTAAAAGAAGATATTTTAAACACAAAATAGCTATTTATAAAAAATAACTTTATTTTAAATTTTTAACTAAATCATCACCTCTATCAGTTAATCTGTACAACCTACCTTTCCTGGCTTCAGGATTAATGCATTCAATAAGTTCATGAGCTTTCAATTCACTTAAGACTTTTGAAACATGATTTGTTCTAATGCCTGAATCTCTTGCAATGGCAGTTGGTATTTTTACTTCCCCATCCAAAGTCTTCATTACTTTAGTCCTATATTTTGAGATATTTACATAGCTAATTTCTGTTAACATTTCATCTGATAATTCCATACTATCACTTATGAACTTCTTACAAAATAAATTGTATCATTATCATAGCTACTTAAAGCGCCATATTCTGCTTGCGTCATGAATCTGAATTTTACTGAATACTCCCTAAATCAGAATATGATTAATTCTCTCATTTTTACTCTTTTTAGTTATTAGATTATATAACTGCAGAGTTTATAATCACCTTATTGAAAATTCAATAAACATGTTTATAACACATCTTTTAAATAATATAAATATAGTTAGGGTGATTTTATGCAAGAATTATATAATCGGGTACAAGCTGCAACTGATCCTTTAGAAATCATTAATCTAAGTGATAAATTTTTAGATATGCATTTAATTGGATATATAAAGTTAATGTTTCTTAAAGGAGAAGTATTATTGAGTTTAGGAAGGTTAGATGATGCTCTTTCTGTTTTTAAGCAAATTCTTGAATATGATGTTGATAGTTTTGCTGGAAGAGCCCATAATTCCATAGGATTTTGTTATTCTAGAAAAAATGAATATGACAAATCCATTTCTGAATTTGAAAAGGCCCGTGAATATTCTGATGAGCAATCATTATTACTTAATTCGTCCATTATTAATCTTGCCGCTTTTTATTCAATGACAAACCAAAAACAAAATACTTTTAAAATTTTTAAAGAGTTATATGACTTAGATTCATCTAATGGGCCTGATGATACACACATTCTAATTTTAAGATTGGCAAACAATCCTGAAGAACTTATTGGGATATATGACAACAGTATAGATGAACGTTATACTCCTGATGTGAATGTTCTCTTCGCTAAAGGTGACGCTTTAGTTACTCTAGAAAGGTTTGATGAGGCAATTCCTGTTTTTGAGAAAATCCTAAAATATCGCAATGACAGTGATAGGGAAATTGCCGGAAAAACACATACTGCCATAGGAATTTGTTATTTTAGAAAAAATGAATTGGATAAGGCACTACCTGAATTTGAAAAGGCACGTGAATTTTCTGATGATTCATTAATATTAAGTAATTTGGCCAACACTTATACACTTACAAATCAAAAGGCAAAAGCTCTTGAAGTGTATAAAGAATTGTACAACATGGAACCGCATAACAAAGACCTTAAGAAAATTATTGAACTGTTGGAATTAGAGCTTAACGGTAAAGATCGGCTTAAGGACAGTCCTTTCAATACAATACAAGAGGCATTTATACAGGCAGATATCTATTCACAATCGAAGGAGTATGAAACGGCAATCGAGGTTTATGATTTAATTACTGATAGTATGCCCGAACAACCTCCTGCATGGAACAAGAAAGGTTATGCATATTATCAGTTAGGTAGAACTGAAGAAGCAATTAAATGCTTTGATAAGGCATTGGAATGCAATCCCAACAGTGCTTATTCTATGTTTTATAAATCATTGGTTTATATGGGTCTGGAAGATTATGAGAATGCGCAGGACATGATAGTTCAAGCTTTAAATATTATACCAGACAATAGTGAATTTTTAAACAATTATTGTGTTATTTTGATAAGATTAGGTAGAAATGAAGATGCAATTGATATTGCCAATAAGGCATTGATTATTGAGCCTGATTCTGTTGAAACCTATACTAATAAAGCCTTTGCTTTAGAGAATTTAAATAGATTTGAAGAAGCTATTGAATGTTATGATAAAGCTTTAAAAATCAATCCAAACTTTTTTGAAGCATGGCACAATAAAGCTTATAGTTTCGAAAATTTAAATATGTTGGATGAAGCTATTGAATGTTATGAAAAAGCTTTAGAGCTATCTCCAAATAATTCTCAGATTTTATCAAACATAGCTATGCTTTATGTGAAAAAGGGTGATTTTGATAAAGCTTCAGAAACCTTAAATAGACAATAAATATTAGATGTTCCACTTGTTTAAATAGCGATATCTGACACATTTTCATCCGATAATTCCATTTTATCATTTAAGAAGTTCTTACAAAATAAATTGTATCATTATCATAGCTACTTAATGCATCATATGCTGCCTGTGTCATGAAGCGGAATTTTCCAAAGACTCCATAATCCACACCCATGTATACTGGTCCTGTTGATTTTGCCAAATACATCTGTATTCCTCCAGAATGTTTTAATGGAATTACACTATATGGATCAAGTGATTCTGTATCCCATGATGTACCATTGTATTCTTTAATAGCCATTACAGAGCTTGTGCAAATAGCTACACGATAACCTGCACTAACGCCTGTCGGTAATGTTGTTGTAGTTTGTATTTTATCAACTGGTAGTTTCCATCCTGCTTCCTCATCACTGCCAATACCAGTATCTCCTTTAGGCCCTCTATCTCCAGTATCACCTTTACTGCCTGTAGCGCCCGTGTCACCTTTAGCACCAGTATCTCCTTTACTTCCTGTTTTGCCCGTATCTCCAGTATCACCTTTTTCACCTTTAAGACCAGCAAGCTGTTCTGGTGTGAAGTCTGAAAATTCAAAAGCTTTTCCTGTATCTCCTTTGGCTCCAGTGTCACCTTTTGGACCAGTTGCACCTACATCACCAGTATCTCCTTTAGCACCTGTCAATCCAGCCAACTGTTCTGGTGTAAAGTCATCAAATGTAAATGCATTACCTGTATCTCCCTTATCTCCAGTTTCTCCAGTATCTCCTTTGGGACCTGTATCTCCTTTAACACCAGTATCTCCTTTTAGTTCATTGAATGAAATGGTTGCTGAACCATCTTCAGTGGCGATTACTATTTCACCACTTTCATGATTGACATTAACGGTTGGTGAAAAGCCACTGGCTCCGGTATCGCCTTTAACACCCCGTTCACCAGTGTCACCTTTTTCCCCTTTTATGTTTCCTACGTTTTCCCAAGAATTACTGTTCCAGACATAAAGAGAACCGTTTACCAAATAGCAATCTCCGTCATTGCCGGTTGGATGTTCATTGATTAATTCCTCGTAAGTATTATACGAACCTTTAATATTAAGACCAGCACCAGTAGCTCCAGTGTCGCCAGTCGGGCCGGCCGGGCCAGTATCTCCACGAGGTCCTGTGTCTCCAGTATCTCCCTTAGCTCCAGTGTTTCCTTTGCCTCCAGTTGATCCAGTCTTTCCTGTGTTACCTGTATCGCCTTTCGCACCAGTATCGCCCTTATCTCCTTTTTCACCTTTATCGCCTGTATTTCCTTTTATTGAACCTGCACTCACCCATTTGTTTTCATTAACGTTCCAGTAGTATAGTTCGCCATCGATAATGTAAGCGTCAGTACCACTGCCTGTCGGATGTTCAGCTATCAAATCCGCATAGCTATTATAACTGCCTTTGATTGTTGTTCCAAGGCCAGTATCACCTTTTTCTCCTTTAGGTCCAGTATCTCCGATTACTCTTCCAATTTCAATCCATTCTGTATCAGCCATATTTATTCACCGTCCCACTCTTCAACAGTAACGTTGTTGAATATCATTTGTCCGCCATAATCATAGATGGTTAAAAATGGATATGCAGTTTCAAATGTTAATGTGATTCCTTCATATGAATAAACAGTTGTACTGCCATTTTTAATTGTTGCCTTAATATTTCCATCTTTATAATATAAATCAAAAGTGTACCATAGACTATTTAATGTCAATTGCCCGGAAGTAACGTTCAAATCCCTTATGACATGATCACTTGTGGAATATTTTAAACCTTTTTTACCTGGATAAGCTCCCAGTTCTAAAATATTTGTATCTCTGTAGTGGGATAATGATTTGTTGGCCAGTAATCCGATACCGCAAGCCCAGCCTGAAGAGCTTCCGTATTTGACAACTATTTTAGCCTGCATGTGAATGCCGTATTCTGTAGCATCAATTCCATTGATTAAATCTGTTGGAATCAGATATATTGCACTGGTACTGGATACTTCTTTTGAAACTTTAACTCCGTAATCATTATAGTTGGAATCAAATTCATAAGATCTGCTTGTTAATGTTGCTGAGCTTGGATGTTTTACTACAGTATATGAATCAACAGTCTTACTGTCTTCAGAGAAGTAGAATGATATTGCTTCATAAGACCAGCTATTGCTGTCGGTTCCCGCATAAACTGTGGCTTCAATACTTGAGCCAATAGCTCCGACAGTGACGGATTGCTTTGCTATTCCGTTATTGTCAGTTAAAACAGTGCGAGTTTGACCATTTATAGTGATTGTTACCGGTACGTCACTGACTCCAACTTCATCATCATTATCATCATAGATTGTTATTTTTGCTCCGAAATCCACAGTATTTCCTGCAAAGCATGAATTGGGACGAATATATTCGATTATTAATTCATCATTGGTATTTACCCATCTTGCCAGCAATTCAAATATTGTGTCTGAATCTTCCCAGTGAACATTATTGAGAGTTAATTTTTCCCTTAACAAACTTCTGGCTGTTGCCAGTCTATTGTTTTCTTCTATAACATTACTTGCAATACTCATTTATTATCCCTCCCTATGGTGTTACTGCTGTTATGTATTTCATCCTAAGGCGAACTCTTTCATTAGCTGCGACATTATAAGCCCACGCAAGAACAACAGGTGTTCCTATATACTGACCATACCAGTAAGGCATATAATCAGACGGTTCACCACCTTCCCCATACATATATGGATAACCGCCATTATTGGTTCCGTTAATCTGAATATAACATTCCTTGCTTACTCCGCTTTCAGTAAATCCATGGTCTTCTGTCCAACTTGCAACAAAACTCATATCTCTTGATGTGAGTGAATCACCATCAGATGCGTCTAAAAATAATCCTAAGGATCCGCCGTAACTTTCTGATGCATTATACATTCCTGCCCCAATTCCTATGATTTTGGTTGCAACGGGAACGTTTCCTCTTGTTATATCAAACCCTATTCTAATATTGGTATTTGAATTAACGCCTGTTAATGCAGGATAATGTTTTAATGGAAATACGGCATACATTGTCCCTGCACTTTGAGCATAGAGACTGATATAATTTGCACCCATTGAGAAATCCTCTGTGTCAATTCTACAATTGCTTGTAGTCAATGGGTGTGAATAATCCACAATACCTTCCAGATATTCTCCATAATCTGCAGGATAGCACATGTAATAATTTGGAATATCTTCATGTATTGAAATGTTACTGTTATTAGTAACGTAAGCTTCATATCTGAATTTTCCATTATTGGATGCAGGTGTTACTGTTAATTCATTACCTGTTGTTATTGTACCTAAAGTAGTCCATGCACCTGAAGTTGTTCCTGCTCTTCTTCTTATTGTTACTGAAACATTATTCATTGCATTTCCTTTTTGGTCTCTAACGACCGGATACAAATCCATGTTTTTATAATATGATTGGGGACCGTCTTTGGTTAAAAATTCCTTTGTTCCATACAATTCAATTGAAGTTGGAACAGGATACGGCAATTTTCTAATCAATGGAATTATGCCGTCACCTGAAGTATAGCCAATTTCCTCATCTGTTAAAATACTCTGAAGTTCACTTTTACATGAACTTAAGCGAGTATTCATTGTCTGTTCATTTGTTAGGATATCTGAAAGGTCTGGAGCAGTGTAAGCCATTTAATCAGCTCCCCAGCAATGTTAAATTAGCGCTTTGTGCAGCAGTTATTGTTCCTATCTGATTTGTAACATCCTGAATAGCTGTAGCTATGGCGCCATTGGTTACCGCATTTGTTGTGTCAGTTGTATCGAGACTACTTACAAGATTAACAGGACCTGTTGCACCTGTATCACCTTTAGGTCCTTTAAGTGAAGCTAGAGTTATTTGGTAGTCGTGGTCATCATCACCGAGATATATTATGCCATGTGCTGAATCCAACATTATATATGCTGAGCCACCATCACTCCCTGTTGCTCCTGTATCTCCCTTTATTCTTCCTACATTTACCCATGACATTATTTATCACCTTTTGAAAAATCCTTTAAAAAAAAAGGAAGTACACTAACGGTACTTCCTTCAATCAGGGATTTAATGAATTTATTGGAAAACGTAAAGTTCACCATCAACTAAATATGCATCTCCGGTTGTACCAGTTGGATGTTCTCTTTCCAAATCAGCAAAAGTTGCATAAGACCCTTTGATAATTGTACTGTATCCTTGAGGGCCTTGCGGGCCAGTAGCACCAGTGTCTCCAGTATCACCTTTATCTCCGGTATCTCCTTTTTCTCCAGTAGCCCCAGTTGCACCAGTATTACCAGTATCCCCTTTGGCACCGGTTTCACCAGTTGCTCCAGTGTCACCTTTATCTCCAGTTACACCTTGAGGCCCCTGATCACCAGTTTCTCCTTTCTCACCGGTTTCACCAGTTGCACCGGTCGCTCCTGTATCACCTTTGGCTCCAGTATCTCCTTTAAGACCAGTTGCACCGGACATGTCTGTGATGAAGCTGAAGCTGTTAGCGCCTTTTAAGTATAATTTTGCATTGTCAGGATCTTCCACTGTGGATTGGATAGCTACAAACATTCCTTCAGGAACATTGGCTGCATCCGCATTCATGAGCTCAACAGATTCATAGGTTCTGTAAATTGAGAACGGATCTCCTGTAGCTCCAGTTGCACCGGTTGCTCCAGTGTCTCCGGTAGCTCCTTTTTCTCCAGTGTCACCTTTAGCACCTGTTTCACCGGTTGCTCCGGTATCTCCTTTTTCTCCAGTAGCTCCTGTTGCACCAGTATTACCTGTGTCACCTTTTGCTCCTGTGTCACCAGTGTCACCTTTAGCACCAGTTAAACCTGCTAATTGTTCTGGTGTGAAGTCTGAGTATTCAAACGCTTTACCAGTATCTCCGGTGTCACCTTTTTCACCGGTATCTCCTTTTGGTCCTTTTATTGTACCAACACTTTCCCATGCCATGTATAAAACACCTCTTTTAATTTATTTTTTTAATCATTATGCCAAACGAATAATTCTCCATCCACGAGGAAGGCATCACCCTCATTTGCTGTTGGATGGGCTGCTATAAGTTCTTCGAAAGTATCGTAAGACCCGAGGATTACAGTAGCAGCACCTGTATCTCCGGTGTCTCCTTTCTCTCCTTTGCCTCCAAAACCTACCTGGAAGCAGTTCACATAGTTGTATTCATCGGAATTTGCAACAGGATGAAATGCCAGGAATTCACCTGCATTGTCAACAATAGCTCCGGTCGGTGACAGTTTGATTCTGTCTCCGGCTTTAACATTAACGATACCTGCTGCCAGTTTCAAGCGGTAAAGTCCACCTAAAAGCAATACACTTCCTTTCCTATCTCCCCCAGTCATAACTATAGGGTCATTGACAAGAACACCAACAGGAACCTCTGTGGCATCACCAGTGTATTTCTTTAGACTTTCACGGCCTATTGCAGATTTGTCTGAAATACAAAGTATATCATCAACCATACACTTATTGGAATATTCATAGCCGAGATTACTGCCTGTTGGAGTTACAACATTATCAACTAATGTTTTTGTACCATCATCCAGTATGAAAGTGGTAATCTCTTTTCTTTCTTCCAATAAAACAATTGTATCTGTCATGTTATCACATTAATATTTCAAATATATGATTTCCTTTTACACTTGGGTTACATTTAATATCACACCCGTTTCCACTAGCTAAATTGCAGAAATATAAATCTTCAGAGAGTACTGCATCATTTGGATAAGTTACGAATTTAAAATATGGATATTGAAGCTTTTCAAAGATATTGACTTTGATTAGTGCAATTCCCAATCCTCCTCCTTTGACTTCTATTGGTCTTGGGATTTCATGAATCATTGTATGACCTTTGATGCAGTTGTCATCGTTGAAGTCTTTTCCGAAAGTGTAGATTATAGTCTGGTTTGTTTTTGTTCTTTTTCTGTAGTACCATCCAAGAGCAATATCTGATTCACATTCCAATAATCTAATTAAAGTGTCAGCAGGAAGCTGAATGTCTGAGTCTACCATTAATACATAATCATAGTTTCCAGCCATTGCGTTTTTAGCTATCTGATTTCTGGCCTTGGCACAGTCATAGCCTGCCACATAATCAAAATAGAGATCAGAACCTTCAGGCCTTGTCAGACCATAAATGCTTTTGAAGCATTCTGGTTTGATGTTTTCAAAGGTTGGAACTGCAATCAGTATCTTCATTCGTCTTCCTCCAGTTTTTCAATTCTACTTTCCAAATCTTGCAAATTAATCATATCTTCTCGCTCACAGCTATACTCATACAAATCAATTATCGCAACAATAACAATAGCTAAAGCAAATGGTATTAAACCTTCAAGTAAAGCATACTTTGTTGCATTGGTCATGATAATGTTGATAGCTACAGCTGTTAAAACAGCACTTGAAATTGTTTTGGTAAAGTTACAGATGACAATCTTTTTAATTAATTTGTTCATGATAACAATATCCTCCAAAGAAGCTTATCATTCTTCAGGATAACCCAAAACTCTTTTAGCTTTTTTCTTAGCGTGCTCAACATCTCCTTCTCCTCTTATCCTACTTGCATAATGACTGGCTATGCCTAACACTATCATAAGGATACAGTAGGGAATTGTATTTTCTGTAATGCCTAATGCTTCTGAATATAACATAACGATTGGAATAGCTGTGACTAGAAATGAAGTCAATATGTCAATGTCCTTTCTGTTTTTCTCTAACCATTCATAAATCATTGTTTTCTACCTCTTCATATGGTTTGTTTGTGTGGCTTAAGATTACGCCGTCTACACAAATCTTTTCTTCGGTTCTGTATACTTCTTCAGCATTTTCTTCTACATTTATCCATGATTCGTACTCTTCTAAAGTTTCGAAGTATTTAATGTATTTCATTGTGCCTCCCAAGTAATTGAATAGTAAAGAATACCATTTTCGATTTTAAATTGTATTATAGGTTTAATTGCATAAGGATAGCCACTGTCAACGTATTTTGTGCCGTTCCAGTAGAACCAGTGGCCTGTTGTCTGGTCAATGTATGGACCTTTATTTTCAAGAGTTCCTACTAACTTCCTTATGGTCATGGTTTTACCTCACTATTATATTATATAATTTATTATCTCTTTTATTATATATTTTATTATTTTATTTATATAAAATATACTTTTTCACCATCATCACATCCTTCCCATTCCATGTAGAGTTTGTTGTCTTCCCATACAAATCTGACATTATTGACAATAGCTACATCAGGAAGCTCACAATAGGTAACACCGTCAGCATCCTTTACATAATTGGCCTGAGCCATGATATTGGATTCTGTCGGTACGATCATATTGACGACATGAGTTATTTCATCCTGTTCAAAACTGCAGTCAGCAAGATCTATGCAGTTCTGGGATTCTGGATACATTTCGATTTCTGACATCTGACGATAAACTCGGATGTATTCAACATCTTCATTTTCCGTTAGGTTAACGATTGAAAGCAACCTTAAGTCATGACCTTCAACCGGATTGCATTCACCGTCACTGTCAATGTAAATTCTGGTATTCGGCAATATGTCTGCAGGTGCTGATCTTTTGAGTTTTAATCTGAAGACATCTCCAAGCACAGCCACAGTAACAAGAGTATGGCCGGATGAGCGAACCTGCACCTTACCTAAAAGATAACCAAAAGCCAGTTCACCTTCTTTAGCTTTTCTAACAATTGTATGTTCCATTGTTGATGATTCATCCAACGTTACCATTTCACCAACTGCACATCGATTAGAAGAAATCCATGCAGTATGCTCTTCATTGACATATGTCCTCTCACCCTCATCCAGAAGGCAAGCTATTACATCCATTTTATCTGAATGTTCCAAGCCTGTTGGATATCCACGGCCGTGCCCTATTGTTGAATCCATATCATAATCAGTAATCATTTAAAACACCCAATCCCAATCTTTGTTTTTTATTTTATCCGGCAAGTACAAGCCAGTATTTTCCATATCCTCATCATCGGCATCCCACAATAATGTACTGCCACGATAAGCCTTTGGATATTCATGACTTCCTTTATATAATCGGATACCAGTTTTAGTTTGTTTTTCCGTTACTGATATCTGTGGGATTCCATTAGCTGCCATTATTGGCGACGGGAAGATTAACAGCCATTTCAAGTCAACATAATTGAAATCCTCGAATTCATTTGTTTCATACCAGTTTGGAATGATTTCAACTTCATTATAAGTGGTAGCATAAACTCTTGTAGGATTGTTTCTGTCAAAGCCTTCAAGATAATCTGAGTCACTGCTGAACCCTTTTGATACCCTTCCATGGAAATGATACTGTTTATAATCGCCGTCCTCATCACTTCCTGAAGCATAAGCATCATTAGAATTGACCTGAACTAAAGTTTCTGTACCATTAAACATTAAATAGGACTTTTCACCATCCCAATTCAGAGATGTGATTTTTAAATCTTCCTGATAAGCTGTGAGGTTATAGTCAACCTGCATCATGTATGTTCCAATGCTTGTTCCATAATATGTTGCATTATCATTAACATCAACACAACCTTTAATTCTTTTAAATCTTGCAACAGTAACACGGCCATTGCTTAAACTGCTTCCTGAAGCTACTTTTGTTAACAATGACCTTGGAGAACTCATATCCATGCTGGGAACATATTTTGCCCTTAAAAATCTACCGTCATCTGTTGAATCATTGTTGATACTTAAACCTGAGTAGTCCATGAAAAAGTCTGAGTAGTTATCAGAGTTTGCATCAAACATCAGCACATCCCCACCAGTTGATAAAGTGCTTGAAAATGTTGTTGATCTGTCATGAACTTCCAGCAATAGCTTTGTTGTCTGGGAGATTTTGCTTACCGGAACTCTGATAAGTATTGCTGCATCTTGAGATCCATAGCTTGGAAGGTACAAAACTTTACATTCACTGTTGTTCCAGGTTTTGATCTTTAGATTTTTCAAATCGTTTCTAAATAAACTAGAATAAGAACTATCAGCCAGATTATCTAAAAGTATATAATCGTAATTGGCAGAATAGCTACCGCTTCTCTCTTCGTAATTATTAATTACAACATTAATTTGTAATTCATTTTGTAATGTCATAATTAAAAATATATTATCTATTTTATATAAATAATATAATAAAAAAAGTAATAATAGAAAAAATATTTTAAAATAATCTGTTTAAAAATCATTCGTTATAATCATTTTCAATCTTATCAAGAAAATATTTGCCTTTATCTGTGATGCTGTAAAACCTATATCTTTTGTCATCTTCATTAAGGCATTCTACTAACTCTGCATCTTTTAATGTTCTTAAATATTTGGAAACATGATTACTATTATCATCAATTTCTTTACTAATTTTTGATGGAATCTTATCCCCTTTTTCTAAAGATTTCAAAATTTTAATTCTATTTTTAGAACGCAATAGTAAAGATATAATCCTCATATCATCTTTTGAGTTCATGTTATTGAATTTAAATTTTAATAATTAAATAAATTCCCCATGAAATTAACATTAACAATACTCATTTGTTATTTGAAACTTATTTTTGAAAAGTAGTTATGAAATATGATTGTGTTGACACAGATCTCTTTTATAAAATTTATTAACAAATATTTTAAAAATAAAACATTTATAAACAAAACAACAAACAATAATTAAGGTGCAATAATGATTTCATTACATATCTTTAAAATTAATGGATTGAAAGAACAACATCTAGATTATATTAAACACTATACCTCAATAAATGAAAAGGAAGAGGAATTTGATGTTGAATTAAAACAATACATCTCTGAATACAATATTGGTGAAAAACATTTAATTGATTTCAAATTTACACATGAATCAGTGACTAAAATTCAAATTGATGAACGAAATTTCCCTAATTTCCATGTTGATTCTGCAGAAATATGGATTTCTTTTAAACATCCACAAACTTTCATTTTTATTAACTCTTCATCAAACTTAGATTTCATTTTAAGTGAACTAAAAAGAATAATACAAGTTAATATCCCTTTAGAACAAATGGTAGAATTAAAAACAACTGAAATTGATTTAAAAGAATATTTTGCAGATATAATAAAAAAAGATGCATCAGAAGTTTTAAGCGGATGGTGGAATGGATTAAATGCAAATGACCATTCTGTAAATTTACATGGAATTCTAAGAGACGATGAGGGTATTGAAAGTGAATTATATAGCTTCATTAATGAAACTGCAAAAACTAAAACTAGTGTTAGAATAATGTCAAAAAAATTAGTAAATACAATAACAATAAGTAAAAATAAATTATATTCTCCTCATAAAGAGGTGAATAGTTTAACATTAATCGAATATTTTGACAAAATTATTTATCCGTTATTCAAATATCCTCAAGAGCAAGAATAACTTCTTTAACAAAGTCAATTGATTCAGCAATCAATTCCCCATTATATATCACTATTACTTCGCCATCTTTAGTGAGTATTGAAAAATTACCTAATATTTCATCCCCTAAAAGATTGACTAATTTATTTTTATTAAAAAATGATGTTTTAATACGAATATTTACTTCATTGTCAAAGTTAGAAATATAATTTAATTTAGATAATTCACGGACATTATCAAATAGAGATAACATACAATCATCAAATTTCTCGAAAGAAACTTCTACATTTTGAGTAAAATGCAAATTTGTTTCATCATGTAATGGAATTCTAAATTTAGCATATATGGGGAAATTCCTTCTTTTCAAATTCCCTTTGATTATATTATTGTTCATATCAGAAATCAAACCATAATGTTTGAACAATTTATCTATATCTTCTTTATAATTCGGTACTTGATTATGAATGTTACAATCATAATCATAAATCACAGTAATATTTAACACAGATTTTTTCAGTTTTCGTTCTTTAATCTTTTTAAAAGCAAATGAAATTATAGGATAAGCTCCTTCAGGATAAATAAAACAAACTAGTGTAACTATAACACTTAATGATGATATAATCTGCCAAATTAACTTTAATATTCCAAAAAACATATCCATATAATCACTATATTAGGTTTTAGAATATTTTATATAAATTTTTTTTTAAATAATGATTGTGTGAGAGCATTTGATTAGTAAAAAAATTTTTATTTTTTGTGTTCGATTAATAAGAAAAACTCCTGTGGAAAATCTTCATCATATCTTTCTAATAGCATTTAACATATTAATCCCACTATTCATGTATCATGTGTTAAGCGAGCCAATTCGCCCAGGCCGACCCGATGCCGACCGTTGGGAGGCATCTGTGGGAGGCCTGGGTGAATAGAATTGGCGAGCAATACTATAGGGAGGAACCGACCCTCGCCGGTCGGTTCCGTAAATCCATGATCATATATTTATTTTAATCATCCCTACCATTATGTTCCGTCCGACGAAGTCGGACTGGACGCCTTGAGCGTAAGCGAAAGGCCAATACTATAGACCTAGCAATAATGGCCTTGTCAGTTTCAAGGAAGAGGGGCTTGCCCCTCTTCCGGGGTTAAGTTTTGTAAATGTTATTTTGTCGAATCCGAGGAATGGAGGCTTGCCCCTCCATTCCGAGTCGGTGATAGAGCAATTGAAGTTAATTCGGCATTGGCATTCGTGGGTAATTAAAGGGGGGCTTGTCCCCCCTTAATTAGGCATTAAGGGTTTCAATGCACGAATATCTCCACAAGATGAAATATAAAAATTATAGGGAGAGTGAAACACATCAAAACACTCTCCCACAACTAAACAACGAGCAATTCAATGAATAACTAGCTCCGGTGGAAAAAGCAAAAAACACCATCATCGCTAGATTCTTGTTCTATTGAATCCCATGTCTTTTAATATCTTATTATATTCTTCACGAGTTGTAAATGAAGGCTTATCCTCATCTCCTGTGCTGCCGGTAGATCCAGTTTCAATCACATCACCGGAGTTTTGAGGATTTCTTCCTCCAGGTGTGGAACCGTCACTAGTGGCTTCAATTTTAATTCTTCGCTCAGCCAGTTTCTCCATAAGTTCCATATCAACATCACCAGACAATAGCTTATCTATTATCTCTTTATCCTGTGCATTTTCATTATAGTTAAAGTTGTATTTGGCTTCGTATTCTTTTATTTTTCTTTCATTTTCATGTTTTCTGAGTTCAGATAATTCCTTTAGGATATCTTCCTTATTTTCAATGAAATCTTTATTTTCTTCAATAGCTTTTTTAATCTCTTCATATTTTTCAGATTCTTCTTTTAGAGTATTTATTTCCTCTTGCAATTTTCCAATTTCAGCATCTTTGCCTTGTAGTTTTTCTAAAAGCAAATTGGTTGCTACATTTACATCCTTGTTTTCCTGTGCAGGAGGTTGAGGAGCTGGTTCGGGATTTCCAGTTTCGCCAGTTGTACCAGTTGCTCCTGTATCCCCAGTTTCTCCGGTTATTTCTGAATTCAACAAAGTTATTTTTCTTGGACTTTTAGTTACACCAACATCTATTAAGCTCATAGTATCAATTCCAAATGTATCTCCATTATCTTTCAATAAAACATCCACTTTAGGAGATAGGCCTTTTCCTTCCATATCCAGTTCGTCTGGGACTTCAATAAATAGCTTTCCTTTATCCTCTTCAAATACAATGTTATTTCCAATGCCTATGTAGACCTTGTCATGTTCTGAGGTTAAAGGGATTCCGCCTCTATAGTTTTCAGCTATTAGCTTTAGATCATCGCTTGTCCATTTTACTGGTTTTGTAAGGCGATCATCCAAGTCTGAATAATCATATAATCCTACTTCAAAAAGTTCATGTTTCATGTTATCACATTTTATTATATTGTTTATTATATATTTTATTACTTATTTTATATAAATATTTATTATATTTCAGTTCCGTTTTCACTTGATATTCTTTCACCAACAGGCTGTTCTTCTTCGAAATTACTAAGATAGTTTTTATAGATTTCATCACCTTCAGCTGAAAGTTCCATAATGTATCTTAACACATCATCTCTTGAATAGCTGAAATAAACATTTAATGCTTCATCAATACCCATAAGTTCAAGTTGCATATTCAACAGCTGATTGCAGTATTTTAAAACCCACTTCTGGTCATTGGCCACATTAACAATGAATCCAGTAATAGCTGAATCGTTGATATATTCCGCCACGTTCTGATTTGAACGCTCATTACCTGCCTGAGACTGAGGAGTTACAAAAGTCCTTAAGATATTATTTCTGAAGATTTCCGTCTGTCTTGTATAATCAGACTGGTAGTTGTTACCACCTAAGATTTTAGATTCAATTCCGGGAGGTACAATAGCTACATTACTGTCAGCAGTAGTTCCATAATCTGCATATAGATTTTCCTTTGCAGTTGATGACAACTCAGTGATATATGGACGACCATTTGCATCAAGTGAAGGCTTGACTTCAATAATATTATCCTTATTGATTCTCTCAACCTGATTTCTCTCCAAATTACATTTGTGATAGATATCATCTAGACAATTCAGGATAATGCTTTGAGCTTCGCCGTAAATCTCATTGTACATGAAGTTAATGACCTCACCTGCTTCGTATCTTACCGTTAATGTCTCTTCCTCCACACTTACGAAATTATTAAAATCTTCAGGAGATCCATTAACAACATCTTTAGGCATTTCATGTAGATATAGCTCTACTTCATTATCATCATTGAATTCCTTCTTTAATCCATAGCCATGTGCACCGATTTCTAAAAATATAGGCTTAATGTATTTGCCAATCTTTTTATCCCAACGCTTTACCGGCTTAATTACACCCTCACCATCAACCATTCCTCCCTGCAGGATTTCCTTTGCTATCTGACGTATATCGATTTTTCTTGCCCATAAAATCAAAGTTAATTTTTGCTCTTGAGATAGTTTATTATCCCTATCTACAAGTACAATATTAACATTAGCTTTATCGATTCTGTTTTTCAAAATACCGGATGTATATCCATCAAGTTTAACGGCATAACGTGCATTAGCTATTGTTTTGTTAATTACTGGAGGTAATGCATCGGGCAAGTCAAGGCCAGTATTGATTCCATCAGTCCTTGGCTGCCTTTCATTCTCTCCCCAATAGCTGCGTTTAGTGTTATACTGCTCTACACGGTTGTTCAATAATCTGGTTTTAATATAATCAGTAATGCCCATATAATCCTCCTAGCATTTCAAGTTTTGCATAAACATATATTTATTATATTATTTATTATATTTTTTATATAAACTAAATAATAAATATTTTTTATATAGAGTCAGATAAATCCTATTTACTGAAAGAATATTCTAAAAAATAATATAGATAAAAAATATTAAAAAAAGGAGACAATAGATTCTTAATTTTCAATGAAATCAATAACTTCATCTACTGTCTTTAAAAAAACTTCATCCATTAAATCATTATCAGCAATCTGTTTTTTTCTAACGATATATCGATCATTACTTTGATTGATAGTAATGGCAATATTATCTGTTTTATAATAAATTAATTCTTCCCCATCATCTAGATTAGCCACATCTTCAAGAGTTATCTTCCTTTTATAAATTATCATAATTTAACTCCAAATTGTTTAATCAAGAGAGAATACATCTAAATTTTTTTGAATTTCATTATCTAAAACAAATTCGGCTAATTTAATTGCAAAATGACATTCAAAATCAAGCATCAACCCAGTATGACGCACCAAATCATAATAAGGAAATTCTTTACAAGCATGAGGTCTTGAATTATAATCATCACATGTTCTGCCATTAAAATCTTTGCAATTTATGTTTCGACAACAAGTTCCACATTTTATACAAAATTCTGGATGATTTTGTACTTGTTCAAAATTAAAATAGATATCCGGAGCACGATTAAGAACAACATCAATTATATCCACTAAAATATCAAGAGGTATTTGGGGATATTTTTTTTCAAATTTTTTTATCATGTTTAAATTAAATTTAATATGATTTATCATTTTAACATCCGAATCTATTGATTAGATAAACTAATTAATTGTTCTGTGCTTCTTTTACTTTTTCAATAAAATCCAACAAATCCGAATCATTTGAATATATCTCCTTTGCTTTAAGAGCATATTCCATAGCTGCATCATAATTCTCTAATTCATAATAAATTTCTCCTCTAGTAAACCAAGCATTGTAATTATTAGAATCAAGAGAAATTGCTTTATCACAACATTTCAATCCATCATCAAATTTTCCAGTATTTAAATAAGCATCCCCCAAATTATTCCAAATCATTGAGTTTTTAGAATCTAATTTTATGGCTTCTTTATAATACTTAATTGCTTCACCATAATTTTCTAAATTTATTAAATATAAATCACCTATCAAGCCCCAAAGACTTGCATCTGAAGGATTAGATGCTAATGCCTCATCATAACAGTCAATAGCTTCATCAAATCTACTTAAATTAGCAAATATATTTCCTTTTTGAATTAAAGGTTTAGTATCTGCAGGATTTAATTCAGTTGCTTTATCCAAACATTCAATTGCATCATCGAACTTATTTAGTTCCATCAATAATACTGCCTTAGTGTAGTAAAGCTCGAATTCATTAGGATTTAACTCAATTGATTTATCCAAACATTCAATTGCTTCATCATATCTTTCCAGGAAAGCTAAATCAGCTGATTTAAGATATAAATTCATCATATCATTTGGATTTAATTCAAGTAATTTATCATAAACCTCAAGTGCTTCTTCCCATCTTTTTAATTCATCCAATATTTTGCACTTAAAAATTAAAGTACGTTCACTATATGGATCAGCTTCAAGTACTTTATCAAAACAACTAATTGCTTCATCATATTGTCCCAACTCATAATGACAATAACCTTTAGTTTCCCAATTAGACAAATCTGAAGGATCAATATCTACAAGTTGATTAAGATAATCCATAGCTTTTTCAAATTCAGAATCAGATATGTGTTTGCTTGTAATCTTCTTTAATTTTATTACATTTTCATCAGGTTCACCATAAAACGGTTGCTTTCCAACACCCCAAACTCTAGTAAACTCATCAAGCTCTTCAACCAATTCAAATTCAGTTCCCGGTGCAATGACTGTGTCAAACACATCTTTATCCACAATTCCCCCAAAATACAATATCTTTTTACGTCTTGGAATCAATATTATATTTGTATATTTTAATTCTTTTTGAAAATCAGGAAAAGAACTAGCTTTAAACGGAATATCTGGAACAAAAATTCCATCAACGGCACGATCTTTCATGACATCCTCTTCACATCTAAAAACAACTTTAATATTTTGATCAATTTCAATAGATTGAGTTTCTAAGAGAAATAGAAGTTTATCCGTAGCTTCTCTTTGTTCAAGAGTCATTTCATTAAATAAACCTAAAAATGTAGTTAACGGCATGTTAACATCCAAATCTGTATATGGATTAATTAGAACCCAAGAATATCTATTAGATTGTTTTAACATACCTGCTAAATCACTCATAAAAAGAACCATGCTTGAACTTTTAAGACCTGTGCTTTCCATCAATTCACTGCTTGTAAATAGAGGAACTGCTCTTTCTCCCCCATCCAATTTAATGAAATTTATATCAAATCCGGCATTTTCACCAGTAGTCCGAATTCTACCAGGTTCAAAATTTTCAATATCATCAAACCATTCATCACCCAAAATAACCGGCATATATAAATTTGATTTCTTAAATAACTCAAAAAATTCTTCTTGTTTTTTAGAATCTACAAGACCTTCGTCCATATCTCTTATTAATTCCTCTAATCTTGAATTATCTACTTCACACTCTTTTTTAAATTGTTCCAACATTTCTTCAGGGACTTTCATATTCATTAATTCATTCATATTTTCATCCGGACTTTTCATACGCATTACCTCATTAATTATCAATACTCACAAAATGTTTATGCTTTAGATATCATAATTCATTAACAAATTTTAAAACAACTTCTTCAGATCTGCCTTTACATTTAATAATTATTAACTCTCCTTCATTCAAACTCTTTATGATATTGAAATTTTCTTTAACAACAGTTAATTTTAGATTATCCTCCAACTCATCATAAACATATCCAGGATTGTCAGTTTCAACTATTTCAAGCCGGATGTTATCACGACGATATTTTACAATAATTATATCCCCAATATTGTAACGAATAAGTTTTCTAAAATTACTACATGCAATTGTGATAACTGGAGTATCAAGATGATTTTCATCAATTTTGCTGGAAGTATCTTGTTTAACTGGACTATCATTAAATAATAGTTCTTTTTTCTTCCTATCAAATTCATCCCTAGTTAAATATCCTTTTTCACACAACTCTGCATATTTAATTAACAATTCATCATTGGACATGGTGTTTGCATTAACAGAATTTTTTGGAGGCATGTCTGCTGTTTTAATAGGTTTCTGTTCAGTTTTTTGTGCGGGTGTTTTGCCCAACTTTTTACTAGCTTGATCAACTTTTTTATCAAACCAAGAAATGCCAGAATCTGTTTTACGGGCGTTACTATTAAAGTATTCATCTGCAACTTCCACTACTTTTTCATATTGTTGTGTATCATAATATAATGAACATAATTTTCTATAGGCTGTTAAATTCTTTGTAAATTCTCGCCTATCCCATAACTGCTCATAATAATATAACGCTTTCTTTTTGGATTCATATTTATCCGCATATTTAAATGTAAGCCTTAATTCCTCATATTCCATTTTTCTATCATAATCTTCTTGAGGAATAATTTTAACTTTTGTTCTACCTGTTTGTAATCTTGCAGCAATTGGAACAGGTTCATTCTGTTTATCTTTATTTTTAAGACCATGTTCATTGAAATACTCTAAACACTCATCAAATTGAGAAAAACGACGACCAGTATATTTGCATGCTTTTTTATATTTGAATTTAAACCACAGCAATTGTGATTCACTACAATATCTTTCACTTTTAAAAAATTCTTCAATTGTGTTTATAACATTTCCATATTCTTTTTTCTTAATGTATACTTTGACCAATTGTCTAAATGGATAATAATCATTTAGATAGTACATGTTAGTTATTAATTTTTTATAGAAATCTTCTGCTTCATCATAATCTTTGGATTTCATTAATTTATTTCCATGGTCTTTCTGATTAGCTTTAATTTCAATACCTTTAGAAATATCCAAATCAGTTGAATCGATTAATTCGGATTTAATATTAGATATAACAATCTTCTCATCTTTCACACTATCAAACTCACTGAATTTATTATAATCATCATTGTAAATTAATTCCAAATCATTTTCATCTATTAATTCATCAAGATATTCTGATTGCTTATAATCCTTTGTAAATATATAAACTCCTTTTTTAGCACGTGTAATAGCTACATAGAACAACCTACGTTCCTCTTCTAATTTTTTATCATAATCCCAATCGTGCATCAGGTTCATGAAATATGGAGGATACAATTTATTAGGAAAACCAACCTGCTGATTAAAGACATTAATCAAAACTACATAATCTGCCTCGAGTCCCTTTGCCTTATGGACAGTACGATATTCAACATTATCTATGGTCCCATAATCATTTGTTATTTGTTTATATTCCTTTTTTGATTTTTTAACTAAATCGGTGCCAAATATAAAATCATCAATATCTCCATTGTGTCTTCCTAAAATGAATACCCTTTCACTTTCTTTTGATAAATTATTAATGAGATTATAAATTGAATCGGGATCATCATCATAAACTATCTTTACAGGATTTTCAATAGATGTGTCTGACTTCAATGATTTTTTAAATTGTGAGTCATTTTTCATTATAAAATTACCTGCAATGTCAATTAACTCTTGAGGGTTCCTATATGTCTTTTCAATGAATACTCTATTTGCATCTGGGAAATAATCGCAGAAATCATTAAATAGACTAATGTCACTATCCCTAAAACCATAGATAGATTGCCAATCATCACCAACAACTACTAAACGAGCATTACAGGCTTGTTTGAGAGTTTTAATAAACTGGAAGTTTTTATAGGACATGTCCTGATATTCATCAACAAAAATATATTTGAAATCATTAGCTATTCCTTCAGTTTCAATTAATTCAATAGCTTTATTAATCATGTCATTAAAGTCAATTAAATGATTCCTATGAAGATAACTCTCATAAAATCTATACACAGGTTCAACTAGCTGAATGAAAGACATATTCCTTAAATAATTCTCATCAGTATAATAGTTACCATCTCTAGTTTCAAATTCATGTGTACATTTAGCTTTAATCTTTTTAAAGTCAGAAGCACCATATCCTTTACCTTTAAATAAATCAATGAAACTTCTAATCCTTGAAGAGATTCTGGACTTTGAAATTAGATGATTAAATTTTTCAATATCCGTATCTAACTCGATATATTTAATCATATCATCAGAATTAAGATTATCCAAACAATAATCTTGTATATCTGAAATTTGTTTATCTGATGCGGTCTCTAAATACTCATCAAAAATCTTTTTAAAACCCCAACCGTCAAATACTTCCTTTTCTCGATACTCATCTACTAATGACAAACCAAAAGCATGAATTGTACTTGTAGGGACATCATAGTTTAACCTTTCAATTAATTCTTCCACACAGGATTTTGAAAAAGATAAAAATAAAATATCATCTGGAGCAACATTTTTCTTTTCAATTAAATAAGCTGCTTTAGCAAGCAATGTATGAGTCTTACCTGTTCCTGCGCCGGCAATAATCTCTAAATCACAGTCATTTAAAACACAAGCAATCCTTTGCTGTTCATCTAATGATTTACCATCAAAATTATCAAAAAAAGAAGCATTATCTTTAATTTCATTCTGTAATGCAATTGGTAAATCTTCAATTTGATGATATTCTTTCAAAGGCTAGCCTCCTATGATTCACATATACTTATGTTATTAATAAATTATGTTAGTCAATAAATTTATAATTAATGTGGAATTATCATCAACACATGCCCACCAACTTAATGATTTTAGGTTTTTTATTTTATTTTCATTACAACATTTGCCATGTTCAATATAATCCTTAATTTTTATTATATTGAATAACTAATTGTAATAATTATTAAATAGCCAATCAAATTAACTCTCGTGAACATTTTTCCAAAAAATTAAATAACAACTTCAGATAAAATTTTATAACAAAGTTGATTGAAAAGTACGTGTAAGTGGTACGACTTTTTCATAAGTTTCAGGAGAACTAGGTGCTATTTTTAATATTTCCCCATCAGAATTTGTTAATTCAATAGCAAAATAATTGTCTTCATTTTCAAATTCTGCAAGTAAATCTACTTCCCCATTACTTTCATTAAGAGGTATTTTACCTGAGGAATAACCAGATTTTGTATTTCTAAATTCAATATAACAACCATCTAAAGTTTTTCCTTCGGGCGGTTTAACATTATAGATAACAAAAAATTCATCATCTGAGCCCATAGTTTCATATTCTAACTGAATAAAATATTCTCCACTTTGAATTTCTATTTCCTCATCATCATATGATTTTTGAATATTTCCCGCAGCAATTGCTGCCCCACGAGCAACAACAGTAATAGGGTCAATTGAAAAATCTAAAGGCATATGGAATTCTTTTTCTAAGCTTTCACGAATAACTGGGCTTAAAGTAGAACCACCAACAAGAATAAGTTTCTTAATATCATTTGGAGCCAAACCTGCTTTATTTAAAGCATCATTACAACTATTAATTGTTGTTCTAATATAAGGCTCCATAATTTTTTCAAGCTGCATTCTTGTAATATCATAATCAAATTCTACCAAATCGCCATCTTCATCTTCCATGAACCGATCAATCAAAACATTATATTCCCTTTCATTTGATAAATTAACTTTTGCTTCTTCAGCATGACTTTTAAGCATTGCAAATTCTCTATTATATTTATCTATATTTTTTCGGCTAAAATCTGTAACACTAAATTCCTCAACTACTGCAGGAACAAAAATTTTATCAACAATATCCCAATCAATTAATTTACCGCCTAAACTTTCATCACCAACATTAGCAATGATGTCAAACTCATCATCGATTTTTTTAACAATAGCTACATCAAATGTTCCGCCACCCAAATCATAAATCATCCAAAAACCATCATCTTCTTCCGTAGATTCATAAGCATAAGCTAATGCTGCTGCAGATGGTTCTTTAAGTAAATGGAATTCTTTAAATCCTGCTAAATCAGCAGCTCTTTTAGTAGCTTGAATTTTATTTTGATTAAAATCAGCAGGTACTGTAATGACAATAGAAGAAAGATTTTCCCCTTTAATATTACTTACATCACCTTTTAAAGATTTTAAAACCTCAGCAGATAATTCTTCAGGTAGCATGTCTTTATCCGCTTGTTTAAAATGATAAGGTTTTTTCTCTCCCATTGTAAGCTTAAATTCAGAATAAGCATCATTTGGTTTAATCAATAGCATGTTTTTAGCTTTTAAACCTACATTAATAGTTTCTTTACCTTTTTTATTCTGTATGTAAACTGCAGATGGAGTATAGTTCATAGAGTTATCCTTTAAATTTGGAACAACTGAAGTATAATTGCCCTCAAGTTTTGCAATACTTGAAGTAGAAGTTCCTAAATCAATCCCGTAATCAATTGTATTTGTCCTAACCATAATATCACATTCTTTACTTGTTATTTATTAATTAAATATCATTTATTCATCATCTGATTTTTTTGAAACAATAACTTCTCCTTTTAAATACTCTTTTCCATTAAAAAATATTGTTGGTTTAACAGTTTCAATAATTATGTCTTCTTCAATATCCGATCGTGAGTCATATCCTAAAACTTTTATAGACATGCCATCATTAAATTTTTTGCCATCAAATTCAACAATTTGAAACCCATTTTTCTTTAAAATTCTAAGAGTTCTATCATATTTTTTTGATAAATTTTTTAATGGTATTAAAGTCTTTTCCAGAGTTTTTTGTTGAAATTGGACCTTTCGAATATAACCTTCTAAGTCAAAAGAATCTGAAAATCTAAGTACAATACCATTTCTTTTAAGTACTCTGCCATGCATTCTATTAACTTTAGTAAATTCTCTATCTACCTGTAAAATAAGTGAAATATGTTCATTTAATATTTCATTAATATCATCTAATCTTTTCTTTGTTTCTTCATAATTCAAATTCGCATCTTTTCCCATTCTCCATATGTTAAAAACTGTATCGGCATAACCTTTTATTAATTTTTCATCAATATTTTGAGGAGAAGTTTCTATTTTTTCTCCATCCATTATTTACGCGCCTCCTAGAATTGTTTCATATTTTATCATGTTTAAATTTTGACGATATAATATTTGAGTTACTTTATCTTCACCACGGACACAATAATTTAAAGAGTCAGTTAAAATTTCCATACAAACATCTGAAATTTCTTTAGATGCTCCTGACGTTCTTATTAATTCCATTTTAATTGAGATGTTACCTAACTTTGGACCTTTTTTAAATTCATCTTCAACATAAGAACATATAATACCTATCGCTGATTTATCTGAACTAGAATAAACCATCGATTTAAGATAACTTTTACGATTTTTAAAAACTTCAGAATTTTTATTAATTAAATCTCTAGAATTATAATTTAATTCAAAATCTTTATAGTTATCTGCAATAACATCTAATAATGAAACATATAATAAATTCAAATTATTAGATACACTATAATCATCTAAAAGACTATTAAAATATGAAACAGTACTATTCACAATAGATATATATGCTTTATTAATTGCATCTTTAGCCTTAATATTATTCGAAGCAAGAATAGATAAAATATTTAATAATGGAGATACAGTTACATTAAATGATTTAGCATTAAGAATTGCTGGAAGATAATCTTTTTCATTAAAATCTTTTATTGACAATTCATAATCTTTTATTTCAGAATCTACTTGATAATTTAGAATGTTAATAAATTATTGACTGTATTGGATATTACCTTAAAATCAAAACCAGAATCATTAATTAAATCAATATATTTATGCACATCATCCAAATTATTTAACTTAATTGCATTTTGAGCCATGTCTAAATAAATAGATAAAATTGCTTTTTGTAACTGTGAAAAAACTTCATTTACAAAAGATTCTTTAAGTAAGGGATTATTTAATTTTTTAACTCTATCTCTTGCAAAATCTTCAAAACCACTTGTGAAAGTTTTTTTCCAATAATTTAAAGCTTTTTTAGAATAGTCTACTATTTTATTAGTATTTTCATTTGAAGCATAAAAATCTAATGACCTAGCTTGATAAAAAATAGCTAAATTATGATAAGATACATTATTATCCCTTTTATTTTCCCAATATCTGATAAAATCATCATATTTTTTATTTCTAAGATAATCCCAAGCAACAGCATCCTCATATTTTATCAAATTACTAGGCCAAAACCAGAATATCTCATCAATGAAACGAACTTTGGCATCATTTAATCGACTATTAGCTTTTTGATAATTATTAAATTTTGGGGATGGAACAATTGGCATGAGAACATCTTTTAGAGTAATATCCTCAGTATCAGACATTTTGTATTTTGCCTCTATTTTTCTAAAACTCTTTTTAACTTTCTTTCCCGAAGCAGTAATAGGCAAATCTAAAAGCCTAAAACCATTATGTCTATAAATATTCACATCGACTGTATCTTCAATATCAAACATGCAAATTACTCCTTAATTGGCATAAATTCTAATCCTTTTTTTGAAGCACTAATTCTTAAAGTATCTCCACTTTTAAGTTCTTCATTAATAATTAAATCTGCAATTGAATATTCAATTTGTTCTTCTACAGATCTATTAAGATATCTTACTCCAAAGTTTTTATTAAAACCTTGAGAAGCTAAATACTTAGAAACATTATCACCATATTCTATTTTAATATTTTTATCAGATAGTACTCGTTTAGAAATATCATCGATACACAGATTAACTAAACTTTCAAAATCATTTTCATCAAGTTCTCTAAATTGAACTACTTCATCAATCCTATTAACAAATTCTGGTCGGAAATGTTGAGTTAATAGCTCCATTTGTGTTGCTTTATCACAAACGTTCATACAATTTTGATCCATATGAATTATAGAGCACTTAAGCTTGAAATCACCATTACCCACAATTGCTTTAAGTTCAGTCCTAATAGTTTCAAAATCTAAATTAAATTTTTTAATAATATTATTAATTTCTTCATAATCATTTTTTATTGAATCTGAATCTTTTTGAATTTTTTCACTAGATTTATTTTCTATTAATTTAATAGCTTTATCTAAACTAAATATTCCAATAAATAAAAAATCTTCAGTTATGAATTCATGTTTAGAAAGCATAGCTTCAGTAGATGAAAGTTCAAAAGCTAAATTAGAACTATCTGTTAAGGTTAGCATAATACTCTTCTAAATCTAAATTAGTAACTATGTAATATTCTCATTAACTACCTCAATAAACCTATGTAATTATTTAAAATTTAGCTCCACACTTTATACAGAATTTTGAATTAACTGGAATTGCATTGCCACATTCTGGACAAATATTTTGGCTTTGAGAAGTATTATCTGAAAGCAAATCTATTAATCTTTCATTTTGTTCAATTAAAATATCAAATTTATTGCTTAACTCAATTTGATTATTTTTAATCGCATCTAAGTTTTCTAATTGCAAATTACCCATTTCAACTAACTCTCTTTGATTATTCTTAATTGCATCTGAGTTTTCTAATTGCATTTTACTAATTTCAACAAAATCTGTTTGAAATGCTTTAATATTATCTATTGTAGCTGTAACAATCTCATTTTGGTTTTTTAATTGTATCTCAACAGAATTGTTAAAATTTTCAAAGAATGCTTTTGCAAATTCTAAAATGGTATCGCTAACCATTTCATCCATTACCCTCATAATATTTTGTCATATTTTTCCTCCATATATTTTTAAATATGGTTTAATTTTTAGTTTATATATAAAATTATAAATCTTTTTATATTTATTTGTGACTATTATATTAACAAAACATTACTAATTCAAAAATCAAATAAAGTTTTTTGTTTTGGTTCAATGCATTTAAATACTTTTGTATCAATTAAATTATCATTTTCTTTAAGATGCACAAGCAATAACAGTGATTTTTCATCATGCAATTTTATAACATTTTTAGGCATATCAGGTTTTCTGTTGGCGTAACAATATTTGCACTCGCTTAAACAGGAATTATATGCTCCGATATCTCTTGATGGAATACAGTGACAGTTTTGTCTAATTCCACTAGCTTTAACATTCTTATAAACTACACCATGGGCCTGTTCCAATATTTCCCGTGTTGTACATCCTGCAGGATGAATACTATATTTCTCATAACTTTCATTTGTTGCACATGTTTGAGTATAAAGATTATGTCTCTCTGATATCTCTCCAATTCCTTTCAATAGCTTCACTTTATCTTCCTCAGTAAGTGGAATTATTTCAGGCATATTCTCTTCAACTTTTTTATATATGTCAACAAAGCTGAAGATGCATCTGTAAACCAAAGGTGCAATTTCTTGAGCCATATTTTCAAAGGTTTCCAAATGTTTTTCAACAGTGTATTTTTCAGTCAGAAGTATCGGATCGTATCTCCAGAGAATTTTATTTCGACCAACAATATCTGATAATCTTTCCAATGTTTTGATAGATTGATCGATTGTTGGAACTTTAGATTTTATGTCCTTGCCGTAGGCAGTAATCGTGTAATTGCACAAGATATTATATTTTCATCAATATCACCTATATGTCCCAATATAGGTTGGTAGTTCTTGGAGCAGAACAACAAGCAATCTACATCTTCAGGCTTCAAACTTAAGTTATACACATTCTCTCTTGCAAATGGATTTCTTGAATATGCATATTCTTCACTAATCCTGTTCAATAGCCATGGAGTGTAGTAGTTCACTATATCTGTTCTTCCACCAACATTTATTATCATATTATCACTTACTATTATTGGTGATAATCACATTTTTTATTTGTGTTTTGACCAGTATTATGCAGGCAATTTCGATAAATCATTTCTGTTCAAGACAACATATTTATTTTTATACATTCATATAATATTTTTATTTATGTCTGAATATCTGTTAAATTTTAGTCGTTTGAACGAAATTGCAAAACTTTAATTATCAGAGAAAATAATACTATTATTTGTAGTGAGAAAAAAGTAGTAGATAATTTAGTGACTGTTTGCATAATAGCTATTCGTTATATGGAAGTGAATAGTTATCTACCAACTAAAACAAGAGTTTTATCCAGTGAAACAGAAGGTAAAATAGAACATAATATTTTAACAAATGCATTAAATTGACTTAAATTACACTCAAGAAGAAAAAGAATTAATTTTCAAGTTGTAACATTTTATATACAATAATGTTTTTGTAAAAAATCATTTTTATAATTATCTCTATTTATATAAACCTGATAAAAGAATTCAACCTGGGAAGACCCCTTATAATCAGATAATCTCCTGTAATAACGAGATTTATCATGTGTTTTCTTTTTAGGATTTTATTTATTCTTTAAAATTTGGTCATATATGATTAAAGCAATTGATTTTTCAATATCTGATTCATTGTCCAAATTATATGTTTTCTGTTTAATTTCATCAATATCTTCAGGTAAAAAATTCAAAGCAAGACATAAATTATTAAAATCACTTGAAAAGAGATATCTGTACCTGTATTTTTTACTTATACTATCTAAAAACATTTTAACACAACCAAAGCAATTAATCTGACATAAATCCAACTGAATATAATATTATTTAAACAAATTCCCGTTATTATATCATTAATTAAAACATTATATAATTCATTAATATTAACAGAAATTATGTGCCTTTGTTGTATATAAATATTACTAAATTATTACAAAGTTATTTAAAAAAAGTTATATATCAAAAATTGAATAATCACCATAAGGAGTTAAAAAGATGATTTGTAATAACTGTGGATGTAAACTTACAGATAATGCAACTTTCTGCTCCAAATGCGGAAAGAAAATAAAAAACAAAAACATATACATTGCACTGATACTGACATTCATACTGACAGGACTTGGTTCAATCTATGCAGGAAATACCAAAAAAGGATTAACATTACTGATACTCAGAGTACTTTTTGCTGCTTTGGCATTTTTTTCAAATATATTCGGCATTTTATCCGTTTTGGTTTGGGTTTACGGATTTTATGAAGTATATAACGATGTTCAAATTGCCAACAGAAATTCCAGTCCGAATCTGATTAATGATTTTAAAAACTGGAATCAGCAAAATAAGATAATAGCTATTTTAATAATATGTGCAATTTTAATCCTAACCCTCAACAGTCTCATCAGCTTTTCATCAACAGACAGCTATTCTCCAGGTGATTCAGCCACTTCTAATCATGTAAGCTACAGCTATGATAGCTATCCGTCACATTACGGGGGAGTAGATACATCACCGGATACAATTGCCAAAAATGATCCTGACTCCTATTATGACTATTATGAATACGGAGACAATCCTGATGTTGATGATTATCTGGAATCAGAAGGTTATGATTAAAATTATAGTCAGTTATTCATTTATTGTTGAATTTTAAGTAGGAGTACATTTTTAGAAACATACTTCCTACAAAGACCTGCTATAACTTTAATAATTTTGGTGCAGATTATTAAATCAGGTCTATGTTATAATATTGTGTTTAATTAGTATTTAAATATTGTTATTAACAAGTATAAAAATAACAAGCATGAATGAAAAAAACCTGGTAAAAATATTAGCAGCTGCTGCAATTATCTTGGGGATTGTATTTATATCAGTTATTTGCATAGATACTCATGAAAGTACCAGCTTAAGTGTAAAATCATCAGACACTCTTAAAGACGGTGATGCATACAGTGTAGAGTTATGTGACTCCAAAGGAAATCCGATAGCTAATCAGAACATTTCCATTTCATTTGGATCAAATTCATTTAACCTTACAACTGATGAAAATGGAATAGCTGTCCTGAAAATCAATAATGTTCCTGCCGGTGAGTATGATATTAAAATCCAGTATGACGGAAACAGCCACTATAAAAATACTTCAGCTGTTCACCATGCTGTTATCCTGAAAATCGAAAAAACCCGCAGCCTAGATGAAATTCTTCAAAGCGGAGAATACAAAAAAAAGATTGGTGATTACCAAATTGTTGAATACAATTATATGGGAGACATGGAATCTGCACTGGTTGAAGATTCAAATGGTAAAAAATGGATAATGGGCGGAGACGGGTTTACATCTGTTTAAAAAAAGGAGTTTACCATCCCATTTCTCCAATCATACTGACAACATTTTTGCCCTCATCAGTCAGACGATACAGACGGCCTTTGTGGGCATCTTCATTAATGCAGACTATTAGGTTGTGTTCTTTTAAATCTGTCAGTACATTGCTGACATGTTTTATTCCTACTCCTGATTCTTCACTGATTTTTGTTGGTATTTTGACATCGTTTTTTAAGGTTTCCAGTACTTTTCGCCTGTAGCTAGAAATTGCAACATAGCTACATTTTTTCAATAATTCATCATTGCTATTCACAGTTACCACATTTTTTCAAAGTTGCTTTTTAAAAATAAGACCTAATTTTTAATAATCTGCACCTTGCTTTATATTTTATATTAGCATGTAATATATACTTTGTGGTAATATTGTCTTATAAGATATGATAAATTGTCCATGTTTTAGATATTATTTATATAAAAACAACTAAAAATTCATTTGAAAATTGCTGATATGATAAACAAATTTAAGCTTTATCTAAAAAATGTAAAATTAAACAAAACAATACTATTTTTGCAGACAACTATATAATAATTAGAATATTACAAGAATATCTCTATATTAACACAATATATTCTATTAATTTTAACACAATTGTACAATTCCCGAAGCTGTTCAAAAAAAGCCAGTAATACTTTGACAAAACCCGAAGAATATTTTGAAGAAATTAGAAAATGAAACAAATTTTAAATAAGCAAATTAAAAATGAATATAAATGCTAAAAATAAATTACAATTTGAATATACAGCCTAAAAAAATCGAAAGAAACTGAACTTAAATATAAAAACTTATAAAGCATTATTTAAAAAAGATAATAATATGTCTAAGTTAGATGCTTTTTTTAAATTTAAAGAAAATAATACAGACGTGAAAACTGAAATCATTGCAGGTATTACAATTTTTCTGGCTATGGCTTACATATTAATTGTAAACCCTGCAATGTTAAGTGAAACTGGAATGGACATACAAGGAGTATTTATTGCAACTGCACTTTCAGCTGCAATAGCTACAATATTGATGGGATATATAGCAAACTACCCATATGCACTGGCTGCAGGAATGGGTCTTAACGCATTTTTCACATATACCGTAGTACTTACTATGGGATACAGCTGGGAATATGCACTTTTAGCTATCTTTGTCTCAGGTATAATCTTTCTGGTTATCTCACTTACTTCCCTACGTGAAAAATTATTCTATTCAATTCCTGACTCTTTAAGATTCGGTATATCAATAGGTATAGGTTTATTTATCCTTGCATTAGGTTTAAGCAACCTCGGAATCCTGTCATACTCTTCACAGGTAATAAATATCGGAGATGCAAACTGGGCCACACAGCTAATAGGACTTGGAAGCGCTTCAACTATTTTTACTCTCGGAAACCTTTTGGCATTAATCTGTTTTGTCATCATAATGGTTTTAATGAAGAAAAATGTAAAAGGAAATATTCTAATCGGAATTATTGCAACATACATTATCGGAGTTGTTTTAGAACTGGCAGGATGTCCTGTTTTACCTGACCAGTCATTAATACCAACAGCTATAATCAACAGCAATCTGGGCGGATCACTTGGTAATGTTGCATTTAAATTCGGAGAAGCTAGCGGAGTATTTACCGGAGTAAGAGCATTTATTGACTTTATAATCATTGCCGTCACATTTCTGGTAATCTCTTTATTTGATACAATGGGAACCCTGACTGCACTTACAACAAAAGTTGACGGATATGATGAAAACGG
>UMKX01046764.1_pt1 | contig 44164 bp, 30 predicted proteins | sample 1966471 | NCBI WGS metagenome assembly UMKX01 (sample SAMEA4836188, study PRJEB28245) | human gut metagenome | biome: gut microbiome; material: fecal sample | place: Denmark | collected 2008
GCAATTGGGCGATGTGCGGGATGCGTCGTTCCTGGCGGCAGATGCGGCGGCGGACTATGCGTTCCTCAAGGGGATGCACCTGCCCGTGCTGACGGCGGGGCTGAATCAACAGATGGAAGAAGCGGTGCTGGCGGCACGGGATAAGCAGGATTCCGTCGGCGGCGTGCTGGAGTGCATGGTGACGGGGCTTCCGGCAGGGCTGGGCGCGCCGTTCTTTGATAGCGTCGAGAGTGTCCTGAGCCACTTGCTGTTCGCGATTCCGGCAGTCAAGGGCGTTGAATTTGGTGAGGGCTTCGGCTTTGCATCCATGCGGGGGAGTCAGGCGAACGACCCGTTCCGCATGGAAAACGGCGAAGTTACGACGGAAAGCAACCATTCCGGCGGCATCAACGGCGGCATCACGAACGGAATGCCGGTGATTTTCCGCTGCGCCGTGCGCCCGACCCCCTCCATCAGCCAGAAACAGCGGACAGTGTCCCTGCGCACGGGCGAAAACGCGGACTTGGAGATTCATGGGCGGCATGACCCATGCATTTTGCCGCGCGCCGTGCCGGTGGTGGAGGCAATGGCAGCGATTGGCATGATGGAACTGTGGAAGGAGCGAGCAGCGTGTCTGGACGGATCGAAGTGATTGCGTTTCCAGGAACGAGCGGAAGTTTCTCCGGCGCGGCGGCACAGGAAGCGTTCCCGAACGGGCAGTGTGCCGGCTTCCCGACCTTCCCGGAGGCAGCGAAGGCGGTCATCGAGGGGCTGGCGGATTATGCGCTGCTGCCGGTGGAGAATTCCTTTGCGGGCGCTGTGCTGCCGACGTATTCGCTGCTGGAAAAGCTGCCGCTGCATATTGTCGGGGAGACGATGAAGGCGGTGCGCCACAACCTGCTGGGCGTGCCGGGGGCGACGCTGGCGGGGATTCGGCGGATTGCGAGCCATCCACAGGCGATTGCACAGTGCGACGTGTTCCTGCAGGGCATGAAGGGCGTGCAGATTACGCCCTCGGAAAACACGGCGATTTCCGCGCGGGATGTGGCGGCACAAGGCGACCTGTCATATGCGGCGATTGCGAGCGAGGAGGCGGCGCGCAGCTTCGGGCTGATTGTGCTGGCGAAAAACATACAAACCAGCAGTGCCAATACGACACGCTTCCTGATTCTTTCGCGCACTGAAACGCCGCTGGCAACGCCGAGCAAGGCGACTGTCGTCTTTACGGTCAAGAACGAGGTTGGCGCGCTGGTGCGGGTGCTGGCGTCGTTCGCGGAAAGCGGGCTGAACATGTCGCGCATCGAGAGCCGCCCCATGCCGGAAACGCCGTTCCAGTATTTCTTTTCCGCGGATTTTGAGGGCAGCATGGATGCGGAACACCTGTCGCGTGCCATGGAAGCAGCCCGCCCGTACACCTGCGAACTGCGGCTCTTAGGCGTCTACCCGAAGGCAATTCCACCGAAAAGGGAAAATGAAGCGAATAATTCGTGAAAAATTGCAAAAATGGGGTTGACAAAGCCGAAAAAAAGTGTTATTATAATATAGCTGTCAGGAACGGAAACGCTTCCAAACAAAGCGCTTTCGGCACAGCGTGTGGGCCCGTAGCTCAGCTGGATAGAGTGTTTGACTACGAATCAAAAGGTCGTGGGTTCGAATCCCGCCGGGCTCACTCATTACAGTGAACCGCTCGCTGCTTCCTGACACGCACATGGGCCCGTAGCTCAGCTGGATAGAGTGTTTGACTACGAATCAAAAGGTCGTGGGTTCGAATCCCGCCGGGCTCATCACAAAGGCATGGTCGTAAGGCTGTGCCTTTTTGCGTGCTGTAATGGCGTACTTCCGCTGTATTCTTTTGCCGCGTGCGTTGACGCTGTCCGCTGAAAATGCTACAATAGAAACAAATCATAGGGGAGGAAACAACATGAACATCGGGATTCTGGGTGCGGGCAATATCGCCGGGTCGATGGCGCGCACAATTTGCGGGATGGCGGCGCAGGGACGTCCCGTCACGCTGTACGCGGTCGCATCGAGGTCGCAGGAGAAGGCGGATGCGTTCGCCAAGGCGTATGGCATCCCGCGCGCGTACGGCAGCTATGCGGCGATGCTAAACGACCCCTTGGTGGAGTTGGTTTATATCGCCACGCCACACAGTCATCACGCGGAGCAGATTCGCCAGTGCGTTGCGGCGGGAAAGCAGGTGCTGTGCGAAAAATCGTTCACGGCAAACGCGAAGCAGGCGGAAGACGTTCTGCGGGAAGCGGAAACGGCGGGGGTGTACGTCGCAGAAGCCATCTGGACGCGCTATATGCCCGCGCGGGGGATGATTGCGGACATCATCGCGTCCGGCGAAATCGGCGAGCCGCGGTTCCTGTCCGCCAATCTGGCGTATGATGTGGAGCACAAGGAGCGTATTAGCCAGCCGGAATTGGCGGGCGGCGCACTGCTGGACGTGGGCGTGTATCCACTGAATTTCGCGTCGATGGTGTTCGGCAACGACATTGTGCGCGTTGAAAGCAGCGTGCAGAAGCTCGGTACGGGCGTTGACCGTACGGAGAACATCACTTATTTCTACCGCGATGGCAAAATGGCGCAGTTGATGGCATCCGTTGCCTTCAATTCTGACCGGCGCGGCATCGTCTATGGCACGAAGGGCTTCCTGACGGTCGATAACGTCAACAATCCGCACGAAATCGCGCTGTATGACAAGAATCAGCGGGAAACACCGCGGGAGGTTCGCCCTGTGCCGGCGCAGATTACGGGCTACGAGTATGAGGTGGAGGCGTGTCTGCGCGATATTGCCGCCGGACAGCTTGAACCTGCCGAAATGCCGCACGCGGAGACGCTGGAAATCATGCGGCAGATGGATGCGCTGCGGGCCGCGTGGCAAATCCGCTATCCGTTTGAGGAATCAATAATTGCAAGGGAAGAATAATGTGGAAAAATTGATGATTCGCCGGGCGGTGGATGCCGATATTCCGGCGCTGGACAGGCTGCTGTTTCAGGTGCATCAGGTGCATCACGAGGCGCGTCCGGATTTGTTCAAGGCGGGCGCGAAGAAGTACACCGATGCGCAATTGAAGGCGATTCTGGCGGACGACAAAACGCCCGTGTTCGTTGCGGAGTGCGGCGGCGAGGTTGTGGGCTACGCGTTCTGCATCCACAAGCAGTTCGTGAACGACAACAACATGACGGACATCAAAACGCTCTACATCGACGACCTGTGCGTGGATGAGCGGGCGCGCGGCGGGCATATCGGCACGCGCCTGTACGAATATGTGCTGGACTTTGCGCGTCAGCAGGGGTATTACAACGTGACGCTGAACGTGTGGGCGGACAACGTGAACGCGCGCAAGTTCTACGAAAAAATCGGGCTGCGCGTACAGAAAATCGGGATGGAAAAGATTCTATAAGAAAAGGGAGCATCCGCGAAAGATGCTCCTTTTTGCTATTCTGATTTTTCTTCCTGCCTCCGCGGTTGATCGCGCATTTCGCTCGGCGTCATGCCGTAATACTTCTTGAACGCACGGCGGAAGCTGGTCGGGTTGGTGTAGCCGAGGTCGGCATAGAGGACGGTCAGGTTGCAGTCGCCGCTGGTCAGCCGCCGCGCCGCTTCGTTCATACGCAGGCGCTCCAGATAGACGCTGAAATTCTGCCCGGTTTTCTCCTTGAACATATGGCTCAAGTAGGTGTCACTGATGTTGAAGCGGTCGCCGACTTTGCTCAGGCACAGGCTGGGGTCGGTGTAATTCTCCTGCAAATAGCGCTCGACATCGGGAATCGGCGTGGATGGCGACGATACCTTCACAAAGAACTCGCACAGGCACAGCGCGTCATCCTCCAATTGCGCAAACGTCGGCGCCGGGCTGTACAGGCGCTCGTCCAGCTTCTTCAATTTCGCCGCCATCTCCTCCGACTGCGGCGGAAGCACCTGAAAGCGCGCTTTGAACAGCGTGTTCTTCAGGTCGGAAAGCAGCATGTTCAGCAGCGGCAGGGGCAGACTGCGCTCCTCGACGTTCTCGCGGTGGATGAGCGCGAACATGTCCGTCGTCTGATCCTTGTTGCCGGTGGTGATAAAGTGCAGCAGCTTCGCCGAAATCTCGATGGGGTAGTACCAGCTCTGCGTGTCTTTGCGGATGAAATCGTAGGGGAGGAAGATATGGTGCTTGGCGGTGTAACGGGAGGCGGCGCGCGCCTGCTCGTAGCTTTCCCACAGCCGAGACGGCTGGGTGCAGCGGCTGCCCACACCCGCGTAGAACCACAACCCGGCATCCGCCAATTCGTCGTGCAGCTGAACCACATGCTGCTGGAGTGTTGAGAAGGAATCTGCGTCGCTATTGGCATATGTGACCAGGACGACAAAACTGCCAAACAACGTCGCGTAGTAATACAGCGGATATGCGCCGGACAAGTGCCGCTCCAGCGCTTCCGTGATGGTGTCGTACTCCGCCTTCGGATCGGCAACCTCAGAATCTTGCCGATTCGCGACGCAGAACAGCACATAATGGTGGATATTCCCCTTCAAGCCGAGCGATTCCATCATATATTGGAACTCATCCTGCGACGAGACATGTCCCGACAACAGCTTGCGCAGGTACGATGCATTGATGACCGGGCGCTGTGCGTCGATTTCGCGCTGCAGCTGCGCGTTCGCATCCTCCGCCTCGTCAAGCTGCGTCGTCAGCTGACGAATCGGCTTCATGGCGCGGCGAATCAGCTGGATGATGACCAGCGCGCCGACCACGAGCGCGGCGAGAAAAATCAGCAGATAGATGCGCAGAAACTGCCCTGTCGCCTGATTTGCCAGACTGTTCGGCAACTGCAGCAGATACTGCCGCCCGGAAGGGCTCACGCGGCGAAGAATCCGGTATTCGCCTTGAAACGCCGTTTGATTCGCATCGAAGGTGAGGGGAGACAGCGCAACCGCATTGCCGACGCTGAAAAGCGGCGTACCATCGGCAGAAAGCACATACACGGCGGCATCCGTGATATTTTCAGGCAGCAGATATTCCCGGAGCGCACTGCCGTCCAGCTCAAACGCCACGACGACGGGCATCGACGGCAGCTGTGCGCCGCTGATATCCATCAAGACCGCCAACTCGCCGCTTCGCCCGGAAAACTGCCCGTAATCAACAAACGTCGGTTTGGCGGCCGCACTTTCCATTGCCGCAAGCCAATTTTCGTACTCGCTGGTGCGGAAAGAGCGTGTGCGGCGGTAGTACAACTCCGCTGGAACGGACTCACTTGACGTCAGGATATGGTTGGATTCCTTCAAATACAATGTCGAGCGGATGACAGGCAGGCTGATCAGCCCGTACTGCCGGATGGTCAGGCTCTGCATCATGCGGTAGGCGGCGAGAACGTAGTTTGCATCCGTCTCGTCGTGCATGTTGGACAGGCGCAGGAGCGTTGTGTCCGTGCGCAATTGCAGGGAGTAGTCGCTCATCAATTGCAGCTGGCTTTCCATGCCGCTGGACACGCGCGTGAGGTGGCTGCGCTGCTGCTGCCAGTAGCTGTCGCGGACGCGGCTGTCATAGGTGAAACCGATAATAACAAGCAGCGCCAGGCAGACAAACAGGAACATCGTATAGGAAAGGGCAATCCCAGAGGCGCGTCCAAGGCGCGCACGAAGGGTCTGCCACGGTTTCTTTCGGGTCAAGAAATTCACCCTCGTCTCTCAAAAATTCGGGAGGCAACCAGTTTTTCAGCAGAAAGCGCAAAGATACTTTCCATTGTTATTATACCAGAAAACTCGGATTTTTCAAGGGGTTGCGGGGGAAGGGTACAATTTTTGACCCCTTGAATCACCAGAAATGTACCCCGACGGAAAGAATTGTGCCTTGCGCGGAAAGCGCTTTCATGCTATGATGCAATCAACGCAAAGGCGACGGCGGACAACGCCGGGGCAAGCCGATGCAAAAAGAAAGGAAGGGTTCCAAGATGAAGAAGCTCCTCGCAATGGCGACCTCTCTGGCGCTGCTGGCTACGAGCGCGATCGTTCCGATGACGGCGGCTGCCGCAGAGGAAAAGGAAGTAACCAAGCCTGAAAAGATTACCATCATGGTTGACACCACGCTGGTCAATCAGGCGAACGGCCGCGACGCTTTTGAAGCGCGCTGGGAAAAATTGACGGGCATCGATCTCGTCATCAACCAGCCTGACCACTCCGCTTACTACGACGTCATGCAGCAGACGATGGCTGACCCCGACCAGTGGCCGGACGTGCTCATCATGTCTTCTACCTATTATTCCGACTTCGCGGCGAACGGCGCGCTGTGGGATATGACCGAAGCGTGGGAGAATTCCAACACGAAGAACTCCGGCCGCTTCACCGGCGACAGCGTTATCGAAGGCTTGAAGATTAACGGTCGCCTCTACGGCTTCTCTCCTGCCCGCGGCAACGGTTGCGTCACCTACGTCAAGAAGGCGTGGATGGACAAGGCTGGCATCACCAAGGCGCCTACCAATTGGGAAGAATACGCTGCCATGCTCGACGCTTTCTCTAAGCTGGGCGTGGATGGCAAGACCACTTACGGCACCTCTGCTGCCGGCTTCATCGGCAACGAAGCGCCCTACACCAACTACCTGCCGGAATTCTATCAGGATGCGTACCCGTCTTTCATCCTCAAGGATGGCGTGTATGTTGATGGTTTCACCCAGCCGGAAATGGAAGCTGCACTGGCACGCCTGAAGGAAGGCTACGACAAGGGCTGGATTGACCCCACCACCCTGACCAACTCCACCAAGGACTGCCGCAATAAGTTCTACGACGAGCAGTTCGGCGTGTTCACCTACTGGGCGGGCACTTGGGCAACCACCCTCAAGACCAACCTTGAAGCGAATGGCCATGACTCTGAACTGATTGCGCTGCCCCCGATTGCGGAAGTCGGCGCGTACTTCGACCGCATTCCGCCGGTCTGGTGCATCACCTCTACCTGCGAGAATCCGGAAGGCGTGTTCGCCTATTTCATCGACACCATGCTCGACGGCGGCGATATGCAGATGCTGTGGACGTATGGCGCGGAAGGCACCCACTGGTCTCGTGCGGCGGAAACCGTGCTGGACAAGACCTATGAAGAGGGCACGTTCCACTTCCTCGAAAACCTCGAAAAGGCTGGCACCCTGTACACCAAGAACCACATCGACCCGATGCTGAGTCTCGCTTCCTTCGCGGAAGGCTACCCGGATCCCAAGTCCGTCAAGGAAGAAGCCCGTGCGGCATCCGAACTGTTCAACGCCAACTCCAAGCTGGCCGCCATCGTGCCGACCACCGAAGAAATGGGCGAATACGGCGCGGAGCTGACCCAGAAGAAGAACGAACTGATTGCCAACGTCATCATGGGCAAGCTGACCTATGAGCAGGCGATGGAGCAGTTTGAATCCGAAGGTTACGCTGCGCAGTCTCAGGAAATCGTTGATAGCCTGAACGCGCTGCTGAACAAGTAATCACAACCCATTCCGCCGGGGACGGTTGGCATCCGCTGACCGTCCCCGAGACGGGCTAAGACAATCAGCACATTTTTTCATGGAGGGGGACTACCTGATGCAAGCGCCAGCGCAGATAAAGCATCGCAAGGCACCGCTGAAAACGCGGCTGTGGAACTACAAATGGTTCTATGTGATGTTCCTACCGGTTTTTGTGGCACTCATCGTTTTCCATTACCTGCCGATGTTTGGCATTTCGCTTGCCTTCTTCCGGTATCAGCCCAGCAAAATCGCGAACCCGCTTGAGTTCACCGGGCTGGCAAACTTCCAGAAGCTGTTCAGCCGTCCACAGTTCTGGTCGTCCTTCACCAACACGTTGGAAATCTCCATTATCAAGCTGCTTCTGAACACCTTCATGGCGGTCATCATTTCGCTGCTGCTCAACGAAATGGTCTCCACGAAGATGAAGAAGCTCTCGCAGACCATCATCTACCTGCCGCACTTCATGTCGTGGGTTGTTACCGCCGGCGTCTTCGGGATGCTGTTTGCACCCACGTCCGCAGGTCTTGTCAATCAGGTGCTCATCAAAATGGGGCTGATTGACAAGGAAATCTACTTCTTGGGTGACAATGACTGGTGGCGTTTCAGCTACTACATCATCAACATTTGGCATGACACCGGCTGGGGAACGATTATTTTCATGGCGACCCTGACCGGCATTGATCCCGGCATCTACGAAGCCGCCTCGATTGACGGCGCCGGCCGCTGGAAGAAGATGCGCTACATCACCCTTCCCGCGCTGGCAAACACCATTGTGACGGTGCTGGTCTTGAATCTGGCGAAAATCATGAACCTCTTCGAGAGTGTGTTCGTGCTGCAGAATGCCGCCGTCTACAAGACCTCGCAGGTGCTTCAAACTTACGTCTATTACCAGACCTTCAACAGCGGCGGCAACGTCAACTTCGGTTATACCACCGCAATCGGTCTGTTCCGTTCTCTTGTGGGCATGGCGCTGGTGCTGATTTGCAATCAGGTCAGCAAGAAAATCCGCGGCCGCGGCATTGTGTAAGGAAGGAGGAACGCCATCATGCAAGCAACCGCAAAGGAAGTAAAACTTCCCCCTGTCAAGAAGGGAAAGAAAACCTTTTCCGTATTCCCGTTTGTCAACGGCCTCTTCTTCCTTCTTTTCTGCCTGTTTATCCTTGTTCCGCTGTGGAAGGTGCTGGTTGACTCGCTTGACCTGACCACCGGCTACGGCATGAAGCTCTGGCCGGAAAACTTCGGCCTTGCGGGCTATCAGTCCGTATTCTCGAACCCGACGCTGCTGCGCCCGCTGATGATTTCTGTCGTCACGACCGTCGCGGGTACGTTCCTCGGTCTGTTCCTCTCCACCGTCGGCGCGTACGTGCTGATTCAGTGGGACATGCCCGGCCGCAACTTCTTCGCCGGCATCATGCTCTTCACGATGATTTTCCAAGGCGGTATGATTCCGACCTACCTCGTCATGAAGAGCCTGCACCTGACGAACACACTGTGGGTCGTCATCCTGATGCCCGCCATCAACATCTATAATTTGGTGCTGATGCGCAACTTCTTCGAGGGCATCCCGACATCCCTGTTCGAGTCCGCGACGCTGGACGGCTGCTCGCCGATTCAGATTTTCTACAAAATTGTCCTGCCGCTGTCTAAGGCGGCGCTGGCGTCCATCGGCCTGATGTTTGCCGTCTCCTACTGGAACGATTACACCAACTACAAGCTCTACATCACCACCGACCAGAGCCTGTACAACTTCCAGATGAAGCTGCGTTCCATCATCATGGGTTCTGACCTGCCCGCTGCCAACGGCGGCGCAGCGGAGAACACCGTCACCAACGCGGCGGTTATCGTGGCGATTCTGCCGTTCATGATTCTCTACCCCTTCCTCCAGAAATACTTCGTCAAGGGCATCAACATTGGCGCCGTGAAGGAGTAATACTATTTCCCAATTCACCTGCGCCATCTGCTTGCGCCTTTTCCGTTCTGGCGTCCGGTCGTTCCATTTAGCGTAGCGCTGCTACGCTGCATTTCACTCCTGTTAGCCAGATCGAAAAATTCGCAGAGCATCTTGGCGCATTTTCATTTGGAAATAGTATAACACACGACTTCTTAGCCGCACGGGGCAGTTTTGTCCTGCTGCGGCCATTTTTGCTGAAAAGGGTGAATGATATGACCACAATATTCTGGGCGGGCGACTCGACCGTCAAGCAGAATTCCATCGCGACGTACCCGCAGACGGGCATCGGGCAAGTGTTCGACCGCTACGTCAAGCGCTATCAGGTGCAGATTGAGAATTACGCCGAGAACGGGCGCTCGACGAAGCAGTTCATTGACGAAGGGCGCTTGGCGACCATCTACGACCGCATTCACGCGGGGGATTTCCTCTTCGTGCAGTTCGGGCATAACGACGAGAAGGCATCTGACCCGGCGCGCTACACTGATCCGGAGACGGATTTCCCGGCGAATCTGGAGCGGTTCGTCAACGTTGCGCGGAATAAGGGCGCAACGCCCGTGTTCATTACCCCGCTGACGCGCTACGACCGCAACGCCCCCGGCGCGCAGTTCCACCACGACCGCTGGGCGGAGAGTATGCGCCGCACGGCGGAGAAGCTGCATGTGGCGTTGATTGACCTGACCGCCATGTCCGAAAAGCTGGTGGATGAACAGGGTGAAGCCGCACAAACGACGTACTACATGAACCTGCCTGCCGGGATTTACCCGCATTTCCCGCTGGGGCAGCACGACAACACGCATTTGCAGCCTGCGGGCGCATTGGCGTTCGGTGGGCTGATTGCCAAGGGTCTGCAAGATTTGGGCGGGGCGTATGCGGCGCTGCTGTGCGACGAATACGCCCAATGGGAGAAGGAAACGGCGCAGTTCGGGCAGATTGCAACGTCCGCTTCGGAGGATGTAGAGGCATGAGCGAGATTCTCTGGTGCGCCGACAACGGTGACGGAACGTACCGCAATCCGGTGCTGTACTGCGATTATTCCGATCCGGACGCAATTTGCGTCAATGGCACATACTACCTGACCGCATCGACGTTCAACTATGTGCCGGGCCTGCCGATTCTCACCAGCCGCGATTTGGTGAACTGGAAGTTACGCAACTATGCCGTCAAGAACATCCCCGAAGCGCGGTATGCCGCGCCGCAGCATGCGCAGGGCATCTGGGCGCCCGCCATCCGCTTCCAGAACGGGCGGTTTTATATCTACTACGGGATGCCGGACGAGGGCATCTACATGGTCAGCACGGAAAATCCGCTGGGGGATTGGGACTCCCCGGTACTGGTGAAGCCGGGCAAGGGGCTGATTGACCCCTGTCCCTTCTGGGATGACGACGGGCGCGCTTACATCATCCACGGGTACGCCAAGAGCCGAATCGGGTTCAAGAGTTGGCTGGGGATTTTCCCGATTTCGCCCGATGGCAGAACGGCGCTCGGCGATGATCACCTGCTCTACGACGGCACGAAGAAGCATCCGACGATTGAAGGGCCGAAGGTGCACAAGCGCGGCGGCTGGTACTACATCTTTGCGCCCGCTGGCGGCGTCGCGACGGGGTGGCAGGTGTGCCTGCGCAGCCGGAGCATTTCCGGCCCATATGAGACCCAAGTCGTACTCAAACAGGGCAGCAGCGAGACGAACGGCCCGCATCAGGGCGCGTGGGTCGAGACGCCGGAGGGGGAGCATTGGTTCCTGCACTTCCAGAGCCGTGGGCTGTACGGGCGCGTGACGCACTTGCAGCCGATGATGTGGCAGGCGGACGGCTGGCCGTACATCGGCATCCCGGATGAAACGCCTGTGCCGCCAGACGCAATCGCGGTGGGCGAGGAGTGCGCGCAAGCAGCGCCGATTGCGAACGCGGCGGACTGCGGCATTGCGGTTGAAACGTACCGGAAGCCGAAAGCGCCGGAATGTGAGCCGTCGGGCGAAATCGGGGATGATGATTTCAGCGGCGCACTGGGGCTGCAATGGCAGTTCATGGGCAACTGGCAGCCGGATTTCTACGAGGTCGGCGGCGGCAAGCTGCGGCTGTATGCGCGGAAACTGCCCGATGGCGGCGATCGACTCTGGCAGTGCCCGCAGACGCTGACGCAGAAAATTGCGTGCCCGGCGTTCTTCGCAACGACGACGCTTGATGCGGTGCATTTGCAGGCGGGCGAACAGGCGGGCGTGGGCTTCGTCGGCGGACAGTACGCTTACGCGGCGGTTCGGCGGATGGAAAGCGACGTATCGCTGGTGTTCGTGACGAGCGATGGCAAGGAGCACACGGAGTCAGCGACGGAAACCGTGCCGATTCAGGACGCGCCCGTGACTTTTCGCGTGACACTGCTGCCGACATCGAGCAGCACGGCGCTCGCGTCATTCGAGTACGCGCAGGGCGGCGAATTTCACCCGATTGGGCAGCCGTTTGAACCCGCACGCCACACATGGGTCGGGGCGCGGCTGGCGCTGTTCTGTATGCCGATGAATGGCGGCGACGACCACGGCGGCTGGGCGGAGTTCGGCGCAGTGCGCGTGGAAGCCATCGAAACATTGTAATACTATTTCCAAATTCACCTGCGCCATCTGCTTGCGCCTTTTTGATTCTGGCGTCCACTCATTCCACTTAGCGTAGCGCTGCTACGCTGCGTTTCATTCGTGTTAACCAGAATACAAAAATTCGCGGCGCATCTTGGCGCATTCTCATTTGGAAATAGTATAAAAACCGACTTTCGGTCGGCAAAAACCGGATTCTGGTCGGAAATTGGCAGAAGACCAAGAAAAAAAGCGCCCGCAGACGCTTTTAATCGTGAATCTTGATGGTCGATTTCCGCCAAATTCCGGTGAAATACAGCACCAACAGAATCGCCGACGCAATCCCGTTCGACACTACGACTGAGTACCACACGCTCCGCACACCCAGATGCAGCACCTGCTCACAGAATGCAAGGGTCGCGAAACGCAGCACCCATAGGCGTGTCATATCCACTGCGACGGGCAGAAATGTGTGTCCACTCCCTTGAAACAGACCGCGGGTCGCATCGTGGATGCTGTTCGTCCAGCACCAGAACGCCATGATGGACAGGTAGTCTGCTGCCATCGGGATGACCTCCGCCTCGTCCGTGAAGATGCTGACGATGGCAGAAGCGACCGACGGTCGGGAAAGGACAAATCCACCGAGAAGCAGAAACAGAAGCGCCATTCCCGTGCTCAATTTGTACCCGCGTTCGGCGCGGTCAACCTGCTGCGCCCCCATGTTCTGCGCGACAATGGTGCTGACGGCACTGCCGATGCCGGTGGAGGGAAGCGAAATCAGACCGTTGACCTTGTTGCCGATGCCGTACGCCGCCATGGCCATCTTGCCGTACACATTGACGTTGCGCGACATGAGGATGAAGCCGAACTGCATGAAGCTTGACCCCAAGGCAGTCGGAAGCCCGATACGCACGATGTCGCGCAGGCAGGCTGCATCCGGGCGAAGGAAGCGACGATCGAAACAAATTGCTTCGTCGCGGCGGGTGCAGAGCAGGAAGAACGCGATGCACGCGGGCACCATCTTCGCGAACACGGTCGCCAGCGCAGCGCCGGCGGCGTTCCAGTGCAGGACGACCATCAGCAGCGGGTCAAGCACCATGTTGACGGCAATGCCCAGCAGGTTCAGCAGCATTGGGCGGACGGTGTCGCCCTGCGCCTGCCGAATGGACTGGTAAATGTTGACCATGAACAAAAATGGCATGTCGAGGACGACGAGACGCATGTACGTTACCGCGTGGTCGAAATAATCCGGCGCGGCGCCCATCCAGCCGACGATGCCCGGCGTTGCGACCGCCATCACCGACGCGCACAGGAGCGAGAAGAGCATCGCGACGGTGAAAATCTGGTTGGCGATTTTCCGCGCCATTTCCGGCTTGCCCGCGCCGATGTACTGGCTGATCATCACCGCGCCCGCGACGGTGACGCCGCTGCCGAAGTTGATGACCGTATTCTGCACGGGGCTGACGAGGTTGATGGCGGCGAGGTAATCGACACTGAGCTGCCCCAGCCAGTAGGTGTCGGTCAAGTTGTACATCGTTTGCAGGAAGCTGTTGACGACGACGGGAATCGCAATGGCGAACACTGCCTTGACCAATGAGCCGTGCAGGATTAAATCGCGGTTGCCTTTGCTGAGTTTCATGGCGAGGAACCTCCTTCATCGGGAGAATAATCCCATTATAGCGCATTTCCTGCCAAAATGAAAGCGCTATCACAAAAAAATTTCCAAGTGTCTTTTGGAATCGGTTGACACCTATCGAAATTCCCTTTATAATGAAGCGGAAATACCCGCAGAAAGGTGCATGACAATGGATATTCAGCAGTATTTTCAACGCTTTCTGGCAAATTACACACCCTACAAGAAGTATTGGAACTATGAGGATGGCTGCGTGCTGAAGGGGTGCATCGACCTCTACCATGCGACGGGGGACGTGCTGTATCGCGATTTCGTGCTGGATTACGTCTCGGCGTATGTCGCGGCGGACGGCAGCATTCCGAATTATGAGATGCGGCAGTACAACATTGATTCCATCAACAGCGGCAAGGCGCTGTTCTTCGCCTTGGAGGAGACGGGCGAGGAGCGCTATCGCAAGGCGATTGAGTTCCACATGCAGCGGCTTCGGGAGCATCCGCGCTGCCAGTGCGGCAATTTCTGGCATAAGCAGCTGTATCCGAACCAGATTTGGCTTGACGGGCTGTACATGGCGCAGCCGTTCTACATGGCGTACGAGGCGAAGTTCGACGGCATGGCGCATGTGGCGGATATTACCCGGCAGTTTCAGAACGTGCGCAAGTACCTCTACAACCCGGAGAAGGGGCTGAACTACCATGCCTACGACGAAGCGCGCGTGCAGTTCTGGGCGGACAAGGAAACCGGCTGCTCAAAGAACTTCTGGCTGCGCTCGACGGGCTGGTACTTGATGGCGCTGGTGGACTGCATTGCGCTGTGCTCGGAGCAGCTCTATGAGCATTATCGCGCGCTGGTGGACATCTTCCGCGAGAGCATTCGGGGCGTGCTGCCGTACCGCGCGGAGGATGGGCTGTTCTATCAGGTGATTGATCATCCGGAGGCAGAGGGAAACTACACCGAAACTTCCGGTTCCGCGATGATTGCGTACAGCCTGCTCAAGGGCGTGCGCATTGGTGTGCTGGACGCGGAGAAGTATCTGCCGATTGCGCTGGATGTGTTCGAGAAGCTGGCAGCAAACAAGCTGCGTGTGGAGGAGGACGGCGTCGTCCGCCTGACCGATATCTGCTGGGTGGCAGGGCTTGGCCCGGACAAGAATCCGCAGCGTGACGGCTCGGTGGCGTACTATCTGTCCGAGCCGAAAAAGTCCGACGACAGCAAGGGCGTCGGGCCGTTCATCATGGCGTACAGCGAATACCTGCGGGCGAAGCAGGCGTAAGGAGCGGAAAAATGGAAATCAGCAAGCTGTTTGTGCAGGCGCGCAGTGCCACGGTGCAGATTGCGGACGGCGGTCTGTACCACACGAAGGCAGTCTATCAGCTGTTCCTGAACGGACAGGCGGCGGGTACGGCGGACACGGCTGTGACGTCACTGTATGATTTGCAGCCGGAGACAGAGTATGTGCTGTCCGTCCGCTGGGGGGCGGAGGAAGTCGGGCAATGCGCGTTCCGCACAGCGAGGGAAAGCTACACGCTCAATGTCCGGCAGTTCGGCGCGGTCGGCGACGGCGTGCATGACGATACGGCGGCGATTCAGGCGGCGATTCTGCATTGCCCGGCGGATGGGCGCGTGCTGATCCCGGCGGGGCGTTATCATGTGCTGCCGCTGATGCTGAAAAGCCATGTGCGCATCGAGCTTCGGCGCGGCGCGACGCTGCTGCTGGAAACCGACCGCAGCAAATTCCCGATTCTGCCGGGGATGATTCTGTCCACCGACGAAACGGACGATTTGAATCTCGGTTCATGGGAGGGCAACCCGCTGGACATGTACGCCGCGTTTATCAGCGGGATGGACGTCGAGGACGTTGTGCTGTACGGCGAGGGCGTGCTGGACGGGCAAGGTGACAAGAGCGACTGGTGGCAGAACTGCAAGGTGCGGCGCGGGGCGTGGCGGCCGCGGATGCTCTTCCTCAATCACTGCAGGAACGTGACCGTGCAGGGCGTGACGTTCCAAAATTCGCCGTCGTGGAACTTGCAGCCGTATTTTTCTGAGAATTTGCGCTTCCTGAACATCCGCGTCAACGCCCCGGCGAACAGCCCGAATACCGACGGCTTCGACCCGGAAAGCTGCGATGGCATCCTGCTCGCGGGCGCGCATTTCTCCTTGGGGGATGACTGCATTGCACTTAAATCTGGCAAGCTGTACATGGGGCAGCGCTACAAAACGCCCTGCCAGCACATCGAAATCAGCCACTGCCTGATGGAAAACGGGCATGGCGGCATGACCTGCGGCAGCGAAATGGCGGGCGGAATCGCGCATGTGCGCCTGCATGACTGCTTGATGCGCAACACCGACCGCGGCCTGCGCGTCAAGACCCGGCGCGGGCGCGGGCAGCAGGGCGTGATTGACGACATTGTGTTTGAAAATGTGCGCATGGAGCACGTCGGCACGCCGTATGTGGTCAACTGCATGTACTTCTGCGATCCGGACGGCAAGAGCGAGTACGTCCAGAGCCGCGAGAAGCAGCCGGTGGACGAGCGTACGCCGCGCATCGGGACGGTTGCATTCCGTCATGTAACGGCGACGGACGTGACCTGCGCGGGCTACTTCCTTGGTCTGCCGGAGCGGCCGATTGAAGCGGTTGTGATGGAGGACGTGCACATCTCCTGCGACAAGAATGCCAAACCCATGCAGCCCGCAATGGCGCAGGGTGTGCCGTATCTTGCGCGCAAGGGGCTGACGGCCATCAACGTGGCGAAAATCGTGCTGAAAGATGTGACCATTACCGGGCAGGACGGCGCGAAGCTGGAATGCGACGGCATTGGCGAGGTAGAAGAATAATACTATTGCCAAATTCAACTGCGACATCTGCTTGCGCCTTTTCTTTGGCAATAGTATAAACATCAGCGGGCGGGAGCAGCGGCTTTCGTCCGTTTTTGCGTTCGATTTTTCACAATTTTTATCGCGGGGGATTCACAGCAGAGTATCTATATGATATAATAGGAAAGGATTCTATGAAAATGGGGGATTGTTTTCATGAATACGCCGATTCGCAAGACGAAAATCGTCTGCACGATGGGCCCGAACCTGTTTGAGAAGCACCTGATTGCGCCGCTGATGAAAGCGGGCATGAATGTCGCACGCTTCAATTTTTCGCACGGCACTTATGAAACGCATCAGCATTATTACGATGAAGTCTGCCGCATCCGCGATGAACTGGGGCTGCCGGTCGCCACGATGCTGGATACCAAGGGCCCGGAAATTCGCGTGCGTTCGTTCAAAAATGGGCGTGTCACGCTGCAAAACGGCCAGCTGTTCACCCTCACGACTGACGAGGTGGAGGGCGACGAAGAGCGTGTGTCCATCACCTACAAGGAATTGCCGCAGGACATTGCCGTCGGCAGCAGCATTCTGATTGACGACGGTCTGATTGGGATGCAGGTGGAACGCATTGATGGGGCGGACATCGTCTGCCGCGTGCTCAACGGCGGCGTGGTGAGCAACAACAAGGGCGTCAACATTCCGAATGCGCACCTGTCGATGCCTTTCATCAGCGAAAAAGACCATCAGGATATTCTCTTTGCCATCAAGAATGGTTATGATTTCATTGCGGCTTCGTTCACGCGCTGCGCGGACGATATTATGCAGATTCGTCACATCCTGCAGGAGAATAACTGCCATACCATCAACATTATTGCCAAAATTGAGAACATGGAGGGCGTGGAGAACATTGATGAGATTCTCCGTGTGGTGGACGGCGTGATGGTGGCGCGCGGCGATTTGGGCGTAGAAGTGCCGCTGGAGGACGTGCCGAGCCTGCAGAAGAAGCTGATTCAGCGCGGCATTGCGGCGGGCAAGCCTGTTATCACCGCGACGCAGATGCTGGATTCGATGATTAAGAACCCGCGCCCGACCCGCGCCGAAGCGACCGACGTTGCCAACGCGATTTACGACGGCACGAGCGCCATCATGCTCTCCGGCGAATCGGCGGTCGGCGCGTACCCTGTGGAAGCAGTGGAGACGATGGTGCGCATCGCCCTGCGCGCGGAAGCCGATATGGACTACATCCGCCGCTTCTCCCGCGACACGTCCGCCTCGACCGACGTCACGAATGCTATCAGCCACGCGACGGTCACTTCCGCGCACGACCTCAACGCCAGCGCAATTATCACCGTCACCAAGTCCGGCTCGACGGCGCGAATCCTCAGCCGCTACCGTCCCGCGTGCGTCATTGTCGGCTGCACGACGGAAAAGCACGTCTGGCGCCAGCTTGCGCTTTCGTGGGGCACAGTGCCGCTGATGATTGCCGAGGAGAGCAACACCGACGACCTGTTTGAACACGCGGTGGATGCTGCCGTGCAGAACGGGCTGGTGCATGATGGCGAACTGGTTGTGCTGACGGCGGGCGTTCCGCTGGGCATTTCCGGCACGACAAACCTGATGAAGGTGCATGTCGTCGGGCATTTGCTGTCGCGCGGACTGGGGCTGCATGGCGGCAAGGTGGTTGCACCGCTGTGTGTCATCCGCAATCTGGAAAAGGACGCGAAAAACTTCAACACCGGCGACGTGATTGTCTGCCATCAGACGACGCGAGAGATGTTCTCCATGCTGCGCAAATCCTCCGCGATTGTGCTGGAGGACGACAACCCGGAGGGACACGGCGCGATTGCGGGCATGTCGCTGGACATTCCGGTCATCATCGGCGCGAAGAACGCCACGAATATCTTAAAATCCGGCGCGGTCGTGACTGTGGACGGCGAAAAGGGCACGGTGAGCGCCAATTGACGCATGTTCTGACGATTGACGGGCGGCAGTTCTCGGACGGGAAAGCCGTCCACCGGATGCTGAAAACACTGCTCCGTCTGCCGGACTACTACGGCGGCAATGCGGACGCCCTTCGAGATGTGCTGGACGAACGCGGCGAACGCATCGACCTGCGCCTGCTGTCACTGGGCGGGGAGGATACGGCGAAAACGCTGCGAAAAGTGGCGCGCGTGGTGGAAGACCTCGGCGGCACGGTGATTTGGGCGGAAAAAGAAAGGAACTGAGATTTCAATGCGCTGTTCCTGCAAGGAATGCGGCACCTACATGATTCAGGCAGAAAGCGACCATCTGGGCTGCGTCTGCCCGGATTGCGGCTATCGCTGCAACGACTGTCTCGGCACGAACACCGTCGTTGGGCGGGAGAGCCTGAAAGCGCTGGCGTTTGACCCGCGCTTTGACCCGGACACGATTTTCCGGGAAGCCTTCTTGAATCAGGAAGAGGACGAAGAAGAATAATACTATTTCTTGCATTCTCATTTGGAAATAGTATACCAGAAGGGAGAAATGCATCATGAACGAAATCATCAAGGCAATAGAAGAGCGCCGGAGCATCCGCAAATTTCAGCCGACGATGCCCGCCAAAGAAGATTTGGCACAGATTGTGGAAGCCGGGCTGTACGCGGCCAGCGGCATGGGCAGGCAGTCCGCCATCATCGTGGCGGTGACGAACAAGGAACTGCGCGACCAGTTGGCGAAAACGAATGCGGAAATCATGGGCAAGCCGGATTTCGACCCCTTCTACGGCGCACCAGCGATTTTTGTTGTGCTGGCGGACAAATCCTGCCGCACCGCCATCTACGATGGCAGCCTCGTCATGGGCAACATGATGCTGGCGGCGCATTCGCTGGGGCTGGGCAGCATCTGGATTCATCGGGCGAAGGAAGAATTCGAGCGGCCCGAATATCAGCAGCTGCTGAAAAAACTGGGTGTCGAGGGCGAATGGGAAGGCATCGGGCACTGCGCAGTCGGCTACATCGACGGCGAAGCCCCGAAAGCGGCGAAGCGCAAGGACAACCGCGTGTTCTGGGTCGAGTAATCGAATATACAAAAAGCATCCCGGCGAGTGAAAATGCTCGTCGGGATGTCTGCGTATTACAGCGTCACGCCGGTTTTGAAGATGGCAAGGTCGTGGAAGCCGTTGCGCTCCGAGCAGACCAGCCGCCCGGAAGCTGTTGCCAGCACGTCCTCCATCAGCGCCTGTGAAAGCTCCGGCAGAGTCTTGCCGTCTGTCAGCAGCTGACCGGCATTGAAGTCAATCCAGCCGTGCTTCTTTGTGGCGAGGGGCGTGTTTGTGGCGATTTTCAGCGTCGGCACAGGACACGCGAATGGCGTGCCGCGCCCCGTGGAGAACAGCACAATCTGCGCGCCCGCCGAAGCCAGCGCCGTCGCCGCCACAAGATCGTTGCCGGGCGCGGACAGCAGGTTCAAGCCGGGCGTGTGGACGCGCTCGCCATACGCCAGCACATCACGCACGGGGGAGAAACCGCTCTTCTGCGTGCAGCCCAGCGCCTTGTCTTCCAGCGTGGAAATGCCGCCCGCCTTGTTGCCGGGGGACGGATTCTCGTAAATCGTCTGATGATGTTCCTCGAAATAGCGCTTGAAGTCGTTAATCAACCGAACCGTCTTGTCGAACAGCTCCGGCGTGTTGCAGCGATCCATCAGGATGGTTTCCGCGCCGAACATTTCCGGCACTTCGGTCAGAATCGTCGTGCCGCCCATGCCGCACAGCAGGTCGGAGAAGCCGCCGATGACTGGGTTCGCCGTGATGCCGGAGAAGCCGTCCGAACCGCCGCACTTGAGGCCAATCACAAGTTTGCTGGCAGGGCAGGGGACACGCTGCTCACCGCGCATGTTGTCCGCGAGCTCGCGCAGCAGCTTCATCGCTTCGGCAAACTCGTCTTCCACCTGCTGGCAGACGAGGAAGCGCACGCGCGACTTGTCGTAGTCGCCCATGTGCTCCTCGATGATGGCGGCGCTGGAATTTTCGCAGCCCAGCCCCAGCACCAGCACGCCGCCGACGTTGGGGTGCGTCGCCAAATCCGCCAGAATCGTGCGCGTATTCTCCTGATCATCGCCCATCTGTGAGCAGCCATAGGGGTGCGGGAAGGCACAGACACACTCCACGCCGCCGCCGATAAGCTCCTGCGCCGCGCGCTCCAGCTGGCGGGCAATGTCGTTGACGCAGCCGACGGTGGGCAGAATCCACAACTCATTGCGCACGCCGACGTGCCCGTCTTTGCGCGGATAGCCCATGAACGTCGCCGCCGGAATTTCTGGAATCGTCGGGTACGTCGGGTGATATTCATACGTCAACTCTCCGGACAACCCGGTGTGCAGATTGTGGACATGCACATGCGCGCCGACGGGAATGTCCTCCGTCGCGTAGCCAATCGGGAAGCCGTACTTGATGACCTTTTCGCCCGCCTTGATGGGGAAAAGCGCCACCTTATGCCCTGCGGGAACGTCCGTGACCGTGGTGAGCGCAATGCCATCCAACGTCACGGTCTGCCCGGAGGACAGGGCGGTCAGGGCGACTGCCACATTGTCCTGCGGGGTGATGCGAAGCAGTTCAGCCATTTTTCACACTCCGAACTTCTCGTTCATGACCGTGCGCATCCCCTTGTCGAGGATTTCGCGCAGGGACGCGCCGACGGACTCCACCAGACCCGGCACTTTGCACAGCTCAGCGCCAAAAAACGCTTCATTGGAGAGAAATTCCTTCGCCTGTTCTTCAGGGGATTCGCTGGAAGTCTCGGCGAAGAAGTTCAGCACGGCAGCGTCATCCTGCAGGTAGTAGGACTGACCGTCGCGCTGGCATTCCAGACGACCGTCGCCGGTCAGCTTGCCGCCGCGGTACAGGCTCATCAGGCTCGCCAGAGAGAACGTCAGGTGCGCGGGCAGCTCGCCGGTCTTCTCCACATAGCCCAGTAGGGAAGGCATGCAGCGCGCGCGCCACTTCGACACGCTGTTCAGGCAGATGGAGAGCAGAGCGTGCTTGATGAAGGGATTGCGGAAGCGCCCCGTGACCGCCTCGGCGAATGCCATCAAATCCGCCTTGGGCAGGGACAGCGTCGGGATGACCTCGTCGTAGAGCGTCTTCTGCATGAAGGTGGCAATCATCGGGTCGTTCATCGCGTCCAGCACGATGTCATAGCCGCACTGGAAGGCAGCGGGGACGAAGGACGTGTGCGCGCCGTTGAGGATTCGCACCTTGCGCTGCTTGTAAGGCTTCTGATTATCAGTGTAGATGACGGGCAGCCCGCACTGCGGCAGGGGCAGTTCGTCGGAAAGGTCGCGGGGGGATTCGATGACCCACAGACCGAAGGGTTCAGCGGTGTCCAGCAGGTTGTCCTGATAACCCAGCTTCTCCCAAATTGACTGATCCTCGCCGCGCGGATAGCCGGTCACGATGCGGTCAACAAGCGTGGAGGTGAACACGCACGCTGTCTCCAGCCACTGCTCGAACTTCTCGCCCAGCGCCCACTGCTTTGCCAGCGCCTTGACGCACTTTTTCAGCATGATGCCGTTGTCGTCAATCAGCTCGACAGGCAGGATGATGAGTCCCTTGTCCTGCGCGTAGTCGAATGCTTCGGCGCGCTCGAAGAGGAACTTCGTCAGCTTGCCGGGGTAGGACTTGGGCGGGCAGAGGGAGAACTCATCCGTCTCGTCCAGTACGATGCCGGCTTCGGTCGTGTTGCTGACGATGAAGCGCAGCGACGGCAGCTTGGCGTAATCGGCATAGCGGGCATAGTCCGCATACGCATCCACAGCGTCGGCCACGGACGTGACCACGCGCGTCTGCTCCACCGCCTGCCCGTCCACCAGACCGCGCAGCATGACCGTGTAGCGGTAATCCTGCTCCTTGAACGCCGGGAACAGCGTACCCATCTGAATCGGCTTCACCAGCGCGACAGCGCCGTTGAAGCCGCTCTTCTCGTTGGCAATATCAATCATGTAATCCAAAAAGGCGCGCAGGAAGTTGCCTTCACCGAACTGCAGCACCTTGACCGGGCGGACAGGCGCGGGCGCCATTGCAGCATTCAAACGTTCCATTTCGATGTCCCTCCATCTATTCATCAGGCAAATCATCAGGCATGTAAGCGATTACAACACGCCTGCAATTATTCTACTCTCTTTTCGCGCTTCCGTCAATGGTTCCGCCGATATTTCCTGCAATTTATGCAATCTGGGAAAAAGTACGCCGGATTTCCTGTGAATGTCGGCACGAAAACGCGAAAATGAGGCTTGCAAAAGGGGGAAAAAGCGTGTATAATGTGGATTGACGCGGAGAATGGAAGTGTTTACACACCGCGAATGGAAGGGGGAATGCCGCGAGTGAACATCTATGATATTTCCCGTCACGCAGGCGTATCCATCGCAACCGTATCCCGCGTATTGAACAACAGCCCCCATGTGTCGGAGGAGACGCGCCGGAAGGTGATGAAGGTCATTGACGGCTGCGGCTATGTACCCAATGCCTTTGCCCGCGGTCTGGGATTGAACACGATGAAGACCATCGGGCTGCTCTGCCCGGATGCGGCTGACCCGTATCTGGCGCGCGCGCTGGCTTGCCTGGAGCATGCCTTCCGCCAGAAGCACTACGACTGTCTGCTCTCCTGCACGAACCGCGATCTCGCGGCGCGCCGGCAGGGCGTCGAATTACTGACCAGCCGCCATGTGGACGGCATGGTGCTCATGGGCTCGACGTTCATCGAGGAAAACTCGGAGGATAACGCCTATATCCGCCAAGCAGCGACGAATGTGCCGGTTGTGCTGCTCAATGGCTCGTTCCAGTGCCCGAACGTGTTCTGCGTCCTGTGCGATGACGAGCGCGCGATGAAGGGAGCTATGAACCAGCTGCTGGACAGCGGATGCAAGCGCGTGTTGTACCTGTACCACTCCAGCAACAACTCCGGGCAGCGCAAGCTCGCCGGATGCCGGGATGCGCTGGCGGCGCACAATTTGCCGGTGGACGAGACGCTGATGCGCCGCTTCGACGCGGACAAATTCAGCATTCACGCCGTGCGCGACTGTCTGCTGGAGCTGGAACGCGACGGCTTGCAGTTCGACGCGGTGCTGGCGAGCGAGGATGTGCTGGCGGTTGGCGCGATGAAGTACGCGCAGGCGGTCGGGCGGTGCGTGCCGGAGAGTCTGTCCGTCGTCGGCTACAACAATTCGAACCTCTGCCTGTGTACCGAGCCGGAGCTGACGAGCGTGGACAACCGTCTGCCCGCTATCTGCGAGCGCATTGTCGAAACGATGCTGGGCGTGCTGGAGGGGCGCGAGATGCCGGAAAAAACCGTCTTTACGGCGGAAATCATCCAGCGAGGCTCAACACGGGCGGCACAAGACAAATAAGCTTTTCCCCGCATGGTGCGGTTTCATATAGTAGCGATTTTTGAAAGGAGTTCATGACGTATGACCACCTTCATGGATAAGGATTTCCTGCTGAACACCGAGACGGCGCGCAAGCTCTACCACGACTATGCCGCGTCCTGCCCCATCATCGACTACCACTGCCACATCAGCCCCAAGGAAATTTGGGAAGACCAGCGCTTCGAGAACATCACGAAGGTCTGGCTGGGCGGCGACCACTACAAGTGGCGCCTGATGCGCTGCGCGGGCGTGGATGAATACTACATCACCGGCGGCGCGAGCGACTACGAGAAGTTCTGCAAGTGGGCGGAGGTTGTCGGCAAGGCAATTGGCAATCCGCTGTACCACTGGACGCATCTGGAACTGCAGCGCTTCTTCGGCTATCACGGTACGCTGAGCGCCAAGACCGCTGACGAAGTGTGGAACCTCGCTAACGAGACGCTGCAGAAGCCCGGCTACACCACGCGCGGCCTGATTGCCATGAGCAACGTCGAAACCATCTGCACCACTGACGACCCGGTGGATACGCTGGAGTATCACCAGAAGCTGCTGGCGGACAAGTCCTTCAAGACGAACGTGCTGCCCGCATGGCGCCCTGACAAGGCGGTCAACATCGAGAAGCCGGACTTCATGGCGTACATCGCCAAGCTGGAAAAGGCGGCGGAGATGGAAATCCACACCTTCGCGGACTTGAAGGCGGCGCTGGAAAAGCGCATGGCGTACTTCCACGAGAACAACTGCCGTCTGTCTGACCACGGCCTGAATTATGTGGTCTATGAGCCGGCGGATGATGCCGCGATTGAAGCCATCTTCGCCAAGAAGGCGGCGGGCGAGACGCTGACGGACACCGAGGTCGCGCAGTTCAAGACCGCGATGCTGCTCTTCTGCGCCGCGCAGTATAAGAAGCTGAACTGGACGATGCAGCTGCACTACGGCTGCCGCCGCGACAACAACCGCGTGATGTTCGAGAAGCTCGGCCCGGACACTGGCTACGATACCATCAACAACTATACGCCCGTTGACCAGATGGCAGCGTTCCTTGGTGCAGTCGAGTCGGCGTCGGGGCTGCCCCGCACGATCCTCTACTCCCTGAATCCGGCGGACGATCAGGCGATTGACACGCTGTGCGGCTGCTTCCAGTCGTCCGAAGCGGTCAGCAAGATGCAGCACGGCTCTGCGTGGTGGTTCAACGACCATTTCACCGGCATGACCAACCAGCTGACGAGCCTTGCGAATCTTGGCTATCTGGCGGGCTTTGTCGGCATGCTGACCGACAGCCGCTCCTTCCTGTCCTATCCGCGCCACGAGTATTTCCGCCGCATCCTGTGCCGTCTGCTGGGCGAATGGGTGGAGGATGGCCGCTTCCCGCAGGATTACGACATCCTCGGCGAAATCGTCCGCGGCATCTCCTGCGACAACGCGCGCAAGTATTTCGCGTTCCCGACGAAGTAAGGGGAGCAATGTCATTTCGGCATGACATTGCATGATTGCGCAGGGAGTTTCGCCTCTGCGGAGGCGACCAAAGGGCAATGAAAACAGACGAAGTCTGCGATCGCCCTTTGGAAACCTTCGGCGCCGCAACTATGTGGGTTAAGACAGGGTATCGAAAGCCGTAGGGAAGGTATCTGCTTGCACCTTAGCAGTATTATCAATTAACACGCGAAACCAGTAGGCAAGTGCGCTCAACTCAATCGCGCGAAAGGGTCAAGGGAGGAACTCCCTTGCAGGGTCAAGGGACAGCGTCCCTTGTGGGGTCTGGGGCAACGCCCCAGCGCCTCCCCATTAGCCGGACAGTTCAAAAGACTGCCCGGTTTTTTGAATGGTACGAAAGAAATGCGGCGGATGGTTGCACTTTTGCACGATTTGACGTATAATAAATGCATTCCGGGAGACTGGAAAATGCACCTTTCAAAGGAGAATGCGCTATGTACCGCAAAAATGCGTGGGAAAACCTCGCGGAGGACGAAAAGGAACAGCTTTCCGCCTTCGCAAAGGATTATATGGCATTCCTGAACAACGGCAAGACCGAGCGTGAGTGCGTCGCGGAGGGCGTGCGTCAGGCGGAAGCAAAGGGCTTCAAGAACCTGATGGACGTCGTCAAAAACGGCGAAACGCTCAAGGCAGGTGACCGCGTTTATCGTGCGTGGATGAACAAGGATATCATGCTCTTCATCATCGGTGAGAAGCCGATGGAGTGCGGCATGAACATTCTGGGTGCGCACATCGACTCGCCCCGCATTGACATCAAGCAGAATCCGCTGTATGAGGATGAGCACCTTGCGTACCTCGACACGCACTACTATGGCGGCATCAAGAAGTACCAGTGGGTGGCGCTGCCGCTGGCGCTCCACGGCGTTGTTGTCAAGAAGGACGGCACGACCGTCACGCTGAATATCGGTGATAAGCCCGGCGACCCCGTCTTCTACATCTCTGACCTGCTGATTCACCTTGCCGCCGATCAGATGGGCAAGACCGCCGCAAAGGTGATTGAAGGCGACAGTCTGAACATCATCATCGGCAGCGAACCGAAGAAGGATACTGACAAAGACCCGGTAAAGACCGCGATTTTGGACATTTTGAAGGAGCAGTACGGCATCGACGAAGAAGATTTCATTTCCGCCGAACTGGAAGCTGTTCCTGCGGGCCATGCGCGCGACTTGGGCTTCGACCGCAGCATGATTATGGGCTACGGCCACGACGACCGCGTGTGCGCGTATCCGTCGATGGCGGCTGTGCTGAATTATGAAGGCACGCCGGAATATACCCTCGCGGCGGTGCTGACTGATAAGGAAGAAATCGGAAGCGTCGGCGCAACGGGCATGGGCGCTATGTACTTTGAGAACACGATGGCAGAACTGATTGCCTGTGTGACGGGCGAGGACAAGCCGCTGACCCTGCGCCGCTGCCTGCAGAACAGCCGTATGCTCTCCAGCGACGTGAGCGCGGGCTTTGACCCGAACTTCGCGGGCGTGTTCGAGAAGCGCAACGCGTCCATCGTCGGCAATGGCGTGACGTTCAACAAGTTCACCGGCAGCCGCGGCAAGTCTGGCTCGAATGACGCCAACGCGGAGTTTGTTGCGCAGGTGCGCCGCATCTGCGACGAAGCGAACGTGTGCTGGCAGACGGCGGAGCTGGGCAAGGTGGATGTCGGCGGCGGCGGAACGATTGCTTACATCTGCGCCAAGTACGGCATGAACGTCATCGACTGCGGCATCCCGGTGCTGAGTATGCACGCACCGTGGGAGGTCATCAGCAAGGTTGACCTGTGGGAAGAATACAAGTGCTACTGCGCGTTCCTGAAGGGCGCACGGGAGTTCTAATACTATTTCCAAATTCACCTGCGCCATCTGCTCGCGCCTTTTCCGCGCTTGCGTCCGCTCATTCCACTTAGCGTAGCGCTGCTACGCTGCGTTTCATTCGCGTTAGCCAGCGCGAAAAATTCGCTTCGCATCTTGGCGCATTCTCATTTGGAAATAGTATAATCACATCAAAAAGGGCGGTTCGGAAGTAAACTCCGAATCGCCTTTTCGTATGTCATTTTCAACAATTAACACGCGGACACAGCCCGAAAGCGTGCTCAGCTGAATCGCGAAATGGGTGTCGAGAGGGTCGAGGACCCTTCGCGGGTGCAGGGCAGAGCCCTGCCGGAGTCCAGAGGCAGAGCCTCTGGCAGGTTCAAGGGCAGCGCCCTCGGGGTCTTCTTACTCCACCGTCACCGATTTTGCCAGATTGCGCGGCTTGTCAACGTCGCAGCCGCGGCTGACCGCCATGTAGTAGGCGAACAGCTGCACGGGGATAATCGCCAGCAGCGGCAGCAAGTCCGAAGCAGCGTCCGGGATGACCCAGAGTTCGTCCGCATCCTTCGCGGTGCGGTCGCGCAGGGCTTCCGGGCAGACGATGAGGACTTTCGCGCCGCGGCTCTTTACCTCGCGCACGTTCGAGAGCGTTTTGTCTGCCAGATGCTCCTGCGTCAGCAGCGCGCAAACCAGCGTGCCCTGCTCAATCAGCGCGATTGTGCCGTGCTTCAGTTCGCCCGCCGCATACGCTTCGGACATGATGTAGCTGACTTCCTTCAGCTTCAGCGACGCTTCCATTGCCAGCGCGTTGTCCAGCCCGCGCCCGATGTAGAATACATGCTGCCGGTCGTGGTACAGGCTGGAGAAGCGCTGCACCGCGGGTTCGAGCGCCATCACCTGCTCCGCCAGCGCGGGAATGTCCGACATCTGCCGCAGAAGCTCCGATGCTACGCTCTCCGTTAGATGTCCGCGCTTCACGCCGAGATCAATCGCCAGCAGCACCATCATTTCCACTTGCGTGATGTACGCCTTCGTGCTCGCGACGGCGATTTCCGGCCCGGCGTAGGTGTACATGACGCAATCCCCAGCGGTGCGGGCAATCGACGAGCCGACGACGTTTGTCAGCGCCATCACTTTTGCGCCCAGCCGCTCCGCCTCACGCATGGCGGCCAGCGTGTCCGCCGTTTCGCCGCTCTGCGAAATGGCAAGGAAGCAGTCGCCCGCTCCCAGAATCGGGTTGCGATAGCGGAACTCGGATGCTACATCCACCACCACGGGCAGCCGCGCCAGTTTCTCAATTACATACTTGCCGACAACACCCGCGTGGTACGCTGTGCCGCAGGCGACAATCGTCAGCGTGCGCAGGGAATTCGCTTCTTCCGCCGAAATCGGGAACGCGCCGGGGCGAATCGCCATTCTTTCTGCGTCCACATGGGCGGAAAACGTCTTTTTCAGCGCGGCGGGCTCTTCGTGAATCTCCTTGAGCATGAAGTGCGCATAGCCGCCTTTTTCCGCCGCTTCCACGTCCCAATCAACGTGAATGGGCTTGAGCGCGCGTTCGTTGCCGAAATGGTCGTATACGCGTACGCCGCTCCGGGTCAGCACGGCGACTTCGCGTTCATCGAGCAGCTCCACCGTCCGCGTGTGGCGAATCAGCGCTGGAATGTCGCTGCCGACGTACTGTGCGCCGTCGGACAGCCCGACGACAAGCGGGGAATCCTTGCGCGTGCAGTAGAGCGTATCCGGCGCTTCGGCGTTCAGAACGCACAATGCGTAGCTGCCTTCGAGCATTGTCTGCGCGCGCAGAATGGTCGAGAGCATGTCGCCGTCGTAAAGCGTATGCAGCAGATGGGCGATTACCTCCGTGTCTGTTTCGGATACGAACACGCAGCCTTTCGCCTTCAGCTGAACGCGCAGCTCCTCGTAGTTCTCGATGATGCCGTTGTGGACGACGGCGATATGCCCCTTCATGTCCGTGTGCGGATGGGCGTTGATGTCGTTTGGTTCGCCATGGGTTGCCCAGCGCGTGTGACCGATGCCGATGGTGCCGGGCAGGGGATTCGATGCCACCCGCGCGGCAAGGTTCGCCAGCCGTCCCTTCGCCTTGCTTAGCCGAATAACGCCGCCGTCCATGACCGCAATGCCCGCACTGTCATAGCCGCGGTACTCCAATCGGGAAAGGCCGTCCAATAAAATATCCTGCGCCTGCTGCGCGCCAATATAGCCAACGATGCCGCACATAGGGAATCGCTCCTTCCAAGTCAAATAAGACGTTATAATACAAGTTCAACCTGTTGTATTATACGCTGATTTCGATGAAAATGCAACACCCCATGTGCGTCTTTTTTTACGGGTCAGGAAAAACGCCGTTTTGCAGCACTTTTTCGGGGTCAACCGCCGTATCGCCGACGACGATCCGCAGGTGCAGGTGCGCAGGCAGGTCGCATTCCTCCGGCATCGTGCGCCCGATGAAGCCAATCGTCTGCCCGGCGCGAACCGGATCGCCCGCGCGAATCGCGTAGAGCATCGACAGGTTCGCATAGCGCACGAGGACGCCGCCATGGTCGATTTCCGCGTACGCGCCGAAAACACCGCTGTCCGCGCAATTGATGACGGTGCCGTCCGCCATGGCGCTGACTTTTGCGCCTTCCGCCCCGGCGTAATCCGCCGCATCGTGCAGCGCCCACAAGCCCGTGGCGCTGCTTTGCCGCATCCGCGTGTTGTCGAAGGGACGCAGGAGCGTCATGCTTTCGAGCGGCATGGTAACGCTGCGGACGGTGGGGGAGACTGTCGGCGCGGGCGTGGCGGTCTGCGCACTGTCAAGCGACTGCTGAAGCAGCTGCGCGGCGGATATGTCGCCGGAGATGGGCGGGGTCGGCGTGACGCGTGCGAATTCCGCCTGCCGCGTCCACAGCGCCGTGCCGACAATCACCGAGACGCACAGCAGCGCCATCAGCAGAAATGTCCACTGCTCCCGGCGCAGATGCAGCGCGCGGAAAAGAGAACGAAAGTGACGGTCAGCCATGAGAAAATCACCTCAACCATGCCGCATGGGGCGTTTTCTCCTATTATGAGCCGGAAAAACCTGTTTTATCCATCCGCGTCAGCTGCGTGCCGGGGTAGTAGTGCGCCAAAATCTCCGCGAAATCCGCGCCATCCGCAGCCATCGCCTGCGCGCCTGCCTGCGATAAGCCGACGCCGTGCCCGTATCCGACGGTGTGGAAAACGATGCGGTCGCCATCCGCCTCCCAAGTGAAGTAGGTGCTTCGCAAGGAGAGCGCTTTGCGGAAATCAGCGCCGCGGACAGTTTGACTGCCGACCAGCAGCGTCGCGACGCGCCCGGAAGCAGTCGTGGATTGCAGACGAATCGCGCTGGGCAGCGTGTCCGCCGTCACGCCGCAGCCGGGAAAAGCGCGCAGGAGCAGATCTGCCGCTTCCTCGCAGGAGAAGGACGTGTCAGCGCGGAATCCGGCGTATCCCTCTTCGCCGGGACTGTCTACGCTGACCAGATACGGCTTGGCGGACGCGAACACGGCGGCGGCATCTTCAGTCTTTCCGCCGGAACAGGCGTGGTACAGCACCTCGATGGGCAAGCCGCCGCTGGTGAGCAGCAAGCCGTCTGTTGCGCGGACCGCGCGGTCAATGCGCGCGCGGAGGACGACGTACTCGCTGCCCCAGCGGGCTTGCAGCTGCGCATCCGTCTGGTACGCCTGACAGCACGCGCTGTCCGTGCAGATATCGCAGTCCGGGTGGCGGACGCACCCGTTTCCGCCGAACGCGCGGCTCTGCGCGACGGCACGCGTACGGGCGGCAATGGCTTGACATTTGAGCGCTTCCGGCGCGTAATTCGCGGGCATCTCTGCCGCCAATGCGCCGAAAACGTAGTCTTCCAGCGGCAGCAGGCGGATTTCCTCCGCATCGGCGAAGTAGACCCGGAGTGTTAAGCCGCTGTCAAACGTGGAATCGGTCGGCGCGGCACAGGAAGACAGCATCAGGATACACACAAGAAACGACAACAGTTGTTTTTGTTTCATGGGCACACAACCTTTTCGCAGAAATTTCGGGAAATGTTCGGATTGCACAAATCGCCGCACGAGGGAAACAGTTTTTGCTCCGACGGCGCAAAACCAGTTTATGCGCGGAAAATTTCGTGCATGAGCAGGAATTTATGTCGGCAATGGCGAAATACTTACCGCATCGTCTACGGTCAAAATGAACGCACTTTCCGAAAATCACAAAAAATGCAGGAGAAAATGCTGAATATGACTTGACGAAAATGCATAAAAGTGATTCAATAGTAAGTGAAAAGAGTGAAGAAAGCAAACGCGGCTCTCCGTGATTGCAGGCGGAGGAACGCAAAGCAAGTAAAGGCAGGTGTAACTATGCGCTACAACGGCCCGACCGCCGCGGTGCGGGACCAGTTCCATCAGGGAACGAACCGCAGAGCCTATGAGATGCTCGGTGCGCACCCGGTGACGCAGGACGGACAGGAAATGTGGCATTTCGCTGTCTGGGCGCCGAACGCGCGGGCGGTTTCTCTCATTGGCGAATTCAACCAGTGGGACAGGGGAAAAACGCCCATGCAGAAGGTCTACGACGGTACATGGGAAGTGCGGCTGCCCGCGAAAACCTTCGATGTGAAGAGCGACCCGAAACGCTATGATTATCCCGACGCTGCAAAGAAGCTGACAACCTACAAATATTGCATTCAGGCGCAAGACGGGACGTGGCAGGACAAGGCTGACCCCTATGGGTTCGCCATGCAGATGCGCCCCGACACTGCCAGCCGTATTTACGACCTGAGCGGCTACCGCTGGGGCGACGCGGACTGGATGGAGGCACGCAAGTCCTACGACCCGTACCACAGTCCAGTGAACATCTACGAGATGCACCTTGGCTCGTGGCGGCGGCACAAGGATGGCACGTTCCTGACGTATACGGAGATTGCCGAACAGCTCGTGCCGTACCTCAAAGAAATGGGCTACACGCATGTGGAGTTCATGCCGGTGATGGAGCATCCGCTGGATATGTCGTGGGGCTATCAGGTGTCCGGCTACTATGCGGCGACGGCGCGCTTCGGCGAACCGAAGGAGCTGATGGCGCTCATTGACGCGCTGCATCAGGCGGGCATCGGCGTGCTGCTGGACTGGGTTCCCGCGCATTTCCCGCGTGACGCAATGGGACTGCGCCGCTTCGACGGTACGCCCTGCTATGAGCATCCAGATCCCCGGCGCGGCGATATGCCGCAGTGGGGGACGCACATGTTCGACTACGCACGCGGCGAGGTCAACTCGTTCATGCTCTCCAACGCCTGCTTCTGGCTGGAGTGGTATCACGCCGATGGGCTGCGCGTGGATGCGGTCACGTCCATGCTGATGTACGACTTCTGCCGTGAGCCGGGGCAATGGCTGCCCAACAAGTACGGCGGGCACGAGAATCTCGATGCCATCGCCTTCCTGCGCCGGATGAATGAAACCGTCTACCGTGATTTTCCCGGTGTGATGATGGTGGCGGAGGAATCCAGCGCCTATCCGATGGTCACGCGCCCGATTTATCTGGGCGGGCTGGGCTTCGGGTTCAAGTGGAACATGGGCTGGATGAATGATATGCTGGCGTATATCAAGCTCGACCCGGTCTACCGCAAGTATCACCATGATAAGCTGACGTTCTCGCTGATGTACGCCTTTTCGGAGAATTACATCCTGCCGTTCAGCCACGACGAGGTGGTACACGGCAAGCACTCGATGCTGGACAAGCAGCCGGGCGACTTGTGGAAGAAGTTCGCGGGACTTCGCGCACTGTATGGCTACACGATGGCGCATCCGGGCAAGAAGCTGCTGTTCATGGGCGGCGAGTTTGGGCACTTCATCGAGTGGAAGTACGACGACCAGCTGGACTGGTTCTTGCTGCTGTACGAGAATCATCCGCAGGTGCAGCAGTGCTGCAAGCGCCTGAACGAAATCTACCGCACGACGCCCGCACTCTACCAGATTGATGACAGCTGGGACGGCTTCCAGTGGATTCAGGCGAACGACAGCGATAACTCCATCGTTGCGTTCCTGCGCACGGATAAGCGGGGCAACTCGATCCTGTGCGTGACGAACTTCACGCCTGTGTTCCATCCGCAGTACCGCATTGGGCTGCCGCAGATGGGTACGCTGACGGAGTGCTTCAACACCGACCGCAAGGAATACGGCGGCTCGAATCAGTACAACAACTGGGCGATTCGCACGGAAGAAGAGCAGCTTCAGGATTTCCAATACAGCTGCGATATCTGCGTGCCGCCGCTCGCGACGGTGTACTTCACCTATCAGCGCGACCCGCTGCCGGAGAAGGCGAAGAAAGCGCGCGTCGTGCCGGAAATCGCGGATGTGCCGCCAAAGAAAGCATCCCAAACGGCAAAGAAACCGCAGCCCCTGCCGGAAAAGTCCGCCGGCAAAGCCAATTCCATTTCCATCGGCTGAATCGGCGCTCGCAGCAATCAGGGGAGGAGCGAAAGCGCTGTTTCACATACATCACCGTGCCACCTGATGCACCGAGGGCGGCGCGAATCCTGCACGGTCGGTGCGCTTCGCAAGAAACAAGGATGAAGGAGCGTGTTCTCATCATGAAAAAGAAGACCTGTGTTGCCATGCTGCTGGCAGGCGGACAGGGCAGCCGTCTGGGTGTCCTGACTAAGAAGGTGGCAAAGCCGGCTGTTCCCTACGGCGGCAAGTACCGTATCATTGACTTCCCGCTGTCCAACTGCACCAACAGCGGCATTGACACCGTGGGCGTGCTGACGCAGTATATGCCGCTGGAACTGAATTCCTATATCGGCTCCGGCGCACCGTGGGATTTGGACTTGTCCACCGGCGGCGTGTTCGTCCTGCCGCCCTATCAGACGGGCAAGACGGGCGACTGGTATCGCGGCACGGCAAACGCCATCTATCAGAACATGGCGTTTATCGAGCAGTATGACCCGGATTACGTCCTGATTCTCTCTGGCGACCATATTTATAAGATGGACTACAACGCCATGCTGCAGTACCACATCCGCAAAGGCGCGGATGCGACGATTGCTGTGCGCCCTGTGCCGTGGGAAGAAGCGAGCCGCTTCGGCATCATGAATACGGACGCGGACGACAACATTGTTGAATTTGAAGAAAAGCCCAAGCAGCCCAAGTCCAACAAGGCGTCCATGGGAATTTACATCTTCTCGTGGGCGAAGCTCCGCGCGTACCTGACCGCGGACGAGGCGGACAAGACATCCGCCAATGACTTCGGCAAGAACATCATCCCCGCGATGCTGAACGACAAGCAGGTCATGGTGGCATACAACTTCGAGGGCTACTGGAAGGACGTTGGCACGATTGAATCCCTGTGGGAAGCGAACATGGACTTGCTCAGCGTGCCCATGCCGATTGACCTGCATGACAAGAAGTGGCGCATCTATGCCAAGAATCCGGGCCTTGCGCCGCACTACATCGCCAAGGGCGCTGTTGTGAGCGATTCGCTGGTTACGGAAGGCTCGGAAGTCTACGGCTCTGTGCAGCATTCCGTGATTTTCGCAGGCGTGACCATTGAAGAGGGTGCAAGCGTCATTGACTCGGTTGTCATGCCCTATGCGGTCATCAAGCGCGGCGCGGTTGTCCGTCGGGCGATTGTGGCGGAGAACGCCGTGATTGGTGCGGGCTGCGCGGTCGGCGAAGAGACGGGCAATATCGCCGTCGTCGGTCAGGGTGTCACCCTTCCCGCCGGTGTCAGCGTGACCGCGGGTCAGCAGGTGGACGAAAACACCAAATTCTGATAATCACAGCAGCGGAAAGGATGTAAGAAAATGAAAAACGTAATGGGTGTTATCTACACCGGCGAAAATGACGCCAATCTGCGCGAGCTGACCCTGACCCGCGCCATCGCGGCGCTGCCTGTGGGCGGTCGCTACCGCGTCATTGACTTCCTGCTGTCCTCGATGGTCAACGGCGGCATCAAGAACGTCGGCGTCATCATGCAGAAGAATTATCACTCCCTGATGGATCACATCGGCTCCGGCAAGGAGTGGGATCTGCACGGGAAGAATGACGGTCTCAAGGTGCTGCCGCCGTTCCTGACGCGCGAAAATGTTGGTGTGTACTCTGGTATGCTGGATGCGCTGCGCTCCAACACCAACTATCTCTCCCGCTCCAAGCAGGAATATCTGGTGCTGAGCAACTCCAACATCATCTACAACGCGAATATCGCGGAGTTTGTGGCGTATCATCAGAACAGCGGCGCGGACATCACCATCATGTACACCGCTGATCCGAACATGCAGCGCGATGAACTGGGCTGCTATCTGGCGGTGGACGAAAGCGGCACGGTGACGGACATGGAAGTTGATCCGACGCATCCGAACCTGCCGCTGACGAGCATGGAGGTCGTCGTGATGAAGCGTGAGCTGCTGCGCACGCTGGTGGACAAGGGCGTGGCGCACGGCTATCATGACTTCAACCGTGATGTGCTGCTCCGTCTGGTGACGGAAGGCACGGCGCGCGTGAATGCGTGGGCGTACACTGGCCTGTGCTGGCGCATGGACTCCGTGCAGAGCTACTTCAAGTTCAATATGGATATGCTGGATACCCAGATTCGCCATCGCCTGTTCACGGCGGAGCTGCCTGTGTACACCAAGGTTCGCGACGAGATGCCCGCCCGCTATGGCGACAATGTGACCGTCGTCAACTCGCTGGTGGCGGATGGCTGCATTATCGAAGGCACGGTGGAGAACTCTGTGCTGGCGCGCGGCGTGCGCATTGCCCCCGGTGCGCATGTGAAGAACTGCATCATCATGCAGGATGGTCAGGTGCACAACGACGCTTCCATCGAAAACTGCATTCTGGACAAGCAAACGGTCATCAAGCGCAGCGCGCGGCTCATCGGCCCGACGGCGTACCCGATTGTTATCGCGAAGAATGTCGTCATCTAACAAACGAATCGCCTGAATCACTGACGCGGTTCGGATTTGCAAACCGCGCCAATATGTGCTATACTGTTGGTGCGGTTTTTTGGATACGCTTTTCAGATTCGCCTGAGCCATCTGCTCGCGCCTTTTTCCTTCCTGCGTCCGGTCGTTCCACTTAGCGTAGCGCTGCTACGCTGCGTTTCACTCCCGTTAGCAGGAAAGAAAAAATTCGCTTCGCATCTTGGCTCATTCTCATCTGAAAATCGTATCTGAGCTTAATTCGCTGAATTTCCCTGATTGTTTTTCCCTTGCCCCCGGCAGGAAATATTTCTGATGGAGGATAGAAACGATGAAGATTCTCTTTACGGCGAGCGAGTGCGTCCCGTTTATCAAGACCGGCGGTCTGGCGGATGTTGTCGGCGCGCTGGCGCCCGTTCTGGCGAAGCAGGGTCACGACGTGCGCGTGATGCTGCCCCTGTATGCGGCGGTGCCGAAGCAGTATGTTGACCAGATGACCCATGTGACCGACTTTGAGGTCGCGCTGGGCTGGCGCCGTCAGTATTGCGGCATTGAGCTGCTGGAAAAGGACGGCGTGAAGTTCTACTTTGTGGACAACAAGTTCTATTTCGGTCGTCCGTATATCTACGGCATGGGCGGCGACGAGTACGAACGCTTTGGCTTCTTCTGCCGCGCGGCGCTGAACGCCCTGCCGCTGCTGGACTTCCAGCCCGACGTGATTCATGCGCATGACTGGCAGTCCGGCATGGTGCCCGCACTGCTGAAAATTCAGTATGCCCACCTGCCGTTCTTCGCGAATATCAAGACCATGTTCACCATCCATAACCTGCAGTATCAGGGCGTGTTCGGCATCCGCGAAGTGCAGGACGTGCTGGGTCTGGGCGACAGCCTGTGGACGGACGACAAGCTGGAGTGCTACGGCTGCGCGAACTTCATGAAGGCTGCGCTGGTGTATTCCGACATCATCACCACCGTCAGCCCGTCCTATGCCGAGGAAATTCAGACGGCATACTACGGTGAGCGGCTGGATGGACTGCTCCGCGCGCGCAAGCATGAAGTGTTCGGCGTGCTCAATGGCATCGACATGGCGGACTACAATCCCGCGACGGACGCTCGCATTCCGGCGGAATATACCGCGGATGACCTGTCCGGCAAGGCAAAGTGCAAGGCGGAATTGCAGGAGAAGCTCGGCCTGACCGTTGACCCGAATGTGCCGATTATCGGCATGGTCGGCCGCCTGAGCAGCCAGAAGGGGCTTGACCTTGTGGACTACATCATCGGCGACCTGATGAGCGAGAACGTGCAGCTGGTTGTGCTGGGCATGGGCGAGAGCCGCTATGTCAATCTGTTCTCGTGGGCAGAGGGCGAGTTCAAGGGCAAGGTCGCGGCGCGGTTTGCGATGGACCACGCACTGGCGCATCAAATCTACGCGGGCTGCGACATGTTCCTTATGCCCAGCCAGTTCGAGCCGTGCGGCTTGAGCCAGCTGATTGCCCTGCGCTACGGCACAGTGCCGATTGTCCGCGAGACGGGCGGTCTGCGCGACACGGTGCTGTCCTACAACGAGTACACCGGCGACGGCAATGGCTTCACGTTCTTCAACTACAACGCCAATGACATGCTCAATGTCATCAACCGTGCCATCGACTACTACGAGAACCACAAGGATGTGTGGCACACGCTCCAGCAGCGCGGCATGACTGGCGATTACAGCTGGACGAACTCCTCCAAGAAATATATGGAACTGTACGAAGGCTTGGTGAGCGGGCGTTTCGACCATGACTCCGCATCGAATCAGGAGAAGGCATCTTCTGACGACGACGCGGAGGCGAACCCAGTGGTCGTTCCGTATCCGTATGAGAAGGAAGAACCCGTGAAGCCCAAGCGCGTCCGCCGCACGAAGGAGCAGATTGCGGCGGACAAGGCGGCGAAGGAAGCGGAGAAGGCAGCCAAGGAAGCCGCGAAAGCCGCCGAAGCGCCTGTAAAGCCTGCACGCAAGCGCCGCACGAAGGCGGAGATTGAAGCGGAGAAGGCGGCAAAAGCCGCTGCGGCGGAAGTGACCGCGGAAGCCCCCGCGAAGCCCGCCCGCAAGCGCCGCACGAAGGCGGAAATCGAGGCGGACAAGGCGGCGAAGGAAGCGGCAAAGGCAGACAAACCTGCCCGCAAGCCGCGCGCGAAGAAAACGGAAACGCAGGAATAATCCGCATCATCCGACAGGCGTTCTGACCTGAACCCAACAGGTCGGAGCGCCTGCCTTTTTGTGCGTGACGGAAATTTCCAGCGCGGTTTGTTACAATCTGCATGACACGCCGGGCGCTTTCTGCTACAATGGAGGAGAAGTACCACCACAAGGAGGATTTTTCCGTGCAATTCCGATACCAGCGGGCGCTGTGCCTGCTTCTGATGCTTTTCCTGATTTTGTCGGCTGTACCCGGAACGTCCGGCTTACCCGCTGCGCTCGCCGAGGATACGGCGGATGTTGCCGTGTACTCCGCGCCGCTGGAGCGGAGCGCTACCACACGCAAGGGCATGGTGCGTGTGCGCCTGCTGTCCATTGGCAGCAATCCCGCGTCGCTCACGGTGACGGCAGTCGGCGCAATGGCGGTCAGCGGCGGGCAGACGATGGCGCTGGCGAATGGCGAGAAAGTCAGCATCAGCCACAGCAGCGCGACGGGCGAAATCCGCCTGACGCGGGGCAGCGAGACGGTCAGCATGGGGCGGGAGATGGCGCTCAGGCGGCGGCAGACGGACGGCGGATTCCGCATTGCACAGGCAAGAAGACCGCAAAACGTCTACCCTGGTGACCTGCACCTTGTGTCGAAGCTGGAAAGCGGGACGTATCGGCTCTATGTCGTGGCGAATGTGTACATCGAATCGTACCTCTATGGCGTCGTGCCGTATGAAATGGGGTCATCATCGGCGCTGGAAGCATTGAAAGCACAGGCAGTTGCGGCGCGGACGTACACCGTGCGCGCCATGAATGCGAACGCATCGAAGGTCTACGACGTTGTGGACACGACCGCTGACCAGGTGTACAACGGCAGTCCGGCGGAGCGCGACCGGGCGGCGGAGGCGGTGGACGCAACGCGCGGCATCGTCGCCATGAACGACGGCAAGCTGACCGGGACGTACTACACCGCGTCCAACGGCGGACAGACCGAATCCGCCCGCAACGCGTGGGGCTCATCCGGCGTGAATTACCTGACGGTTAAGGACGACCCGTTCGACCGCATGAACCCGTACAGCAGCACGCGCAAGATGACGATTTACGCTGCATTTTCCCACGCGAGCCAGAATCAGACCCTGACGCGCCTGTTGCAGGCGAAAGCACCGAATGCGACGATTCTGCGCATCGAGGCCGTTACGCCGCACACGCCGAAGTACGCCGCACCCAGCCGCTTATATACGAAGCTGGATTTTGACGTGACGGCGCTTGTGGATGGCGAAACGCGCCGCCTGACGCTGACGTTCGACATTTTCAGCGAGCTGGAAAGCGCACTCAATCTGTCCATTAACACGACGAAAAACGAACTCTGGTCGGTCAAGGCAGATGGGGAGACGTTCGTGCTGACCGTCAGGCGCTACGGACACGGCATCGGCATGAGCCAGCGCGGGGCACAGCAGATGGCGAACCTGGGCTATACCTACGACCAGATTCTCGGCTTCTACTACGAGAACTGCGTGCGAATGCAGTACACCTTCACGCACACGATTCTGCCGCCCGTGGGCGACGCGCCCGTGACGGCGACTGAAGCCCCCGCGACGATTTCGCCCGCCGCGCCCAATCAGGCCATGGTGACGCTGGTGAATGTGGAGGATGTCCTGAACGTGCGCCTGACCGCCTCGGACAACGGCACACTGCTGACGACGCTGCCCGCCGGAACAGCCGTGACCGTGCTGGCAAAGGGCGATCATTGGACGCTCATCCGCTTCGGGCGGATTGTCGGCTACGTCCGCACGGAAAACCTGACGTTCACCGGCACGCCGCCGACGCAGAGCGACGAAAACCCGACACCCATCACCCGCTGGGCGACCGTGACAGGCACGAATTCGCTGAATCTGCGTGCGTCCGGCAGCTACGATGCGGCGGTGCAGTCCACCATCCCCGGCGGCGCGGTTCTGTGCGTGTTCGCGGTGGAGAACGGCTGGGCGAGCATACAGTATGGCGCGAAAACAGGCTACTGCGCGGCGGGGTATCTAACGTTCAGCGATACTTATCCGGGCAAAACGAGCCAGACCGGGCGTTCTGCGATGGTCAGGACGGCAACGGCGCTTCGGGCGACCCCGTCTACTGCTGCGGTGGTGCTGATGAACCTGCCGCAGGGCGTTCAAATTGCCGTGCAGAGCAGCGACGGCAGCTGGTGCCGCGTGACGGCGGGCGGCATTGACGGCTATGTGCTGGCAAGCAGCCTTGATTTCAGCGCCGTCGGCATCGAATTGACGCCTGTGCCGACGACAAGCGGCGAACAGACCGCGATTGTCAATTCCACCGCCTCGACGCTCAACCTCCGGCAGGGTGCGGGCACGGAATACCCCGTGCTGGCGGAAATCCCGAAGGGAACGAGCATCATCGTCACGGCATACGGCGAAACGTGGTGTGCCGTTCGCTGGGGCAGCCTGACCGGGTACGTCATGACGCAGTACCTGCGCTTTGATGTGCCGAGTGGGACGCCCACACCGAGTGGGACGCCCACACCGGGCGCAACGCCCGAACTGACGGCATCCCCCGAACCAAGCGAAGCGCCAACGCCTGTCCCAGCTGCGTCCGAACCGCCTGCGAAGGTGGAGGATGACGTGTCAGCTGGCAGCTACGTTGCGTGGGTGAGTGCGGACAATGCGCCGCTTCGTCAGGCGATGGCTGCGGATGCGGCAGTGCTGGCGACAATCCCGCGCGGAACGCAGGTGACGGTGCTTGCGCAGAGCGGCAATTGGTGCTATGCCGCGGTCGGGCAGATGACGGGCTATTTCACGGCGGACGCGCTCTCCTGCGAGCAGCCGGACGCGCCGCTGGGGCAGAAATACGTCAGCACAAAGTCGGATTCGCTGGCGATGCGGCAGTCGCCCAATGCGGGCGCGGCGATTGTACAATGGCTTCCGCGCGGCGCACTGGTGACATTCATTTCGCAGGAAAACGGCTGGAGTTACATCCGCTACGGCGGCAAAGAGGGCTACTGCGCGTCGCAGTATTTGAGCGACAGCGCGCCCGGTGCGGTCGTCATCAGCGATACGCCGATTCTGGATGTGACGCTGGAAAAAGTGACTGGGTGGACAGCGAGCATCCGCCAAGCAGAAACGCTCTACCAGTGGTGCAGCGCCGATGCGCCCGAAACGGCGAAAGTCGAAGCGGATTTGGTGCTGATCGTGCTGGAAAAGGGTGAAATCTGGTGCCGTGTGCGGACAGAAGAAGGGGAGGAAGGCTATTGTCTGACAAGCCGATTGACGCTGATTGCGCCGGAAAACTGACCATCCTGCCCGGCGAACGGGTGGACGAATTGCAGCAAGCGGGGCTGCGCATCCTGCAAAAGGAGCAGGGTTTCCGCTTCGGCATGGATGCCGTACTGCTGTCGAGCTTCGTGCGGGCGGAAAGCCGCGACCGCTGTGCTGATTTTGGCACGGGGACGGGTATCCTGCCGCTGCTGCTGGCAGACATGGGGCGCGCGAAAAGCGTCGATGCGTTTGAAATTCAGCCGGATATGGCGGATATGGCGCGGCGGAGCGTGCAGCTCAACGGGCTGGAACATATCATCCGCATCCACGCCCTGCCGGTGGAGAGTGCCGACGAGGTGCTTGCGCCTGGCAGCATCGACGTCATTGTCTGCAATCCGCCGTATGGGCATCATGGCACGACACTGCCGAATCCGGCGCAGACGCTGTCTTTGGCGCGCCATCAGCAGAAAAGTGGGCTGACGGCGTGGTTCAAGATGGCGTATCATCTGCTGCGCGGCAAGGGGCGGATGGCGGTCATCTATCCGGCGGCGCGGATGCTGGAAGTGATGAAGGACATGGAGAAAGCCGGACTTGCGCCGAAGCGGTTTCAGCTGATTTACCCCTCGGCGCAAAAGGCGGCGAATCTGGTGATGATTGAGGCGCTCAAGGATGCGCGCCCGATGCTGCATCCCGAACCGCCGCTGATGATTTACGAGCCGGACGGCACACTGACCGCGCCGCTGCGGAAGATTTACGCCATGGAGCGTGTATCAGGGGTTCATGCGGGCGACGGCGAAATTCAGCACGCCCGCGAACGTCACCCACAGCAGGTACGGCACGAGCAGCCATCCGGCAAGGGGCTTCTGCTGCCCGAACTGCACCGCCATGATGAAAATCAGGCAGAGCAGCAGAATCAGCCAAAAGAAGGAAAGCCCAAGCGCTTTCAGGATAAAGAACAGCACGGGCCACATCAGGTTGACGGCTAACTGGGCGATATACAGCCCCAGCAGCAGGAAACGGTCACGCCCCTGTGCGCGCAGGACGAGCCACATGCAGTACGCCATTAGCGCATAGAGGATGCTCCAAACGATGGGGAAGAGCCAGCCCGGCGGCGCAAAGCCGGGTTTGCTCAGAGTGCGGAAGAAGTCCATGCCGTCGCGGGTGAGGTAGCCGACGAGCGCCCCTGCGCCAAGCGTGGCGGCTTCCAGCGCGATGAGTGAGCGCCAAGTGGTCTTTTTGCCTTGCTGCGTCAAAGTTATCGCCTCCTATGACACGGATAGCCTATGTCATCAGGCAGCGCGGCATACAGGAAAGAAGCGGAGGAAACACAGATTATGGGAAGCGTTTTGGTCATCGGCGGCGGCGCGGCGGGATTGGCGGCGGCGATTGCGGCGGCGGAATGCGGCGATACGGTCACGGTGGCGGAAAAAATGGATCGCGTTGGCAAAAAAATCCTCGCGACGGGCAACGGCCGCTGCAACCTGATGAACACGGGTGCGCCGCGCTATCCGGGAAATGCGGCGTTCGCGGCGGATGTGCTGTCTCACTGCGGCGCAGAGGCACAGAAAGCCTTCTGGGAGCATCTTGGACTGCGGCTTCGGCAGGAAGAGGCGGGGCGCGTGTACCCCGTCAGTTCGCAGGCCTCAAGCGTGCTGGATGCGCTCCGCCTGCAATTGACCGCCTTGCATGTGCGGGTGGTGACGGGCGTATCCATCACAGCGCTGCACCGCGAAAATGATGGCTGGACGGCGCTCTCGGCGGATGGGCAGCGCTTTCGGGCGAACCGCGTTATCATCAGCGGCGGCGGATGCGCCCAGCCCAAGCTCGGCAGCGATGGCAGCGCCCTGCGTCTGCTGACGAATCTCGGCTGCCCCGCGACGCCTTTCGCACCCGCGCTGACGCAGATTATCACAGATAGCACGTCAATCAAGGGGCTGAGCGGCATCCGCGTCAAGGCGCAGGTAGCGGTTATCGACCGGAAAAGCGTCCTGCATGAGGAGGATGGCGAGCTGCTGTTCGCGGATTACGGCGTCAGCGGCGTGTGCGTAATGCAGTGCGCACGGTATGCAAAGGACGGGCGGATGCTTCGCGTGTCGCTGGTGAAGGGCATGGGTTTCGCGGATGCGGGCGAGTTCCGCCGGGAACTGCACCACCGCCGGAAAAACTGGGCGCAGCGCCCGATGGCGGAGCTGCTGACGGGGCTGTGCGTGCCGCGACTGTCGGCGGCGCTGATGCGTCAGGCGGATTGGCGCGTAACCGAAAGCAGCCTGTGCGGGCAGATGACAGCGGACATGGCGGAGCGCCTGACGAAAACGGCGGATGCGTGGCTGCTGCCGATTCGCGGCGTGAAGGGCTTCGAGAGCGCACAGGTGGCGTCGGGCGGGGCGGCGGTCGCGGATTTTGACCCGGCGACATTACACAATCGCCGCCTGCCGGGGCTGTACGCGGCGGGCGAGGTGCTGGATGTGGACGGCGACTGCGGCGGCTTCAACCTGATGTTTGCTTTCGGAAGCGGCATTCTGGCGGGTCTGGACGGACGAAATGCCCCGTGGACACATGAAAATGCGCAGAAAAGCTGATTTTTCTCGAAAAAAAGTGATTTTCCCTCTTGACAAATCGCTGAATCGCGCTATAATATTATCTGCTGATGCAAACGCCGCTCATAAGGTGGACGGATGCTTCGCAGATGTGCACCATTAGCTCAGTTGGTAGAGCACCTGACTCTTAA
>UMKX01011420.1_pt1 | contig 41802 bp, 35 predicted proteins | sample 1966471 | NCBI WGS metagenome assembly UMKX01 (sample SAMEA4836188, study PRJEB28245) | human gut metagenome | biome: gut microbiome; material: fecal sample | place: Denmark | collected 2008
TATTCCGTTCTATTTTTGCATGGCTCGTAACTCTCAAGTTACAGAAAATAAAATTATCCATAAGCATTTATCAATATTTTATCCCGTGGTGAAAATGCACAAAAACAATGTTGCAGATTTGACGACAATATACAAACTTCCGATAAATTACAGGAAATCTCTTGCAACTGATTCGTGAATGTGCTATCTTCTAATTACAGCAACGGAAACGTTACCGGTAACAATACCGATACCGATTCCGAAACAATCACGGGAACACGCAAGAATCATGAAGTGACCCGTACAAACATAAAGGAGAGGTAAGATTATGAAGAAGAAATTGGCAAGCGTATTACTTTGTGCAGTAATGGCAGCTTCCATGCTGACCGGTTGTGGAAACTCCGGTGATGCAGCAGCTACCACCCCTGCTACCGAAAGCAAGACAGATGTAGCAACTACTGAAGTTGCCGAAACGACAGCAACTGCAGACGGATCTGTATACTACCTGAACTTCAAGCCTGAAGTTGACGAAGTATGGCAGAAACTGGCTAAGGAATATACCGAGGAGACCGGTGTTCCTGTAAAGGTTGTAACCGCAGCAAGTGGTACTTATGAGCAGACCCTGATGTCTGAGATCGCTAACAAGGAAGCACCTACCCTGTTCCAGATCAACGGACCTATCGGTTATCAGAACTGGAAAGACTACTGTGCAGACTTAAAGGATACAGACCTGTACAGTTGGTTAATGGATAAGAGCCTGGCAATCACCGGCGAAGACGGTGGTGTATACGGAATCCCTTACGTAGTAGAGGGTTATGGTATCATTTATAACGACGCTATCATGCAGAAGTACTTCGCACTGGATGGCGCTAAGGCAGCAAGCATGGATGAGATCAACAACTTCGCTAAGTTAAAAGAGGTTGTAGAAGATATGCAGGCTAAGAAAGATGAGCTGGGCATTGAAGGCGTATTCGCTTCCACATCCCTGACTCCCGGTGAAGACTGGAGATGGCAGACTCATCTGGCTAACATCCCTGTATACTACGAGTTCAAGGACAAGGGTATCACCGATACCGATAACCTGGAGTTCACTTACTCCGATAACTTCAAGAACATTTTCGATCTGTACATCAACAACTCCTGCACAGCACCCGGCCTGCTGGGAAGCAAGTCTGTAGACGACTCCATGGCTGAGTTCGCTCTGGGTCAGGCAGCAATGGTACAGAACGGTAACTGGGGTTGGAGCCAGATCAATGGCGTAGAAGGTAACACCGTTAAGGCTGAGGATGTTAAGTTCCTTCCTATCTATACAGGAGTTGAAGGTGAAGAGAACCAGGGACTGTGCACCGGTACTGAGAACTTCTTCTGCATCAACAAGGAAGCTTCTGCTGAGGATCAGGCAGCATCTATCGCATTCGTTGAATGGCTGTTCTCTTCTGAGACCGGTAAGGCAGCAGTAACCAACGACCTTGGATTCATCGCTCCTTTCAATACCTTTAGCGATGACGAAAAGCCCACCGATCCTCTGGCACAGGAAGTTCTTCGTTACATGGCAGATACCTCCAAGACATCTGTATCATGGAACTTCACTTCCTTCCCTAGCCAGCAGTTCAAGGATGACTTCGGCGCAGCTCTTCTGGAGTATGCTTCCGGTTCCATCGACTGGGATACTGTAAAGAAAACCGTAGTTGAAAGATGGGCAGCTGAAAAGGCCGCAACCGCAGCTAACTAAGCTCCATCAGCAAAAAGACAATAACTTAATCCATCTTATATAACTTCAGACACAGGGGGCGGTGGTGGTACCACGGCCCCTGTGTTTGTAAAAAAGGAGACAGGCTTATGCAAAAGACATTAAAAAGATATTTTCCCATTTTTGTACTGCCTACCCTGATCGCGTTTTCCTTTGCTTTTATCATACCGTTTGTCATGGGCGTATATCTGTCCTTTTGCAAATTTAAGACAATTACAAACGCGCAATTTGTAGGCTTAGAAAATTACATTAAAATTTTTGCGGACAAAGATTTTGTCAACGCATTTGGATTTACTCTAAAATTCTCCGTAGTGTCCATTGTCACCATTAATGTGTTTGCCTTCATTTTGGCACTGGCATTGACGAGAAAGATCAAAGGAACCAACCTGTTCCGTACAGTATTTTTCATGCCGAACCTGATCGGCGGTATCATTTTGGGATATATCTGGCAGCAGATGATCAACGCAGTATTGTTAAAATACGAGACAACACTGGTGGCGAATCCGACCTATGGATTCTGGGGTCTGATCATTCTGATGAACTGGCAGATGATCGGTTATATGATGATCATTTATGTAGCCGGACTGCAGAATGTACCTACGGATCTGATCGAAGCAGCAGAGATTGATGGAGCTACTTCGTTACAGACATTATTCAAAGTGAAAATTCCGATGGTTATGCCATCTATTACCATATGTTTGTTCCTCACCGTGTCCAACAGCTTTAAGCTGTTCGACCAGAACCTTGCATTGACGGCTGGAGCACCCAGCAAAAAGACAGCTATGCTGGCTCTGGATATCTACAATACCTTCTATGGCAGAAGCGGATTTGAAGGTGTTGGTCAGGCCAAAGCAGTACTGTTCTTCATTGTAGTGGCAGTCATTGCCCTGGGACAGCTGGTACTTACCAGACGTAAGGAGGTAGAGCAATAATGACTAAGAAAAAAACTTCCAATGTAATCATTTTTTGTATCCTGTGTGTGCTGGTAGTTGCATTTTTGACCCCTATTTTCTTCGTGCTGATCAACTCCTTTAAGGGAAAACTGTTCATCAGTAACAATCCTTTCGCACTGCCTACCGCAGAGACTTTTGCAGGGCTTACCAACTATGTGAACGGTATTGAAAAAACAGGTTTCTTCACAGCCTTCGGATGGTCTGCTTTTATCACGGTATTTTCTGTGGCAGCGATCATTCTGTTTACTTCCATGACTGCTTATTACCTGACCAGAGTAAAAACCGGTGTGACCAACGTATTGTATTATATGTTTGTATTTTCCATGATCGTACCTTTCCAGATGGTTATGTTCACGATGTCTAAGCTGGCGAATATGACTCACTTAAATAACCCTCCCGGAATGGTGCTTCTGTATCTGGGCTTCGGATCTGGTCTGTCCGTATTTATGTTCTGCGGATTTATCAAATCTATTCCGTTAGACATCGAAGAGGCAGCCATGATCGACGGCTGTAATCCGCTGCAGACTTTCTTCGGCGTCGTAATGCCGATCCTGAAGCCGACTGCTATCACAGTAGCGATTCTGAACGCTATGTGGATCTGGAACGACTATTTGCTGCCCTATCTGGTAATCGGTCTGAGTACTAATTACAAAACCATCCCGGTTGTAGTACAATACCTGGTAGGCTCTTACGGTGCAAAGGATCTGGGTGCCATGATGGCACTGTTGGTATTGTCTGTTATCCCTATCATCGTCTTCTATCTGACCTGTCAGAAGTACATCATCGAAGGCGTGGTAGCCGGAGCAGTTAAGGGTTAAACGAAAAAGTTACAACGGGAGATTTATGTTATGAGAAAAAGTGGAATCCTGCTGCCGGTGAGCAGTCTGCCTTCCAAATACGGAATCGGCTGCTTTTCCAAAGAAGCATACAAATTTATTGACAGATTAAAAGAAGCCGGTCAGGCATACTGGCAGATTCTGCCGTTAGGTCCGACCAGCTATGGAGATTCTCCTTACCAGTCCTTCTCCACCTTTGCAGGGAATCCTTATTTCATCGATCCTGAGGATCTGGTGGCGAGAGGCTATGTGACCGCTGAGCAGTGCAATGCTTATGATTTCGGTACCGACATTCATTCCGTGGACTACGGTAAAATCTACAAGAGTCGCTTCCGCCTGCTAAAAGAAGCGTTTGATAATAGTCATATTGAAGAAGATGCAAGATTTCAGGAGTTTGTACAGAAGAATGCATACTGGCTGGAGGATTATGCATTATATATGGCAGTCAAGGACGGCTTCCGTGGTATCTGTTGGGCAGCCTGGGAGGATGATATCAAACTGAGAACTCCTGCGGCTATGGACAAATATCGCAGAAAATATGCGAGAGAGATCGCTTTTTACCAGTTCCAGCAGTATCTGTTCCAGGTACAGTGGGAGAAACTAAAGACCTATGCCAACGATAACGGCATCAAGATTATCGGGGATATTCCCATTTATGTGGCATTTGACAGCTCAGATGCCTGGGCGAACCCGGAGCTGTTCCAGTTTGACGAGGATTGTGAGCCGGTAGCAGTAGCGGGATGCCCTCCCGATGCATTTTCTGCCACCGGACAGCTGTGGGGCAATCCTCTGTATAACTGGGAACATCACAAAGAGACCGGTTATGCCTGGTGGATGCAGCGGCTGGCAGCCTGCTTTGAGCGCTATGATGTGGTACGTATCGATCATTTCCGTGGATTCGATGCTTATTATGCGATTCCCTATGGGGAACCCACTGCGGAGCACGGTCACTGGGAACAGGGTCCGGGATACGATATTTTCCGTGCCATGAAGGAAAAATTGGGAGAAAAAGAAGTTATTGCAGAAGACCTTGGCTTTTTAACACCATCTGTGATAGAATTAGTGAAGAAATCCGGTTATCCAGGTATGAAAATTTTGCAGTTTGCTTTTGATTCCCGTGAGGAAAGTGATTATTTGCCGCATAATTATACACATAATTGCGTAGTATATACAGGAACTCATGATAATGATACTGTGATGGGGTGGTATGACACCTTGAAGGGAGCTGACAAAAAGCTCTGTGACGACTATCTGCGTCTGAAAAATGCGGACGGAGAGCCGATTCCCAGAGAGCAGATTCCCTGGGAATTCGTGCGTGCCGCAATGTCCAGCGTAGCGGATATGGCGATCATTCCCATGCAGGATTATCTCGGACTGGGATCGGAGGCCCGCATCAACATTCCTTCCACGCTTGGCATCAACTGGATGTGGAGAATGGGGAACGGAGATTTTACAAAGGAGCTTGCAGGGCGGATCCGCAGCATGACGAAGCTGTACGGCAGATAAGTCTGTACGCTTAGAAAGGGTTGTACTCCATGGAGGAAATCACGATCAGAGACATTGCCAGAATCTGCGGTGTCGGCGTCAGCACGGTATCCCGTGCCATAAATAACCACCCGGACATCAATCCTGAGACCAAGGAAACGATCATGCGGGTGATCAAAGAGAATAACTACGTACCCAACAACAGCGCAAGAAACCTGAAACGTCAGGATGCCAAGGCAATTGCAGTACTGGTCAAAGGTATTAACAACTCTTTCTTCAGCCAGATGATCAAGGTATTGGAAGAAGAGATCAAGGAAAAGTCCTACTCCATGGTTTTGCAGCATGTCGATTACGACGAGGACGAAGTGGAGGTGGCGTTGAAGCTGGTGAAGGAAAAAAGGCTTCGGGGCATTATCTTTCTCGGTGGTTATCTGGTTCACAGCGAGGAAAAACTGGCACAGCTTCATGTACCGTTTATCTTGAGCACTACCGGAATGCTGCCAAAGGGATTCAATCGTAATACCTATTCTTCCGTGACCGTGGATGATACCAAGGAAAGCTACAAGATGGTGGACTATCTGTGCAAGAACGGACATAAGGATATTGCAATCCTCTGTGCCCGCAAAACGGATGCTTCCATCGGTAAGCTGCGTCTGGAAGGCTATAAAAAGGCGTTGAAGGATAATGGAATAGAAGTAAGAGAAGAATTGATCCTGCCTATGAGGAGTGATTTGGAAGATTACTCCCTGGAGAATGGCTATATGGTGACGAAGGAATTCCTGGAGAAGCAGATTCCGTGCACGGCGATCTTCGCGATCTCCGATATGTTGGCAATCGGTGCAGGAAAAGCATTGTCTGATGCCGGATACAAGGTACCGGAAGATATTTCCTTGACAGGCTTTGATGGTGTGGAAATCGGGAAATATGTTATCCCATCCTTGACCACTTTAAAGCAGCCGGTAGACAGTATGGCGAGAGAGACCGCCCGGATTCTGTTTGACATTATCGGGAAAAAAGCGAAGCACCAGCACTGTGTATTCGACGGAGAACTGGTGGTACGGGATTCTGCCATACCGAGGGCGTAAGAAAGAGTCATACAGTCCCTGTGGGGACGAAGGGAATACTGTATGGAAATACATGGTTTTAACAAGACAACTTTATTAGATTATCCGGAACATATTGCAGCCACTGTTTTTACAGGAGGCTGCAATTTTCGCTGTCCGTTCTGCCACAATGGGGAACTGGTACTGGATCCTGCGGGTCAGCCCTCCGTCTCAGAAGAGGAAGTGCTGTCCTACCTGAAGAAAAGGCAGGGAATCCTCCAGGGCGTCTGCGTCACCGGCGGAGAGCCGACTCTGCAGCGGGACCTTCGCAAGTTCCTGCAAAAGATCAAGGAGCTGGAGTATCCCATTAAGCTGGATACCAACGGGTATATGCCAGGAGTATTGTGGGAATTGTTACAGGAGCACCTGATCGATTATGTGGCGATGGATATTAAGGCTTCCAGAGATAATTATGCCCGGGCGGCGGCACTGCCACATATGGATATCTCTCGCATTGAGGAGAGTATCGGTATCCTGAAAAGTAGCGGAATTCCCTATGAATTCCGAACTACTGTGGTAAAGGGAATCCATACCGTGGGAGAATTTGAGGAGATCGGCAGATGGATCGAAGGGTGTCCTGCATACTACTTGCAGAGTTATCAGGAGAATGATAACTGCCTGTACCGGATGACACAGACAGCAGAAAGCAATGCTGTTAAGCCGGGCGGTGCGGAACTGTTCGGTGCTTTCTCACGGGAGGAACTGGAACAGATGGCGGAACTCGTCCGGAAATATGTGGGGAAAGTTGTGTTGCGGGGCGTGGAATAATAGAGAGATGGTTATAGGTTGTCTGAAAAGGCAACCTATTTTATTGACCTATTTTAATGCTTTCTTATATAAATTTTTATTTCTTATATATCTTTTGCCAAGCCCCAAATATAGAATTTAATATAGTTGATGTTGAAAGCGTTTACTTTGCAAAAATAGAAATAAAATAACAAAACTGTGCATTTTTGCGAAAAAATAGAAACCTGCGCAAAAATAATAACTAAAAATTGCTCAAAAAATCTATGTAATACTTCCAAAAATAATCAAACTGCACAAAATAGATTTGATATTGTAATCAGACAGTGCTAGTATGTAGTACATAATGTTGTAAGCGGTTACACTATACATGCTTATAAACGAAGTGAACGGAGGTATGGAAATGTTTGGTGGTAAAGGCAGGAAGAAAAGAAAACGATGGATGGCACTACTGCTGGCAGGAGTTATGGTGTTGTCGGGAATGGGAACCAGTCCCATCTCTGTGCAGGCAGAGGAAACAGCTGTGGAGCAGGTGCAGGAAACGGAACCGGTGGAAGCAGTTTTAGCAGAACAGGGAGAAGTGACGGTATCCGGTGGTGATGTAGTAGTGCTGGAAAAGGTAGAGAAAGAAGCTGTAAAAACGTCAGAGGAGGGGGAAGCTGCCGCGTTGACGGCAGAGGCAGAGGTACCTGCAGTACAGAACACAAGTGGGAATAGTGATGGTTATGTTTTGGATGCAGCAGAATTAGCAAAATTTGGCGCAGATACAAAGAAAGATGGTGCTGAGGAAACAGCAGGAACGGACAAGTATTTCACAATCCATTATAGTGCTGGAACAAAAGTAGAGGCAAAAGAAAAGGAATTTACCGATGGATATAAAAGCGTAAATAGAATAAACTTTGCCGGAGCAGTAAAGAAGACACAGAATGCAATTTCGTTCACGACAACAGGGAAAGCCAAAGTAAAGGTGTATTGGGGTGCAGCTGATGCAAACAGAGAAATGGCAATTATAAATGATTCCGGAAAGACAATCGCCGTTACAGAGGTAAAACCTGCCAAGGATCAGCTTTGTTGCTGGGAAGTTACGTTAGAGGATGCAGGAACATATTACCTTGGAGGAAGTGAAAAAAAGAATTATATTTTTAGGGTAGAAGTTACGGAAGGCGAGCAGGAAGAGATTTCAAGAGCTGATTGGTCAACAGTAGCTGCACCAGAAATTGCCGAGGTAAAACAAAGTGGAGGTAAAATTGATATCACTGTAAAAGCAGTTGTTGGTAATGATGGAGCAGATAAAATAGTTATAACTTTGCAGAATGAGGAAAATACAGAAGTGGGAAATGTAACTTCTTCAGCCAAAAAGGATAAGCATACAGTATCAATTACTCCGGATAAATCCGGTACTTATACCGCATCAGTAGTAGCAACCCGTGAAGGGGAAACTGATAAGGCCGGTAATAATAAGGAAGTTTACTTCAGTCTCCCATTAGCAACTCCTGTAATAAGCAGCGCGACCAGCAAGGGCAACGGTGCTGTAGAAATAGTCTGGAGTGCAGTTAAGGAAGCGACAGGATATGCTGTAACTGCTACTGCAGAGGGAGAAAACGAAGTTTCAAAGGCAGTGACAGCTGATGAAACGACAGCACTTTTAGAGGGACTTACCGTAGGAAAGACATATACGATCAGCGTAGTAGCTGTACGTGGTGAAGAAAAAACTGAACCCGGAACAACAACTGTTACAGTGACAGCTGAGGCACAGCGAGTATGGAGCAAATCCACATACGGTTCCAGTACGGATTCTAAGAATAATGGTGTTATCGGAAATGCAAATGACGGTAAGGTAACGGTATACAGTGAAGGTGGCAAAGGTAAGATTGTACCCGGATCTACGGATGGACTGACTTTCTATTATACGGCAATTGATCCTGAGACTGAGAACTTTACTTTGACAGCAGATATTCATGTAGACAGTTGGACGCTTTCCAATGGACAGGAAGGCTTCGGTATGATGGCTGCGGATGCAGTTGGTTCGAATGGTGATGGAACTGCATTCTGGAACAATGCTTATCAGGCGATTGCTACCAAGGTTGAGTATTACTGGGATGGCGAGGATGTAACTACTGACAGCTCTGCCAACAAGATATCTATGAAGCTTGGTCTGGGTGCGATTTCCAGACTTGGTGTAACAGCAGATGATGTTGCTGCAATTAAAAATGGAACTATTACGATGCCTGCAGGTTATGTCAGTGAGACCACAACACTGGAGACCGGTGCGGCAACTAAGGGTCCTGGCACTTATAATCTTGTGGGTAACTGGAATAAAAAGGCAGAGCCTACCGGAAACCTGGAGAATCCGATGACTGACTTCCGTCTGCAGATTCAGAGAAACAACACAGGTTACTATCTGAGATATTTAGATAAAGATAACAAAGTAATCAAAGAAGTACGTTACTATGATCTGGAGAGAACTTCTTTGACCCGGATTGATAAAGACAATATTTATGTTGGATTCTTTGCTTCCAGAAATGCGAGAATTACTGTAAGCAATATTGATCTGAAGACGATTACCCCTGCGGATGATGAAAAAGCAGAGGAAAGAGAGAGTGAATATGTATATCCGATCAATACGATAGAATCTCCTGTGTTCTCCAATTCTGCGGATTATAATCTGGTATACTATGGCAATGCTGACGGTACTCTGGTCGTGAAGGATCAGAACGGAAAAGAAGTCCTGAACAAGGAATTCAAAGCATTGACCAAGGAAACGGTAGCTCTGAAGTTGAACAGTGGCAAAAACACATTTACGATCAACTTTATCCCGGATAAGGAATACAAACCCGGCGAATTTAAGTTAATGACTTCCTATGATCCGGTGACCATTAACCACACTGTAGAATATAAGACAGTAGAGAACAACAATATTTATGTGAGTCCGAATGGTAAATCGAATGCAGCAGGTACCAAGGATGCTCCTATGGACATCTACACAGCAGTGAAGATTGCTGCACCCGGGCAGAAGATCCTGATCAAGGAAGGAACTTACAATCTGTTCAGTACTGTAAAAGTAGAACGTGGAATCAATGGTACTGCAGATGCGATGATCTATATGATCGCTGATCCTGAGGCGGGCTCAAGACCTGTATTTGACTTTGGCGGAAAATGCGCAGGTATGATACTGGCAGGCGATTACTGGTATTTCCGGGGATTCGATGTGACCAGATCGGCAGATGCCCAGAAGGGTATTCAGGTATCCGGTAACCATAATATACTGGATCGGATCAAAGCATATAAAAATGGTAACACAGGTATACAGATCAGCCGTTATCTTGGCACTGATCAATTTAATCAGTGGCCAGCTCATAACACAATTTTGAACTGTAGTTCCTATCTGAATGCAGATAAGGGTTATGAGGATGCGGATGGATTCGCTGCAAAACTGACTGTAGGTCAGGGCAACGTATTCGACGGATGTATCGCAGCATACAATGCCGATGATGGATGGGATCTGTTCGCTAAAGTGCAGAGTGGTTCCATTGGAGTGGTAACGATTCAGAACTGTGTGGCATTCAAAAATGGCTATATTTTAGATGAGAATGGCAGAGAGATCAATGCCGGCAATGGTAATGGTTTCAAAATGGGTGGCGACAGTATGCCGGGAGCTCATGTACTGAAGAATTCTGTTGCTTTTGCCAATAAGGCAAAGGGTATTGACTCTAACAGCTGTCCTGATATTAAGGTATACAGTAGCACAACATTCGATAATGAAAGTTACAATGTAGCATTTTACACCAACACCGCTGTAAATACAGCATTTGCAGCAGACGGTATTTTATCCTACAAGGTGTCCAACAAGGTGGCTGAGCAGTTTAAGCTGTTAGGAACACAGAATGCTGCAGATGTCAAAGGTGTTACGAATTACTATTTTGATGGCAGTAAGACTGTCAATAATAATGGTAAGGAGGCAGCTGCTTCCTGGTTCAAGAGTCTGGATACAGCATCTGCGCTGAAGGATGGTGGTATTACCAGAAATGCAGACGGTACCATCAATATGAATGGCTTCCTTGAATTGACCGATGAGGTACCGGAAGGTGTAGGTGCAAGAATGTCCGGAAGAACCTCCGGGGATATTACTGTAACACCCGATGAACCGAAGCAGGATGACAGTAAGCCTGAAAATAATAATAACAATAACAACAATAGCAATGATAATGGCTCTGGCAGTGCAGCCACTTCTTCCGCTCCGGAGACAGTGAACTGGAATGAAGTAAGCAGTTCTGTACAGGATAAGGTTACAGAAATCACACAGAATCCCGCCATTGCAACGGTTAACATGAACATGGTATGCACCGGTGAGGTACAGGTTCCGCAGAAGGTGCTGAATACCATTAAGGGTACCAACGTAACGGTTGCATTCCATAGTGGAAATGGTATAGCGATGAGTATCAGTGGTCAGGATCTGAAAAATAAAGATCTGTCTAAGATTCAGAACATTGACCTGACAGTGGATCAGGCGAGCAATAATATTCCTGCAAATGTTGTAGCTGCTAAGACATCCGCACCTACAAGACAACTGGCGATTAAGGACACCGGCAGCTTTGGCGTGAATGTGAATATTCATGTAAATGTAGGTAAGGAAAATGCAGGCAAGACTGCAAACATGTACCGCTACAATGCAGAAAAGGGTCACCTGGAGTACTGCGGATCCTTTACCGTAACTTCTAATGGACAGTCTATGTTCGCGTTAGAACGCGGTGGTAATTATCTGGTAACAGTAACGGAGCGCAGACCGTCCGAAAGCGTATGGTTTGCAGAAGGTGATTACACCATTAAGCCGGGAGATACGCTTTCCAAGATCGCACAGAGGAATCATATGACCCTGACAGAGTTGCTTCGCAGAAACGCACAGATCACGAACCGGAATGTGATCAAGGTGGGGCAGAGATTGAATCTGAACTAAGATGCGGGCACAATAAAAAGAGAAAAAGTATAAGACGGGAAATTGAAAACGAAAATAAAAACGAATGGTTTGGGAGGACCATTCGTTTTTATTTTTCTGCTGACTTGATTTTTTAAATTCCAGTGTACAGGTAAATTCCACCGTGTCTTTAAAAGTTGCCTGAAATCGAATGATTTTAGAGAAAAAATAATGGATTTCTGTTATAATCATAGTAATTCGTGGCGAAATTCTCTGTTTTTCTGTATAGTAAACAAGCCACTGGAATGTAGTATGTCAGACTAAATTCCTCTGTTCGAATATGATGCAGTTATGATGCAGAGACGATATATATTGATATTGGGAGGTAAATAAAATGAAAAAGAAATTATTAGCAGCATTACTTACAGGACTATTGTTTACATGCACTGCATGCGGAAGTCCGGAATCTCCGGTGATCCCGGAGGTGACCGGCACCCCAATTGAGAACGTGGAGGAAAGCGTGCAGGAAAATGCAGAAGCGGAGACTGCATCGCAGCAGGAGACGCAGACCGAGACTGCTGCAACCGGCAAAGTGGAGATTACCACAGAGGATTTTGAAGGCAGCAGTGATCCGAAAAATGCGGAAAGAGAATACACCTATACCTATCAGGTGCCGACGATCACGATAGAAGGTAATGAAGAAGCGCAGAACAAGATCCAAAAGGATCTGAACGCGTATGTGGAAACTTTTTTGGATAGTATCAACAATAGTGATTTCGGTACAGTTTATGAGGGCGAGATGTCGGGAGTGACAAGCTATGAAGAGCTTTCATTTCAGGTGATCCGTGCAGATGACAAGGTGATCAGCGTGGTATGGGGCAACGAGGGATATGATCAGGGAGCGCATGGCTGGTACATACAGGATTACAGAAACTATTATACGCAGACAGGAGAAAAAATTACCTTTGACAGTCTCGGAAACAGCTTCCGTGACAAAGCACTGGAACTGGTGACGAAAAAAGCTGCCGAGATGCAGGCGACGGATGACTGCTTCTTCCCTGATTATGAGAAGAGTATTAAACTGGTAGTGTTAGATGGTACGGAAAATATGGATACTATCTATCAGGAAATCTATGGAGCGGACATTGCAGGTACCGGCAATGGACCGGCAAGCCCGACCTTCAGCATTACGGGAGATGGATTTGTCTTTGAATCCGGACAGTATGTACTGCAGCCGTATGCAGTGGGAATTGTTGATTTCGAGATTCCAGCAGAGGATTTCGGGGATGCGTTGACGGCGGATATTTTCTAGTATATAATAAAAACATCGGGAATGAGGTTCTCCCGGAAACTTAGGTTTCGAACCGCCGAAATAGGATTTTATTTGGCTGATGACTTCTGCAGAATATGCAGGGGACACCAGCCTTTTTGCTGGAATCCAAAACGTCCTGCTGCGAGAAAATGGAGGAAATTTTTATGCTTACATCACTGGGACTGATTTTTTTGCTGGGACTTCTTATGGCAGCAATCTGTCAGAAGATTCACCTGCCACGCATTATTGGAATGTTGTTTACCGGAATTATTCTGGGACCATATGTGCTGAACCTGTTGGATGCATCGATTTTGAATATTTCATCACAGCTGCGACAGATCGCGCTGATCATTATACTTCTCAAGGCCGGATTATCTCTGGATCTGAAGGATTTGAAAAAAGTAGGACGTTCCGCAGTCATGCTGTCCTGCGTTCCCGCTACTTGTGAATTGCTTGCTTTTGTAATATTTGCCCCCATGATCCTGGATATCAACAGAGTGGATGCGGCGGTCATGGGTGCGGTACTGGCAGCAGTGTCACCTGCTGTGGTGGTGCCAAGGATGGTGCACCTCATGGAGAACGGCTATGGCACGGAGAAAAGTATTCCGCAGATGATCCTGGCAGGAGCTTCCTGCGATGACATTTATGTCATAGTGCTGTTTTCCACTTTTGTTGGAATGGCGCAGGGCGGACATGTAAATGCACTGGATTTTGCAAATATTCCGGTGTCAATTCTGACCGGTGTGCTGTTTGGTGCGTTGGTGGGATGTCTGCTGGGACAGCTTTTTGAACTGTTATATCGGAAGGACAGTTATGTGCGCAACAGCATGAAAGTCATTATTATTATGGGAATATCCTTCCTGTTAATGGCACTGGAGACGATGTTAAAGGGAATGGTTGCATTTTCCGGATTGTTAGCCGTGGTGAGCATGGCATGTGCACTGAAGATGCGGACGCCTAAGGAAGTCACGGACAGGTTGTCTGTCAAGTTTGGCAAGCTGTGGCTGGCAGCGGAGGTGGTACTGTTTGTACTGGTAGGCGCTGCGGTGGACATCCGCTATACCATGGAAGCCGGTCTTGCAGCGGTAGGCATGATACTGCTGGCACTGGTGTTCCGCTCCGTTGGTGTGGCGTTGTGCCTGCTGGGAACGGAACTGGGCAAAAAGGAGCGTCTGTTTTGTATGATCGCTTATCTGCCGAAGGCCACCGTACAGGCAGCCATCGGCTCCGTACCATTATCGATGGGATTATCCTGTGGCAAGATTGTCCTGTCAGTGGCAGTGCTGGCAATTCTCATTACAGCACCACTTGGGGCACTAGGAATGGACGCTACATACCGGAAGCTGCTTCAGAAAAATGGAGAAAATACTATCATTTGACAGTCATTCGGCATGTGATCGAGTCCCGGAAGGAAGCCGCGAAAATATCTACAACATCGGCACCATAAGAACCGCAGTCACGCTCTCGCTCTGGCGCAGAACGTAGCGGTACATAATTGACCCCAATACGGTCAATAAGTACCGACGTCTGCTTACGGCCTGCTTGTCCTTATGGTGTAGATGTTGTAGCACAAACTACGAATATCCAATGCAAAACCCCGACAGTTATCATAACTGCCGGGGTTTTAAGGAGGATAGAAATCGTTTTGAAAGGAATTAACCCATCGTAATAACTACGTTGTACTCTTCCTTACCCTTTTCGTAAGGGATGATGTGTCCGTCAACAGCCTTGCCGTCAACGGTCATGGATATCACACCCTTCTCCACGCTCTGAGGGTTCTTCACCTGAATGTGATAGGTGCCCTCACGGAACTTACGGGTGATGGAGAAATCGCCGAAGCCCTTAGGAATACAAGGATCTACGGATAATCCCTGATGGGTAGGATATACACCCAGGATGTACTGGGAGATATTTACGAAAGTCCATGCCGCGGTACCGGTCAGCCAGCTGTTTTTCGCTTCGCCGTAGAATTTTGCATCCTTACCGGCTACCATCTGGGAGTATACATAAGGCTCGGTACGATGGATCTCACTGATATCCTCGATGTATGCGGGACAGGTCTTGCGGTAGATCTCGAAAGCTCTTTCACCTCTGCCCAGAACTGTCTCTGCGATGGACACCCAGGGATTGTTGTGACAGAAGATACCGGCATTCTCCTTGTATCCGGGGGGATAAGAGGATACTTCACCAAGTTCGAGGTGATACTCTGTGTATGCAGGTTGTAAGATCATGACACCATACTTGGTATCCAGTCTTTCTTTTACGGAATTCAGTGCCTTCTCGGCCAGCCCTTCCTTTACACCGACACCGGCGAGTACACAGAAGCCCTGAGGCTCGATGTAGATCTGACCTTCGCGGCATTCCTTGGAACCTACCTTGTGGCTGTAAGCATCGTAAGCACGAACGAACCAGTCGCCGTCCCAGCCATCCTTCAGGATCGCATCGTACATTGCCTGTACTTCCTTGCGTGCGCGGGCAGCTTCATCAGCATCACCCATCAGCTCACACAGCTGAGCGTATTCTTCACCGTATTTTACAAACATACCGGCAATGAATACAGATTCTGCCACAGGTCCTTCGCTGGGACCGAAGGTCTGGAAGGATTCTCCGGGATGAGCGGAGAAGCAGTTCAGGTTCAGACAGTCATTCCAGTCGGCGCGGCCGATCAGAGGCAGATTGTGAGGACCTTTGTGGTTGATGATATAGTCTAAGGAGCGCTTTAAGTGATCCATCAGAGGAGCAGCTACGCTCATATCGTTGTCAAAAGGAACCATCTGGGTCAGGATGGAGGTATCACCGGTCTCTCTTACGTAAGCACTGGTACCTGCAATGAGCCACAGAGGATCATCGTTGAAGCCGCTGCCGATATCGGAGTTGCCCTTCTTGGTCAGAGGCTGGTACTGATGGTAAGCGCTGCCGTCCTGGAACTGGGTGGAAGCGATATCGATGATACGCTCTCTTGCACGATCCGGGATCAGATGTACGAAGCCGAGCAGATCCTGGCAGGAATCACGGAAGCCCATACCACGACCGATTCCGGACTCATAATAAGAAGCGGAACGGGACATGTTGAAGGTTACCATGCACTGATACTGGTTCCAAGTGTTGACCATACGGTTTACTTTTTCGTCAGCAGAATCTACCGTGTAACGGGCAAGTAACTGTTTCCAGTAAGCCTGCAGCGCTGCGAAAGCTTCTTCTACCTGGGCGTCGGTCTGGTATTTTGCCAGCATTTCCTTCGCGCGGGTCTTGTTGATCACGCCATAGGACTCCCACTTCTCGTCTTCGGGATTCTCGATATAACCCAGTACGAAAATGAAAGTCTTGCTCTCGCCAGCTGCCAGATCTATATTGATCTGATGAGAAGCAATGGGAGACCAGCCGCTTGCCATGGAGTTTGTGCACTTGCCGTTCTCAATCGCTTCGGGAGAATCCGCACCTCTGTACGCACCCAGAAAAGCATCTCTGCTGGTATCGAAACCGTCAATCTTCGTATTTACAGAATAGATTGCGTAATGATTACGGCGTTCGCGGTACTCGGTCTTATGGTAAATAGTGGAATCCTGTACTTCTACCTCGCCGATACTTAAGTTACGCTGGAAGTTCTTCATATCATCGTCGGCATTCCACAGACACCATTCTACATAAGAGAATACGGACAGCTTCTTGTCCTCGGAGCTTCCGTTGGTCAGAGTCAGCTGGGAGATCTCACAGTTATCGTTCAGAGGAACGAAAGAGAGCACGGAAGCCTTAACACCGTTCTTGGAAGAGGTGAAACGGCTGTAACCGATACCGTGACGGCACTCGTAAGAGTCCAGCTCGGTCTTCGTAGGCTGCCAGCCGGGATTCCATACGGTATCTCCATCCTTAATATACAGATATTTGCCGTTGATGTCTGCCGGTACATTATTGTAACGATAACGGGTCAGACGCAGCAGCTTGGCATCCTTATAGAAGGTATATCCGCCGCAGGTGTTGGATATCAGACTGAAAAACTCGTTGCAGCCCAGGTAGTTGATCCAGGGAAGCGGAGTCTTGGGAGTAGTGATGACATATTCCTGATGCACATCATCAAAATGACCATACTTCATAAGAAAATCTCCTTCTTTCATGTTGTTGTATGTTGAGTGTTTGCTTTTTCGTTGCGGATTGCTTAATGATAAGTAAACGATTAAGTAATCCGAAATTCTGATTTGTATTATACAGAAGCAGTGCTGAAAATGCAATACGAATCTTGAAAAAGCCTGTAAAATGCGCAATATATACAAATACGCAAGAAAAACATGGACAGAAGATACAAAACAAAACGGATCTTGAAAAAAGCGGATTTACGAAACAAAATAATAGCAAACGTTATCGCATACTTTTCCATTATATAGAAGAAACCCGATTACTGTACAAGCCAAATGTACAAAAACACCTATTTGAAATTGTTAATTATAGACAAAATGGATACTTTTTAGAAAAAAACTGCAAAAAAGTATTGCAAAATGCTCAAAGATGTTATATATTAAAACTACGAAAACGATTAAGTTACAAAACAGGTCGGATGAAATGACGAAGACATGAAACAGGAGAACGGTATGGCATCATTGAAAGACATTTCCAAGATTTGTGGAGTCTCCGTTGCAACTGTCAGCAAGGCACTGAACGACCACAAGGACATTGGAGAAGAAACCAAAGCAAATATCAGACGGGTAGCCAAGGAGATGGGATATTCCCCGAACCTTTCCGCCAGAGCACTGAAGACGAACAGAACTTACGGAATCGGAGTCCTCTTCGTAGATGAAGCACAAAGCGGTCTGACCCATGACTACTTTTCCAGTGTACTGGACAGCTTCAAAAGGACAGCAGAGAAGAGCGGTTACGACATTACCTTTATTAACAGCTGCAAGAACCGTCCGGATCGGATGTCCTACCTGGAACACAGCAGGTACAGAGGCTTTGATGGAGTGGTGCTCGCCTGTATCGATTTCGCAGATCCCGAAGTCATTGAATTAGTACAGAGTTCCATCCCGGTGGTCACTATCGACTATCTGTTTAATAACCGTATCGCGATCATGTCGGACAATGTGACAGGTATGAAAGAACTGCTGGAATACATATATAGCAGAGGACATAGGAAAATTGCCTATATCCACGGCGCAATGTCAGCGGTTACCTCGGGACGGTTATCCAGCTTCTACCGGACGGCAGAACGACTGGGGCTACAGATTCCCGATGAGTACATCAGAGAAGCGGCTTACAGAGATACTGCCACGACCTATCGTGTGACTAACGAATTACTGGATCTTCCGGATCCGCCGACATGTATCATTTATCCGGATGACTTCGCTTCTTTCGGAGGCATCAATGCTATCAGGGAGAGGGGGTTACAGATTCCTGAAGATATCTCGGTGGCAGGATATGATGGGATTCAGTCCGCAAGACAGCTGGAGCCCAGGCTGACCACAGTCCAGCAGGATACCGAACAGATCGGCTGTCTGGCAGCCAGAGAACTGATCAGCCTCATAGAGAGACCCAAGACCACCATTATCGAACAGGTCATAGTACCCGGGAAGGTAGTGGAAGGCAAGTCGGTAGCACAGATTCCGACAGACAAATAATCAGGCATTTATACGGAAGCGCCGCAACCGCAACCATATGAAGATAAATGCAACAAGCACTTACAACAAACATTCAACAAAAAATGGGAGGAAACAAACATGAAGAAAAAAGTACTTAGTGCTTTACTTACAACCGCTATGCTTGCCAGCATGCTGGTAGGCTGTGGCAACAGCAACGATGCTCCTGCAGCAGCTTCTAGCGAGGCAGCACCCGCAGCATCCACCGAAGCAGCAGCTTCTACCGAGGTAGCAGCTGAGCCTGCAGCTGAGGAAGGAAAAGTCCTCAACATCTACGCTTGGAACGAAGAGTTCAAGAGCCGTCTGATCGCCCACTATCCGGGATATGAAGAGGTTGACGGTACCACCGGTAAGATCGGTGATGTAACTGTTAAGTGGAACATTACCCCCAGTAATGACAACGCTTACCAGAACAATCTGGATGCTAACCTGTTAAAGCAGGCTGACGCAGCAACTGATGACAAGATCGATATGTTCCTGATCGAGGCTGACTACGCTCTGAAATACGTAGATACCGATTACACCATGCCTATCGCTGATCTGGGTATCACCGATGCAGATCTGGCTAATCAGTATCAGTACACCAAGGATATCGTTACAGATTCCAAGGGCGTTCTGAAGGGCGTTTCATGGCAGGGCTGCCCCGGTGTCCTGATCTACAGCCGTGACGTAGCTAAGGAAGTACTTGGATCTGATGATCCTGCAGAGGTTCAGAAGGCAGTAGCTGACTGGGATACCTTTACCGCAACCGCTGAGACTATGAAGAAGGCCGGTTACTTCATGACTTCTTCTGCTAACGATACCTATCGTGTATACTCCAACAACGTATCCGGTAAGTGGGTACAGGATGGCAAGATCGTAGTAGATGACAACATCATGAAGTGGGTTGAGGACTCCAAGAAGATGGTTGATGCTAAGGAAACCAATACTTACGATCTGTGGTCTGATGACTGGAGCAAAGGCTTCTATCCCGATGGTAAGGTATTCTGCTACTTTGGACCCGCTTGGTTCGTAGACTTCTCTATGGCAGCAGATACTGACGGATCTATCGCTAACGCCGGTAAGTGGGGCGCTACCGAAGGACCTCAGGGCTTCTTCTGGGGCGGTACTTGGGTATGTGCAGCACAGGGCACTGACAATGCGAGCCTTGTTAAGGACATCATCCTGAAGATGACCACCGATACCGATATCATGACCGACATCGTTAAAGATGATAATGATTTCGTAAACAACGTACCTGCAATGGAAGCTATGGCAGCAGATACCTCTTACTCCAGCAAAGTACTGGGCGGTCAGAACCCTCTGGCTATGTACTGCGCAGGTGCTGAGAAGATCGATCTGAGCAATCTGTCCGCTTACGATCAGGGATGTAACGAGAGCTTCCAGAATGCTATGAAGAACTACTTCGAAGGCAAGACTGATCTGGATGGTGCGCTGGATCTGTTCTACAAAGCAGTAGAAGAGAAGTATCCTGAGCTTACTCACTAATCTGAATTAGATAAGCAGTTGGCTGAAAATAAGTAATTGAGAGCCGTACCTGCCTGGTTGGTCAGGTGGGTACGGTTTTTCTCTCAAAAAAATGGAAAAAGCAAGAAAAATAAGAAAAAGAGAAGGCTGGCAGAAGCTTTTTTATAAGTAAAAAATGCAAGTAAGAGATCTGCTGCGAGCCTTATCGGAAATTATGGCACGACAATCTATGCAGAAGGTATGCATGGCAACTAAAGGGAGGAATGATTTATGGCAAAGGTAAAACGCGGAAAGGTGGTAAGCTACAATAAATGGGGTTATATTTTCCTGATTCCTTTCATTGTAGTATATCTGATATTCCAGTTAGTTCCACTTTTCAGAACATTCTATTACAGCTTTTTTGAGAACTATCGTTCCGGACTGACACAGATCGGTCCCAACTTTGTCGGATTACAGAACTTTATTACAATTTTCAAAAATCCGGATATCTGGATTTATACCGAGAACACGTTGATCATGTGGATCATGGGATTTATTCCGCAGATCATTGTATCTCTGGTACTGGGGGCATGGTTCTCGGATCCCAGCCTCAGATTAAAAGGACAGAGATTCTTTAAGACAGTGATCTATCTGCCGAACCTGATCATGGCAGCAGCATTTGCAATGTTGTTCTTCACATTGTTCTCTGAGGGCGGACCGATCAATGAAATCCTGATGCAGCTTGGATGGATCAGCGAACCCTATAAGTTCCTCTCCAATGAATGGAGTACCAGATCTCTGGTAGCATTTATGAACTTCCTGATGTGGTTCGGTAATACGACGATCCTCCTGATGGCTGGTATGATGGGTATTGATACTTCACTGTTCGAGGCAGCAGAAGTAGATGGCGCAACCTCTACACAGGTATTCTTTAAGATTACATTACCTCTGCTTCGTCCAATCTTGATCTACGTAATGATCACATCCCTGATCGGTGGCTTACAGATGTTTGATGTACCTCAGATCCTGACCAATGGTACCGGTGATCCTATGAGATCTACCATGACTCTGATCATGTATCTGAACAAGCATCTGTTCAGTAAGAACTATGGTATGGGCGGTGCACTCTCCGTGATCCTGTTTATTATCACAGGTCTCCTGAGTCTCGTTGTATTCAAGTTCTCCAACAAGAAAGATTGATAGGGGGTGGCAGACATGTTAAGTATCGAAACAAACGAAACAAAAAAAGGTATGGGTATCCATGCCAGAAGAATTCTTGCATATGTAGTATTGATACTGGTAAGCTTCCTGTGTCTGTTCTGGTTCTATGTGCTGTTTGTAAACGCAACCAGATCCCACGGAGAACTGACCAAAGGTTTTACCCCGATTCCCAGCACGTACCTGTTGAAAAACTGGCAGGGAGTTATGGCAGGAACATTACCCATCGTAAGAGGCATGTTCAACAGCTTGTTCGTAGCATTGTGCAGCGCAGCACTCTGTACCTACTTCTCCACCATGACCGCTTATGCAATTCATGTATATGACTTTAAGATCAAAAAGTTTATGTTCACTTTCATCATGGCGGTCATGACGATCCCTACACAGGTTACCGCACTTGGTTTCCTGCAGTTAGTATCTGACATGAAACTGGAAGATAACTTTATTCCTTTGATCGTTCCTGCAATCGCTGCTCCGGTCACTTTCTTCTATATGAAGCAGTACATGGAGAGCGCATTGCCCCTGTCGCTGGTAGAGGCAGCGAGAATCGACGGTTCCGGTGAGTTCCGTACTTTCAATACTATCGTGCTTCCTCTGATGAAGCCCGCCATCGCAGTACAGGCGATCTTCACATTTGTAAGCAGCTGGAACAATTACTTCACACCGGCACTGATCCTGCATAACGATAAGATGAAGACATTACCTATCCTGATCGCTCAGCTGCGTTCCGCAGACTTCCTGAAGTTCGATATGGGTCAGGTGTATGTGACCATCGCATTCTCCATCTTCCCCGTTATCGTAGTATACCTGATCCTTTCCAAGTTCATTGTCCAGGGCGTGGCAATGGGAAGTGTCAAGGGTTAATATTTCGCCAGCAACATTCAATACATAAATCTCTTCTGAAAAGCGGCACTCTTCCCCGGAGTGGCGCTTTTCGCTTGCAAAAATATAAATTATACCCGATAAGGTATAATTTAAAAAGGAATGGATAAAATATACCTTATCGGGTATAAAAATAATGAAAAAACTTGAAAATATACCCGAACGGGTATATAATTGATGGTGATTAGGATGGATAAAATAATGAATAAAATTGCTGAATTTATAAAAGAAAATAGAAAAGCAGCCGGACTGACACAGGAAGATTTTGCAATGCGTTCGGGATTGGGGCTTCGCTTTGTCAGAGATCTGGAACAGGGGAAAGAGACCGTGCGGATGGATAAAGTAAATATCGCATTGGCGATGTTCGACATGGAAGCTGTGCCGGGCAGAAAGGAAAGAGGGTAAGAATATTATGGAAATATTCAGAAGTGTTCAGGTATATATCCGGAATGTGTATGCCGGAGAACTTTCCGAGACAGATGAAGGCTATTTTTTTTCCTATGATGAAGAATACAGAAAAAGAGAAGATGCCAGTGCGGTATCTCTTACAATGCCGATCCGACAGGAACCATACCAGTCGAAAACGTTGTTTTCTTTTTTTGACGGTCTGATTCCGGAGGGATGGCTTCTGGGTGTGGTAAGCAGAAACTGGAAGATTGATGTGAAAGATCGTTTTGGACTGTTGGCGGTAGCTTGCCGGGACGCAATCGGCAATGTCAGTATAAGGGAGAAGAAGGAATGAATTGTCTGTGCTGCTGGAAAAAACTGCAGACGGTAGAAGATGAGAAGCGGGGATGGCATAAAAGCTGTGTCAGACATTTTTTTGGAAGTGACAGGATACCGGAGCTGGATCTGGATGAAGAAAAATTGAAAGAACTGGCAAATGAAACGGTAAACCGTGGATATACAGTTCCCGGAGTGCAGCGGAAAATGTCATTGCAACTGTTCTCGGATAAGAAGAAAACGAGGCTGACTTTGGTAAACTATCCGACGGGATATATTTTGAAACCGCAGGTTCCGGAATTCAGAGCGTTGCCGGAGGCGGAACACCTGGTAATGTGCATGGCAGATGCGTCCGGGATTGTTACGGTACCACATGCGCTGTTGCAGCTACAGGATGGATTTGCTTATATCACGAAAAGGGTTGATAGAGTGTTTGAAAAAGACAGTGTCAGGATGCTGGCAATGGAAGATTTCTGCCAGTTGGATCTGAGGCTGACCGAAGACAAGTACAGAGGCTCTTATGAAAGATGTGAAAGGATCGTAGAACGCTATTCAACAAGGGTGGGACTGGACAGAACAGAATTGTTTTTACGAATCGTGTTTTCATTCCTGATCGGAAATTCCGATATGCATTTGAAAAATTTTTCCCTGTTGGAGACACAGGAGGGAAGCGGAGAGTATGCGCTTTCACCGGCGTATGATATGCTTCCGGTGAATCTGATTATGCCTGAGGATGAAGAGGAACTTGCGTTAACTCTCAATGGGAAGAAGATGAACCTTAGAAAAAAGGATTTCTATATTTTTGCAGAAAAATGCGGCATAGCACGTAATTCCGCAGAAAAGATGATAGGAAAACTGGTATCCATGAAAGACGTTTATCAAAAAATGAACAGGGAATCTATGCTGCCGGAAGAAATAAAAGAACAGTTTGAAAAGTTAATAGAAGAACGATGCAATATTTTGGCGTAATTGTATCGGAAGAGAAAGAGGTAACAAGCATGCAGATGTATGAGGTGACGGCACTGGCGCCGGAAGGACCTGAGGAGGTCTATCGGGAGATGGTGTTCGCAGAAGACGAAGATGACGCCCTGAACCAGCTGGAGGAACAGCTGAAAGAGCAGAGGATTGCCCATGGAATGTGCATGGCGGAAGAAGTGTAGTGTGAAAAGAACTTCTAATCACTCAGAGCAAGGGCTCTTTCGTGAAGAAGTTCTAAGTTTCACACGCAAATTTGTGCCAATGGCACAAAATTTGTAATCAATGGGAGGATGTCGATATTAGCATGGAAAATTCATATCGTTTTTTTGAAAATAAAGATTGCAAATATTTCCCCTGTCATAAGGGCCTTACGGACTTCAACTGTCTGTTCTGCTACTGTCCGATGTACCGGATCGAGCACTGCCCCGGGAATCCCAGGTATTTCGAGAAGAACGGCAGACGGATCAAGGACTGCTCGGGCTGCACCTTCCCACATGATCCGGAGCATTATGATGCGATTATGCAGATCCTGCGGGAGACGTAACACATTTTTCTGGAAAATAAATATATATTTTGCACATTTTTCTAAAACGAAAAGCCGATAGCCTGTTTTCACAGGTTATCGGCTTTTTTATGCGCGGAGACGGTGGGATTTGAACCCACGTGCCCCGGAGGGCTAACGCATTTCGAGTGCGCCCCGTTATGACCACTTCGATACGTCTCCAAAAGATTACAACGTAAATTATTTTATCTGAAAAATGCCGGTTTGGCAAGGGGAGAAACGAAAAATCCTGATTTTACCGCCCAAGCGTGAAAATACGGTTTAGAGGTAATAATAAAAAAGATGTTGACAGAACAACATCTGCGTAGTATATTGCATTTAAATACTTTGATAGTCAAAACAATTTGGAAGAAAAAGCGAACCCGCCGGAGACGACAAAGTAGTAAAACAAGTTATCAGAAACACAATAATGAAATGCATAAGGAGAGTAAAAACATGTTAGAAAAAGTAGCAGCTATCATCAGAGAACAGTTAAATCAGGAAAATGTAGAAATCACGGAGGCAACCCGTTTCAAGGAGGATCTGGAAGTGGATTCCCTGGATCTGTTTGAACTGGTAATGGCATTTGAAGAGGAATATGGTGTGTCCATTCCTTCCGAGGAATTGGAAAATATGGCAACAGTAGGCGATGTTATCAGATATATTCAGGAGCAGGCGTAGAAACTGCATATCTGACTGGATGCAGGCATTCGCAGAACGACGAGAAGGATCAGAAAGACAATGAAAACAAAGATCACCGAACTTTTACAGATAGAATATCCCGTTTTCCAGGGCGGCATGGCATGGGTGGCGGAACATAAGCTGGCGGCAGCAGTATCAAATGCCGGAGGCTTAGGTATCATCGGAGCCGCTTCCGCTCCGCCTGAGGTCGTCCGGGAGGAGATCCGCAAATGTAAAGAGCTGACCGACAAGCCCTTTGGCGTGAATATCATGCTGCTCAATCCCAATGCGGAGGAAGTGGCGAAGATCGTTGTGGAAGAAGGAGTAAAAGTGGTAACCACAGGAGCGGGGAACCCCGGAAAATTCATGGAACTGTGGAAGAATGCCGGAGTGAAGGTGATCCCGGTGGTGGCAAGTGTAGCTATGGCGAAGATGATGGAGCGTGCCGGAGCGGACGCTGTGGTAGCAGAAGGCATGGAAAGCGGTGGACATATCGGTTCCACCACGACCATGGCATTGGTTCCGCAGGTGGTGGATGCAGTGTCTATCCCGGTGATTGCGGCCGGGGGTATTGCCGATGGCAGAGGCATGGCGGCGGCCTTCATGCTGGGAGCGGAAGGCATCCAGATGGGAACCCGGTTCGTCGCATCGAAGGAATCTATTGTCCATGAAAATTATAAGAATCAGATCATTAAGGCAAAGGATATCGATTCCGTGGTGACAGGAATGTCTACCGGACATCCGGTGCGTTCCTTACGCAATCAGATGACCAGAGAGTATTTGAAATTGGAAAAAGAGAATGCCGATTTCATGGAGCTGGAAAAGCTGACGCTGGGATCTCTCAGGAAGGCAGTGCAGGACGGAGATACCGTAAACGGAACCCTGATGGCGGGACAGATCGCCGGATTGATCCGCAGAGAACAGACCTGTCGAGAGATTATTGAAGAAACGGTGCAGCAGGCGCAGGAGTGCATATGCAAAATGACGCGTTGCAAAAATATGCTGTAACCGAGGGGAACAAATCGTATCACATAGTAATAGGAGATGACAAGAATGAGCAAGATCGCATTTTTATTCCCGGGACAGGGATCTCAGTACATAGGAATGGGAAAAGAATTCCATGATACTTACCCGGAAGCACAGGCGGTATGGAAGCTGGCAGACAAGGTGCTTCAGAATCTATACTGGCAGGATAAACGGGAAAAGCAGGCGGATAGCGGACATCCGTACTCTATGGAGCAGCTGACCTTTGAGGAAAATCCTTATATCAACGTTACAGAATATACGCAGATCGCTATGCTTACCATGGAAGTCGCAATCCTGAAGGTACTGGAAGCCAAGGGTCTGAAAGCGGAGATGGCAGCGGGCTTAAGCCTTGGAGAATATGGGGCGCTGGCTGCTGCTGGTGTGATGGAACTGCCGGACCTGTTCCGGATCATAAGGATGCGTGGTATCTATATGCAGGAGGCCTATCCGGAAGGAGGAGCCATGGCAGCGGTATTAGGACTGGACGGAGATATCGTGGCAAAAATCTGCGGACAGACAGCAAAAGAAACCGGCAAAGTCGTCTCGGTGGCAAATTATAATTGCCCGGGACAGATCGTGATCACCGGAGAGGCAGATGCAGTAGAGGCGGCATCAGAAGCGCTGAAAGAAGCAGGTGCAAAACGCTGTATCCCCTTAAAGGTCAGCGGACCGTTCCACTCAGCCCTGTTAAAAAATGCAGGAGAACAATTGGCAGAAGAACTGAAAAGCGTCAAGCTGTCAACCCCTTGGATTCCTTATGTATCCAACGTAACAGCGGATTATGTGACAGATGCGTCACAGGTTGCGGAACTGCTGAAACAACAGGTATCCAGTCCCGTACAGTTCACCCAGAGCATAGAGCGCATGATCGCGGATGGCGTGGACACGTTCATAGAGATCGGCCCGGGGAAGACACTCACAAGCTTCGTCCGTAAAATTGACAGAAATGTCAAAGTATACAATATCGAGAAACCGGAGGATCTGGACCGGGTGATGGAGGAACTGGCATGCTGACAGGAAAAAGTCTGACAGGACAAGTTGCTATTGTCACAGGAGCATCACGGGGCATCGGAAAAGCAGTGGCACAAACACTGGCAGCAGAAGGAGCCACGGTGATCATTAATTATAACGGATCTGCAGAGGCGGCAGAAGCAGTGGCGACGGACATCCGAAGCCACGGCGGCGTGGCGGAGGCTGTGAAGTGTAATGTTGCAGATTTTGCAGAGAGTGAAGCCTTTGTAAAGGCGGTAACAGAGAAATACGGCAGAGTTGACATCCTTGTCAATAACGCCGGGATCACGCGGGACAATCTGATCGTACGGATGACGGAAGAAGAATTCAATGCTGTGATGGACACGAATCTAAAGGGTGCGTTTCACATGATCAAGCATCTTGGCAGGACTTTCATGAAGCAACGTTATGGCAAGATCATCAATATCTCTTCTGTCAGTGGCATCGTCGGGAATGCCGGGCAGGCTAATTATTCCGCATCCAAGGCGGGGCTGATCGGACTGACGAAAAGCGTAGCAAGAGAACTGGCATCCCGGAATATCTGTGTGAATGCCGTGGCACCCGGATTTATCCGGACAGATATGACAGACAAGCTGCCGGAGGCGGTACAGGATAATGCGGTCGGACAGATCCCGCTTAAGAAAATGGGAAGACCGGAGGATGTCGCACAGGCGGTTCTATTCCTGGCAGGAAATGCCTCGGACTATATCACCGGCCAGGTGCTGTGCGTGGACGGCGGTATGGCGATGTAAAACTATGTCCTACAACAGGAAAGCAGAATAGAAAAATATGTCCGCTAACGATACAGCAGGATAGAAATAAGTCAGGACGCGAGGGAGTATATCACGTATGGGTAAAAATAGAAGAGTTGTAATAACAGGTATGGGAGCCATCACTCCTATTGGAAACAGCGTAGAGGAATTCTGGAATGGTATCAAAGAGGACAAGACCGGATTTGGTCCTATAACCTATTTTGATACTGCGGATTACCGTTGTAAGCTGGCGGCGGAAGTGAAGGATTTTGATCCTACACAATATATGGACAAAAAATCCGCCCGTAGAATGGAGCAGTTCTGCCAGTTCGCAGTAGCAGCTGCAGGACAGGCGATCGCAGATGCAGGTCTTACTATGGAACAGGAAGATCCGTATATGGTGGGCTGCAGTGTGGGAAGCGGCATCGGAAGCTTACAGGCCATGGAGCGGGAATATGACCGCTTGAAGGAGAAAGGCCCCGGCAGGGTAGGCCCTATGCTGGTGCCTCTCATGATATCCAACATGGCAGCAGGTAATGTCAGCATTGCCTATGGGCTGAAGGGCAAGAGCCTGAACGTTGTGACTGCCTGTGCAACCGGTACACATTCCATCGGAGAAGCATATCGTACGATCCAGTACGGTGATGCAGACGTGATGGTAGCCGGAGGAACGGAAAGTTCTATTACACCCATCGGCATTGCCGGATTTTCCGCACTGACAGCATTGTCGTTTAGTGAAGATCCTCAGAGAGCTTCTATTCCCTTCGATAAAGACCGCAATGGTTTCGTTATGGGAGAAGGTTCGGCGGTAGTGGTACTGGAAGAACTGGAGCATGCAAAGAGACGCGGAGCGAAGATCTATGCGGAGTTGATCGGGTATGGCTGTTCTTCGGATGCTTACCATATTACCTCCCCTGCGGAGGACGGCAGCGGAGCAGCCACCGCCATGCTGAATGCCTTAAAAGACGGCGGTGTGGCGCCGGAGAAGCTTACTTATATTAATGCACACGGAACCAGCACTCATCATAATGACCTGTTTGAGACCAGAGCTATCAAGCTCGCATTTGGAGAACATGCTTATGATCTGAAGATCAATTCCACCAAATCCATGGTAGGGCATCTTTTAGGAGCAGCTGGTGCAGTGGAATTCGTCACCTGCGTAAAAGAAATTCAGGAAGGCTATATCCATCGTACCGTGGGACTGCGTGAGACGGAGGAGGAACTGGATCTGAATTACTGCAGAGACAGCTACGAAGAAGAGGTGCCTTATGCACTGACTAATTCGTTGGGCTTCGGCGGACATAATGCCAGTCTCTTGCTAAAGAAGTACATGGAATAATCGTAACGGAATGCGAAGGGGCATCTGCTGGCAAGATGCTATTTGCGGAACGGAGGAATCATGTCAGTATATAACACACAGGAAATCATGGAGATCCTGCCCCACAGACATCCCTTTCTGCTGATCGATACTATCGAGGAGCTGGAGTCTGGTGTCAGAGCGGTGGGACGCAAAAACGTAACCTTCAATGAACCGTATTTTGCCGGACATTTTCCGGGAAATCCGGTGATGCCCGGAGTACTGATCCTGGAGGCACTGGCCCAGACCGGGGCGGTGGCAATCCTGTCTCTGCCGGAGAACAGAGGCAAGACAGCTTATTTTGCAGGGATTGACAAGGCAAAATTCAAACAGATGGTGCGTCCCGGAGACACCTTGGAACTGGAGACCACCATTATCCGCAGTAAGGGACCGATAGGTGTCGGGGAAGCGATCGCCACGGTGAATGGAAAACTGGCGGCGAAAGCAGAGCTTACCTTTGCGGTAAAGTGATACAACAGCCTGCATATCCGGCAGACAGGGAGACTTGTCAGGGCAAGAGGATGAATATTGCAGGATAAGAGGTGCAAGTATGGGAAATGTAACGATAGAAACAGAGATCAAATGCCCGAAATGTAAGAAAATGATAAACAGAGACCGGGCAGCGAAAAATAAATATGTCTGCTATGAGTGTGGTTATTATTTCCGGGTAAAGACCCACAACCGGATCCGCATGGTGGCAGACCGGAAAAGCTTTCAGCCTTGGTTCGAGGAGATAGAAGAGAGCAATCCACTGAACTATGAGGGTTATGAAGAAAAGCTGTCGGAGGCCAGGGAAAAATCCGGCGTGAAAGAAGCGGTGACCGTAGGTGAATGCGAGATCTATGGGGAAAAGGCTGTGATCGGCATCTGCGAATCTAAATTTATGATGGGCAGTATGGGACATGTGGTCGGCGAGAAAGTCACCCGGGCAATTGAAAAGGCGACAGAATTGCGGCTGCCCGTATTTTTGTTCTGTTGTTCCGGCGGTGCGAGAATGCAGGAGGGAATTGTGTCGCTGATGCAGATGGCAAAGACCTCCGCAGCGATCAAACGGCATGGAGAAGCAGGACTTCTCTATGCGACTATTTTGACGGACCCCACCACAGGTGGTGTAACGGCCAGCTTTGCCATGCTGGGAGATGTGATCATGGCGGAACCGGGAGCCTTGATCGGCTTCGCAGGACCAAGAGTCATTAAGCAGACTCTGGGACAGCGTCTCCCTGACGGCTTCCAGACAGCGGAATTTTTACAGGAGCATGGTTTTGTGGACGGTATCGTCCGCCGGGAGAATCTGAAGAAGACCTTATATTTCCTGATCACGACGCATCGGTGCAGTGAGGGGAATTATGCGGATTTTAAGAAAAATATTGACTTCCATTTTGAACCTACGGAGATTGTGAAGGAACGGTCATTCCTGACACTTCCCAGAACAGCATGGGAAAAGGTCAAGACCGTCCGGAGAGTGGACAGACCGGCAGCAACCGACTATATTCCCTACATTTTCGATTATGTAGTGGAAGCTCACGGAGACCGTTATTATGGGGATGATAAAGCACTGGTAGGTGCGGTGGCATTCCTGGACGGGCAGCCGGTCACGGTGCTGGCAGATGTGAAGGGCAAGGATTTTGCGGAGTGTGCCAGACGAAATTACGGAATGCCCATGCCGGAGGGGTATCGTAAGGCACTGCGCCTGATGAAACAGGCGGAGAAATTCAACAGACCCATTATCAGCTTTGTAAACACGCCGGGAGCTTTCTGCGGTGTGGAGGCGGAGGAGAGAGGCCAGGGCGAGACCATTGCCCGGAATCTGCTGGAGATGTCAGCCTTAAAAGTACCGGTATTGTGCATCCTTATCGGAGAAGGCGGGAGTGGCGGAGCACTGGCTACGGCGGTAGGTAATGAGGTGTGGATGATGGAAAATGCCACATACTCGATCCTGTCTCCCGAAGGCTTTGCTTCTATATTATGGAAGGATGCTGACCGTGCCAGAGAAGCCAGTGAAGTCATGAATATTACATCTGAAGACTTGAAACGTCTTGGTGTGATCGAACGGATCGTACCGGAATACGGCGGGGCAGATCAAAGTACCGTGGAAGCCATCGGTGGGTATCTCAAGGAACATATCAAGGAATTTCTGCAAAAATATACCGGCATGACCGGTGAACAGATCGCAGAGGAACGTTATGAAAGGTTCCGCAAGTATTAAAGCGGTAACGAGAGGTGAGTGGGATGAAGCACGGAAAAATGATCCTGGGGGAATTACATGCAGATATTCCCGTGATCCAGGGAGGCATGGGTGTGGGAATCAGCCTGTCCGGTCTGGCGGGAGCAGTGGCTGCGGCAGGTGGGATCGGCATCATTTCTACTGCCCAGATCGGTTTCCGGGAGCCGGATTTTGACAGAGATCCCATCGCCTGTAATCTGCGTACTATCGGAAAAGAAATAGAAAAAGCAAGGCAGATCGCAAGAGGCGGTATCGTCGGTGTCAACATCATGGTGGCAACACAACGCTACGAGGATTATGTCAGGGCAGCAGTGCTGGCAGGTACCGACTGTATTATCTCCGGTGCCGGACTGCCGTTAGATCTGCCCGGAATCGTGGCAGAGACGGAGGATAGGATGGCCGGGCACAGCCATCGGACGATGTTAGCGCCGATCGTGTCGAGCCCCCGTGCCCTGTCGGTCGTCACGAAATACTGGATGAAAAAATACGACAGAAAGCCGGACTTTATCGTGGCGGAGGGACCACTGGCGGGAGGACATCTGGGATTTAAAAAAGAAGAACTGGATGCGTATACACCGCAGAAATATGAGAAGGAACTTACTGCAATGATCCGGCAGGCAGCAGAACTGGATATTCCTCTGATCGCTGCGGGCGGAATTTATGACCGGAGGGATCTGGAGCACTGCCTGTCCCTCGGGGCTGCGGGGGTACAGATGGGTACCCGGTTCGTGACCACGGGGGAATGTGATGCGGCGGATGCATACAAGCAGGCATATCTCGGTGCACGGAAAGAAGACATTGTCATTGTGAAAAGCCCTGTGGGAATGCCGGGGAGAGCGATACGGAATGCTTTTCTGGAAAAAGTGGCATCCGGGGAACGGTTTATGACCGGATGCAGACATTGCATTAAGACCTGCGATCCGAAGACGGCGCCTTATTGCATCACCAGAGCGTTGATCAATGCGGCAATGGGAGATGTGGATAATGGACTGCTGTTCTGTGGCAGCAATGCCTGGAGGGCACAGAAAATAGAAAGAACAGTGGATATCATGGAGGAAATGGCGTGAGGACCATAAGAATCACCGGAACCGGAAGTGCACTTCCGGGAAGGATTGTTACAAATAAAGAATTGGAGCAGATGGTGGAAACCTCGGATGAATGGATCCGCGAGAGAACCGGTATCGGTGAGCGTCATGTGTCTGTGGGTGAGACAGTTGTGACACTTGCGTCAGAAGCAGCCCGTAAAGCGCTGGAACAGGCAGGAAAAAGAGCGGAAGAGATTGACCTGATCCTGGTGGCAACCTGTTCTCCGGAGCAGTATCTGCCCTGCTGTGCCTGCCAGGTGCAGGCGGACATCGGCGCAGTGAATGCACTGGCTTTTGATGTGAATGCGGCCTGTTCCGGATTTTTATTTGCCCTGAATACTGCGGATGCTTATCTGCGGATGGGACTTGCGGAAAATGCACTGATCATCGGCAGTGAGGTGCTGTCCAAGCTGGTGGACTGGACGGACCGGAGCAGCTGTATTCTGTTCGGAGACGGTGCCGGGGCGGTTGTCGTGGAGCAATGCGGGGCAGAGTCTCGAACGGTGGATTGCGGTAACACTTTGCCGGAGACAGGAGAGAAACGGATACCGGCAGCAGGGATCCTGGGACGGGCGCTCCATTCCGACGGCACCGGTGGCGGAGTCCTGCAATGTGGAGCGAGAGAATTGACAACTCCGTATGCAAGGACTTCAGCGGCAAAAACGAACCAAAACCAGCCGACGAACGACAGAGAACATTATATTCAAATGGATGGACAGGAAGTGTATCGTTTCGCTACCAGACGGGTGCCGCAGTGCATCGAGGAAGCGCTGTCAGATGCCGGACTTGCTGTGCCGGATATTGATATGTTCGTATTACATCAGGCCAACGCACGTATTATTGATGCAGTGGCGAAACGCCTTCATGCGGATCGCGAAAAATTTTCTACAAATCTGGAGAGGGTAGGCAATCTATCCTCAGCTTCCATTCCGGTGCTTCTGGATGAACTGCACAGGCAGGGAAAGCTGCACCGCGGTGACCGCATCGTTCTGGCGGGATTCGGCGCCGGACTTACGATTGGGGCTTGCGTGATGACTTGGTAGACGATATACTGAAAATGATTCGGAGCGCCGTACACGATGGATATCTGTCGGAGAAGGCAGCTTCGAAAAATCTCGGACATACGACAGAGATATTTCAGATATCGTAGAGGACACTATGGAGAAGAGCAACAACCGGGTGCTGAATGAACTGCTGGTGAACCTGTTCCATAACGTGATGGATGCAGAGGCAAAGGCGGTCATAACAGAAGAATTCAAGGATATTACGAATAATGATATGCACATTCTGGAGGCTATCGGCATCGAGGAACCAAAGAGTATGTCCCGGATCGCGGGGGAACTCCACGTCACCGTGGGAACCCTGACCACGAATATGAACAGCCTGGAGAAAAAAGGCTACCTGGAGCGTAACCGCAGCACACAGGACAAACGGGTGGTGCTGGTGACCCTGACAGAGAAGGGGCGGAAAGCCTTTTTCCATCACAGAGATTTCCACAGGAAAATGATCCATACGATCATTCGGGATCTGGACGAGGAAGAAATGCAGACATTGATCAAATGTTTGGGAAAACTGGATACATTTTTCAGAGAAGGAAAAGAAGAGTAACCGTGAGGACGGCTGCTCTTTTTTGAGTATACGAAGTATACAAACCGGGTAGGAGACAGCCTGCTCGATTGGAAAAGCGTACGAAATCACAATAAACTATTTTCAGATGAAAACAAATGTATTAAAATAGAAATAACGATTCAAAGTGTTGGATAGATATAGCAGACGCAAGAGAAAATAATGAAATATAGAAACGGAGGATCCTACGATGAAGAGAATCGGAATGTTAACGAGCGGTGGTGACTGTCAGGCCCTGAACGCAGCTATGAGAGGCGTGGTGAAAACCCTGGCGAACGGTAAGGAAGAGGTGGAGATCTATGGCTTCCTGGATGGTTACAGAGGACTGATCTACGGTAATTTCCGAATGCTGACGGACAAGGATTTCTCCGGTATTCTTACCAAGGGCGGAACAATCCTGGGAACCTCCCGTACTCCCTTCAAGACGATTCAGGATCCGGATCCTAACGGACTGAATAAGGTCGAAGCCATGAAGCAGAATTATTACAAGCTGCAGTTAGACTGCCTGGTGATCCTGGGCGGTAACGGTACTCACAAGACCGCAAACCTGCTGCGCAAGGAAGGCCTGAATATCGTAACGCTGCCCAAGACCATTGACAATGACCTGTGGGGCACCGATATGACCTTCGGATTTCAGAGCGCAGTGGATATTGCGACGGATGCCATCGATTGCATCCACACCACAGCGGCTTCCCATGGCAGAGTATTTATCGTGGAAGTGATGGGACATAAGGTAGGATGGCTTACCCTGAATGCAGGCATGGCCGGCGGCGCGGATATCATTTTGATTCCCGAGATTCCTTATGATATCGATAAGGTGATCGAGAAAATTGAAGACAGGGATAAAAAAGGCTGCCGTTTTACCATCATCGCGGTAGCCGAGGGTGCTATCTCCAAAGAGGATGCAGCCCTTACGAAAAAAGATTACAAGAAAAAGATGGAAAAATATCCGTTCCCTTCCGTATCCTATGAAGTGGCTGCGCAGATCCAGGAGAAGACCGGCAGAGAAGTACGTGTCACTGTACCCGGTCATATGCAGAGAGGCGGAAGCCCCTGCCCTTATGACAGAGTATTCGCCAGTCGTCTGGGCTCCGAGGCAGGCAAGCTGATCCTGGACAACCAGTACGGCTTCATGGTAGGCTATAAGAACCGTGAGATCGTAAGAGTTCCGTTAGAGGATGTAGCGGGCAAGCTTAAGACCGTGGATCCCGATGCCACCATCGTGCAGGAGGCGAAGATGTTGGGCATCTGCTTTGGCGATTAAGAAAGTCTTCACGGCAGAACAAAGTTAGGAAGAGAGAAAACACATGTCATATACAGCGCTATACCGGAAGTTCCGTCCGGATGCTTTTTCCGATGTCAAAGGTCAGGATCATATCGTGACCACACTGAAGAATCAGCTACGGGCGAACCGGATCGGCCATGCGTATCTGTTCACCGGAACGAGAGGTACCGGTAAAACTACGGTGGCGAAGATTTTTGCGAAAACAGTGAACTGCGAACACCCCACAGAGGACGGCCCCTGTGGGGAATGCCGTATTTGTAAGGCAATTGCGGCGGGAGCCAGCATGAATGTCATCGAGATCGACGCGGCTTCCAACAACGGTGTGGACAATATCCGTGAGATCATCGACGAGGTATCCTATTCCCCGGCGGAGGGAAAATACAAGGTCTACATCATCGACGAGGTGCATATGCTCTCCCCCGGAGCTTTCAACGCATTGTTAAAAACTCTGGAAGAACCGCCCTCTTATGTTATTTTTATTCTGGCGACCACAGAGGTGCACAAGATCCCCATTACGATTCTGTCCCGTTGCCAGAGATATGATTTTAAACGAATTTCCATTGATACCATCACGGATCGCATGAAGGAACTGATGGACACGGAGCAGGTACAGGTGGAGGACAGAGCTCTGCGCTACATTGCGAAAGTAGCGGACGGTTCCATGCGTGATGCGCTAAGCCTTCTGGATCAGTGTATTGCCTTCCATCTGGGCAAGGAGCTGACCTACGACATGACCCTGGATGTGCTGGGGGCAGTGGATACGGAAGTGTTCAGCAGATTGCTGCGCTTCGTCATGGACCGGAATGTGTTAGGCTGCATTGAACTGTTGGAAGAGATCGTCATGCAGGGCAGAGAACTGGTGCAGTTCGTCACGGACTTTACCTGGTATCTGCGGAATCTGATGCTGGTACAGACAGCGGATAATCTGGAGGATGTCATAGATATGTCCACGGATAATCTGGCGAATCTGAAGGAAGAAGCTTCCATGTTTTCCATGGATCAGATCATCCGCTATATCCATATTTTCTCTGAGCTGTCCGGACAGATCCGCTATGCGGCGCAGAAGCGTATCCTGGTAGAGATCGCGCTGATCAAGCTGTGCAAGCCGAAGATGGAGACAGATCAGGAAGCTGTCCTGGATCGAATCCGTCAGGTAGAGGAAAAAGTGGAAAACGGTATTGTCGTTACAGCACAAATGCCTGCCGGAGCTCCCGGAGTACAGGGGGGACCGCAGGGTGGCGCGGCGAGACCCAAACCGGAGCTGCCCAAGGCTATCCCCGAGGATGTACAGGAGATCGTGCGGAAATGGCCGGCCATCGTAGGCAATGCGGAGAATCCCATGAAGATGTATCTGAAAAATGCCAGATTGAGCCTGGGCGGAGACAATAAGCTCATGGTGGTGCTGGAGGATGGACTGGCTTCCGATTATTTCAAGGGAGAAGCCCACGAGCAGAATAAGCAGCAGCTGGAGGCTTTATTGTCCGACTTTTCCGGCAAGGAGATCGAAGTGACGATCCAGACGGTGGAAAGTAACCGCCAGTTCGAGGACAACTACGTAGATCTTAGCAAAGTCATCAACATGGAGATCGATGAAGAGGAGTGATCCTGCATGAATTTAGGATTGCGACAGGCTTACAGATAAGGTAAGATATAATAATAACTCACCCATAGAAAGGCAGCGTGACTGCTTGCAGGCAAAGCGGACTTCCTATGAGGGGAGTAAACATATATGTTATGATTTCGAGAGTACGTAGCACTGAGAAATCAATTATAAATCATATGGAGGAAGTAATAACATGGCAAAAAGAGGTGGATTCCCCGGAGGCGCAATGCCCGGTAATATGAACAATCTGATGAAGCAGGCACAGAGAATGCAGCGTCAGATGGAAGAGGGACAGAAGGAATTAGAGACCAAGGAGTTCTCTGCATCCGCAGGCGGCGGGGCTGTGGAAGTGACCATCAACGGTAAAAAAGAGATCACAGCCATCAAACTGGCAGAGGAGATCGTGGACCCTGAGGATATTGAGACGTTACAGGATGCAATCGTGGCAGCAGCCAACGAGGCACTGCGCAAGGCTGACGAAGCCAATGCAGAGCTCATGGGCAAAATGACCGGAGGCTTAGGAGGATTTCCTTTCTAATGGAACTTTACAGCGGACAGATCAATAAATTAATAGATGAACTGGCAGCCCTGCCCGGGATTGGCAGTAAGTCCGCACAACGATTGGCTTTTCACCTGATCAATATGCCGAAGGACCGTGTGGACAGACTGGCGAATGTCATGATCGAGGCCAGAGCCAATGTCCGGTACTGTAAGGAGTGTTATACCCTGACGGATAAGGAAATCTGCCCGGTGTGCGCAAATCCCAGAAGAGATCATCATACGATCATGGTTGTGGAGAATACCAGAGACCTGGCAGCCTATGAGAAGACCGGCAAATACGAAGGTGTGTATCATGTCCTGCATGGTGCCATCTCTCCCATGCTGGGCGTGGGACCCGGTGATATCAAGCTGAAGGAACTGATGGAACGCCTGCAGGGAGATGTGCAGGAAGTGATCATTGCAACCAATTCCAGCCTGGAGGGCGAGACTACAGCAATGTATATCAGTAAATTGATCAAACCGACCGGGATCAAGGTGACCAGAATTGCCAGCGGAGTGCCCGTGGGTGGTGATCTGGAATATATCGATGAGGTAACATTGCTCCGTGCCTTAGAAGGCAGAGTGGAGTTATAAGCAGCAGAGAAAATGAATAAATGTGGGAGGAGAAGACAATGGCAGTAACAAAAAGTGTATTTGGGAAAAGCCCCGAAGGGAGAGAGATCTCTCTGTATACCCTGAGCAACAGCAAGGGAATGCAGGCAAAGGTAACAGATTTCGGTGCGAATCTGGTAGGAATCCTGGTACCGGATGCGCAGGGTGTGACAGCTGATGTGACACTGGGCTTTGACAGCGTGGACCGTTATTATAAGAATTACAGCTTCTTCGGTGCAGTGATCGGACCCTGTGCGAACCGTACCGCAGGGGCAGCATATACATTAGATGGTGTGGATTATCGGATGGATCAAAATGACGGACCCAACAACCTACACACACATATTGAGCTGGGATTCCATAAGAGAATCTGGGATGCGGCACCGGGAGAGAACAGTGTCACCTTTTCTCTGGAGGACGAGGATGGATATCTGGGATTCCCCGGACATAAAAAGGTGTCCGTAACCTATTCCCTGGATGATGAGAATGCCTTAAGACTGCATTATCATGCATCCAGTGACAAGCGGACTATTTTTAATCTGACCAATCATTCTTATTTTAATCTGGATGGACAGGGCACCGGCAGAATTGAGGACCATGAATTATGGCTGGGAGCTTCCCATTTCACACCTGTGGTACCGGGATCCATTCCTACCGGTGAGATCTGCGCAGTGGCGGGCACACCCATGGATTTCACACAGCCGAAGAAGATCGGAAGAGATATTGAAGCAGACTTTGAACAGTTAAAGCTGACAGGTGGCTATGATCATAATTTCTGCATTGATGACTGGGATGGCAGTCTGAAGCACATTGCGACTGCGAAAGGACCGAAGAGCGGCAGAGTGATGAAGGTATATACCACATTGCCCGGCGTACAGTTCTATGCGGGCAACTTTATCGCACCGGAAGAGGGCAAAGCAGGCGCAGTCTATAACAATAGAACCGGATTTGCCCTGGAGACCCAGTATTATCCGGATACCATTCATCATGAGAATTTCCCTTCTTATATCTTTGGCGGGGAAAATGGTGATTATGATTCTGTGACCGTATATAAATTCGAGTAAATAAATAGTTATGCAAACTTTGTCGAAGTGTTTTTTTAAGGACGCGACAAAGAACGCTAAAATACCTCCTGTGCGGATGATATAGTTAGTGATAACTGATAGAAACGGCATGGGAGGTGTTTTTTGTATGGAATTACCGAAAAATATAACGCAGATCGGAGAGGCGGACAAGCACTGCAGAGTCTATGTGGAAGATTATGTGGTATCTTACATAAAACAAATGAACGGAATGGCACAGAACAAAGACATTGCCATTGCGCTGTATGGCAGACGGACGACGGAGAATGGTGTGGCTTATCTGTTCGCCTATGGTTCGGCGCAACTGAATTTTCTGCAAAAACCGATACGGCACTTGTCCCAGGCACAGGAGCAGGAGATCGAGAAGCTGCGGAAAAAGTATTTTCCGGAAATGACATTTTTAGGATATCAGATTTTGAACGGAGAGATGGTGGAAGGCTTCCGGATCTGCGAACAGGAGATCTGCCGGTATGTGGCAGGCTATGCACAATTTTATGAAAAAAATGACAGCATGCTGGCATACATGCTGGAGAATCGGGGAGAGGAAGCGGAACCGGAGAAGGTAGATCAGGAAAAATATGAGGTCGTAAAGAAGCGGCAGGAAGAACGCAGACAGAGACAGGAAAACGTACATGCCGGGCATGCCGAATATGCCGGACGAATGGAACGTAGAGATAACATCATTCCCATGCCTACGGTGGGACTGCGCCGGATGAAGATGGCAGCCACAGGAGTGTTCGTACTGCTGTGCGTTATGGCACTGGCACTGATGCGGCAGGAAAACACCGGGGAATCCCTGGGGGAGACGGCCAGGCAGGCGATGAGCAGTCTCATGGAGCAGAAATTACCGGATGCAGTGGAGGAGCAGAACCAGGTCAGCACACTCGTGGCGGAGGACAAGCTGGAAGATGCACTGCGGCAGGAAAACAATGCCATGGCAGAGAATACGACAACTAAAGAGGAGACCGCTACGCCGGAGACGATGGTGACCGAAGCTGCTGTGGAAGAAACAACAGAGGTAACAGAAGAACCGCAGCCGGAAGTGACATCGACACCGGAACCGACACCTGAAGTGACAGTGGAGTCGGAAACACCACAGACACAGGCAGCTGTGGCACAGCCGACGGCTTATACGATCAAGAAAGGTGACACATTGATCGGTATCTCTTTACGCAATTACGGAAGCAATACAAAAGTGCCGGAAATCTGTGCATTGAACGGAATCACAGATCCGGATGATATCAAAATCGGACAGGAAATCCTTCTGCCGTAAAAAACTTATTTTCAAAAGGTAAGATTATGGTATACTGTAAATGTTACACAATAGTAGGATATAAGGATACATAAGGAAATAAATGCATGGCAGCAGATATTAAAAATTATCTGAAAGAAAAAGAAAAACGGCAAAAGAATCAGGATGACTATAAGAAAAAGATCCGTAAACATAAACTGACCATTGTATACCGGGTGCTTCTGGCAGCGGCGGCACTGGGAGCGGCGCTGGCACTGGTGGTGGTGCAGGCGAAGCGGCATATTTATACAGGATATGATACTGTGTCCTCTGTAAACAGGGAGACTTCGTCAGATGCCATAGATGTCCGCCTGAAAAACGGAATTCTTACATATAGTAAGGATGGCGCACATTGTACGGATGCAAAGGGAAATGTGAAATGGAATCAGACTTATGTTATCCAGGATGTGAAACTTGCTACCTGCGGAAGTGTGGCAGCTATCGGTAGTTACAATGGTCGTGAGATCTATGTACAGAATACGGAGAAACAGCTGGGAACCATTACCACGACCATGCCAATCCGTAATATTACGGTAGCAGACACCGGCAGAGTAACGGCAACACTGGCGGACACAGATGCAACCTGGATCATGACCTACGAAGCGGACGGAAGCAACAGCTACACCGGACAGGCACATATGAATGACGGAGGATATCCCATCTCCATCAGCCTGTCCCCAAGTGGAGAGCTGTTGGCGGTCAGCTACTTATATGTAGATGCAGGAGTGGTGAAATCCAACGTAGTGTTCTATAATTTCGGCCCGGTGGGTGCGAACCAGAGTGACTATATGGTCAGCGCTTATACCTATTCCGATCTGGTCGTTCCGAAAGTGCAGTTTATGAATAATGAAATCGCCTTCGCAGCAGGTGATAGCCGTCTGATGATTTTTAGCGGATCGCAGAAGCCGGTAACCATCGGAGAATATCTCTATGATGATGAGATCCAGTCAGTTTTTTACAGCGAGAAATACGTAGGACTGGTATTTTTATCGGATCAGGCGGAGACCAAATACCGCATGGATGTATATAATGCTTCGGCGGTAAAAGTGGGGAGCTATTATTTTGATGTGGATTATACAGATATATTTTTTGAAGAGGACGCCATGGTGATCTACAACGAGTCGGAATGTCAGATCTTCAC
>UMKX01078035.1_pt1 | contig 39023 bp, 32 predicted proteins | sample 1966471 | NCBI WGS metagenome assembly UMKX01 (sample SAMEA4836188, study PRJEB28245) | human gut metagenome | biome: gut microbiome; material: fecal sample | place: Denmark | collected 2008
GAACTACAGGACCAGCTGGCCGCCACGGGTGAAGCGGTGTTCCTTATCGCTCTGCAGGAGAAGCGTCAGGCGTTTTACCGTTCGTGCAAGCAGTTTCCTGTGTTCGGGAAGGGCTGGCTGACCCGCTGTGACGATGCGTTCAGCGTGGCGCAGGAGCTTGTTTAGTTGTTTTCATCATTAGTTGTTATGAGTTCAAATCCATTAAAAGCTGTCGGAGGGGCCCTGGCAAATATCGCCACGTTCGGGGGATATGGAGCCAATAAGGCGGCCAAGAAGCAGGCAAGCGCCGCCAACGCTATGGCTGATGCCATGGCGAATGCCCCGGAGCAGAAGGTTATTACTACGGAAACCAAGGATGTTTCCCAAGCGGAGGATGCGGTGAATTCGTCTGCCCGCCGCCGCTTGAAGCTTAGTAATACGACGAACCGGAGTAATCCTCTTTCTTCCCTGGCTGGTCTAAGGAAGACGCTGGGTTGATTTTTACACAGGAGATTCATGGAAAATGTTAAAGATTTATTGAGGACGGCAGACGCCCTGTTCACGGAGATGAATAAGAATTCCGGGGATTGGGATGAATTGCGCCGGCGCATCATGCCGAGGATGGAGGGGAAGGCCCGCCAGCAGGAACAGGCTAATGAGATGACGGCTGCGTCCAGTTTTTCTCCGGTGGCGCATAAGTCTCTTTTGAATTTGGCGTCCGCTCATCTTCTTTTTATTACTCCCATGGATCAGAAGTGGTTTTCCCTGCGGCCGCAGGATGAAAGGGATGATTACACCGATGAGGATGACTGGTACAGCAAAGCGACGGAGGCCGTCTACCGCGCGCTGGCGGATTCCAATTTTTATGCGGCAGCCCACGAGGTTTACCTGGACCGTTGCCTGACGGGTACAGGCTGCATGTTTGCAGATGTTTCCCGTGACGGATCCCTGGTGTTCAAACACGTTCCTACCGGGACTTATGCGATTGCCGAGGGAGCCCACGGGGAGGTGAATACGCTGGTGCGGACGTTGAAGTTTACTGCCCAGCAGGCCGTGGAGATGTTTAAGCTGGGTAATCTGCCTGTCAAGATTCAGGAGGCGTATAAGAATGCGGAGAGGCGGTACACCGAGATGTTCGAGTTTGTTCACCTTGTACTGCCCAACAGCCGGGCGCAGTTCGGTTCCGACATGGTAAGGCCTGGCCGCCGCAAGTGGTTGGACGTGTATATTGCCAGGGAGGCGGAGAAGATTGTTTTCCACGGCGGCTTTTACGAGTTTCCTTTTCTGGTGACGCGCTTTTTGAAGGGCGGAGTTTCTTCTTACGGCGAGGCTCCGGGGAAGGCTGTGCTGCCGGAGATCAAGGCTACCCTGCTGATGGATCGGGTGATGGATGTGGCCGGCAGCCGGGCGGCCATTCCCAGCGTTATCGTGTCGGCTAAGATGGCAAAGGAGGTTGATTTGCGGGCCGGAGGCAAGACGGTTGTTCCGGATGAGCTTATTAGTTCACAGTTACCGAGGGAATGGGCGAACGTGGGGGATGTGAGGTTTATGCTGGAGCGGCAAGATAAGAAGGAGAAGTTGATCAGGGAGGCGTTTTTCAATGATATTCTCCAGGTGGTTTCAAGCGTGGACCGCGAGATGACGGCTACGGAGGTGAATGCCCGCGAGTCGGAACGCATTATTTGCTTTTTTTCTTCTTTTATTCAGTTTTCGCAGGATTTTCAGACGATGATGAATCGCATTGTCTGCCTGATGTTCCGCAATACGCAGGGGGCCGTGCTTCCGGGCGACGCGCCCGATGAGTTTTTTGTCCGTTCCGCCGATGGGGGGAAGTTTGAGTTGCGGACTCCCCGCACCCGTTATCTGGGCAAGATTGCCCAGGCATTTGACCGTTTGCAGAGGTACGGCCTTGAGGGGGTGTTGAATGGGTTGGCGAAGTATATCCAGGTTTCGGGCGATACCCGCATTGCCAAGCGCATGAAGGCATGGGAGGTGTTGCGGTTTATGTGGGACAGTTCCGGCGCCCCGTCCAAGTGCATTGTGTCCGCGTCCGAGAATAGCAAGATGGTTGAGGAGGAGAAGGCGCAGGAGGATCAGATGCGTCAGGCCGCCCTTGCGGAACAATTGGCCAGGGCCGGCAGGGATAGTGCCGCGGCGTCCGCACAGTTTAATACGGATTCATGATGAATATGTTTGAAGATAAGCCGACACCGGAACAGGTTGAGTTTCTCAAGAGGCTCAACCGGAGACGAGCCGCGCTGAAGGAGGCTTTTACTCCGGAGGTGCTGGATATTTTAGAGAAGGAGTTCCAGACGAATTTGCCCTGCTTTCAAGGGAAGGCTGGTTCCTACGACCCCCTTGACGCGATGCGCCGAGACGCCCAAAGGGAAATGCTCCTGTGGGTGAAATACGAGATCGAACAATATAACCCTGATTTATGATATACAATAGATTATTCCACAATAGGTTCCTGAGGGAAGAGGCCATTCCCGGCAGCGAAGGTGAAGGCCCCGGCGGCGGAGCGCCGCCCCCGGCAAGTCCCGTGGACAGTCCGCCTCCCGCAGCTCCTCCAGTCCCGCCCAATCCCTACGATTTTTCAGGGGGTGCGGAACAGCCCGATCCGGATCCCGGCAGTCCTCCCCCGCTTTCTCCGCAGGAGGAGACCGAGTATGAGATTGATTTTGGAGAGGGGTTTGTGGAGAATGATGCCCTGCGAGATATGTTGAAGGGTCATGCCAGGGCGGCAGGGCTGCCGGCCGATGCCGCCGGGAAGTTTCTTTCCGAGGTGGCCGCCAGCATCCGCGCGGACGAGGAGGCTGCTTTTAAGGAGGCTGACGAGGCGTTGAAGGACGAATGGGGAGCGGAGTATGAGACGAATGTTTCTGCCGCCAAGGCGTTTGCCCGGAAGCTTTCCGTGGAGTCCGGCGTTTCTATGGAGAAGATGGCTGTGTTTGCGAGTCCGGACGGGTTCCGCGTTCTGCACGCCATTTCCCGGCTGACAGGCGAGGGAGGCTTGAAGGGCGGCGGCCAGATTCCGGCGAAGACGGATCCTGCCGACGAGGCTCAAGCTATTTTGTCCGACCCCAATCACCGTTATTATAAGGCGATCGCCGATCCTTCGCATCCACAGTGGCGGGAGGCTACCGATTATTATAATAAGCTGGTGGGGATTTCCGGTTAGTTTTTTGCGTTGACTATTGGTTCGGAGGGGTGTCCTGCTGTGCGGGGCGCCCTTTCTTTTTTTCATTTGTTCAAGTTACGGTTGTATTCATCAGGCCTGGGGATGTGGCATGATGCCTCAAATGGATAAGGTGACCGTTTTTAACCAGGCTTTGGCCCAGTTTGGGGACCGGGAGTATGTGAAGGGTTCCCCAGCCGGTCGCACCGTTGATTTGTGGTGGCCTACCGTGTTGCGGGAAGCGCTGTTGTTCGGTGCATGGACCTGGGCAACCAAACGTGTTGAGATGGATCGCTCCGTTATGAGGCATCCGATTCCGGATGATTGCCTGCGCGTGCTGTATGTGGGGGCGGATTTGTTCCGCATTGAGGGGCGTGATTTGGTGGTTGAGCGTTACGGGAAGCGCGCCGCCGGGACCGATAAGCTGGTGGTGGATTATCTTTCCGATGAGGTGGCCCGTTCCGAAGTGCTGCCGGATCACAGTCCGTTTTTTATCAAGGGCGTTGTGTTTCTTCTGGCGGGCAGGTGCGCTTTGAAGCTGGCTTCTTCTCCCCATCTTGCGGCCGCTTTGGAGGGACAGGGGGAGGCGTTTTTAAGCAAGGCCCTTTATTGGGACACCTGCCAGCATTCTTCCAATGACCAGGATCCTTTAACAGAGATTTTAAGCAGTTCCATTTTCTGATGTTATGAGTTCCGATTTCGGGGGTTCCCAGCAGTATAAGTATCAGGGGCAGGCGGCTTTGAGCAACGGGCGCGCCACGCAGGCGGCTTATGAGAAGAAGGCCCGCGCCTTGGAGGCGGAGGCGGTTTCCGATTCCCACCTGGCCGCCCGCAATATGAAGCGGATGCGCCAGAATCAGAATGCCGCCATGGGGTCTGCACGGGCACAGCGCGGCGGATCCGGTTTTACTTCCGAGGGTTCCGGCAGCCAGGCGGAGGTGGCGGTGGCGGATGTGTGGGAGAGCGCCATTGGGGACGCGGCCCTTTCCAACGCGGTTTCCGATGCCAATAAGCGGTTTGCCGCGGAGTCCGCCCGATATCAGGGGGATCTGGCCATGATGGCGGCACGCAGCGAGGCGGACCAGTATAAGATGCTTTCACAGAATGCCCTTGGTTCTGCCATGATCCAGACGGCCCTGACGGTGGCGGGGGGTGTCATGGGGGCGGCAGGAATGTCCGGTGGCGGGTTGCTGGGGGGTGTTACCGAGAGCGGGCAGACGTGGGGTTCCGCCGCCGGAGGAACCCAGGGGGCTTTTTCCGGGATGATGAATGCTTATTCCCTTTCCGGTTCCCTGGGGGGGATGGTGCCGGGGAGCATGCAGTCTTCCAACAGGTTGAGGGATTCCCTGCTGGCTAATTTCATGGGTTTTGGAAAGAGATGAGCGTTTCTCCCATGCAGCAGGCTTTTTTTCTGATGGAAGCCCAGCGCCCAGGCTGGTTCCGGGAGACCGTTTCCCTGGCGGATGCGGGAGGAGGGATCGTGTGGTGCTGCCCTTCGTTGTTTTTTGCGGGGGTGCCGGATCCGGAGTCTCCCAGGACGTTGATTGTTCTTTTTGCCCACGGCCGCATGGAGGCCGTCAGGGAGCTGGCTTGTCTGGCGCAGGGGCGTTTTGACCGGGCAAGGTGGCAACGCTGCATCCGCGGACGCGAGGACTGGAAGGAGATTTCCATCACCAGGTTTTTAAGTTTTAACCGTTTCAAGATGAAAGAAGATGAGTGATTTACAGCAACCCATGTACGGAGGAACCCGGATGAATGCGGCTTCCTCCACCCCTGCCCCGGTCCAGATGCCGGATGTTTCTTCCAAGCCCGTTCAGAGGGCGCTGCAGAATGCCCAGGAGTTTGTGTTTGATGTTGCCCACCAGTACCAGCGCATGAAGGATTTCGGCGAGCAGACGCGGCTGGAAGGCCGGATGAATGATTTGGCCAGCGAGTTTGAGCAGGAGATGACCCGGAGATTAGGGGTTGCCCGCGGTGATAAGCTGTCTTTTTATGATCGTGACGGGAGGCTGAAAGAGAGCGCCCTGAATACGTTTGTACGGAATTACGAAGGGAAGTTCCGCGAGTTGAAGGGGAGTTTTGTTTCCCAGGAGGAGGCCTCCAGATTCGGAGCCAGGCAGCAGGATGTGATGCGCCGACTCCAAGGGCGGGCTTCCGAGTTGATGCTTAAGGGGCAGATTCAGGAGTCCAGACAGGCTTTTGAAGAGGGGTTGAAGGGGGATTTGCTGCGGAGGGATTACCAGGGAGCCACCCGTAGGCGCATTCAGGCTTACGAGGCCGGCATTATTTCTGAGAATGGAATGAACAACGGTATTCTGGAAGATACACGGAACGGCCTTTTGGACGAATACGAGCAGGATATGCTGATTAACCCCAGTGTTGCTTTTACGAAGCTTGGGGACGGCTATTTTGATGCTCTGGGCGCAGGAGATGTTTTAAAGCTGAAGGAGAAGACCAGAAGGTTTTTACGTTCCGCGAACCGCTCCGAAAGTGAAGATGGAGCGCCCGGTTACAGAAAGGGTTCTCTTTGGCCGAAAGCTTCCCTCCGTTACGGAGCCACGGAGCAGGAGTACGACTGGGTGGAGCATTATAACCGGACCGGCAGTTACGGGAAATACGCCCCTTCCATTAAGTTTGCCTTCCGGGAGGATTTACGGAATCTGCCCCCCGCCAATTCCGGCGAAGAAAGAACAAGGTACGTCAATGACATGTTGAAGAAGTGGGGGCAGTATGGACAGGTTCTTGGAGATGAAAGGAAGTTGCGCCTGTTTGTGGAAGACCGGATTGACGCCATGGGGAGCCCCAATACGAACCGGAATAATATAGAGGCCGTTTTGAAGGCCATGCCGGATCATGTATATATCCCTTATTTTTCTTACCAGGTAGCTAATGCTTACAAGAGTGGTGACCAGGAGCAGATTAAGAAGGAAGAGAATACGCGGGATGAGGTGGAGGCAGATATTTTGTATAAGACGGAACTTTCCATGACAGAGTGGAGACAGGCTCATCCTAATGCCACACTTGCCCAAGATCTTGCGCAGATCCATAAATTCACCGCTTTTCATGCCGGGAACAGGTTTGCCTATCGGCCTATTACCGAAGAAGACAAAAAAAGATCTGACGAGAGCCGCATGAAGAAGGCGCTGGAGTCCATGCCTTTGTATTCTTTTGAGCAACAGGAAGAGTTGAACGTGTCTCCAGAAGAGAGGGAGGCCCAGCAAAAGAAGGCGGCACAATATATTAAGGGCCAAAGACCTTATTTGCCTTCCCCTCTTGAGAACCACCCTGTTTCTTTTGTCCGGCATGGTGCGTCCGGAGCGTATGTTTCCAAGCAGGCTTATGAGGCTATCAAGGCTAAGTTTGGGAATAGGCCTTTTGCCCGCATTTCTCTGGGACGCAACGGAGCTTTTCTAAAGGTTCCCGTGGTCGGGGTTTATGAGGGGACCCCGCGGGGCGTTGAGGTTTCAGGACCGCTTTATGAACGCATGGCGTTAAGGTTTCCCGGTGAACAGGCCAGCGGGAATGTCAGCATTTACGACGGGAAGGATGAACCGGAAGCGCCGGAAGATGGATACGGACCAGGCCTGCTGCCTCCTTTGCCGGGTGGGGACGATACTTACACGCAGGTGAACGATATTGGCGATTCCGCTCTTTTACCTCTTAATCAATAGTTTTAGCACAATAATATATGTTTGCACAGGATGTTTTTGAAAGGTTGGGGCTGTCCCAAGATACGGATTTATTGAACGATCTCCAGAAAGAGGCGTTGTTAGAGCCAACGGAAGCGGCGCAGAGTCCCTATATGGATGACCCGGCATATGCCGGTTTTGAGACTTTGCGCGGTTTGTTTGGTTCCAACCATGGAGATAATCCCTCCATGTATTGGCTGGCACAGGGAAAAGAGATGCCTGAATTTGCCACCGTGGCGGACGCACAGGCTGCCGTCTGGAAGGATTTCCAGAAAAAAGCCCGTGCTTATCAGGAAGAGCAGGAGCGACAACAACAGGCACGGGAGGCATTGGCTGCTACGATTGATCCCTTCATTGACCGGTACGTGCGCGGGGACGCTGTGGTTCCCTCCCCTGAACAAGTAATGATGATGCAGGAGGCGGGCATTTCCTGGGAGAGTGTCAGACGAGCCCGAAGAGGGATGCAACTTGTCCGGGAATATGACACGCAGGGCATCCTGTACGACGACAGGATCATCAATAATCTGGCGGAACAGGTGGGAGATGATGAGTTGGCACGGCGCATTGTGCTGAATATGTTTTATAATGACGCCAGGAAGTACGCCAAGGATAAGCACGGTGACGAGTGGACCGGGATTGACTGGATAGATAAGGCAGCCCAGGGGGTAACGGGGATGGTACGCACCGGAGGTGTGAAGGGGTGGCGGACAGGTCAGAAGGCCTGGCGGAATTTACAGGTAATGGGAGAGGTGGATGCCGTTACGAATGCAGCTAAGCGTCTGCCGGAGTTGATTGCTTCCGGAATGGATGTGGATGAAGCACGCGCTCAGATTGAGAAGGATGCCACTTTTCTTGAGATACGACGCCGCTGGGCTGCCGATCTGGTTCAAACTATGGAAGCCGGGGAGAAGGAATATTTGGAAGGTGAGGACCGTCATTTGGTTGGCCGTATTGGTTCGCAGCTTGGTTCCATTATCGGAGATACGGCTCCCTGGTTCATTCCTGCCATTGGTCCTGCTATCGGAGCTTCCTCCGCCATGCAATCCCGCAGGGATGAGGGGGTGAGCATTGGGTTAACTATGGAGGAAACAGAGAAGAGGGCCATGATGTTCGGCCAGGCAGATGCTCTGGAAGAGATGATTGCTTTTTCCCCCATCGGGCGGTTGACGCCCGGATATAAGTGGTTGAAGAAGGCGCTTGGCGGTGGGAAGGCCGCCGGGAAGCTGGCCCCGTGGCGGGCTCGATGGATGGCGAGTCCGAAGGCCCAGTACGCTATTCAAGGGCTTTCCGGCGCTGCGGAAGAGTCCATTCTTGAGCCTACAGCCGGGTATTTGATGCGTACTGTACAGAGTATGAATCTGACGGACGAACGCGGAAAACAGACTTTCCGTCAGTATTTGGACGATATGGGGCAGATGATGCACGGAGAACAGGGGCTTGCCCTGCTGGCTTTTACGTTTGGGATGTCCGGCTTTAATTATCCTCAAATCAAAAAGGCGGCCCAGGAGTTTGGCCTTTCTCTGCAACATTACAAGGAACTGGGAGGCACGGCCCAGGGGTATCTGGAGGCCAGGGAGGAAAAGACCGCCGAAGGTTTTTTGAATAAGGCCCTTGCCAATTTGCATGATTCCTGGATGGAGGATCCGCAGGCTTCCCTGGAGCGGGCGAGCGCGGCTGCCGGAGAACGCCTTTCCGGGGAACGCATTGAGTCTTTGAGGGAGCTGGACGCGTGGCGGGCTGCCGAGGATGCCGGCATGGTGCCGCGGGTGGAGCCGGCGGAACAGGAGGGGATGTTCCGGGTGTATGCTCCAGCGCGCAGCACGAAAGCGCCGCGGGAGGATGCTTCCGTCTCCAGAGAGGGAGAGGAAGAGGACGCCCCTTCTTACACGCTGATGGACGGCGAGCAGATGACGGCTTATTTACAGGCGTTTGTGAGCGAGCAAGTGGAGAGTGACATCCTCTACACGCAGCATTTGCTGGCCGGGGACGTGACGGTGAGACAGGCCCTGGCCCAGGGGCGTTTTGACGCGGCGGAGGTGATCACGCGCACAGTGACGGATGAGAAGACCGGAGCCGAACGGGTGGTGATTGCCCCGGAGACGCTGGGGCAGATGAAGGCCCGCGCGGATATGGCGATGGCCGCTATCCGCGCCCTGGAGGCGGAGGGGGTGAGTTATGAGGATGCCGCCGACCGCATGGATGCTTCGTTGAGCGAGCATCTTCCGCTGGGAACTCTTGTGAAGACATGGGAGGAAGCCCAGGAACGCATCAGGACGGAACAGGCCCGCAACCCGGAGTTCAAGGTTCCGGCCATGGATGCCCCGTTTTCCAACGCTTATGTGACGAAGGTCCGCCGGGGAGATACGTTCCGCCGGGTGTTGAGGTATGCCCGCGGGAATGCGACGGTGGAGGATTTGATGGAGGAAACGATGGAACAGGCTGTCATCTCCTGGCAGGCGGAGCAGGGTTTGACCTGGGGCGAGTTCGGCGCGATGCTCCAGGAGGCGCAGAGGGTGATGAATGAGTTGTTCCCGGAGGCGCGGGGGGAGGAGATGCAGTTTATTCACCTGGACGCCGGGAAGCCGGTGACGGGTCATGACGCGATTGAGGCGTTTTCCAAGATCGGGCGTTCCCGCTGGCTGGCGGACGCGGTGAATCATCCTTCCCTGCCCTCCTGGCTGCGGAAGCTGCTGAATCACCTGGTGAAGTTCCTGGGGGCTTTCAAGGCGCGCGTGGAGCTGGGCGAGATGGTACGCCAGGCGGAGGAACAGGGCGTGTTTACCCTGCCGGTGCGGCAGGCGCTGGCGGTGATGCTGGACGCGGGGAATGCCCTGTACCGGGACCAGCAGGGGGATTTGATGGAGTTGTCCATGGAGCGGGCCAGAGCGCAGGCGGAGCTGGACGCGATGTTTGGCGCGGGCGTGGCGACGGAGGCCCGGACGCTGGAGGATGAGCTGGCGGAGAGCAGGAAGGAGGATGAGGAGCGCCGGAAGGAGGCCGAGGATGAGGCGCGGGCGCCGGAGAATTCCCCGGAGGCGCAGGAGGCGCGGCGCGAGCGGGAGCAGGCCCGCGTGGAGGCGCTGGGCGAGCCGGATGGGTCAGGGGTGTTTAACGGGGCGTTTATTGAGGTTCAGGAGGGGGTGCGCCTTGGGTTTATTGATAAAAATAAGCTGACGCTTTGCCCGGATGTGCCCCAGTTTAAGCAGGGCGCGGATGAGCAGACCGGGGTGGTGAATCCGATTGTGGGGGCGTGGCAGCGCAACGCCGCGCCGATTTCCGTGTGGCGGCGGGAGGATGGTTCTTTACAGGTGATCAGCGGACGGCACCGTTTTAACGCCTGCACGGATGAGGATATTAATTGCACGGTGTATGATGAGGCGGCCGGGTTTGATTTGGATTGGGCGCAGACGCATGACGTGGAGAATAATATCCGGGACGGGCAGGCTTCCCTGTTTGAGATTGCCCGGTACGTGAGCCAGAAAGGGTTGACGAAGGAGGAGGCTGTGGAGAGGGGGATTTTCCGCAAGGGACAGTCCCGGCGCGGGGTGGAACTGGGCATGTACGGCTGTTCCGATTTGCTGGACGCGCTGGGCAATGAGCTGGTTTCCCCGGATGACGCCTGGCGGGTGGCGATGGCGTTCCGCAATCAGACCGAGGTGCAGCGGGCCGGGCTGCGGGCCCTGATGGAGGGGAAGAGCTGGCAACAGGCTTTTGCCGTGATGCAGGTGGCCGCGAATATGGACCGCATCCGCGGGCTGGCGGAGGCGGCCGGGATGACGTTTGAGACGGATTTGTTCGGCAATTCCCACGCGGAGGAGTATTTTGCAAGGCTGGCGCAGTACGCCGCCGCCCGCGTGAGCGAGCTGACGAGGGAGATTTCTTCTATCAGCGGGGCGAGCAGGCGCCCGGAGACGGCCAGGAAGTATGGCGTGGATGTGAGGGATGCCGGCGCGCTGGAGGCGGTGGTGAAGGATTTGAAGGCACAGAGGGCCCGATGGCAGAACTTCGGCCTGCATGAGGATTTGATTAAGGAGGCCAATGACGCCGTGATGGTGGAGCTGGGGGTGAAGACGCGGGAGGAGGTGGACCGGGAGAACGGGGTTCTTCCTTTGGAGGCGCCGGAACAGGAGGCGGTTTCCGCCGATACGGGGATGTTGCAGCTTTCCCAGGATGTGAGCCGGATGCTGGACGCGGCGCTGGCGAGGGGGGCCGCCCCTGCGGAAGATGAGGCTCCCGCAGCGAATTTTTCCCTGGTGTCCATTCCTTCCGGGGAGGTGATCACTACCGCCGCCGAGATGCGGGCGAGGTTGAAGCCGTTGCAGGGCAAGGTGTTCGTTAATAAGAATACGGGGATCCAGGCCGTGATTGAGGCGCGCGTTTCCGGCAAGACGGTGGGCAAGGCCGGGGCGGCCCAGATGTCCGTGGCGAATTTGAAGGCGCTTGGGTTTTCCGCGGAGGAGGCCCGGAGGGTTCATTATACGGCTGCGGCCCGCATTCACGAGTTGTTTGAGAATGCGGAGGATGGATTTTTTGAAGAGGCGTATAAACAAGATTCGTCAAAAGCCGGAGCCTATCATTTTTTCAATACAGTAGATATTGGAGGGATAGGAGCGTTTGATGTTAATGTTACAGCAATCAAATACGTTAAGGAACAGGAAGGTAACGTTCTTTACACGCTGGAATTGACTATAGAAAACCCCGCCGCTAGGGGAGCTGCTAGCCGGGAAGGCCGCCTACCTACACCCTTTAAGGACGGGGTTTCTACCCGTAATTTATCTTCCTATCGTTCGTTTGTCGAGAAGGAAAAGGCGGCTGTCAGGAAGAAGGCGGTCGCTGACGGGACGTTCATGAAGGCACCTAACGGAGCGAATACGAATCTGACGGAAGACCAGTGGCTTGCCGTGCGCACGGCGGCGTTTAAGAATTGGTTTGGGGATTGGGAGCATGACCCGCAGAACGCTTCCAAGGTGGTGGACGAGAACGGGGAGCCGAGGGTGGTGTATCATGGGAGCCATCAATGGTTTACTTCTTTTAACGATGGCAAGCAGAGACAGCAGAGCGGCGCCCCGGCAGGCACGATATTCGCTAATGATAACCGGGAGATAGCGGTAAGTTTTGCGGATTATTACGGGGGCCACGCAGACGAGGTGATTTTGGATCCGAATGATGAACGCCACCCGCGCTATTCCTGGGGGATTTACAGAGAAGGCGGCATTTATGACTTGTTCATGAATGTCCGGAATCCGCTGGTGGTGGATTTTGAAGGGAGGCCATGGCTTGATTCTTCAAAGGGTGGCGACATCAACGCTTTGTGCAGTAAGGCAAAGGAGAGTGGGCATGATGGGGTGATTGCTTTGAATATCGTGGATGTAGGTCTCAATGATCAGGAGAATGTCCCTGCTTCTACGGATTATGTGGCCTTTGATTCCGTACAGGTGAAGAGCGCCGCGCAGAACCGGGGGACGTATGACCCGAAGAATCCGGATATTACGTTTTCCATTGTTTCGGCACAGGAACAGGGCCTGTTCCGGGACGGCCATTTTGAGGCGGGCAACGCGGTGATTACGGAACCGGGGGTGACGTTTTCCATTGCCGCCCTGCATGCTTCCCCGCATTCTTTCCGGAAGTTTGATACGGCGTTCATGGGCAAGGGGGAAGGAGCGCAGGCGTATGGCTGGGGGCTGTATTTTGCGGAGAATCCGAAGGTGAACCGGAGTTATATGAACCAGTTCGCGCAGGATAAGGCGACATGGAAGTTCCGGGAGGTGGAGACTGGCGTTATAGAAGTGATGCAACGATCCCTGGTAGGCAGTTTTTTGCCGAAGGATGCCCTGCCGGAGGCGAAGGAGGACGCGTCAGATATCGCCTGGTCTGTTCTTGGCGATTTGGTTGATGCCGCCAGAGGAAGCATGACTGTTTTAGACATCGTCATGGAGTTGCATGATGAAATTGATACTAACAGGAAATACGCGGAGACGTACCCCCAGGAGCGGGAGAAGCTGGAACAACTGGAAGGCTTCATGCTTTCTCTGCTTGACCATCTGGACGAGATAGAGGTGAGGACGGGCATGCCTTCCAATTACCGCGTGGAGCTGAATGTAGAGGATTCCGAGTTGATGGGCTGGGATTACGTGGACGAGACGGTTCTTGCCTTGTTGAAGGATTCCCCGGTGGAAGAGGTGCGGTATGCTTTGGAACGTGCCGAAAGACGGGCGGATTACCGCGGCGAAAACGTGAGCGGCAAAGATGTTTATCAGGAGTTGTTTGATGCTTTTTGGGATGGAGAAGATGGCACGAAACAGGAGGCGCAGAAGGCCGCCAGCGTGTCTTTGCTGTCCAGCGATATTAAGGGAATCAAGTATGCTGACGGCTATACCCGCAATAAGGCAGAGGAGGAGCAGACGTATAATTACGTGATTTTTGACGGGAACGATATCAAGATTACGGCGTTTGCGGACGAGTCCACCGGGGGAGCGTGGGCGGATTATGAGGATCCGACGGCGACGTTTTCCATTATCGGGGAGAAGGCAGAGTCCTTCCAGGAGTACCACAATAACGGACTTTCCTACACGGATCCGGCGGACGGGAAGCGGAAGGCGATTATTGATTCCCGCGGGGTGCGGTTGAGGAAGGAGCACGTCAGCGTGAGCGAGGGGGGGCATGTGAATGTTTCCCTGGCCGCGGCCCTGGATTTCCCGGAGTTGTTCCGGGCTTACCCGGAGCTGCGGAAGCTGCGGGTGGATTTTTACCGGGACAGCAGGAGCGGCACGGGAGGGTTTACCGATCCGCAGGAGCATTATATTGCCGTGAATGTGGCGCGGGGCGGGAAGAACGCGGCTCCCGGCATGGTGCTGGATACGATTCTGCACGAGGTGCAGCATGTGATCCAGGGGTATGAGGGGTTTGCTGTGGGCGCCGGGAACATGAGCCGGGAGCAGGCGCTTGCTTATCTGGGCGAGAGCATGAGCCAGCTGGCGGGCCGGGACGACGCCTGGGCGAAGGAGGCCCTGCCGCGCCTGGAACGGATGAGGCAGGAACTGGAGACCGGGACGCTGCAGCCGGCGTTTGTGTATGTTTTTTCCCACGGGGAGCAGGAGGCGCGGCTTGCCGGGTCGTTTGAGAAGAATAGCGAGGGCGTGGTGATGAGCGGCCTGAACGGGTTCCGGCTGCTGGACGCTCCGCCGTTTTCGATTCCGCTGACGGGGGATATTACGGAGCTTGGCGGCATTACGTTCGGGGCCGGGAGGTTTGGACGGATGGCCGGCAGGGTTTTGGCTCCGAACGGGGATTGGCTTTACGATGAGATGGTGTTCAGGATGCGGGCCGCCGCGCAGCGGTCCGTGAGTAAGCTGCGCCTGTTTGAGACCGGGGACCGGGAGCGCGGCCTTGAGCTGCTGGCGGAGGCGCAGGAGCTGATTTCCACGGTGGAGCGGTTTCTTCCCCATACGTACGGGTTCGGGCTGGAACCTTACAAAATCTGGCTGAATGTGTTTTCCCTGCTTTACGGGAATAGCGGGAAGATGGCGCCGGGCGATGCGGTGGCCAGCGCGTTGGAAGCGATTCCGATGAAGAGGTGGCCGGAGATTATGGAGGGGAGCATCGGCAAGAGTTTTGTTAATTGGGCGGAGAAGAGGCCGGAGCTGGAGGATGTGGTGGAGGAGGCCCGGAGGGAGATTGCCGAACGGCAGGCCGATTACGAGCTGGATTCCGCTCCGGACGCGGATAACAGGGCCGCCCTGGCGGCCCGCAAGGGGGTGGAACAGGAGGTGTGGCGCCGGTTGTTTGAGGAGCACGGGGCCGAGTTTCTGGAGGAGTACGGGGAGCAGAAGGTGTTCCGGCTTGTGGGGAAGTTTATGGCCCGCGTGGTGGAGCAGATTGACCGTTTCCGTAAGGACCGGACGCTGGGCCGCATCCGCCGCGTGGCGGCGTCCGTGGCTCCGCGGACGAATCCGCAGGGGAAGCCGCTGCGCGGGAAGATGGACGCGGAGAGTTACCGGAGGCTGGAAGACCGCCTGCGGCTGATGGAGATGACCCCCGCCCAGTATGACGCCTTTTTCCGAAAGAATTTCCCGGAAGTTCTGGACGAAGAAGCCGCCGGGCAACAGGAAGGCCGCACGCTTTGGGAAGACGTCAAGCCGCAGGATATGGTGACGGTGGAGACGACGGACGCGGAGGGCGGCGCGCTTGCCCTGACGGTGACTAAGGCCACTTTTGAGGCTTATGCCTGTTATGAGAAGATGAGCGTGGAGACGGCGGAGAATGCCGCCCGCGCCCTGGGCGAGTTTATCGCCACCAGAAGAGAGGCCTGGGAGAATGCCGCGGAAAGTAAAAAGAATGAGATTGAGGATTTGCTCCGGCCCGTGCTGGAGGCCGCCGGGAGAACGGATGACCAGGCCATGGCTACCCACCGGAAACAGGCCCGCCTGAAAACGCTGCCGTCCGGCCCCATGTCCCTGACCGGTTATTTGCTCAATTTCAGCCAGTATATGCAGGGGTTGCAGTCCGTGCCCGCGTTCAGGGGGATTGCCAAAAAGTTTGAACGCCGGGCGGCCCGGTTTGCCGTGCAGAAGCAGGCTTGCGAGAAAGATACGCTGGCGTTCGTGAAGAAGGCCGCAGGACGCATTCTCCAGACCGAGGATGAATACGAGATAGCGGATTGGATTTACGAGCAGCGCGGGGGCCTGGATACAGGCCTGACCATTACGGAACAGGAACCGGATTGGCAGGGGAAGGCCCGCGAGGAGTATCGCGCGGGCGTCCTGAATCTGATCCGCCGTAAAGTCCGCAAGCGTGGCGCGGCCAGGACCCTCGCCCATGTCGCCTTTTTGATGAAGGATATGGACGCGGAGCTGAAAGCGGAGATCGAACGCATCTGGCCGGATGCGCGGGATGAAGTGTGGAGCGAGAAGGATGCCGCCGTGTTTACGGAGAAGGAGCTTGACCGTTACGGAAGCCAGGAGAAGTACGTTGAGGAACACGCCGCGAGAGCCCGAAAGGCCAGCAAGTGGGGCAAGGGGAAGAGTCCGTATCAGGCCCAGTCTTACAAGCTTGACCATATCAGCCGGATGGAGGCCGCTTATATTATCCTGCTTTCCCAGCAGGAGGATTATCAGGAGATGCTGCGCCTGAAAGGGTTTACGCAGGAAATACTGGAAGGGCTGGAGCAGTTTGCCGGGAGCGAGGTGATGGAGTTTTCCCGCGCCCTCCGGGAGAAGCTGAACGAACGCGGTCAGGAGGTGAAGGAGGTGACCGAGAGCCGTTACGGCGCCCCCTTCCCGCTGATAGAGAATTATTTCCGGGCGTTTTTCGACGTGGGCATTGAGGCGATTGACCAGTCCATCATGGACGCGGCTTCTTATGGGGACGCGGCCACGGGCGGGAAGTTCGGGCTTATCCACGCCCGGAAGAAACATCATGCCAGTCTTGATTTGAGTATTGACGTGCTGACGGCTTATTACGCCGCCATGAATGAACAGGATGTTTACCTGTATGGCTCGGAAATCAGCCGGGATATGCGCGCCCTTATTAATTACCGCGGCGAAAACGGGACGCGGGGCGCGCGCGTTCTGGAGAAGGTTATTGGACGGGACGCGCTTAATAAGCTGCTGGTCTGGTGCGATTCCTTCGACAAGGGGATGGCGGGGAATGTCCGCGGGTTTCTGGAGATGCAGAAGAGCCTGAACCGCATCAGTTCCGCGGCGGCCATTACCCTGCTGCCGGGCCGCGTGGGCACGTGGCTCAAGCAGTCCACCGCCCTGATTAACGCGGCTTTCAGCTCGGATGAGATTGATCCCCATGAATGGGCCGCCAGCATGGCCCGCATGGCGGCGGGCAAGCTGGCGCTTTCCCCGCGCGAGTTGATGAAGCGGGCCGCCCTGGACGCCAGAGACGCGACGGAGACGGCCGTCATCCGGGAGGCGATGAGCGCGGACGAGGCGGGCCGGGCCGCCTCCGGCGCATGGAAGAGGCTGAACGTGAAAGGGATGAACCTGCTGACCCAGACGGACGCCGGCCTGAATGCCGTGAGTTCCGCCATTCTTTATGACGCCGTTTACCGGAAGGAGATGAAGAGGAACCCCGGATTAAGCAGGGAGGAGGCGGACAGGCGCGCCATGATGGAGGTGGAGCTTTCCCTTTCCCGCAAGGCCCAGCCTATGACGCCCCAGCAGCGGTCCCTGGCGGCGCAGACGCGCTCCGTCTGGAATGTCGGCATGCTTTTCCTGGGGGGTGAGAGCATCAATACTTTTGCGGAGACTGTTGCCCTCTGGAAGCAGGGTGGGATGAAGAATAAGGCGAAGTCCGTCAGCATGTTTTACGCCCACGGCCTTCTGCTGGCGTCCATGAGCGCCATGCTTAATTTTTTCACGGATGATGAAAGGCGCCGCAAACGCCGGGAATGGTGGCACATTTTTATTGACGCTCTCCAGGGGCCCCTGCAGGGGATCCCCTTCTGGGGCGCGCTGGCGGGCGGAGCTGTCCGCGGCATGTCTTCCCTGTGCGGCTACCGCTATTACGAGGCTACCACTTCCCTTGTTCCGTTCGCTTCCTGGGATAACCTGGAACGGGCCGGAAAAGATCTCGCCAAACTTTTTGACGGGAAGGATAAAGATTGGGTGGATTTTCCGCTGGCTTTCATGGGCGCCCTGCGCATGGCCGCTTTCGGCGCGGCCCTGGGCGGAGCTTCCACACCTAAAGGGGCCAGGTTCAAAGCCGCCGCCTTTTCCGCCGCCGCTTTCGTCAATCTGACCGAGTTCCTCCTTCGCGCCATGAAAGGACTCCCTTTAAGATTGGAAGGGAAGTGAGATTGATATGAGCAACCCCTATACTATAGGGGTTGCTCAAAATGGAGTGGGTTGGGAAGAGAAAATAGTTAAAACGGAGAAGGTAGATGGCGAATATAACCCTTACTTTAGAATAGTATCAGCTTTAGCAGCTTGGTCTTTTGCCTCTTTTTCTAATTTAGGAACCTCGCGAAACATGGATGCAAGTTTTTGTGCTTCTTCAACAGAAATTCTTACAGTCATTTTTCCTTTATTCGGATCATTAAAAAACAACTGAATATGGGAACTTGTTTTTCCAAGCACATCTATCATAGATTCATTCAACATGGATATAAAATAAATATCAAACGAATACTTTCTTGGATTTTTTTCTAATGGCGCATAGTAAGAGGCAACAATTTTATTTGTGTCTAATTCATTTTCTTCTGCCAGTTTTGCCCACTTAGAACATTTTTCTAAACTTTTTGCTATATCGAGTGCATCTTTATTAGAAAAATATTGCGTAATAAATCTAGGATACATATCTTTTTTATTTTTATCTCTTGGATATATAAAAGCCACCAAACGACACCATTCATCACTTGAAACTTTTAAATGTATTTTGAAATCGCATTCATTTAAATAATGTATATTTAATATTTTATCACTCTTTACAGAACATTCGGTTCGAGCAAATGAGACTCCCGAAATAAATACCCACACCACAAATATCACATATAGAATCTTCATAGTGTTTCAATATTATTTGCTGGCTCCGCCGCAAATCTTACAGTTATTGCCACTGCCAGTATTGCTCCAATACCCTTTACAGTTATTGTAGTATCGGCAAGAAGAGTTATGTGTCTTTCCGGTTGAGCTGATCCAGTATTTCTTTTGCGCGGCTTCTACTTTTACAGAGGTTTGAATGTTTTCCACCGGGCAAGCTCCCATGGAAGCCACGGAGAGACACACAGCAGAGGCGGCATAGATGAATAGTTTTCCCAGAATCATACCAGAAAATTATATCTTTTCATGAAGAAAGAACAACAAAAAAGCCCCTGACCCGGAGGCCAAGGGCTGAACAGGAGCACTTTTCTGGGAGGATGCTACTGTACGCAGATGTAATGGCAATAAAAAACCCACGGAGTGATCAGCTCCGTGGGGTTGTTGTTGGATCTCCCCATCACTCCCCCCCCTCCGTTGCGCATGGTTCAGACTGGAGGTCTGTTCCCGGAGAAGTAGCCCGGTGAATTCCTGGGACGAACCGACCCTGCCGAGCATGAACGAATGTTAAGTCATCATATTGTTGACGTCAACAATATGATCCTGCTACGTCAAGCTTTCTCCCAGCGTTCCAGCGTTTCCACATACACGCCGGAGATTTTACCGCCGTCCATCGGTTCGATGTCTCCGAAGTTGGGGTTGATGGGATGGAGGGTGTATTCCATTTTGCCGGTTTCCGGGTTTTTCCTGCGAACCAGTTTTTTGAGCGTCACCCCTCGTTCATCATGGTATTGAACAATGGTTCCAGGTTTGGGGATGGGGGGGATGGTGTATTTTTTCATGATGACTACGGAGCCGTCCGGAATGGAAGGTTCCATAGAGTGACCGTTCACGCGCAGCAGGTATTCTCCTTTTTCCAGTTCACGGTATAGCCGGATGTCCTGCGGAATGGTGTCTCCATCCGCCAGATTGCCGGCGGCAATGTTGCCGATGATTCGTCCCTGAGCCTCCAAGGGAGGGGCTGTAAACGTTTCTACAGGGGTAAATTTCTTACGAGCGGCTTCTTTTTCTTTGGCGGCGTTTTGAAGAGCTATATCCGCAAAATCTTTGAGCGCGTTACGGAAGGCGCTGTTGATAAACTCCATAAATGTTTGCTGGGTGGCAGTCATGGCTGCGCTTATCACCTCCCATTCCTCATCCGTGAAATCAATTTCCACTTGGGGTGGAATAGGGGAAATCTTCTCGGTCATGAGACGCTGAATGATGAGGAGGGCTTTTGAGGGGACTTCTCGTGATACGCTTAGCCAGTTGTTTAGCGTTCTTTTGTCAACCCCACATTGTTCTGCGAGCCATTCGCGGGATTTTCCAGAGGCCTTAAGCCATTTTTTAATGTCTTCCTTGGTCAGCGTCATGCGTTGATAATACATCATTTTGATGATTTGTCAATAATCGCTTACGAAATAAAATCATCATATAGTGATTTTATTTCTTGCGGACGATAACCATTCGGTGTATTTATAAATCATCAAACGTAACACGCCATGTACTCAATCATCAAATTCAGCGAAATGGAGGACGGTATCAAGAATTGCCTGTTGGCCTATGCCGAGCAAGGCATCCGGCCCAAAGAAGTGATGAAGTCTCTTCTTATCCGAGAAGCACAAAGGCTTGGGTTTGTAATAACCACAGCCCGCGATCTTCCCCGCCCGAAGAACCCCAAGAAGCCCGCGGCATGAATATGAAAACCTCCCCCCAGGAAAGAACCATGAATACAAATACTGAATTACCGAAGAACGCGAAGCTGCTTACCGTGGAGGAAGCGAAGGAGCTAGTGAATAATAATTACCGCTATTATGTTAATGGTGATGGTCTGGTAAAAATACAATATTCCATCTCTCCGCAACCTCTACATGGAACGGAGTTTCTTGTAGTTGGAAGTGAAGAAGGCAAATGCCTTATCGTCCAAAGAAAGGAATTTTCAGCTGCGATAAAATCGCAGACAACTTGCGATCAATAGTTTCGGCCTGAGATTTGCTTGCTGTGTTTTTCTTTAATACATCAACATCTTTTTTCAGTTGAATGATTTTTCCATTTATATCTATAAGGGCCTCTTTGACAAATTGCTGAAATTGATATTCTTCCATATTCATAGCGGACTAATAATAATAAAATAAGACTATTTCACAATCATAAATGCTGCCAGGGGAATACGAAATCCATATTCATAGCACTCTATCCCTCAAAGCGAAAGCAGGTAGCACCAATTTCCAACAAATAACCAATGATGAACTGGACTGAATTTATAGTTGTGACGCTGCTTAACCTGGCAGGCTACCTGTCCGCGTTGATGCTTGGTATCAGCCTGGGAGAGAAACACATCATACGCCAGGTAAACAGAACCCTGGATCAGATGAGAAAGGAGCGGGCATGATTATCGAATACGACGACGAAGACCGGTGCATCCGGGTGGACGGTGAACCTATTTCCTACGGCGTCGCGGTTGGACTCCTGGAGCAGATAGAGCAGGCCATCGACGAGTGGGATTTTGACCACGCCCCCCAGTGCGACAACCCCGACGGACACTACGACGACTGAACCATGGAAGAAGCCCTGATCGAAGAATTGAAGCTGCTCGGCTGGCACGAGCTTTAACTAATCGCCCGGCCCAGGTGGGGCCTAAAAACCAAAATACACAAATCGGTAGATAAGAATAATACGGTCTGGCAGGCGCGGGGCATACCCGTCCGGGCGGCCATTTTAATTAACCGAACATGAGCACGAATGAAAAAACGTTGAAGAGTCTGGCGGAGGCCCTGGAAACCATAGCCAGGGTGCTTAAGGAGGCTGCTTCTTCTCCTGTGCCTTCCTCCCCGGAGGCGGCGAGCGTGGGATTATTGCCTGATTCCGACGAGGCGCAGGCGATTGCCGCCTTCCGCGGCAAGGTAGTTGTCACTTTGGATGACGTAAGGTTCATGACGGGCTGGGGAAGAGAGCGCATTCTTGCCCTTGTCCAGGATGGCAGCATTCAGGCGTTGCCCGGAACAGGAAGCGCCGGATGCCCCTATGAGTTCCCTGCCCTGTCTGTATGGCGCTATATCCACCAGCAGGATCATGCACAGAAGCCTCAAGTGAATGGAGTGGATATGAATATTCTTCCCCCGCGCAGAAGAAGAAAGGGGGCTGCGGCATGAATACCTTTTTCAAGTTTTTGGGTGCCTGCTCCTTTGGTCTTTCCGCTGCGTGCCTGTTCTGGCTGGCGGTGGAGCTGGATAACGCCGAGCTGCAGGCCGGCAAGAGCCCGCATTCCGGGTTTTGCCCGGAGTCTCCCACTCCCATGAAAGCTTTTGACGGTTTGGAAAAACCGTCCCGCCCTCACGGTATGAGGAAACAATGAGTTGGCCGGGGTCAGTTGGCCCTGACTCCCGGCCTGTTACAAATGCAACCTACAAAATTACAATAAGTAACGAGTTATGAATACACCAAGTGAAGCCACACGGCAAGAGAAAGTAATGGATCCCTCCAAGTCCACCGAGCTGGCCGTCAGCCTGGACAATCTGGCCCTGGAAGCCCAGCAGGCATTGAGCTGCAAGGGCAGCTTTGAAAAGGCCATCAACATGGGCATTGCCATGAACCGGCTGCGCGACGCCCTGACTCCCCCCATCATGGAATCCATCATGAAGCTGAAAGGCTCCCAGCTCGGCTTCCGCACGGACGAGTGCGCTGCGACACAATACAAAGAAGGCGTGACCTATGGCGTGGATGCGGTCAGGGAATGCCTGATTGTGGCCACCTGCATGGGCCTTTCTCCGGTAGGTAATCAGTGGAATATCCTTGCCGGGCGCACGTATGTGACCAAGGAAGGCATGACCTACCTGTTGAAGAACCTGGAAGGCCTGACCAATTTGAAGATGGTTTACCATCCCGCCGAAATCAAAGAGTCTTCCACTTCCGGCATCAGCAAGAGCGGGAAGGAGTACCAGAAGATTGAGCGGGAAGGTTTGGTGAGGGTCGATATGAGCTGGGAGTTCAAGGGAGTCCCGGATTCCGAAACTCTTGAGTTCTGTATCCGTGTAAATAACGGCATGAGCCAGGATGCCATTATTGGCAAGGCCGAGCGGAAGGCCAAGGCATGGCTTTATTCCCACCTGACCGACACGATTATTTCCGACGGCGAAGTGGAAGACGGACGGGAAATGCGGAATGCTACTCCGGAAGCCGGAACGCAGAAGCCGAAGGCCGGCAATCCTCTTGCGGGCGCCGCTGTACCTCCGCCAGTGGCGGCGGCAGCCAGGCAGGAAGAAAAGCCCCTTGAACCGGAAGTGGTTTCTTCGCCCACTCCTACTGATGATTTGAAGCTGGAGCCGGAATCTGCCGTGAGCGTGGCAGACCTGGAAAAACTGCTGCGAGACCACGGCGTGACGATGCCCCAGGTAGTGAATTTCTGCCGGGGCCGGCAGATTTATTACGTGCAGGGAGCCAGCCGGGAAGAGACGTTCCCGCCCAAGACGCTGGAGTGGCTGGTGGCGAATTTCAATCAGGTGGTTGCCTGGGTGGGGGCCTCCGGGAAGTAAGCATGCAGGATAGCAAGGATCTTTAGCTATGAATGTTTTAGATTTATCGGGCTTTGCGACTTTCGGCGAGGCTTGTGGCCGGGTGGATAATCCGCAGGCGTACCACGATTCCAAGAAGGGGATTCCTCACTGTGTCTCCAAGTCCATGCTGACGGATTTCGCCCGGAATCCCTATAAATGGAAGTATCGGCAGGATGAAGGGATTGAGAAGGTTTCCCAGGGGTTCCGGTTTGGTTCCCTGGTGGATTGTCTGGCCCTGACGCCGGATCAGTTCCAGAGTCAGTATCTCGTGGAAGAGTGGCTGCCGGGGGTGAATAAGAACGGCTCCGTGTCCAAGACGAAGCAGGACGACGGGCAAGCAGCCCGCTGGGCGGCGTTTGCCGACCGTGGGGGAGCCGTGCTGACGCCGGAGGAGTACGCCGAAGCGCAGAAGGCCGTGGGGATTTTCAATAATTACCTGCGCACCGAACACGGACTGGTGCTGGGGGATTCGTTTGATTCCCAGGTGGCGATGTACAAGATGCTGCTCATTGAGTACGCACCGGACAAGCCTCCGGTTCCGATTACGATTACGGGGATGATCGACATTCTTCCTCACGATGAAGAGATGCCGATTATTGATATGAAGACGACTTCCACGCCCGTGGAGGATCCCGGCCTGATTGACCGGGATATGGCCCGCTACGGGTACGGCTGGCAGGCTGCCTTGTATTGCGATTTGTATGAGGCGATTTTCGGGATACGCCGGAATTTCATGTTTGTGTTCATGGAGTCGGCAGCTCCTTACTGCATTTCCGAGGTGCGGATGGATCAGGAGGCCCTGGAGCATTACCGGGGGCAGTATATGGCCGCCCTGCGCCAGTACGCCGAGTGCGTGGCGACGGGGATTTATCCGGGAGCTGTGGCCTTGCCGCGGTATTTCCGCATTCCGCGCTGGGAACTTAAAAAGGGATGGGAAGGAGGTGCGGCATGATGACCACGCTGACCATTACTTTGCCCCACACGCCGCGCTGCCTGTCTCCGAATGCGAAGGCCCCTCTCACGCAGAGGGGGGCCATTGTGGCCGGTTATAAGAAGACGGCTGCCAAGAGCCGCGCCCGGAATATAGCCTGGGGCAGGACTTGTGAAGCCCTGAATGGCCGGAGGATGCAACCGACGCATTACCGGGTGGTCTGGTTTTACAAGGGTAATAAGCCGGATGCGGATAATTGCCTGGCACGTTGCAAGGCGTATCTGGACGGGGCCTGCAAGGCTATGGGCATCGACGACCGGACGCTGGACTGCGCCGGGATTGACCGCGTGCATGACCTGGCCCACGCCGGCAAGGTGGAAATCGTGTTTGAAAGGAGGGACGATGAAAACGCCTAAATGCCCGCTGTGCGGCACACCTTTGAAAGCCATACGAGGATATGATGTCCATGGGATAACAACCGATTGGGTTGCTGGTTGCTACAACTGCTTCTTCCAGAGTTCCCATTTTTGGAAAACCAAGAAGGCATGTATTGAAGATATGGATAGGCTTGTTTCTTTGTTTCCTCCCATCATGAGGGTTTGGCCGGGGGACAAGTTGCAAGTAGAGGATGGAAGCATTTGTGAAGTGATAAACGTTAATAAAAATCTAGCAATGATGGACGTGAGGAGAGGTGAAGGAAGACCGGTATTCACGATTGCAGATACTCATGTCATTAGATGGCCTTGGGAACTCGAACAGGAGGGAGGGACGGAGCAATGATTAACATCCTCTTATCCGTCAGGCGGCCTTTCTCCGGGAAAATTCTGTCCGGGGAAAAGAGATGGGAGTTGCGTAAAAACGCACCCCGCATCCCCCGCGGAGAACACGTCACACTGTGGCTCTATGAATCCGGCCAGTACGGGACACGGGGCATCATCGGCAAGTGCCGTTTAGTTGTCACTGCTGGACTTCGACCATATCCCCCAAAGGGAATTTTAGAATGGACCATGAAGCAAGCTTGCGTGACGGAAGAGCACCTGCGGAATTACCTGCCTTGCTATGTCTGGGGCGTCCAGGACCCCGTGAGGATTTCCACAGTGCCGCTCTCTGACATCGGCATGACCCGTCCGCCGCAGAGCTGGCAGTATATCACGGACGAGCAAGCGGACATCTTAGAAAGGAGGCTCGCATGAAATACCTCTTTGACCTGCCGCCCCGTGACCTTGCACAGAAACCCTACGCCGTGGGATTGCCCCCGGAGGTGGATGCCTGGGCCAAGGCCAACAAGCACCGTATCGGAACCTATCGATCTTGGTGCAGGCCGCAATATTCCGTTTTTATCGGGAATGTCGATATGCTCCAGGAATTGTGCAACCTGTATGATGACTATGGGTTTATTGCCTACGGCAACACCAAGGGCGCTGCCGTTCAGCAGCTTTACAACAATCTCCAAATGCGAAAAGCCACGGTGGAAGATGCCTTGCGTTTCCTGCTGGGCTATTTGCAAGACCCGCAAGAGGCCAAGAAATACGTCGCGGCGTTTGGCGTGGATATGGCGGCGGACGGAAAGGAGGGGGAGTGAATGAGCTGGCTCTTTTCGCGGGCGCTGGTGGAGGAATACTTGGAAGCGAGCTGCTCGGATTCCGCACCGTTTGCGCCGTCGAACTCGAACCCTATCCCGCAAGCGTGCTGCTCGCCCGACAAAATGACGGCTTACTCCCGCCTTTCCCGGTTTGGGATGACGTACGCACCTTTGACGGACGACCGTGGCGCGGCCTTGTTGACGTGGTATCTGGAGGCTTCCCGTGCCAGGACATCAGTGTTTCTGGAAAAAGAAAAGGACTGGAAGGGACAAGAAGCGGATTGTGGTCAGAAATGGCGCGGATCATTTGCGAAGTTCGACCGAGATTCGCATTCGTGGAAAATTCCCCAAACCTTACCAGGCTGGGACTTGACCGTGTCCTCGGAGACTTGGCCGAAATGGGGTACGATGCAGAATGGTGTGTGCTGGGAGCTGATGCCGTTGGATTACCCCATCATCGAGCCAGAATATGGATTCTTGCCCACCATGCGTGCATGTATCGCCAAACATGGACTGTGTTGGAAGAGAGCGGAGGAAGGCAAACCAAAAGGGAATTTGGAAGATTACTTGGCATATCTCTATGTCAGGAGCGGTGGGAAGCGAGTCAGGGGGATGTGTGTGTCAGCGTCTTTCGCCGCCCTGATGATGGGGTGGCCCCAGAAGTGGACGAGCTTTATGACCGGCATCTGGACGGCTGGCGGAAGGAGTGCAAAGTTGCTCACGACACGCAGGGCGGCAAGAAAATCGAATGCCTGTGGCTTAACTACAACCCCCAACTGACGCTTTTTTGATATGCCAACACGATTGATCAGAGATGCTATTTTGACATCAGGGCGCGTCGCCTCTCTTTCGTGGGAGGCCGAGGTGTTCTACCGACGCTTGATGTCTGTGGCAGACGATTACGGCCTTTATGACGCCAGGACGCCCATTCTCCGTTCTGCGCTGTATCCTCTCCAACTCGACAAGATGAGCGAGTGCAATATTCAACGCTGCCTCTCCGCGTGTGAGGCCGCGGGGCTTATTCTGCTTTATTCTCATAATGAGAAGCCATACTTGATGATTCTGGGGTTCGACCAACAGGGGAAGTCCATGCCCAAATGGCCGCTTCCGAACGGTTACGAAGTGCTGAAAGTTTCCGACAAGAAATACGAACTGCGGAAACTCGTAACAGGTCGTAACGATTCGCCTCAACCCGTTACTTATGCGAATGCGTATTCGGAGACGGAGACGAAGACGGATGCGAATGCGAAGAAATTACCTGTAAGCCGAGGCATAGAGCAGTTCCCGCGGGACGCGGAGGATGTGCGGCTTTTCATGGCGGCCCAGCTTATGGCTCCCAAGGGAGACGAGTTGAAACGGTGCGCAGAGTCGTTTTTTGATGATTTCAGCGCCCGTGGCTGGCGGGACAGCAAGGGGATTCCTCTTGCCGATTGGAAGCCGGCAGCCCGGAAGTATGCCCGTTCCTGGGTCACGAATAATGCGCAGCGGGGACATCAAGGTTCGTCTGGGCGGAATGACGCCAACGCGGGAAGGAGGTACGAATGATGGATGATATTCAACGTTTGGCCGGGCAGGTTTCCGTGATGCCTTCCCAGGACGGGATTGTCCGCAGTTACAAGCCGGTACGGTACGATATGGGCGGGTTTGACGAGTCCGTTCACCCGGAGGTGCAGGCCATGCACCGGGAAGTGCAGTGGTTTATTAACGATATCGTTAATAAGGTTCGTCCGCGCCGCTGGCTGTCCCTGCTGGGGGCTTCCGGGGTAGGCAAGACGCATCTGGCGGAGGCTGCCAGGGATGCGCTGACTAAATCACGCCCCACGTTGCCCATTCAGCTTTGGAAGTGGCAGAAGGTGGTTTCCATGCTTCGTTCCGGGGATTGGGCGTTCATCGAATATTTGGTTAAAGAGGTGTACGTGCTGATTCTGGATGATATTGGCGCGGAGAATACTTCCCCCGCTATTCTTTCCGCCCTGAACCGTGTTGTCGATGGGCGGCTGGGGAAATGGACGATGCTCACATCCAATCTGTTGCCGGTGCATATCGGGGAACATTTGGATGCCCGTATTGCCTCACGCCTCTATCGCGGCAATAACGTGGTATGCCAGGTCGAGAATGCGCCGGATTATTGCTTTGAACGGTATATGAGAAGGGAGGAAGGGAGATGAAGCAGTCAGAGTTAAAATTGATGTCCATCATGTCCGCAGCATTTTCACGGCTGAAAATGTCTCCGGTTCAGATCGCTATTCTTTCCTGTATCGGTCTTAATCCCGGCATTCGGTTCGGAGAAATTGCCAACCGCGTTTCCGTGTCTTCCAGCCGTTTGTGCTTTCATCTGAATACCCTTTGCGGTGCAGGAGACGTTTCTACCTCCCAATATGGAGGCAGATTCAAAAAAGGTTATTTCCTCACGGCACAAGGGCGTAAACGATTGGAAGACGCTATCACACGAACGATGAAAGATCATGTCTAAGAGAGATAAAACATCTATTGCCACAGAGAAGAAGAAGGAATTCGCCAGGCTCTTGGTTGAGTCAAAATTGTCCAAGGCGGACGCTTATCGTAAGGCCTACAATCGCAAGGATATGAGTAATGACGCAGCCAGCAAGGCGGCTTCTCGTTTGTCCAAAGATGGCGAAGTTTTGCGAATGATTGACGAATTGAACGCCCAGTTGGACAGATCAGCGGTTGCCACCAAGCAGGAATGCCTTGAGTTTCTTACTGCTGTGTTGCGTACACCAATTGGAGAAGTGGGCGAAGATTCTCCCTTATGCCAAGAGGTTGCCTACACGGATTCAGGAATGCGCAAGAAGATGCCCGGCAAGATTGAGGCGGTGAGGGAACTTTCCAAGCTGGCCGGTTACAATGAACCGGAACCGGTGGATGTACCAGGGCTTTCAAAGATTGCCGCAGTACTTGCCGGAACGAAACAGGAGCATCTTGTACATCCTGATAATGGTAAAGCCGCTCCGATTGAGTTTGATGGGATAGAGGCTCCCCAAGAAAATGAAGAACGCCGCCCGGGATTCCTGGACAACGTAGGGAATGAGCCGTTGGTTTAGTCAAGTTACGGTTGTATTCATCCTTCGTTACTTTGTTGTAATGATGGTACATGATTCGATGCGCTTTCAACGGAGGCGAGCTTTCTCCTACTTCCGCCGTCCGGGCAGACTTGGATAATTTTCACCGCGGGGCTTCCAGGATTGAGAATCTGGACCTGGGCCAGATGGGCGGCGTTTCCCGGCGCCGCGGGTTCCGGCGCGTGGCTGCTGCTTTGGAGGGTTCCGTGATTTTGCCTTATGTTTATTCAACTAATGACCGTTTTCTTGTGGAGGTGTCCCCTTCCCTGCTACGCGTGTTGTCCGCCGAGGGGGATGTGGTTGCCTCCCTGCCTTCCGTGTGGAGCCAGGACGATGTTTCCGCTTTGCGCCACAAACAGGTGAACAGCATGTTGTTTCTGGCCTGCCCTACGCATGAGCTGATGGTGCTGAGACGGGATGACGAGGGCATGTTTTCCCTGGCTCCCTATGAGTTTAAGGCCCGCCCCTGGCGGTATGAGGAGTTCCGGGATTTTCCGGTGCGCCTGACGCTGGATGAGGGGTGTTACAGGGTGTCTTTCGGGGAGCATGCGTCCGATGCGGACGCGGCGGTGAATGAGGGGGATGTGATGCGCGTCCAGGTGACGGTGCCCCAGCAGACCGGGTTCAGCACGGGGGCCGTGATTCGCCAGGGCTGGGTGGTTGCCGGAGCGTTTACGGCGGCCAGCACTTTCACGGCTGGGAAAAAGCTCTGCCTCAATGAGGGGAGTTATTGGTCCTGGTGGACGTGCGACAGGGATTTTAACGGGGCGGAGGATTTTGTGGACGGCCTGACGTCTCCGGCGGATTATCCGGAGCATTTTCATAAGGGTGTGATTTGCCATTCCAATACGATTACCTGCAAGGGGACCTGGACGTTTTATTGTTATAAGGAGTGGTACGGCACGTATGCCGTGGAGCGGCGTTTCCCGAATGAGGATTGGCAGCTGCTTGGTACGTCCAATTCCCCGGTGGGGGCCGCTTCCAATTTGCAGCTGACCGGGAACGAGGCGGGGGAGGAGTGTTATTTGCGCCTGATGTTGTATGAGTCCCAGCTTTCCAATGGTTCCGATCCCAGCCAGGGGTTTCCGGCTGATTCCTGCGGGAATAAGCTGGTGGTGGATGCTTATAAGAAGGATGTGGTGCTGCGGCTGCATTCCCTGTCTACCAGCGACGTGCGCAAGTTGACGCTGCCTTTGGGGAGTGATTTTTGCGATTTTTTCGAGAAGAAGGGGCTTCCGGTTTTTTCCGCATTGTTGGTTGATGGGGTCAAGGTGGACGGCGGGTTTGAGGTGTCCAGGGAGGGACGGACGCTGACGGTGAAGCCCGATGGGTTGACGACGGATGATGTCGGCGCCGGGAGTATGGTGCGCCTGGAATGGGAGCAGGCAGAGGTGAGTTTGGACCGGTTTGCAGAGGGGTCGATTGAGATGTATCGTTTTTTTCTTCCGGCGGGTACAGTCGTGTCGATGCAGGGGTTTGTCTGCGTTTATGCTGGGCAGACGATTCAGCTGAATTCAACGTTGAATGTGTGTTCTTTTTGCGAGGGCAACGGTGGTTCTTATTCGTTGATGCCTGTGTTTTCCACGATGGAGAAGGCATCTTTTACAGTGCCGGAGGACGGAGTTTATGTGGTGAGGATGGAGACCTGGCCGGGAGGATCCGTCAGCCAGCGGGCCAGAACGCAGCTGGAGGTGCCTGTCTGCACGGCGTGGATGGAGGCGGAGGCGGCCGAGGTGACGGCTTCCGCGGAGTATTCTCTTTGGGATAATGTTTCCGCGGTTCCGGAGGGGGTTCCTCCGTCCGGGGAGTCGTTGATGTGGAGTTTCGCGGCGTTCCGGGGGGTGTACGGGTTTCCTTCCCTGGTGGATGTGTTTCAGCAGCGCCTGGTGTTGGCCGCTACGCAGGCCCAGCCGCAGACGGTGTGGTTGAGCAAGACGGATGACCTCAATAGTTTCGAGGTGGGGAAGCAGGATGATTCCGCGCTGGCTTTGACGTTGAGCACCACAACGCAGAACAGGATTTGCTGGCTGATGGCGCAGAGTTCCCGGCTGCTGCTGGGGACGGCGGACGCGGAGTGGGCGGTGTCCGGCGGCCAGGGGGTGATGACTTACGCCAACGCGCGGGCGGACAGCCACGGGTTTGTGGGGTCTTCCGATGTTCCGGCCCTGATGGCGACCGATAAGGTACTGTATGTGGAGAGGGGCGGCGGACGGGTGTATCAGTACGGGTATGATTATGAGAGCGACGGGTTCGTGTCCCGCGATTTGACGGTGTTCGCCGATCATGTGCTGGCCGACGGCGGCGGGTGCCTGGGTGTTGCTTTTGTGCGTAAGCCGGAGCCGCGGGCGGTGTTTGTGCGCCGGGACGGGGCACTGGCGCTGATGACTTATAATAGCATGCACCAGGTGCATGCCTGGCACCGGTACACGACAGATGGGGTGTTCGAAGGGGTAGCCGTTTTGCCCAATGGGGATCAGGCGGATTTGCTGTTTGCCCTGGTGTCGCGGGAGGATGGACGGTTTATTGAGGTGCTGGCGCCGGGTAATGAGTTTCAGGATCCGGGAGGCAGGGATTTTGTGTCTGTGCTGGAGACTAACGCCCTGATTTCTCTTGAAGCTGCTGGACGCCGCCAGCATAGCGGCGGAGTGATGTTTTTCTTTGGCTCTGATGCACTGGTGGATGGTGTTGAGGTAAGCATTGACGGAACCCGTTGGGATGTACTGGACCGTTCCCCGTCTTCGTTTTTAACAAGGGGATGGCATTCTCTAGTTGCTGATGGATGCTGGAATTACGATTCCATGGTGGGCATCCGCGTTTCCGGCAACCGCGATTTCAATTTATTAGCTATTCAGGCATAATGGATAATAATATAGAGATTCTGAAAGAACAGCTTTCCGACCGCGTGTGGAGGTTAAATCACTTGTACTGGATTATCAATAAAGAGGGCAAGATGCAAAGGTTCCAGTTGAATTGGGCCCAGCGGCGGCTTCATGAGCAGTTATGGTACAGGAATGACATTCTGAAAGCGCGCCAGCTGGGCATTTCCACGTATGTAGCCATGCTGATGCTGGATATGAGCCTGTTCCGGCCCAATTTCCATTGTGGTATCATTGATAAAACTTTGGTGGATGGAACAGGCAAGATTGGCAAAATTGAGTTGGCTTACAGGAGTTTGGACTATGTACCGGATGATCCCACGGAAGAAGACCTTGCCCTGGCCGAGTTAGGACGCCTCATCAAAGGGGAGATTCAAGCCAGGCCTTCCAAAACGACGGTGTCTTTTTCCAATGGGAGTAAAATTACAGCCGGCACATCTCTCCGCGGCGGCACATTTCAGTTTTTGCATGTCTCGGAACTTGGATACGTCGCGGCCCATGCCCCTCTGCGAGCCCGCGAGATTGTGACAGGGGCCATGAACGCCGTTTCCAAAGACGGCGTGATTGTCCGGGAATCCACCCATGAGGGAGGAAAGTTTGGCCTCAATTACGAGATGACCAAGGCGTCCATGGAGATGGTCGGCAAACCTCTTTCTTCCCTGGATTGGAAGTTTTTTTTCTTTCCCTGGTGGAAGACTCCGGAGTATTTCCTTGAAGCTGATGATGAACATGGATGCAGTTTCCCGGAGGATTTACAGAAGTATTTCGAGGATTTGAGGTTAAGGTGCGGCATTTCCCTGAATGATGCCCAGAAGCGTTGGTACGCCTCCCAATACAAGACATTTGGAGGATTGGTCCGTCAGGAATATCCTTCCACGCCGGAAGAGGCGTTTCAGGCATTGGTGGAGGGATCCATTTATGGTTCTTACATGGACGCATTACGTTCCAAAGGCCGACTATGCGCCGAGTTTGAAAAGGATGATCTGGCTCCCTATTATGTGTCCTGGGATATTGGCATGGCTGATTATATGGTTCTCTGGCTCTGGCAGGTGAGGGGAGACGGCAAGTTTTACGTGATGGATTGCTTGCAGGCCAATGAAAAGCCCTTGGAGTGGTATATCAATTTCATCCGCACGAAGTGGGAAGTGATGTTTGGCCCCATTTACAAACATCTGGTTCCCCACGACGCAGGGAGGAGAGATACCCACGGGATTACCTTTGACGTGTATTTGAGGCGAGCAGGGTTCAATGTGTCCGTAGTGCCGCGCATTTCCGATGTGTGGAATGGTATTTTTGCGGTACGGCGCCTCCTGAATCATTGCATTTTTCACGAGCGATGCTCCCGACCCCTGAAAATTGACGGAGTGGAATATATGTCTGGCGTAAATGCCCTGGAGAATTATCAGAAGGCCCCGGCAGGAGCACATGGTGTTGAACGGGATACCCCCCTGCATAATAGGTGTTCTCACGCCGCGGACGCATTCAGGACATTTGCGGAAGCTTATGAAAATGGACTTGTTGGAGCAGTTGGAGCTGTTGCCATGCCTGCCCAAGCGGTAGAATCACGCCAGACACGAGGACTTGCCATAGGCGCGGATGCACTCTTTTTCTAAACTCCACCGAAAAGCCACACGTCAGCCACACGCCACAAGCATTAAATAGATATAATTTAGATGTACGACCAATTTCAAAAATATTGAAATTACAATGATATGGTAAAATACTTTAGTCTGCCTTAATGATAAAATCTGCATGGGGTGCAGGGGGTCGCAGGTTCGAATCCTGTCAACCCGACCAATTTCCCATTCGTGAGGCCTTGCAGAATACTTCATCCTGCAAGGCCTCAAACTTTTTTGCTTTGCGCGGTATTCCACCCGGTCCTACGGTTCCGCCATGCACCTTGCCATGCATCACATTCCGGATGCATGACAATTTTCCAAAACCAAACATACACCGCCACCAAAGCAGGAAGTTTGATCCTCCCTCCCTTTGGAAATATTAATCGGGAAAATTATCACAATATACATTCCCTCCCTCTTGCTAATAAACAAAAAAATCCTGGGTATCTTCCGGGTTCATGCCATTCATATTCGTTGCCATTTCCTCTCCGTCCGGCCCGCTACTCCGCTTCCCTGCCGTGGGACAGGATAAACCGGAACCGGGAGGAAACAGTTTTTTATTGCGTTGCAGGCAGGTAAATCATATACCCCGCCGGTTCAGACTTCACCTTTTCCCCTTGCTTTCATGCCATCCATTTCCTTTCTGAATCATCTCGGAGCCCTGCTGACGCTCTGGCTTCTCCTATGCTGCGGCGCACCAGCGGCGGAAAACGGCAGAATCCTGATGGTGACGGAAGCGACTTTCCCTCCCTACGAATTCCGGGACGGAAACGCCATCCTGGGCATTGACCCGGAAATCATGCGGGAGGTAGCCCGGCGCACCGGCAGGGAGCTGGTCATTGAAGACATGAGCTTTGATTCCGTGATTACGGCTGTAGTTTCCGGAAAAGCGGACGTAGCCGCCTCCGGAATCACGGTTACGCCGGAACGCAGGAGGAAAGTGGACTTCTCCATTCCCTATGTGGAAGCCGCTCAGGTTATCATCGTTCCCAAAGGTTCTCCCATCCGGAAGCGGGAAGATATCCGCGGTAAAAGAATCGGAGTGCAGCACGGGGCCACGGGAGACATTTACGTCACACGGAACATCCAGCAGCCGGAACGCTTCCCTAACGGAGCGCTGGCTGTGGCCGCCGTGGCGGCAGGCAAGGTGGACGCCGCCGTCATTGACCAGGATCCGGCAAAAATGTACGTAGCGGGCAATGAGCGGCTGGAAATTCTGCCGGAACCCCTCACTTCCGAATCCTACGCCATTGCCGTCCGCAAGGGAGATACGGTTCTCCTTCAGGATATTAACGACACCATTGCAGCATTGAAAGCCTCCGGAAAGCTGGAGGAAATACGGAACGCTTATGCGGCCATGCAGGTTAAATCCGCTGCCGGTCCCGAACAACACGCTTCCGGAGGGGGCTGGCTGGAAAATACATGGCTGGACCTGAAAGAATCCTTTTATGTCAATTTCATGCAGGAAGGCCGCTGGAAATACCTGACCAACGGCTTTCTGGTGACGGTGGAGGTCTCTTTCTTTTCCGTTCTGCTGGGCATTCTGGTGGGCTTTGTGGTGGCCGTCATCCGCGCCACGCATGACAAAACGGGCAATCTCCGTTTCCTGAATGCCCTCTGCAAACTGTACCTGACAGCCATCCGCGGCACGCCGGTGGTCGTTCAACTGCTCATGATCTATTTTGTCATCTTCGGCTCCGTGGATGTCAGCAAAGTGTTGGTGGCCGTGGTGGCCTTCGGCTTCAACTCAGGCGCCTATGTAGCGGAAATCATCAGAGGCGGCATTATGTCCATTGACAAAGGACAATTTGAAGCCGGGCGCAGCCTCGGCCTAGGATATGCCCAAATCATGATTTACATTATCCTGCCCCAGGCCTTTAAAAATGTACTTCCCTCTCTGGGAAACGAATTTATCGTACTGTTGAAGGAGACCAGCGTCTCCGGCTATATCGCCCTCCAGGACCTGACCAAGGGCGGCGACATCATCCGGAGCCAGACTTATACCGCCTTCATGCCGCTGACGGCCGTGGCCTTGATTTACCTCTCCGTGGTCATGCTGTTCAGCTGGATGCTCGGCAAACTGGAAAGAAAACTGAAAAACAATGAATGAACATCCTGGAAACACTCCCATGTTCCAAATCAGCCATTTGGTTAAGGAATTCAACTCCGTGCCGGCAGTCAACGATGTCACCACGAAAATTGACCGGGGTGAAGTGGTCTTCATCGTAGGCCCGTCCGGTTCCGGTAAAAGCACCTTCCTGCACTGCCTGAACCTGCTGGAGGAACCGACCTCCGGAGAAATCCGTTTCAAGGGAAAGCTGATTACCTCTCCCGGAACGGACGTCAATCAATTCCGCCAGCATGTAGGCATGGTTTTCCAGCATTTCAATCTTTTCCCGCACCTGACCATTCTGGAAAATATCACCATCGCCCCGGTTAAAACGGGACGCTCCAGCAGAAAGGAGGCAGCAGACCAGGCGGAAACCCTTCTCCAACGCATTGGGCTGTACGGCAAGAGGCACTCCTATCCCCTCCAGCTTTCCGGAGGCCAAAAGCAGCGCATCGCCATCGTGCGCGCCCTAGTCATGAATCCGGATGTCATCCTGTTTGACGAGCCGACATCAGCCCTGGACCCGGAAATGGTGGGAGAAGTGCTCTCCCTGATGAAGGAGCTGGCGCAGGGAGGACTGACGATGGTAGTGGTTACCCATGAAATAGGGTTCGCGCGGGAGGTGGCTTCCCGCGTCCTGTTCATGGATAAAGGGAAAATTGTGGAAGAAGGGCCTCCGGACCGCGTTATCGACCGCCCCGCCAATCCCAGACTGCAGGAGTTTTTTTCCAAGGTGCTCTGACACGGGCAGTTCTGGAAAAAATACAGAGGAAGAGAGGAAGAACCTCTCTCTTACCGCCTGCGCCTATAAACCAAGCAATTTAGAATAACCTTCTCTTTCCTTCCCCGGACAACGGGAAGCCTCTGTTCTCTACAACATGATCTCCACGTTATAAGACTCGTCAATCAACAGATAGTCACAGCCATAGAACCTGCATTTTTCAAGATTGTCCCTGTTTTCACGCAGCAACTCTTCCTGCGTAACGGGAGAACTCTCCATGCGCCGTTCAATCGCATTCTCATGGTTCAGGATATCATGATAATGCCTTTGAATATAATTTTCTGAAAAAATAAGGCATACATACCGTATCCGTTCCCGGCAGGCCTGCGTAAAATCCTTCTTCCAGTCAAAGGGAATATAGCAACCTTCCACCACTAAATTTTGACCGTTTTCAATCGCGGTCTTTACTATTTCTTTGATAATGCCCCAGAGGAAGGGAGTCAGCTCTTCATCGGGGCTTTCAGGAAAGAAAGGGCATATCCCGCTGCGTATCAACCCCATCTTTAAATGGTCAATGGATAAATAGGGATAGGAATATTTTTCAAGCACCCGCTGCGCCGCGAGTGTTTTCCCTGTATGCGTGCTGCCGCCAATCAAAAGAATCATAAGACTTCCCTCCCTAGCATTTCATAAGAAAGAACCCCAATCTTTCCCATGCAGCCAATATCCGGCATCCTCTCATATTCGTTGGTGATATCCATACTTAACCAGCTGCCAACATACTCACAGGATTCTCTGCATGCAGTGCATTCCGTAAAATAATCACCTTGAACATCAATCGTAAGCAATGCCTGCATCAGCTTGCTCTCTCTTCATTTTTTCAGTTCCTTCCGGAACGGACAAGAAAAAACACAAGGTCTCCCGCCCCTCTCCGTTGCCCGCCGGAATAAAAGCTGTTACGGTTCTCGTCCGCAGAAATAAAAATAACCTTCCTACAGCAAAGCCTTTGCCGTTTCCGGCAAAGGCTTTGAACACGGCGTCCCATTACGGGCACAAAACGGGAACCGCCCTAATTGCCGTAAGAGGATTCCACGCGCCTGGCTACGTCGCGGTAGCCGTACTCGGCGTCGTAAATCTGCTGGAATGCAGCAAGGGATTCCCCCTTCTTGCCCTGCTTTTCATAAAGCAAGCCAATCATGTAAAGGATTTCCTTCTTGGTGTCATTCATTTCTATTAATTCCTTATTGGCTTCCTCCAGCTGGCGCAGGGCCATATCATGCATGTTCTTGGCGTCATAGCACTTGCCGAGCAACAGCATGGCGCGGATGCGGATATGGGGGTTGTTGCGGGCGCGCTGGAGTTCCGGAATGGCTTCCGTGTAATTGCCGCAGTCAAAGAGGGCCTGGCCCAGCTCAAAACGGGTTTGCGGGTCCGTGGGGTTGTTTTCCACACGCTGGCGGCACAAAGCCACCTGCTGCTCCGCAGCTTCCTTGCTAAACTGGGCAAGCTGTTCCTGAAGTTCCTTATTATCCGGCTCCGCGGCAGCGCGGCGGCGGATTTCCTCCACCTGGGCCTTGCGGCATCGCTCATTCATTTCCGAGGCCTTGTTTTCCAGGGAAATATCATTGTTGCTGAGGCTGAACGCGTAATTATAGAAGGAATAGGCATTGGCCCAATCTTCCATTTGTTCATAAACGCCGGCAATGTCGCGCACGACGGCCAGATCCTGCTGGTTCTGGGCGTAACGGGCGGAGAGAAGCCCCAGGCGCTCTTCCAGTTCCGCACGGGTGAGCCCTTTCTTGTCGCTCTTGTCCAGGGTGTTCGTTTCCGACGAGTTCTTCATCACGTCCCGGAAGCTTTTAGCCTCCTCCCACTTCTGCTGCTGCATCGTGGCGCGCGCCATGCAGTCCTTTTCGCTCTTTACGGCCACACTGTCCGTGGGATCCAGCTTCACAAGGTCATGGTACACTTCCGCAGCCTGGGCCGGCATATCCCGGGAAACGTAATGGGAGGCCAGCATGTGGAGCATTTTCTTGTTGCCGGGATGCCCCTGGCGAACGGTCTCCAGAGCAAAAGCGGCCAGATCCGGAAAATTTACTTCCATGGCAGCCGTGTACAGGGCCTCGTTTACCGGAATGCTGTAAGGATCATTTTCCAATTCGTCTTCCAGAGCGGAAAGCTGGGTAGCCGCGTCCTTCTTGGAAGAAGTGAGCTTGCTGGTGCTGATTTTCATACCGCTGAACAGCCCCCCTCTCTTGGCCTCCGGATTCAATTTGATTTCACAGGCGCGCAACGCCTTGCGGCCTTCCAGAAAACCGGGGAGCTGCTTTACCAGGGCCTTGAGCAGGCTGACGGCATAGGGATAATTGTTCATGTCCACCGCCTGGCGGGCGCGCACCCAAAATTCGGCCTGCTGGGGAGTCAACTGTTCTTCTGTAATCGTTTCAATCATGGAACTATATAAGCGTAAATGGTGAACAACGGCAGCGCCCCATCAGAGCGGCCCCGCATGTAATAGTTTAATGCTATCAGCCGGGGAGGCATACTTCAACCTTGTTTTTTGTTCCCGTTAGGAAAAAATATGCCGCATGAGACTGGATGCCCTTTTATCCCGCTACGGATATTGTTCCAGGAGGGAAGCGCCGGGTTGGATCAAACGCCACTCCATTACATTCAAGGGAAAACCATGCTCCTCCCCCACGGACAAGGTGCAGGCGGAAGGCATCCTGCTGGACGGAGAACCTGTGGAATTCCCGGACGGCCTGTACGCCGCCCTTTACAAACCTGAAGGGTACACCTGCAGCCATGACGACGGGGAGGGGGATTTGATTTACGACCTGCTGCCCTTCCAGTGGCGGAACAGGAACCCTGCGGTTTCTTCCGTAGGACGGCTGGACAAGGAAACTTCCGGCCTGCTTCTCCTCACGGACGACGGAAAATTCATCCACCGCATGACCTCCCCCCGCCATCACGTCGCCAAAGTTTACGAAGCCGTCACGGAGGAGGACATTCCGACAGAAGCCGTAGAGTTGTTCGCCTCCGGAACCCTCACGCTGAACGGGGAAACCCGCCCCTGCGCCCCCGCCCTGCTGGAAATCCGGGAACCGCGACGCGCCCTGCTGACTCTTACGGAAGGAAAATACCACCAGGTTCGCCGCATGCTGGCTGCCGTAGGCGCTCCCG
>UMKX01054102.1_pt1 | contig 37932 bp, 36 predicted proteins | sample 1966471 | NCBI WGS metagenome assembly UMKX01 (sample SAMEA4836188, study PRJEB28245) | human gut metagenome | biome: gut microbiome; material: fecal sample | place: Denmark | collected 2008
GGACCCAGTATTTCCGCGCCCAGGGCTGCGCCGTGCTGGAGGCCAACGCCAAAAACGGCGTGGGTACCGAGAAATTTTCCGCCGCCGTCCGCGAGCTCCTGCGGGATAAGCTGGCCGCCGCCGCGGCCAAGGGCCAGGTGGGCAAGGTGGTCCGTGTCATGGTCCTGGGTGTCCCCAATGTGGGCAAGTCCACCTTTATCAATAAGGTGGCCCACCGCAAGACCGCCCGGGCCGAGGACCGTCCCGGTGTCACCCGTTCCAAGCAGTGGGTGCCCGTGGACCCCGCGCTGGAGCTGCTGGACACCCCCGGCATCCTCTGGCCGAAGTTCGACGACCCGGAGGTTGGCAAGCGTTTAGCCTTTACAGGAGCGGTGAAGGACGATGTGCTGGATATCGAGGAGCTGGCCTGCTATCTCATGGACTATTTGGCCGCCCACTACGCCGATACCCTCACCGAACGCTATAAAATAGAGGTGGAGCCCGGCGACACCGGCTACGAGCTGCTGGAGAAGGCCGGGCGCAAGCGCGGGTTTCTCATGCGCGGCGCCCAGGTGGACACCGAGCGCATGGCCCGCATCCTGCTGGACGAGTTCCGCGCCGGCAAGCTGGGCCGCTTCACCTTGGAGACGGCACCCACGGAGGAGGTAACGCCATGAATTGTCCCGTTTGCGGAAAAGAGATGGAGCAGGGTAAGCTCCTGGCCTGCGGCAGCCGCGGTCTGTACTTTCTACCGCCGGACGGCGATGCCGATGCCCTGATCCTGACGAAGAAATACATCACCGGTCAGAACGGCATCGTGCTGGACGGCTGGCACTATTCGACGGGGTCTGCCTTCAGCGAAACGAAGCTCTCCGCCTCCGTCTGCCGCGCGTGCAGGAAGATAATAGTGGAGTATTGCTGATATGGAAGATCTGAGCTACGAACAGCAGGCCCATGACGCTGGCTATGCCCTTGTCTGCGGGGTGGATGAGGCCGGTGCCGGTCCGCTGATGGGACCTGTTTACGCCGCCGCCGTTATTCTCCCGGAGAAGTTCGAGCTTCCCGGCCTGAACGACTCCAAAAAGCTGACGGAAAAGAAGCGGGAGGCCCTTTTCCTGCGGATACAGCAGCAGGCCTTGACCTGGTCCGTGGCCTCCGTCTCCGCTGGGGAGATCGACGAGACGGATATCCTCTCCGCCCGCATGAAGGCCATGCAGCTGGCCATCGATGGTCTGGCACCGCGGCCGGACTTCGCCCTCATCGACGGCAACCGTGACCACGGTAAGTTCGCTGCTGTCACCACGCCCCACCGCTGTATCGTGGGCGGTGACGCGCACGCCGCCTCCATCGCCGCCGCCTCCATCCTGGCCAAGGTCAGCCGTGACCGCTATGTCATCGACGTGCTGGATAAGCAGTACCCGGAGTATCAGTTTGCCAGGCACAAGGGCTACGGTACAAAGCTGCATTACGAAATGCTGGATAAGTTCGGCCCATGCGCGGAACATCGTATGTCCTTCCTGAAGAAATGGTCCGCCGGTGGGCGGACATAAAGCGTTTTTCACGGCATGGTACAGAGCATCTACAGAATATTCACATAAGGTACAGCCCGGATACCGAGCAGATACAGATCAGGTATAAAATAAGTAGAGACAAGGTATCAGAAACGTTTAAACAAAATACAGGTATCTGCACAGAAAATAGCGGGATTTTTTCCTGTGCAGACCGCGTCGAAAAGGGGAGATTAACGATGAGCCGTTCAGAAGGTGTTTGGGGCGAGGCTCTGGTGGCCGACTATCTCCGGGAAAAAGGGTATAAGCTGGCGGCACACAGCTACCGTTGCCGCTTCGGCGAGATCGACCTGATCGCCTGGGATAAGAGCGTCCTCTGCTTCGTGGAGGTCAAGACCCGCACCAATACGCAGATGGGCCTGCCCCGGGAATACGTCACCGCCGGCAAACAGGCCCGTATCCGAAAAACCGCGCTCTTTTACCTCTGCGACAACGGCCTGGATTGCCCCGCCCGCTTTGATGTGGCCGAGGTCTACGCCGCCGCGCCCGGGGATGAAAAAAGCGTCCGTATCGTGTATGTAGAGGATGCCTTTCAGTGACAGAAATTGGAAAGAAAACCGAAAAAAACAGGGGGTACAGCCTGCCTTCGCTGCTGTAAGAAAGGAATATTTTTGTGACGGAAATACAGAATATACCGTATTTTGACGGACATTGTGATACGATATGGCGCTGCATGAAAAGAGAGGCGGTGCCGGACTACGGCGCTACGGAGGACGAGTGCCGCGCCTACTTTTCCGCCTGCGCCGCCCTGCGGGAAAACAGGGGCCACGTGGACCTGCTCCGTGGTCAACACTACCGGAAACGCGCTCAGTTTTTTGCCCTGTACGACGATGTACGCGCGCTGCCCCCAAATACCGCATGGACGAAACTTCGTGAAATGCACGATTGGTTCCTTTCCCAAATACAGGAAAATTCCGACCTGGTCTCACGCTGCAAAACCGGCGCGGAGGTGGACGCTGCAGCTGCCCAACACCGGACCGCCGCGCTCTTGAGCGTCGAGGGGGCCGACCTGCTGGACTGTGCCCTGGATCACCTGGAAACCGTGGCCTCCTGGGGCGTCCGACTGATCAATCCGGTCTGGAACAACGCCAATGTCCTCTCAGGCTCCTGCGCCGATGAGCCTGACCGCGGATTGTCTGTTTATGGTCGTGAATTCGTTGCAAAAATGTATGAATACGGAATATTTGCAGATGTTTCTCACATATCTGATGCCGGTTTCTGGGACGTGATACAGGCGGCGAAAGGCCCCGTCGTGGCCTCTCATTCCAACGCCCGCGCCCCCGGCCTGTGCCCGCACAGACGAAATCTTACCGATGATATGTTCCGCGCCGTCCGCGATACCGGCGGCGTGGTCGGCATCAATCTCTACCTCGATTTCGTAGGCGGCGGCCACATGGACGATCTCATTGCCCACATCGAGCATTTTCTCTCACTTAGCGGCGAGTCGACAGTTGCCATCGGCGGCGACCTGGATGGCTGCGAGGCCCTGGCTGCTGGTATGACCGGCGTGCAGGACGTGGCTAAGCTCTATCAGGCGTTGGAGGAGAGGGGGTATCCCCAGTCGCTGCTGGAGGATATTTTCTGGAACAACTGGCGAAGGATATTGTGAAGTGATGTCGCATTACATATACTGAAAATAAAGAGAGGAGGGGACTTGTGGCACTCTATACCATCGGCGATCTGCACCTGTCCCTGGGCAGCGACAAGCCTATGGATATCTTCGGCGACCGCTGGCAGAATTATGTGGAGAAGATACAACGAGGTTTCTCGGCGGTGACGGAAAATGACACCACCGTGCTCTGCGGCGATCTCAGTTGGGGTATGAGCCTGGAGGAGTCACTGAACGATTTAACGTTTATTCACAACCTCCCGGGCCGGAAGATTTTAATGAAGGGCAACCACGATTACTGGTGGAACACCGCCGCCAAAATGCAGCGCTTTTTTGACGAGCACGGGCTGCGCTCCCTGGAGATACTGCACAACAACTGCCTGCATTATAACGATATATCGCTATGCGGCACCCGCGGCTGGTTTTACGAGCTGGACAACCAGGGCACACACAACGAAAAAATGTTAGCGCGAGAGGTAGGAAGACTGGAAATATCATTGAAAATGGCGGGAGAAAGTTGTGAAAAGATATGTTTTCTGCATTACCCGCCTTTGTATCAGGGCTATGAATGTCCGGAGATACTGCGCCTGCTGCAGCGCTACGGCGTTAAGGAGTGCTATTTCGGCCACCTCCACGGCGCCGCCCAGAAGCGTGCGCTGGAGGGCCGCCATTACAACACGGAATTCCATCTGGTGGCCGCTGACTACCTGGATTTTACCCCTGTCAAGATTTGCGATTGATCACTAATTCCTGCGGCATACAGAAATCTGAAAAAACAGGGAAAAAACTAAAAAAAATAGTGGAAATTTTCGTAGCTTTCTGCTATGATACTATATTGTATGGACATCGGCACGACAACCTGTCCATGCGGAACGGAGGAAATAACAAATGACTGTGAAAAGCTGCGAGAAACTGGAAAAGAGCAGGGTCGCACTGACCATCGAGACGAGCGCCGAGGAATTCGAGGCCGCCGTCAACAAAGCGTATCTGAAGATGCGCGGTAAGATCAACGTACCCGGCTTCCGCGTGGGTAAGGCCCCCCGTAAGATCATCGAGAAGATGTACGGCGCCGAGGTCTTTTATGAGGAAGCCGTGAATATCATTCTCCCCGACGCCTATGAGACCGCCGTGAAGGAGCAGGAACTGAACGTCGTCGGCTATCCCGAGGTGGAGCTGGAGAGCTGTACCAAGGACGGTGTGGTGTTCAAGTGCACCGTGGCCATATACCCTGAGGTGAAGCTGGGCCAGTACAAGGGCCTGGAAGCGCCTAAGGCGGAGGTCAAGGTGGCTGCTGCCGATGTGAACGCTCGGCTGAAAGAGATGGCGGACCGCAACAGCCGTCTGGTCTCCGTGGACCGCGCTGTGAAGAAGGGCGACACCGCGGATATCGATTTTGAGGGCTTTGATAATGGCAAGGCATTCGATGGCGGCAAGGGTGAGAACTTTGATCTGGAGATCGGCTCCGGTAGCTTTGTCCCCGGTTTCGAGGACCAGCTGATCGGCATGAAGGCCGGCGAGGAGAAGGATATCGACATCACTTTCCCCGAGAACTACACCCCTGAGCTGGCCGGCAAGCCCGTGATCTTCCATGTGAAGATCAACGAGGTCAAGGGCAAGGAGGTCCCCACCATTGACGACGAGTTCGCCAAGGATGTGTCCGAGTTTGACACGCTGAAGGACCTGAAGGCCGATATTAAAAAGAAGATGACCGTCGAGCGCACCGAGGCTGCCCAGCGCGCCTTTGAGGACGTGCTGATGGCCAAGGTGGCCGAGAGCGTCGAGGCCGAGATCCCCACCGAGATGGTGGAGCTGCAGGCCGCACAGATGACCGAGGGCTTCAAGCAGCAGCTGGCCTCTCAGGGCATCCCCTTCGACCAGTATCTGAAGATGACCAATACCACCGAGGCCGACTTTACCAAGCAGGCCTACGGCCCTGCCGAGCAGCAGGTGAAGATGGATCTGGCCGTCAAGGCGATCATCGATGCCGAGAAGTTGGATGCCACCGACGACGAGGTGGAGGCTGAGATGAAGAACGTGGCCGACAAATACGGTATGGATCTGGATACCGTGAAGAAGTATCTGCGCCCCGAGGAAGTGAAGGAGCAGGTCATCCGTGAGAAGGTCATCAAGGTCGTGGCGGACAGCGCCAAGGCTGTGGCCCCCGCTGAGGAGAAGGCCGAGCTGGAGGCCGAGGGCGAGATCGTGGAGAAGCCTGCCAAGAAGCCGGCCGCCAAGAAGACGACGAAGAAGGCCGAGGGTGAGGAGAAGGCCGAGAAGGCCCCCGCCAAGAAGCCTGCGGCTAAGAAGACCGCCAAGAAGGACGCGGAGTAATTCACTGCATACGAGAGAGAAAAGCCGGCGCGGCGGGGTGAAAACATTTCCCCCGCCGCCGCGGGCTCTTATGAAAAACACAGTCGGGTGGGTATAATCAGGCATCTATCATACAGGAGGTATTTTTTATGAGCTTAGTCCCTTACGTTGTGGAGCAGACCAACCGCGGTGAGCGTTCCTATGACATTTTCTCCCGCTTGCTCAACGACCGTATCGTATTCCTGGGCGAAGAGGTGAATGATACCACCGCCAGCCTCGTCGTGGCACAGCTTCTCTATCTCGAGGCGCAGGACCCCGACAAGGATATTCAGATGTATATCAACAGCCCCGGCGGCAGCGTGACCGCCGGTATGGCCATTTATGACACCATGCAGTACATTAAGTGCGACGTGTCCACCATCTGCATCGGCATGGCCGCCAGCATGGGTGCGTTTCTGCTGTCCAGCGGTGCCAAGGGAAAGCGCATCGCGCTGCCCAACGCGGAGATCATGATCCACCAGCCCTCCGCTGGTACCCAGGGCAAGGTCACGGATATGGAGATCGATGTGGAGCATTTCCTGAAGATCAAGCAGCGCCTGAACAAGATCATGGCGGAGAATACCGGCAAGACGCCGGAGCAGATCAAGACGGATTCCGAGCGCGACAACTGGATGATCGCGGAGGAGGCCCGGGAATACGGTCTGGTGGATAAGGTCATATATAAGAGGTAAAAACGAATGGCAGAAGATAAGAAGGCCCTGCGCTGCTCGTTCTGCGGCAAGCCGGAGAGTCAGGTCCATCGCATGATTCAGGGTCCCGGTGTCCGAATTTGCGACGAGTGCGTCCAGCTGTGTATGGATATCCTGAACGACGGCTACACCGCGGGCGCCGACGGTATAGACAGCATGGACGAGCTGCCTACGCCCAAGGAGATACACGACGTGCTGGACCAGTATGTTATCGGGCAGGAGGCAGCCAAGGTGGCGCTGTCCGTGTCGGTGTACAACCACTACAAGCGCATTTATTTCGGCGGCGACGAGGACGTGGAGCTGCAGAAAAGCAATATCCTGATGATCGGCCCTACCGGCTCCGGCAAGACGCTGTTTGCCCAGACGCTGGCGCGGGTGCTGAAGGTCCCCTTTGCCATTGCCGATGCCACCACACTGACCGAGGCCGGCTATGTGGGTGACGACGTGGAGAATATACTGCTGCGCCTTTTGCAGGCGGCGGATTTCGACGTAGAGCTGGCCGAGCGGGGCATCATCTACGTGGATGAGATCGACAAGATCGCTCGGAAGAGCGAGAATACGTCCATCACCCGCGATGTGTCCGGCGAGGGCGTGCAGCAGGCGCTGCTGAAGATCCTGGAGGGTACCGTCGCCAATGTGCCGCCCCAGGGCGGGCGCAAGCACCCCCATCAGGAGTTCATCCAGCTGGATACCAGCAACATCCTGTTTATCTGCGGCGGCGCCTTCGACGGTCTGGAAAAGATCATCGAGGACCGCGTGGGCAAGCGCAGCATGGGGTTTGAGAATGCGGTGCAGAGCAAAAAAGAGCGCCATACCGGCGAACTGTTCCAGCAGGTCCAGCCCCACGATCTGCTGAAGTTCGGCATCATCCCCGAGTTGGTAGGCCGTATGCCGGTCATCACCGCCCTGCAGGGGCTGACCCGGGAGGATCTGGTGCGTATCCTCACCGAGCCGAAGAACGCGCTGGTGAAGCAGTACCAAAAGCTGCTCAGCTACGATGGCGTGGAGCTGCATTTCGATCAGGACGCGCTGGAGGCGGTGGCGGACACCGCGCTGGCACGGAACATCGGCGCGCGCGGTCTGCGGGCGGTGATGGAGGGACTGCTGACCAAGGTCATGTACGATGTGCCCTCCGACCCCACCATCAGCGATGTGACCATCACAAAGGCGTGTGTGGACGGGAATGCTGAGCCCACGGTGCTGCACGACCCGGAAAAGGTGGCGCAGCGCGCTAAATTCAAGACCGGCACGGCGGAGAAGACCTCCACCGCCCCGGCGTCTTAACAGAGACTCAGACTGCCGGAAAAGCCTTGGCTTTTCCGGCAGTTCGGATACTACCCTTTTCCCAACGCCCGCCGTCCGGCGGGAGAAAGGAGGCAACTATGGAAACGATCACCCGGAACATTCCGGTGCTGGCACTGCGCGGCTTGACGGCTTTCCCCGGGCAGACGGTGTCCTTTGACGCGGAGCGCGATATCTCCATCTTCGCTCTGGACAACGCCATGGAGAATGACCGCCGGCTGCTGGCGATGACGCAGAAGGACCTGTCCACGGCGGAGCCGGGAGAGGAGGATCTGTACACCATCGGCACGGTGTGTCATATTTTGCAGATCATCAAGACCTCGGACACTACGGTGCGTGTCATCGCGGAGGGTGAGAGCCGGGCACGGCTGCACCGCCTGTGGCAGAAAAAGCCGTTTTTACAGGCCCAGGCCGAACTGCTGCCCGAGATGGCGGCCCGCCATACGGCCCGCAGCGAGGCGCTGATACGCCGAACCTATGTGCTCTTCGGTGAATACCGCGAGCTGGCCAACGGCATCGGCGAAGACTTCGCCGCCGCGGTGCTGGATTGCAGTGATACCGGCCGTCTGGCCGACCTGATCGCCCAGAATATCACCCTGCGGCACCAGGACCGCCAGCGGGTGCTGGAGGAGCTGCACCCGGATAAGCGTCTGCGTATCGTCAACGATATCCTGACCCATGAGGTGGATGTCATCTCGCTGGAGAGCGAAATGGAGCAGAAGGTGCGCCGCCGCGTGGCCCAGGTACAGAAGGACATGATCCTGCGGGAGCAGGTGAAGGTATTGCAGCATGAGCTGGGGGATGACAGCGACGAGGAACTGGAGGAGTACACCGCCAGGATACAGGCGGCGGACCTGCCGGAGGAGATACATACCAAGCTGACAAAAGAGGTGGAGCGCCTGGGCAAGCAGCCCTTCGGCAGCGCCGAGGCCTCGGTGATACGCAACTATCTGGATGTGTGCCTGGAGCTGCCCTGGCACAAATTCACCCGGGAGAGGGCGGATGTGGCGCAGGCCCGAAAGATACTGGACAAGGACCACTACGGCCTGGATAAGGTCAAGCAGCGCATTTTGGAGTTTATCGCCGTGCGGCAGCTGAACCCGGACGCCAAGGGCAGGATACTCTGCCTGGTGGGGCCTCCCGGTGTGGGCAAGACCTCCGTGGCTTTGTCCGTGGCCAAGGCCATGAACCGCAAGTGCGCCCGGCTGAGTCTGGGCGGCGTGCGGGACGAGGCGGATATCCGCGGCCACCGCAAGACGTATATCGGCGCTATGCCCGGTCGCATTATCGAGGCCCTGACCCGCGCCGGTACCATGAACCCTCTGCTGGTGCTGGATGAGATCGACAAGCTGGCCAGCGATATGCGGGGCGACCCGGCTTCGGCCCTGCTGGAGGTACTGGACAGTGAGCAGAACGGGGCTTTCCGCGACCACTTCATCGAGCTGCCCGTGGACCTGAGCCGCGTGATGTTCATTACTACTGCCAACACCACGTCCACCATACCCCGTCCACTGCTTGACCGCATGGAGGTCATCGAGCTGGGCAGCTACACCGACGAGGAAAAGCTGCACATCGCCCGGGAGCATCTGCTGCCCAAGCAGCTGAAGGAGAACGGCATCCGCCGCGGCCAGCTGCGCCTGGACGATGAAGCCCTGCGGGCCATCATTACCGACTATACCAAGGAGTCCGGCGTCCGCACGCTGGAGCGCCAGCTGGGCAAGCTGTGCCGCCGCGCCGCCATGCGTTTGGTGGAAACGGGCGTAAAGCGCATAGACATTACAGATAAGAGCCTGCGTGAATTCCTGGATACGCCGCCCTATGCCGAGGATACCCGCAGCAAGATCGACCAGATCGGTGTGGTCAATGGCCTGGCGTGGACCGAGGTTGGCGGCGAGCTGTTAGAGGTGGAGGCCGGCGTGATGGACGGCACCGGCAAGCTGGAGCTTACCGGCAATCTGGGCCAGGTGATGCAGGAGTCCGTGAAGGCGGCCTATACCTGCCTGAGGAGCCGTGCCGCCGAGCTGGGCATTGTCCCGGATTTCTATAAGACCAAGGACATTCATGTCCACTTCCCGGAGGGTGCGGTGCCCAAGGACGGCCCCTCCGCCGGCATCGCTATCGCCACGGCTATGCTGTCGGCCCTGACGGGCCGCGCCGTGCGCCACGACGTGGCTATGACCGGCGAGGTGACGCTACGGGGCCGCGTGCTGCCCATCGGCGGTCTGCGGGAGAAGACCATGGCCGCCAAGCGCAGCGGCATCCGGACCGTCATCATTCCCCGGGAAAACGAGAAGGATCTGGCGGACATCGATCCCGCCGTACGGGAGGCGCTGCGCTTTATCACTGCCGAGACGGTGGACGCCGTGTTTGCCCATGCACTGACCCTGCCGAAAAAAGAGGCGGCGGTGGAGCATCTGGCGGTGATGGGTAGTCCGGCTATGCAGGAGGTGCGTCATGGCGATCAACTTTAATAAGGCGGAGTTCGTGCTCTCGGCCGTAAGGGCGGAGACATTTATCCGCGACGGAAGGCCCCAAGTCACCTTCGCGGGGCGCAGCAATGTGGGCAAGTCCTCCGTCATTAACCGGCTGCTGGGCCGCAAGAATTTCGCCCGGGTGGGCGCTACCCCCGGCAAGACCAGCCAGATCAACTATTTTGACATCGACGGCAGGCTATACTTCACCGACCTGCCCGGCTACGGCTATGCCAAGGTCGCCAAGGAGGAGCGCGACCGCTGGGGCCGCCTGATGGAGCGTTACTTCGCCGAGGAGGGGCTCATTACCCTGGGCGTGCTGATCGTGGATGCGCGGCACAAGCCCACCGCCGATGACGTGACCATGTGCGACTGGTTCAAGGGCACCGGCTGCCCGGTCATTGTCGTGGCCAACAAGCTGGACAAGCTGAAAAAGAGCGAGATCGAGCCAAATCTGACCCTGATCCGCCAGACACTGACCCTGCCGGAGGAGGCACTGCTGATCCCCTTTTCCGCCGAGAAGGGCACCGGCAAAACGGAGCTCCTGGCAGCCATCAGCGAGATATGCGCCAAATAAAGCAAAACCTCCGACTCAGTCGGAGGTTTTACTCTTTGCATGGGAGAGAAAGGGAAGGTCACTTTTGCTGCTTGTGCGGATGTACGAACTCCGCCAGCATGGCACTGCTCAGCATCATAGCCGCGTCCAGCCAGCGGGCGGCGTCAGCGTTTCGCCCAGCAGCAGCACGGAGAAAAACACGGCGCTCCGTGTACCGCCGACAACGCCGTTGAGTATCACCACGCCGTTCAGGCCGAACAGCAGCAGGGGCGAGAGGTATTTCACATATGGGTATCTTGTGTGCCATAGTGCGGCGTTCCTCTTAGAAAATCGTGGTTTTCGCAAATTGACATTATCATAATACGGTGTTATCCTTGCGTAAAGAGAAAAGTATGCGATCGGGATCCGGCGGCGGAACGGTTTTTGCCACAGCTCTCCCGCCGGACGGAATGATAAAAAACTTTCAGCAATGCAGAAAAATTTTTAGCTGAAATGTAAAAAAGGACTGTTAATTGTCCTAAACGTATGGTATAATCCAAGGTGAACAAGCAAGCAGCGCGCCGCCGGCGGCGGACGCGGTGACATTTCAAACAGGAGGTTTTGCAAATGGAAACTTACGGACTGGAAAAGCTGGGTATCATCAACGCCAAGGCGGTCTATCGTAATCTGACCCCCGCACAGCTGACCGAGCACGCGCTTTGCCGCGGCGAGGGTACGCTGTCCAACACCGGCGCCCTGGTGGTCAAGACCGGGAAATACACCGGCCGCAGCGCCAATGACAAGTTTATCGTGGACACCCCTGCCGTCCATGACGACATCGCCTGGGGCAAGGTGAACCGTCCTATCGAGAAGGCCAAGTTCGATGCCATCCGCGCCAAGGTCATCGCCTATCTGCAGGGCAAGGAGATATTTATCTTCGACGGCTTTGCCGGCGCCGATCCCAAGTACACCAAGGCCTTCCGCATCGTCAACGAGCTGGCCAGCCAGAATCTCTTTATCCACCAGCTCCTGCGCCGCCCCACGGCCGAGCAGCTGAAGGATTTTAAGGAGGACTATACCATCATCGCCGCCCCCGGCTTCAAGTGCATCCCCGAGATCGACGGCACCCGCAGCGAGGCCGCCATTCTGGTGGACTACGAGGCCCACGAGGTGGTGATCTGCGGCACCCAGTACGCCGGCGAGATCAAGAAGTCCGTCTTCTCTGTGATGAACTATGTGCTGCCCAAGCAGGGCGTGTTCCCCATGCACTGCTCCGCCAATATCGGCAAGAACGGCGACAGCGCCGTGTTCTTCGGCCTGTCCGGCACCGGCAAGACCACGCTGTCCGCCGATCCCAACCGTATGCTCATCGGCGATGACGAGCACGGTTGGGCGGACGACTCCGTCTTCAACTTCGAGGGCGGCTGCTACGCCAAGTGCATCAACCTGAGCCCCGAGGGTGAGCCGGAGATCTACAATGCCATCAAGTTCGGCGCGCTGGTAGAGAACGTGGTCATGGATCCCGACACCCGTGAGTTCGACTTCGACGACGACTCCCTGGCCGTCAACTCCCGCGTGGGCTATCCCGTGGAGTATATCCCCAACGCCGAGTTGTCCGGCATGAGCCCCAGCGTTCCCAAGACGGTCATCTTCCTGACCGCCGATGCCTACGGTGTGTTGCCCCCCATCAGCAAGCTGGATAAGAACCAGGCCATGTACTACTTCGTCTCCGGCTTCACCTCCAAGGTAGCCGGCACGGAGATCGGCGTCACCGAGCCTGTGCCTACCTTCTCCACCTGCTTCGGCGAGCCCTTCCTGCCCCTGGATCCCTCTGTCTATGCCGCCATGCTGGCCGACAAGGTGGAGAAGGCCGGCGCGAAGGTTTATCTGGTCAACACCGGCTGGAACGGTACCGGCAAGCGCATGAAGCTCAGCTACACCCGCGCTATGGTCACCGCCGCCCTCACCGGTGAGATCGAGAAGAGTGTGTTCGTCACCGATCCTACCTTCGGCGTGCAGGTGCCTACCAGTATCGAGGGCGTGCCCAGTGAGCTGCTGATCCCCGAGAACACCTGGGAGGACAAGGCGGCCTATCAGGCGAGCTGCAAGAAGCTGGCCGCCAGCTTTGTGGAGAACTTTAAGAAGTACACCCACATGAGCGACGAGGTCGTGGCCGCCGGCCCCAAGGCGTAAGTACGCTATCGACAAAGGCACCCTGCGAGGGTGCCTTTGCTTCGCTAAAAAAATTCCCCGACATCGTCGGGGAATTTTTTTAAGTAACTTTAAGGTGCATTTCAGCTACCTGCGCTATGCTTATCTCACAGCAGAGGAACGCTTACTTCTTCAGCGCGTTCACAGCCGCCCGCAGGGCGTCCACGTGCTCCTGCTTTGTGGCCCAGCTGGCGCAGAAGCGCACGCCGGAGTGCGTCTCGTCCACACGCTCCCAGTACTCATAGCCGAAGCTTTTGCCCAGAATGGCCAGCTCGTCATCCGACATGATGGGATACTGCTGGTTGGTGGGGGAGTCGAACAGCAGGGGATAGCCCGCGGAGACGAAAATATCCCGGATCTGATGAGCCATCTCGATGGCGTGGCGGGAGATCTTGAAATACAGGTCGTCGGTGAACAGCGTGTCGAACTGAACGCCCAGCAGCCGGCCCTTGGCCATGCGGCCGCCCCGCTGCTTCATAATAAAGCGGAAATCCTTTTTCAGATTTTCGTTCATGATGACAACGGCTTCGCCGAACAGGGCGCCCACCTTGGTGCCACCGATGTAGAACACATCGCACAGCCGCGCGATCTCTGGCAGCGTCATGTCGCTCTCCTCGGCCATCAGGCCATAGCCAAGCCGTGCGCCGTCAATGAACAGCGGCAGGCCGTACCGGCGGCAGGTGTCATACAGCGCCGTCAGCTCCGCCTTGGTATACAGCGTGCCGCCCTCAGTGGGGTGGGAGATGTACACCATACCGGGCTGGACGATGTGCTCCGTGGACTCATCGTTTCTGTGCCACTCCACATAGTCCTGCACCTGCTGCGCAGTGATCTTGCCGTTGGTGGTGGGCAGGGTGATGACCTTATGGCCCGTGGACTCGATGGCACCGGCCTCATGGCAGTTGATGTGACCGCTGACGGCGGAGATCACGCCCTGCCAGGGCCGCAGGATGGCGGCGATGACGGTGGTGTTGGTCTGGGTGCCGCCCACCAGAAAATGCACGTCGGCCTCCGGGGCCTGGCAGGCGGTCTTGATCTTCTCACGCGCCGCCTCACAGTATTCGTCCTCGCCGTAGCCCACGGTCTGTACCATGTTCGTCTCGGCCAGCCTGACCATGATAGAGGGGTGCGCGCCCTCCAGATAATCACTGTTGAAATAGATCATTGTGGTTCTCCTTTATCTTTTTGATGGAACGGAGCCGGCGGCTCCGCCGTCTATACGGCAGCCAACATTTCTATTGTAATCCCTGGTTTCTCAGAAGTAAAGAGAAACTGTTACAATTTCATTACATCTTGTCTATATCCCTTGCACTGAACGAAAAAACCTGTTACAATACCCAACGATAAGGAGGCGTGTACCCATGAACGATGCACCCAAGAGAAGATCCCGTGTGCAGCAGGAGCAGCCGGCCGAGCGTACCGGCAGTCACCGCAGCAGAAGGAGCCGCGGCGGCAGAAAGAACGGAAAAGCCCTGTATTACGCCGTTTTGGTGATCCTGGTGGGCGTGCTGGTGTTCTCGTCCGTCAAGATCATTTCGTATCTGAAGGAACAGAAGGACACCGAGAGGATCAACGACAATATCAATCAGGACTTCATCAGTCCGGACGATACCGCCGGCGATACCGATACCGATACCGACGGCGATGGCACCGACGGCGACAGCCAGGAGACGCAGAAGCCTGTCAAGAAGGATGAAGAGAGCATCAAGGTGGACTTCACCGCCATGCAGGCCAAGTACCCCGACGTGGTGGGCTATGTGTACAGCGCCAACACAACGCTGCAGCTGCCCATCGTGCAGTCTGCGGACGAGGGCGGTGAGTACTATCTGTACCGCGATATCGACGGCAAGGACAACAAGAACGGCACCGTCTTCCTGGATATCCGCTGCAACTCTGACTTCACCTCTCAGAACAACCTCATCTACGGCCACAATATGAAGACCGGCATGATGTTCGCGTCCCTGATGAACTACAAGAGCCAGAGCTATTACGAGGCGCATCCCTACTTCTATCTGTACACCCCCAACCAGACCTACAAGGTCAACCTGTTTGCCGGTTGTATTGTGGATCATGACGCCGATGTGTATGCCACCTCTCTCAGCGACAGCTATCTCCAGCAGTGTATCAACGAGTCCACCTTCAAGTCCGGCTCCGGTGTGCCCACGGGCAGCATCCTGACCCTGAGCACCTGCGACTACGATTTTGCTAATGCCCGCTACGTCCTCATGGGCGAACTGATCCCCGTTAAAAATCCTGCCGACACCAGCAGCGAGGGTTAAAAAATGTCGTTATACGAAAAAGACCGCCGAAAGGCGGTCTTTTTTGCTCGCTACAGATAATGCTCTACTCCGTCAGCTCCAACACCACCGGACAGTGGTCGCTGCCGGTGATTTCCGGCCAGATATCCGCATTCTTCACCCGGGGCATCAGCCGTGCTGACACGATAAAGTAGTCAATACGCCACCCCGCGTTGTTCTCCCGTGCGTGAAAGCGGTAGCTCCACCAGGAGTACGCCCCGGTCCGCTTTGGATACAGCGCCCGGAACGTGTCCACGAACCCGCTGCTCAGCAGCTGCGTCATTTTGTCCCGTTCCTCGTCGGAGAAGCCTGGGTTCATCCGGTTGGACTGGGGATTTTTCAGGTCGATCTCCTGATGGGCCACGTTCAGGTCCCCGCAGTACACCACCGGCTTTTTGGCGTCCAGTTCCAAGAGGTATTCCCGCAGGTCGTCCTCCCACGCCATCCGGTAGTCCAGCCGTGCCAGCTGGTCCTTGGAATTGGGCGTGTAGCAGCACACCAGAAAGAAATCCTCGTACTCCGCCGTGATGACCCGTCCCTCATGCCGGTGGATATCCTCGCCAAAGTCGTATGTCACCGCCAGCGGCTCCCGTCGGGTGAAAACAGCCGTGCCGGAATATCCGGCCTTGTCGGCGCTGTTCCAGAATCGGTGATAGCCCTCCAGCTCAAACTGCGCCTGCTCCGGCCGCATCTTCGTCTCCTGCAGACAGATGACATCCGCGTCCGCAAGGGCGCAGAAGGCCAGGAAACCTTTATTCAGACAGGCCCGCAGCCCGTTCACATTCCATGAGATCAGACGCATAGGTGTGTTCCTCCGCTGTTTTTCATCAGCATACCACAACTTTTGTCGTGGTACAACCAAAACCTCCGGCGAAGCCGGAGGTTTTGGCGTATTTGTAGTTTTTGGCCACCTTTGGTGTCGTATCATTCCCACTCCACCGTTGCCGGCGGCTTAGAGGTGATGTCATAGCAAATTCTGTTGATGTGCTTCACCTCACCCACGATCCGACCGGAGACCTTGTCCAGCAGCTCATAGGGCAGGCGGGACCAGGTGGCTGTCATAAAGTCCTGGCTCTGCACGGCCCGCAGCGCCAGCGTGTAGTCGTAGGTGCGCTCGTCGCCCATGACGCCCACGCTCCGCAGATCGGTCAGCACTGCGAAGAACTGGCTGGTGGTGCGGTCCAGACCGGCCAGCTTCATCTCCTCCCGGAAGATGGCGTCCGCCTCCCGCAGAATGGTCAGCTTTTCCTCGGTGATATCGCCGATAACGCGGATGGCCAGACCGGGACCAGGGAAGGGCTGCCGCCACACCAGCTCGTCCGGCAGACCCAACTCGGTGCCCAGCTTCCGCACCTCATCCTTGAACAGCCGCCGCAGCGGCTCCACGATCTCCTTGAAATCCACGCAGTCCGGCAGGCCGCCCACGTTATGGTGGCTCTTGATGACCACGCTCTCTCCGCCCAGGCCGGACTCCACCACATCGGGATAGATGGTACCCTGAGCCAAGAAGTCCACCGCGCCGATCTTCTTGGCCTCTTCCTCAAAGACCCGGATGAATTCCTCGCCGATGATCTTCCGCTTGTGCTCCGGCTCGGTAACGCCAGCCAGCTTGCTCAGGAAGCGCGGTCCCGCGTTGACACGGCGTACATCCACATGGAACTGGTGTTTCATCACCTGCTCCACCTGGTCTCCCTCGTCTTTTCGCAGCAGTCCGTGGTCCACGAAAATGCACGTCAGCTGATCGCCCACCGCCCGCTGCAAAAGCGCTGCCGCCACCGAACTGTCCACGCCGCCGGACAGCGCCAGAAGCACGCGGCCGTCGCCGATCTGCCGCCGGCACTCCGCCACGGCTTCGTCCAGATAGGACGCCATGGTCCACTCGGCGCTGAAGCCGCATACCTTGTACAGGAAGTTTTCCAGCACCTGCATACCGTACTCCGTGTGCTGCACCTCCGGGTGGAACTGCACGCCATACAGTTTCCGATCCGCGTTTTCCACAGCGGCGAAGCCGCAGCCGTCGGTGGTCGCGATGACCTTAAAGCCCGGGGCGATACGCTCCACCTCCACGCCGTGGCTCATCCAGCACACGGACGTCTCCGGCACACCGGCAAACAGGGGGGAGGCCGTGTGGGTCAGCTGGATCTTGCCGTACTCCCGCGTCTCCGCCTTGCGGCACTGACCGCCCAGCAGCTGCATCATCAGCTGCTGTCCGTAGCAGATGCCCAGCACGGGGATGCCCATTTCAAACAGCGCTCTGTCCACCATGGGGGCGTTGGGCTCGAACACGGTGGCGGGGCCGCCGGTGAGGATCAGCGCATCTGGCCCAAAGGCGCGGATATCCGCCATGCTCAGCCGATAGGACTTGATCTCGCAGTATACGCCGCACTCACGGACACGCCGTGCCACCAGCAGGTTATACTGCCCGCCGAAATCCAGAACCAGCACCTTTTTCATGTCAGTCGTCCTCCCGGAAGCGGATCACGCCGTTCTCGGCGCTGTCGATAACGGCCAGGGATTTGATGGGATAGCCCTCCCGGCGCAGGCTGTCACCGCCGTCCTGAAAGCCCTTCTCCACCGCCACGCCGATGCCCGCCAGCTGCGCGCCGGCCTTGTTCACGATGTCGATCAGGCCGCGCATGGCGTAGCCCTTGGCCATGAAGTCGTCAATGATGAGAACCTTGTCGTCCTTGGTGATCCAGTCCTGGCTCACCAGCAGTGTGACCTTTTTCTTGTAGGTGTAAGAAAAAATATCACTCTGGTACAGACCGCCCTCGATGTTGTCGCTCTTGGCCTTCTTGGCAAAGACCATGGGTACACCATACCGTTCGGCGCAGATCGTCGCCAGCGCAATACCGCTGGCCTCTGCCGTAAGCACCATCGTGATATTTTTTACGTCAAAATACTTGGCAAACTCGTCCGCCAGATCCCGCATCAGCGCCGTGTCGACGCGATGGTTCAAAAAACCGTCCACCTTGATGATGTTACCGGGCAGGACGCGGCCCTCCCGCAGGATACGCTCCTTCAGCTGCTGCATGACCACCACTTCCTCTCGTGAGATATAGTACACCTACTATACCTGATTTCGCAGGGAAAAGCGACAGGGAAAAACGGAGAACTATTTAGGCGTGTTTTGCTGTTTTTTGTGGGTTTTACCGGAGCGAAAAGCCCTGCTCATAGCTTGGATAAGCTGTCCTTGACAAAGTCCGTGAACCGCTCCGCGGCAGCGGACTGGGGCACATCGCTCAGCAGGCACATATCCACGCTGCGGGCCGGTATCTCAAAGGAGGTCTTCAGCTTTTTCAACCGTCCGCTGTCCAGATCCTTCCGGACAAACTCCTCCGTCACGCCGGCCACACCGAAGCCGATGGCCGCCAGATCCACCAGCAGGCTCCGGGCGCCCAGCTCGATCTCCGGGTTCAGCTTCAGCCCATTCTGCAAAAAGAACCGTTCCAGATACAAACGGCTGGAAGCCTTGCGCTCCAGCAGGATCAGCGGGAACGCCGCGATCTCCTCCAGCGTGTATACGTGCCGGAAGTCGCAGGGATACTCCGCCCCCGCCACAAAGATGGCGTGGGTATCGAAGCAGGGATATATCCGCAGTCCGGCATCGTCCGCCGGCGTGCTGGCGAAGGCGATGTCCACCTTGCCGGAGCGCAGCAGCCCCAGCACCTTGTGGCTTCGCCCGGATACGATCTGGATGTGGATGGCCGGGTGCCGCTTGTGGAACGTGTCCAGATACGGCAGCAGGAACTGGCTGGTCACGGTGTCGCTGGCACCGATGGTCAGCTGTCCCATCTGCAATTCCCGGGTCTGGCTCAGCTTTTCCTCGCCCGTCTCCAGCAGGCCCATGGCGCTGCGGACGTACTCATACAGCATCTGCCCCTCGGCGGTCAGCGTCACGCCACGGCTGTTCCGCGCGAATAGACGGGTCTGCAGGTCGCGCTCCAGCTGCTTGATGGACTGGCTCACCGCCGACTGGGAGATATACAGTGCCTGTGCCGCGGCCGTGATGTTGCCCACCTCGGCGACCTCCTTAAAAACCCGGTACAGCTCCAGCTTTACGGACATAAAAACCGCCTCCTATTAGTTCCGGTGATAGCACCGCAAAAAAATCGTTGCTCTGATTATAGCAGATTTTTTGCCGAATACAAGAGGAAATTGTACCGCGCATGGCAATTTCCCTTGCATACGCAGCCGCGGTGTGGTAAGATGAGTGCTGTTGAGAAAAGGAGGGCGCTTATGAACCGACTGAAAGATATCTGGGGCGGACAGGATGACATGAACCGTGTGCTGCTCCTCATTGCCGTCGCCGTCTTTGCCTGGAGCCTGATCGAGGGCCACGGTATGTACGGTGCCCTGCTGGCCGGCGTGGTCCTGTTCCTGATGGTCAGCCGTCACGGCCAGCGTCTCAAGCGCTTCAGCCGCCTGTACGGCACGCTCTATTTCCCCATGCCGGACGGAGAGATCGTCCCCCGCACCTTTGAGCAGGTGAAGACCGAGTACCTCCACGGCTCCCAGGGCCGCTATGCCGGCCGCGCGGTGGAGCTGCGTTTCCCCTGGTGGTATCTGAACAGCGCCGGGGAGATCGACACCGGATTCGGCCTCACCGTCCGCCTTGCGGGCAGCGCGGAGCTGCTGGACGAGGCGAAGCGCCTGCGCCGGGGCGACTGTGTCCGCCTGACCGGCACTCTGGTGGCCGAGAGCAAAAACTACTTCTGCGTCGGCGAAGTGGAGACGCTGGAACGCATCTCCGAAAAAGATCTGTACCCACTCAAAAAGAAATAAACGCAAAAACCACACAAAGGAGAGTATCACTATGAGCTTTATGATCGAGACGTCCGCACGTCACATCCACCTGACCCAGGAGACTGTGGAAAAGCTGTTCGGCGCAGGCTATCAGCTGACCATCCGCAAGCCCCTGTCCTATCCCGGCCAGTACGCCTGCAACGAGCGCCTGACCATCGTCGGTCCCAAGAAGGAGATGGCCAACGTGTCCATCCTGGGCCCCACCCGTAAGGCGGACCAGGTGGAGGTTTCCGCCACGGACGCCCGCACCCTGGGCATCGACGCCCCCATCCGCGAAAGCGGCGACGTGAAGGGCTCCGGCGCCTGTAAGCTGATCGGGCCTGCCGGCGAGGTGGAGCTGTCCGAGGGCGTCATCGTGGCGAAGCGCCATCTGCACGTCACCGAGGAGGATGCCGCCGCCATGGGCATCAAGAACGGCGAGATCATCAAGGTCGCCTGCGGCGGCGAAGGCCGCAAGCTGATCTTCGACGATGTAGTTGTCCGCGTCAATGTGGGCGGTGCTACCACTATGCACATCGATACCGACGAGTCCCAGGCTGCCAATGGCCCCACCGTGGGCGAGCTGGTCCGCTGACAAGCGCAAAAAATGACCGCCCGTAAGGGCGGTCATTTTTTGCGCGCTTTTACCGCACCGTCAGCAGCTCCACGTTTCCACTGACCGTCTGGAATTCCCACGCGGCGTCCTCCACCGTAGTGAAGGTCACGTCGCTGCTGAGCTTGCCGCTGGTGGTCTTAAATTCTACCGGCAGGGGAGAGGGCAGCGTGCTGAGATCGCACAGCTGCATGACGATGCTCCCGCTGCTGGTTTCTGCTTCCAGCTCTGTCGGCATGATGTCCAGCGCCAGGTCAATGCTGCCGCTGACGCTGTCCGCCTCCAGTTTTTGGGTGCGGACGCTTCCGCTGATGCTTCCGCTGGTGGTGGACAGGGATATCTCCCCGGCGTTGGCCGCATAGACACTGATTGCGCCGCTGACCGAGGTCACATCCAACTCACTCAGTGAAAGCGTGTCCTCGTCCGTCAGATCCACGGACACACCTGCGCTGACGGCGTCAATGTCCAGTCCATACAGCACCATGCTCCGGGGCAGCTTCACGGTCAGGATCTTTTCCTCTGTGGAGCTCATAAGCTGCGGCTGTGAACGGATCTCCAGTTCGCTGTCGTCCTCGTCCACCCGCCATTCCATCTGCAGCGTCACGTCACTGCCATCGGCAAGTGTCTCCGACAGCTGTATGCCCTCACCGTCGTACAGCTCCACATTCACCTGGCCGCTGACCCATTCAATGTCGATGGCGCGAAAACCGTTCAGCTGCACCACATCCGTGTTGCCCAGCGTATAGCCTGCGTCCGGCGTATAGGTCGCGCTGTCTGTTCCGCTGCCGTCCGTGTGGCTCTGCTCGCCGCATCCCGCCAATATAAGGATCGCGGCCAGTGCCAGCGCCGACCAAAGTGTTTTCCGCATAGGATACCTCCTTGTTATCGTCTCAGCTTGTCCCAAATGCAGATCGTTCCCGTCTCTCTTGTTCGGTTCATATCGATGACCCGCTGGTTCCGGCTGCCCCGGAACTGCAGCGAGATATCCTTCAGTTCCTTCATAAACCGTCCGTCCACCAGCACGTCGATGCACGCGAGCATCTCATCCGTTGCCTCGCACCGGGGATAGCTGCCGTCTGTCAACAGCTCATCGTCCAGCCGGAACCCGGTAAAGCACCATATGGTCTTGCCCGGATACTTCGCCTTGACCTCCCGCAGCAGCGGCAGCAGCTCCCGCTGGTTCCGCGGCTCGAAGGGCTCGCCGCCCAGCACCGTCAGTCCGTTCACAAAGGGCTTGTCCAGCTCCGCGAATATCTCCGCCTTGGTGTCCTCCGTGAATTCCTTTCCGTAGTCAAAATCCCACGTCTGGGGCTGAAAGCAGTCCGGGCAGTGGTTGGTGCAGCCGGATACGAACAGCGTCACCCGCACGCCGATACCGTTGGCAATATCACATTTCTTCAATTCTCCGTAATGCATGGAACGACCTCCTGACCCTGAGTATAGACCACAAAGGTTAAAATAATATTAAATTAAAATAGAGCTGAAAAATAAAAGGGGAAAAAGCAAGGCGAAAAACAGGGGCGGGCATAAGCCCGCCCCGCATTTGAAGAGAATTACAGGTGTAGTACGCGGTCCTTGATCTCCTGCGTCCGCCCCTGATTCCAGAACTGTGTGCCGATGTAGCCGCAGGTCCGCCGGGCCACGTTCATCTTGTCCTGATCCGTGTTGCCGCACTGGGGGCACTTCCAGATCAGCTTGCCGTCCTCCTCGACCACCTCGATCTCACCGTCCCAGCCGCACACCTGGCAGTAGTCGCTCTTGGTGTTCAGCTCCGCGTAGATGATGTGATCGTAGATGAACTTCATCACCTCCAGCACCGCGTCCAGATTGTTCTGCATATCCGGCACCTCCACGTAGCTGATGGCTCCGCCGGGGGACAGGTGCTGGAACTGCGCCTCGAACTCCAGTTTCTTGAACGCGTCGATCGGCTCGGTGACGTGTACGTGATAGCTGTTGGTGATGTACCCCTTGTCCGTGATGCCCTCGATGACGCCAAAGCGCTTCTGCAGACACTTGGCGAACTTATAGGTGGTGGACTCCAGCGGCGTGCCGTACAGGGAGAAATCGATGTTGTGCTGCGCCTTCCAGGTCTTGCAGGCGGCGTTCAGCTTGTGCATGATCTCCAGAGCAAAGGGCGTGGCGCTGGGGTCGGTGTGGCTCTTGCCGGTCATGTACTTCACGCACTCATACAGTCCCGCGTAGCCCAGGGAGATGGTGGAGTACCCGCCGTACAGCAGCTTGTCGATGGGCTCGCCCTTCTTCAGCCGCGCGCAGGCGCCGTACTGCCACAGGATGGGCGCCGCGTCGGACAGCGTACCCTTCAGGCGCTCGTGGCGGCACAGCAGCGCCCGGTGACACAGCTCCATGCGCTCGTCGAAGATGCGCCAGAACTTCTCGATATTCCCGCCGGAGCTCAGGGCGATGTCCGGCAGGTTCACGGTCACGACGCCCTGGTTGAACCGCCCGTAGTACTTGGGGTTCCCGTCCTCGTCCACATAGGGGGTCAGGAAGCTGCGGCAGCCCATACAGGGATAGCAGTGGCCGTTGCCGTTCTTGTCCACCTTCAGCTCCAGCATCTTCTTCTCGCTGATATAGTCCGGCACCATCCGCTTGGCGGTGCACTTGGCGGCCAGCTTTGTCAGCTCCCAGTATTTGCTGCCTTCGCGGATGTTGTCCTCCTCCAGCACATAGATGAGCTTGGGGAACGCAGGCGTGACCCACACGCCCTTTTCATTCTTCACGCCCTGGTACCGCTGCAGCAGCGTCTCCTCAATGATCAGGGCCAGGTCGTCCTTTTCCTGCTGATTCTTGGCCTCGCCCAGATACATGAACACCGTCACGAAGGGGGCCTGTCCGTTGGTGGTCAGCAGCGTGACCACCTGATACTGTATGGTCTGCACGCCGCGGCGGATCTCCTCCCGCAGCCGCTTTTCCGCGATGGAGTTGATCTTGTCCTCGGTGACAGCTACGCCCACGGCGTCGAACTCGTCCCGCACGCTGGCGCGGATCTTTTCCCGGCTGATCTGCACGAAGGGGGCCAGATGAGTCAGAGAGATGGACTGGCCGCCGTACTGGTTGCTGGCTACCTGCGCCACGATCTGGGTGGCGATGTTGCAGGCGGTGGCGAAGCTGTGGGGCTTCTCGATCAGCGTTCCGGTGATGACGGTGCCGTTCTGCAGCATATCCTCCAGATTGACCAGGTCGCAGTTGTGCATATGCTGGGCGTAATAATCCGTGTCATGGAAGTGGATGATGCCCTCATTGTGGGCCTCCACGATGTCCTTGGGCAGCAGAATGCGGTTGGTGATGTCCCGGCTGACTTCGCCGGCCATATAGTCCCGCTGGGTGGAGTTCACCACCGGGTTCTTGTTGGAGTTCTCCTGCTTGGCCTCCTCGTTGTTGCACTCGATGAGGCTGAGGATCTTGTCGTCGGTGGTATTGGACTTACGCACCAGAGAACGGGTGTAGCGGTAGGTGATATAGTGCTTGGCCACCTCGAAAGCGCCGTGGGCCATGATATAGTGCTCCACCATATCCTGTATCTCCTCCACGGTAGGTGCGCGGTTCATCTTCTGGCACTGCAGGTCCACGGACTCCGCGATGCGCTGGATCTGCACCGGCGTCATCCGATCTACTTCCTCCACGGACTCGTTGGCCTTGGTGATGGCGATAATGATCTTGGTGATGTCGAAGCCCACCTCGGCGCCGTTTCTCTTGATGATCTTCATGGTACGTCCTCCTGTCTCATCTATCTCTTCCTGCCGTCCCGGCGGCACACAGCTCTAAGCCTGCACCCGCAACGATGCGTGTGTTGATATAATACACTACATCTTGTGCTGTTTCAAGAGCAAAAAAACAAAATATAGGAAAATAACCTGCCAAAAAGTTCACCCTATTTTTGTGCACTTTGTCAAAGTTACACAAGATATAGTGATTTGTCCACCGCGCAAACACACTAAATATAGTGCCGGTATGCCGCGAAGTTGTCAGAAGCACCATCTCTGGCCGTTAAAGCACGGCACAGTATGAAATATCCCATTGCGCGGATATACATAATATGGTATACTGACTCAAATACGTTATTCTGTCGAAAGGAGGGCCGGCTATGCGTGGCGATACCCGTTCCCTGATCCACGGCATCATCAACCTGATCGTTCCGTTCTTTATCTACGACCTGGCCTCACTGTTGGTGGGCGCCATCACTGCGGCCAACTATGATCCCTGGCTGGCCTTCTGGCCCATGACCCTTCTGCTGTGGCTGCCCTTTGTGTCTGACGCGGTCTGCGTCGTGGTGGCTGCCGTGCGCTTCCAGCGTCGGGGCCGTACCCGCGCGCTGCTGGGACTGATCTTCTCCGTGGGCGCAGCGGCGCTATACTATATGCTGCGCTTCCAGCTGCATTTCACGCTGTCCCAGCTGAAAGATATGTTCTGACAGGGAGGAGGACCCCCATGCGTCCCGATTTCATTCCCGTCGGCGCTGTTGTCAACGCCCACGGTATCCGCGGCGAGGTCAAGGTGAACCCCACCGGCTTCGACCCGGAGTTCATCGCCTCGTTCAAGACCCTCTATATCGGCGGTCAGCCCGTGAAGGTCATCTCCGCCCGGGTCCATAAATCCACCGTCCTGCTGGCCTTGCCCGGCGTCGCCACTATGGACGATGCCCTGGCGCTGAAGGGCAAAACGGTCTCCATCCGCCGCACCGATGCCAAGCTGCCCAAGGGCCAGTACTTCGATGCCGAGCTGGAGGGCTGTACCGTTCTGGACGATGCCACCGGCGAAGAACTGGGCAAGCTGGACAAGGTGCTCCACTATCCCGCCCACAAGGTCTACCAGGTCCGTGGCGGTGCCCACGAGTACCTGATCCCCGCCGTGCCGGAGGTCTTTATCGCTTCCGCGGACCCAGATGCCGGAATCATTCGCGTACACATGATGAAAGGACTGGCCACCGATGAGAATTGACATCATGACCCTGTTCCCCGACGCGGTGGAAGCGATGATGGGTTCGTCCATCATCGGTCGTGCCCGGGAACGGGGCTTTGTCACCATACAGACCCACCAGATACGGGACTACACCACCAACAAGCAGATGCAGGTGGATGACTATCCCTACGGCGGCGGCCGCGGCGCGGTCATGCAGGCAGATCCTCTGTACCGCTGCTGGCAGCATATCTGCGATGAAGCGGGGGAGAGGGTCCACACCATCTATATGTCCCCCTGCGGCCGGGTGCTGACCCAGCAGGTGGCCCGTGAACTGAAGGCACAGTATGACCATCTTATCCTGGTCTGCGGCCACTACGAGGGCGTGGATCAGCGCTTCCTGGACGAGTGCGTGGACGAGGAGATATCCACAGGCGACTTTGTCCTCACCGGCGGCGAGATACCCGCCATGGCTCTGGCGGATTGCCTGTGCCGCATGGTCCCCGGCGTCCTGCCGGAGGAGAGCTGCTACACCGACGAGAGCCACTGGAACGGCCTTTTGGAGTATCCCCAGTACTCCCGCCCGGAGGAATGGCACGGCCGCAGGGTGCCCGAGGTCCTGCTCAGCGGCCATCACGGCAATGTGGCTGACTGGCGCACGAAGGAGAGCTACAAGCGCACCATGGCCCGCCGCCCGGATATGTGGGCGCGGTTCGACCTGACCCAGGTCCACAGCCGCCACGACAAGAAGGTCCTGGCCCAGGCCCTGGAGGAATACGCCCGGGAGCAGGGCGGTGCCCCTGAAACCGAATAAGCCGAAAGCGGCAGGGAGGTCCCTGCCGCTTTTTCCCGGTTATTTTCCCGGATTTGCCAGAAAAACGACACTTATTCCAATTTCGCTGTTGTACTTCGCCCAAAAATCCGCTATAATAAGGAAGCAAAATCCGGCAGTATGCTGAAAATATGAGGAGGAACACCGAATGAACGAGAAATACAGCGCTCTGTTTACCCCCTGGAAGATCGGCAACGTGGAGATCAAGAACCGTATCGTGCAGCCCTCTATGGGCGGTACGTCCCTGTTCGGCTGGCTGGAGCCCTGTCACTTCGACAAGGAAGCGGCCTACCACATCCTGAACCGCGCCCAGAACAACGTGGGCCTGGTGCTGCCGGGTATGCAGTGTGTCCGCGACACCATGGGCGGCCGCTGGCTGTACCAGAACAAAAAGATGTTCAAGGACCTGGCCGAGTGGCTGCCGGAGTTCCACAAGACTGGCTCCAAGCTGTTTGTTCAGCTGTCCGCCGGTATGGGCCGTTCCATGGCTATCAACGAGATCATGGTCAAGATGCTCCAGAACAAGGCCTTCGGCGCCGTGGGCAAGCCCTTCCTGAACGTGGACTACATCACCGCCTCCGCCTCCGCCACCCCCAACCGCTGGTATCCCGAGTGCAAGTCCCGCCCTCTGACCGTGGAGGAGATCCACGAGATGGTGGACGCCTTTGCCAAGACCGCCAAGCTCCTGCAGGATGCCGGCGTTGACGGTGTCGAGATCCACGCGGTGCATGAGGGCTATCTGCTGGACCAGTTCACCATTGCCAACATGAACTACCGTACCGACGAGTACGGCGGCTCCTTCGAAAACCGCTACCGCTTCGCTGTGGAGATCGTCCAGGCCATCAAGGCCGTCTGCGGCAAGGACTTCCCCGTGGCCCTGCGTTACTCCGTGGTGTCCAAGACCAAGGGCTTCGGCCAGGGCGCCGTTCCCGGCGAGGAGTTCGTGGAGTTCGGCCGCGATATGGCCGAGTCCGAGAAGGCCATCAAGTACCTGGAGGATGCCGGCTACGATATGTTCGACTGCGACAACGGCACCTACGATGCCTGGTACTGGGCCCATCCCCCGGTCTATATGCCCGAGAACTGCAACCTCTCCGAGGTGGAACACATCAAGAACTTCACCACCAAGCCCGTGGTCTGCGCCGGTAAGATGGACCCCGCCAAGGCCGCCGAGGAGATCGCCGCCGGACGTCTGGACGCCGTGGGCATTGCCCGCCAGAACCTGGTGGACCCCGAGTGGGTCAACAAGATCCTGGAGGACCGCGTAGAGGACATCAAGCCCTGCATCAACTGTCACAACGCCTGCTTCAGCTTCAACAAGTCTAAGAGCACGCCTAATATGCAGCCCATGGACGACTCTCTGCACCTGGCCCGCTGCGCCCTGACGCCCAGCACCATGCAGCACAACAAGTACAAGATCGTTCCCACCCGTAAGCCCAAGAAGGTCGCCATTATCGGCGGCGGCATCGGCGGCATGGAGTGCGCCCTGGTGCTCAAGCAGCGCGGCCACACCCCCGTCATCTTCGAAAAGACCAATGAGCTGGGCGGCCTGTACATCACCGCCTCCGCCATGAGCTTCAAGGAGGCCGACAAGGCCCTGCTGCGCTGGTACGAGCGTGAGCTGAAGAAGAACGACATCGAGGTCCGCTTCAACATGGAGATCAACGCCCCCGCTACCCTGCGCCGCGAGTTCGACGAGATCATCGTCTGCACCGGCTCCCACCCCAAGACCCTGCCGGTCAAGGGCTTCAACAAGACCATCAACTTCACCCAGCTGCTGTTGAACCAGGTGGACGCCGGCGACCGCATCGTCTTCTTCGGCGGCGGCCAGTCCTCCTGCGAGGCCGCCTATGAGATGGTCCTCCAGGGCAAGCACCCCATCATCGTGGAGTACGCCGACGACCTGATCGCCACCCCCGGCACCTGCCTGGCCAACGCCTCCTTCCTCCGCGAGATGCTGGCGTTCAAGAAGGTCCCCGTCTACCTGAACGCCACCATCACCGAGATCGGCGACGGCTTCGTCATGGTCAAGCAGCAGGACGGCACCGAGATCCGCATCGAGTGTGACAGTGTAGTCAACGGCATCGGCTTCGTGCCCGCGCCCATCGCCGCCGATGACCACAAGGTCTACCGTGTCGGTACCTGCGAGAAGTGGGGCAACCTCCGCAACGTCATCTGGGGCGCCTGGGACGTCTGTATGCACATCTGAGAATACGCAAAAAAAGAAAGCCCGCAAGGGCTTTCTTTTTTTGCTCAATGCCGTTTCCGGCCGATCCATGCCGTTCCCGTCAGTGACAGTGCCACGCTCACGGCGTAGATGCCCACGCCCGGGTCGAAGGTCTTGGGGGAGCCCTTCTTGTCCTCGTCGGCATTGTCGGTATCGGTGGTGGTGCCGCTGTTGTAGTAGTACCGGGGCGCCGCCTCCCACTTGGCGTACAGGGTGACGCTGTCCGTCACGGGCTGGGTAAAGTCGTAGGCCGCGGTGCACGCCTCGTCTGTGTACCAGCCCGCGAAGACATACCCGCTGCGGGTCGGATCGTCCGGCTTCGTAGCGGGCAGATTGGCCCGGATTTGTGACTCTGGTTCCGGCGTACCGCCATTCGTATTAAACGTTACTGTCCATACGCCGCTCGCGCCATTCTTAAAAGTTCCCCCAGAAACGGTGATTTTCCCGGAGCTAGAATGATCTAACCATACACTTCCGTCAAATGTTCCTCCTTCGATGGAAGAACGTGCGTCAGGGTAACCGGTAGTAACATACATCGCGTAGCTTTTCTTGTTCTGCGCCGTACATCCGGAGATCATCATACTACCGCTGACAGTCAGATTGCGATAACTGCAAACCCCACCGCCGTGATCATCTCTCCCGGTGCCGGTAGCGCTGCAGCTTTTGATTTTTGCATTGTCGGACAGCGTTGTGGTGCCGCGGTTATCGATTCCGCCGCCTCCGCCGGCTGTACATCCGCTGATCGTCCCGCCGGACATCTTAAAATCACCGTCATTTGTCACCTTTACACCGCCGCCGCTTTTACCGGCGCTGCACCCCACGATATTTCCGCCTTCCATTATAAAGCTTGCCCCCGGCGCCACAAACACGCCGCCGCCGCAATCATTATAGACAATTTGGCCAATATCATTGTTATATTTATACGTGCTCCCCGTGCCGCCGGTGATGACCCCACCCTTAACGATCTCGGTGCCCGCGTTTTCGTTCAGCGTCCAAAGGCCGGTGGCCTCCTTGACGAATTTGTGTATGGCGTCGGGGTTACTGTCCACCAGCGTCAGCGTGCCGCTGTCCATCTGGATAACGCTGTCGTTTGCGTCTCTGTTTTCATGTTGCAGCACAAATCCGTTCAGGTCCAGCGTCACATCCCCCTGAATGACCAGCGCCTGCGTCAGGTTCACATTATTGCACAGATAGTACGTGCCGCTATTCAGCGTCTTTTCGCTGATCGTGACCGGCGCACCTATTGTGCTGCCCGACATATTTTCTTCTGTCAGCTTTTCTCCGGCGGGTGTACCCTTGATTTTTGTCGTCAGCAGCAGCGTGCTGCCCTTTTGAATGTTGTAGTTTGCTAATGTGCGGTCATCTACTAACAATTTCCCGCCGTAATAGAGATGCTGCTCCCCAGCAGCGATTTTGGTTTTCGTTTCCAATTTTCCTTTTACGTTGTCGATGCTGCCCCCAGACTCCGCATCAAGCGCGAGCGTCTCGCCGCTTGGCAGTTCCACATTAAGATAAAAGCCCGTGGGCGACATCGCCCACGCTGCGGTGCTGAGCACCGCAGCCAGACAGCCTGCCAGTACCAGCGCCAGAAATCGTCTCTTCATCCGTTCGCTCCTTTCTCTCCCGTGCGCGCCGAAGCGCGCGCCTCGTATCCTCTCTCCCTCAGTATACCGGATTTTCCAGTTTCCACAACCCGTATCTGCAAATAGGATAACGGTAAAAAATATCCCCCGGCCAAAAGCCGGGGGATGCGTATCTATTTCTCTTCCTCGTGGTACATGGACGGGAACATGGCCTTCAGCAGGTTGTACGTCCGGTTGTGGCTGTCGGTCCACTCGCCGTGCTCCGCCGCCAGCTTTGCCTTGTCACCGTACACCTCCAGCGCGTGGCAGGTGTCCACATAGGCCTTCTGCATCTGCCGCATCCGCGCGCTCATGTGCTGCAAAAGGCTCATGATCTTCGCCGGCTTCTCCCGGAAGTACGCGCTGAAGTTGTCATAGGTGATCTCGCTGACGATGGTGTTCTCCAGCGCCACCGCCGTGGTGTTCCGGGGCCGCGACTCCAAAAAGCTGATGACGTTGAAGAAGTCGCCCTCCCGCAAGGTCACTACCTCCACCTGCTCCGGCGTCCCATAGTCGAAGTACACCCCCACGCTGCCGTAGAGGATGTTGTACATACTCATCACCATCTCCTTGGGCCGGCAGATGATCTCGCCCTTCTTATAGCGTTTTTCCGTATGCGGCATAAAAAACCTCCTGAAATGCGCCTGTTGACGCAGCTTGGTGTGCGCCTTGCGCAGAAAATGTGATAAGGTATCAACAAAGTACAAAAAAGGGAACATAAACGTAAAGCATCGCTGCCTAAATTGTATCATATACGTGCCCCCTTGTCGACACTTTTTCTTGCCAAAACAAACCAAATGTGTCATACTGAGGGGGTAAAGGAAGTGGAACATTTTGAACTATTTTGCCCCAAAACTATCCCCTGATGAGCTGCGTAAAATGAGCGCCATCGCCCTGGCCCATATGGGTGATGCGGTCTATGAAACGCTGGTCCGCACCTGGCTTTGTGTCCACGGTACAGCGACAGGCAAGGATCTGCACCGCGCCACCATCGCCCTGGTCTGCGCCCCCGCCCAGGCGGAAAAAATGCAGAAGGTGCTCCCGCTGCTCACGGACGAGGAGCAGGCGGTCTACAAGCGCGGCCGCAACGCCAACGTCCACACCATGTCCCGCAGCGCCACCCCGGCCCAGTACCATTCCGCCACCGGTTTGGAGTGTTTAATGGGCTATTTATACTTAAAAGGTGATAAAAACCGCGCGGAGGAGCTGTTCCGCGCCATGATGGAGGAGACCTGATATGCCCCTGGATGCCGTATGCCTGCAAGCTGTGGTGGCGGAGCTTTCGCCCCTTGTCGCCGGCAGCCGTATCGAGAAGATACAGCAGCCTGCCCGCGATCAGGTGGTGCTGCTGCTCCGGGGCAGCCGCCGCCTCCTGCTGTCCGCCGGAGGGGGGCAGCCTCGCCTGCACCTGACGGAGCTGCTCCGGGACAATCCCGCCCAGCCCCCCATGTTCTGTATGCTTTTGCGAAAGTATCTGTCAGGCGGAATTATTGAAAAAATTGAACAAATACCGCTGGAACGTGTGGTAAACATACACATTTTCGCCGCCGATGAGCTGGGCGAGCGCCGCCGTTTTTCCCTCATTTTAGAGGCATTTCCTCGCCGCGCCAACCTCATTTTAGCCGATAAGGACGGCCGTATCCTGGACTGCCTGCGCCGCATCGACTTCGAGATGAACCCGGACCGTCAGGTACTTCCGGGCCTGTTTTATCGTTTCCCCGCAGCGCCTGACAAGGTTGACCCCTTCACAGTGGAGAGGGAGATGTTTTCCCGTCTTGCCGCCGTGGCAGGGGAGGATATGCCTGCGGATAAGTGGTTGGTGGACACCTTCAATGGTATCTCACCGCTGGTGGCCCGTGAGATCGCGTTTCGTGCCTGCGGTGCCGTGGATGCCCCTGCGCCGCGGACAGCCGAGACACTTTGGGCCGCGTTCTCCGTATGGCGCGACACTGTGAATGCTAACAACTTTACACCCGTTATGCTGAAACGCTCCGGCGCGCCTATGGACTTCACCTACCTGCCTGTTTGTCAGTACGGCAGCGCGGCAGCGGCAGAGGAGTACGGCAGCTTTTCCGCCCTGTTGGATAACTTCTACGCCAAGCGCGAGCAGGCGGACCGTGTCAAGCAGAAGGGGCAGGACCTGCTGAAAACGGCCAATAACGCCGCCGCCCGTCTGCGCCGCAAGATCACCATGCAGGAAAAGGAGCTTTTGGACAGCAAAGACCGGGATAAGTGGCGCATTTATGGCGAATTGATCACGGCAAATCTGTATCGGATGGAGCGCGGCATGAGCCGCCTCACGGCGCAGAACTACTATGATCCGGCGTGCAAAGACATAGATATTCCGTTGGATGTCCGCCTTTCACCCCAGGAAAATGCCGCTAAATACTTCAAAAAATATACAAAAGCCAAGACCGCGGAAAAATACCTCACGGAGCAGCTGACCAGAGCCGGTGCTGAACTGGAGTACCTGGAGAGTGTTCTGCAGGAGCTGGCGCAGGCTGAGTCCGAGCAGGATTTCAACGATATCCGCGCCGAACTGACCGACGGCGGCTATCTCCGCGCCAAGGGTGGGAAAAAGCAGCCCTTCCAGCGCCCCAGCAAGCCCCGGGAGTTCCGTTCCTCCGCCGGATTGCCGATTTTTGTGGGCCGCAGCAACCGGCAGAACGACCGCCTGACCACCAGGACGGCGGAGAAGTGGGACCTGTGGTTCCACACCCAGAAGATCCACGGCTCCCATGTCATACTGTCCACCGGTGGCGGACGACCCGATGCACAGAGCATCGCGGAGGCCGCCTCTCTGGCCGCCTATTTTTCCCAGGCGCAAAGCAGCACAAAAGTACCCGTTGACTTCACCCAGGTAAAGTTCGTAAAGAAGCCCGCCGCCGCTAAGCCCGGAATGGTAGTTTATACCAATTATCAGACCGTTTTAGCTGACCCGAACGAGGAATTAGTAAAACATTTATTGGTAAAATAGAGCACAAAATATGTAGAAGTTATGCAACAAATTGTGGAGGATACGTCTATGATTGCCTATGCTGTTCTTATGTGGGCCATCGCAGCCCTTTTTCTGCTGCTCGGACTCCTGATCTACCACGGAAAAACGGGGTTGATCCATGAATATCACAGGGAGAGAGTCAGATCGGAGGATATGGCAGCCTATGGCCGGGCCTTTTCCACCGGACTTTTCGCCCTTGCGGGAACACTGGTACTTAGTGGGATTGTCTCTCTGCTGTGGACACTTCCTGGCGCGGTCACCGCTTCTCTGGTGGTGCTGTTCGTCGGTCTTGCGGCGTCGTTCGCCATTCTTTGGCGCGTCCAGCGTCGCTATAACGGCGGTATGCTTTGACTGTCAGCAAAAAGGCTTTATCAGGTTGATGGAAAGGCGGCACATGAAACGCAAGGCGGAAAAAGCGGATATTGTAAAGCGAAAAGTGTTTCACGAGCACATCATCCTACTGACCGAGGGGCGTTTTCTCATGTTGGCGGTACTGGTTGTTATGGTGTGGTTCCTGTATCTCTTTGTGCGGGACAGAATGGCCGGAATGACACTGGCATGGTGGGAGATACCTTTTCTCCTGCTGGTAGAGGTGTCGTTGTACTACGCACTGCTTCGTCAGTTCTGGTACAGATGCTTTGGGCGCCTTATGGTCACGGAGGACGAGATCGTTTGGAAGTGTCACTTTATGCGGACAGTGCGGCTGAGAAAGACGGAGATTCGATATACCGGCATCGACTACCGCTGGCCGGGTTCGGCGCGAAAAGCGGTTACGCCTGTAGATATGGCGTATTTTTCCACAAAGTCTTATCCGCAGGAGTGCCGGAACAAGAGCTATCTGCTGCGCAACAAAAAGGGATTTATTAAATTCCCGGCCGGTGAGAAGCTTTGCCGCTATATGAGTGAGTGGCTGCCGGAGCCGTATGAGAGGGTGTTTGCCGCAGCCAGCAATGGCTATGAAGCGCGGCGCAGAAAGAAGGAACGCAAGCGCATAGAAAAGAAAATGAAAATGATGAAATAATCCGGGAGATATGGAAAGACCGCCAAGAGGCGGTCTTTCCATATCTCATATCTCTACGCTTCAGTGGGCGTGTTACGGAACAGCAGGGTGATGCACCATAGCCCGGAGATGCCCACCAGTGCGTAGATAACACGGCTGATGGCCACGGCCTGGCCGCCGAAAATGGCTGCCACGCAGTCGAAGCGGAACAGCCCCACGGCGCCCCAGTTCAGGGCACCGATGATGACCAGTACCAGAGCGATACGGTCAAGAACCTTCATATGACAAAGACCTCCATTCTGAAAAGACTACTGCTTTGTATAGCATTTCCCTGGCAACATCGTATATACACAAAAAAATTTTCAGTTTGCCTGAATAAAATTGGAAAAGCGATTGCAAAAGCAGCGTTAATTTGGTATTATCAGTATAGAACAATCTGTACACGACCATGTACATATACAAAAGGAGGAGACCATGAACAAGAAGTTTGACAAGCTGGGCTTTTATCCCGCGGATATCCTGCTGCCCAAGGGCCAGGACATGAACAAGTGGGCGGTCGTCGCCTGCGACCAGTTCACCTCTGAGCCGGAGTACTGGCAGGCAGTGGAGAAAAAAGTGGGCGATGCACCCTCCACCCTGCGCCTGATCCTGCCGGAAGCCAATCTGAAGGCACCCAACGTGGACGAGTACATTGAGAATATCAATAACGCCATGAAGAAGTATCTGGCGGACGGCGTGTTCGAGACGCTGCCCGATTCCCTGATCTACATCGAGCGCCAGCAGTCCGACGGCAAGATCCGCCATGGCCTGATCGGTATGGTGGATCTGGATGCCTATGATTTCACCCCCGGCTCCGGCGCCCTGATCCGCGCCACCGAGGGCACCGTGCTGGATCGCATTCCGCCCCGGGCCAAGGTGCGCCGCAACGCGCCCATCGAGCTGCCCCATGTGATGCTGCTGATCGACGATCCTGACAAGACCGTTATTGAACCCCTGACTGCCGCTGCCGAGGGGATGGAGAAGGTGTATGATTTCGACCTGATGCAGGCCGGCGGCCACATCCGCGGCTTTAAGCTGTCCGATAAGCAGATCGATGCTGTGGCCAATGCTCTGGAGGGCCTGACCACCGATGAAGCCATGCAGAAAAAGTACAACGTCTCCGGCGTGGCGCCCCTGCTGTTCGCCGTGGGCGACGGCAACCACTCTCTGGCTACTGCCAAGGCCTGCTATGAGGAGCAGAAGAAGGGCAAGACCCCCGAGGAGTATCTGGCGCTTCCCGCCCGCTACGCACTGGTGGAGGTGGTCAATAACCACGACGATGCCCTGCAGTTCGAGCCCATCCACCGGGTGCTGTTCGGCGTGGATCACCAGAAGTTCATGGACGCCTTCCGCGCCGCCTATCCCAACGCCTATGAGGGCAAGGGCGACGGCCACACCATCGAGTTCGTGTGGAACGGCGAGAGCCACTTTATCACTGTGCCTGACCCCAAGGTGCAGCTGGCGGTGGGTACGCTACAGGGCGTTATTGACCAGTACCTGAAGGACAACGGCGGCGAGGTGGACTATATCCACGGCGACGATGTGACCCGCGAGCTGGGCAGCAAGCCCGGCAATATGGGATTCCTGCTGCCTGCCATGGGCAAGGAGCAGCTGTTCAAGACCGTTATGGCCGACGGGGTGCTGCCCCGTAAGACCTTCTCTATGGGTCATGCTCAGGATAAGCGCTACTACATCGAGGCCCGCAAGATCGTTAAGTAAGGCTGGCGTGGTCGCGTACAGTGTGCTATAATAGTGCTGCGGCAATGCCGCAGCACTATTTTTTGTGAGGAACCGCCATGAAGTGTATGGAAAAAGCATATGCCAAGGTGAACCTGACGCTTCAGGTGGGCAGCCGACGTCCGGATGGCTATCATGCTGTAATGTCTGTTATGCAGCGCATCAGTCTGTGGGACACCGTAACAGTGGAGCGCGGTACAGGGCGCGACACACTGCTTTGCAGTGTGCCGGTGACGGAGAACGTCGACGACAATCTGTGCATGAAGGCAGCGCGAGCGTTTTTTGCCGAAACGGGGACGAAAAGCGACGGCGTGACGATCACGTTGGAGAAACACATTCCCGTGCAGGCGGGACTGGGCGGCGGCAGCAGCGACGCGGCGGCGGTGCTGCGGGCGCTGCGGACACTGTACGCGCCGGATATAAGCGACGGCAGGCTGGAAACGCTGGCGGCAAGGCTGGGCAGCGATGTGCCGTTTTTTATCCGGGGCGGTACGCAGTTGGCCACGGGCAGGGGAGAGGTCGTTTCGCCGCTGCCGCAGCTAGCCGCGGGTTGGTTCGTGGTGGTGAAGCCCGATGAGGGCTATTCCACGGCAGAGATGTATCGGCGGCTGGATGAGCCGGGTTCGGTGCTGGTGCGGAACAGCCGCTATATGCAGGACGCGGTGGCGGCGAACAATGTCCATGCGGTGGCGGTGGAGCTGCACAACAGCTTTGAGCGGGTGGTGCCGAAGGACAGCAGCCTGAGGACCATCAAGGACGCGCTTCGGGCGCAGGGCGCGCTGGGTACGCTGCTCAGCGGCAGCGGCAGCGCAGTGTTTGGCCTGTTCGACGATCAGAGCGCGGCTGCTGCGGCAGCGGAGGCGCTGAAAAAAACATGGCCGTGGGTATTTGTGGCTCGACCGGTATAAAAATACGAAGCACCGTCCAAAATGTAGGAAAATCTACAAAGGACGGTGTTTTTTATGCATACATATATAAATAAATGGAGACCTATCGAAATCGCGGTGCTGTTAGCGTTGGCGGTAACGCTGTTGGTGGGCGCGGCATCGCTGCACCGGCAGGACGGCTTGCAGGAAAAGATGATCCGCCTGCACGTTATTGCCAATTCGGACAGCGAAGACGACCAGACTATGAAGCTGCTGGCGCGGGATGCGGTGTTGACACGCGCCGAGGCAATCCTGCGTCAGGCATCGAACAGGGAGGAGGCGATGGAGGATCTAAACGCGGCACTGCCGGAGCTGGAGAGGACGGCTTATGATGCCTGCGGCGGAGCCTACCCGGTGCATGCGGCGCTGGAAATGACGGAATTCCCACGGAAGGAATACGACGGCTTCGCCCTGCCGGCGGGAGAGTACATGGCGCTGCGCATCATCATCGGCGAGGGTGCCGGCCGGAACTGGTGGTGTGTGGTGTACCCACCGCTGTGTATGGCCTCCTGCACAGAGCTGGAGGATACGGCGCTGCGCGCCGGGCTGGACGGCGACGATGTGCAGCTTATCACCGAAGCGGACAGCGGATATGTGTTGAAATTCCGCGCTGTGGAGCTGTGGGAACGCCTACGGCAGTGGTTGGGAAAATAGATGTGAAAATAAATGGGAGGAGTGCGCGAAAAAACTGTTGACAAACAAGGGAAAACCTGTATAATAGTTTTTGTTCGTCGGAACACAGCGGGATTGTGTAAAGGTAGCACAGCGGACTCTGACTCCGTATGTGAGGGTTCGAATCCTTCTCCCGCTGCCATATTGAGTGACCAAAATAGATACACTCACCTGAAACCCCTGAGAAATCAGGGGTTTCGGCGTTTTTATGCCCTGTTTTTTCAAAGCGTGTTTTATAGATACACAAGGGCATTTAAGAGTGTCAGGAAGGATTTGAACTCATTTCTCGGCTGATTTGGCCCGCTTTATAGTTGGATTTCCGCTCTCAAATACTTTTTGTCGCTCATCTGTCCTAAAAAATTTGAAACTTTTTATAAAAGAGGTTGGTATCATATTTTGATACCAACCTCTTTCCAGTTTATTCTGAAAATACGAACATAATCCACACGTAGTTTTCGACTCCGAATATCAGGCCGTATCTATATGAGGACGGAAATCGCAGCGGCTTTTGAAAAGAATATTGCTTTTTCCTT
>UMKX01027428.1_pt1 | contig 37575 bp, 40 predicted proteins | sample 1966471 | NCBI WGS metagenome assembly UMKX01 (sample SAMEA4836188, study PRJEB28245) | human gut metagenome | biome: gut microbiome; material: fecal sample | place: Denmark | collected 2008
TATAAACCCTCAATCTATCATGGAAACCCAGGAATTGGAACCAAATTGAAATGGAGGAATTACCCATGGCAAAAATGACGGTGGACGACATCAAGGTCTCCGGCAAGAAAGTGCTTGTGCGCTGCGATTTCAATGTTCCGATGAAGGATGGCAAGATCACCAACGACAAGCGCATCGTGGCCGCGCTGCCGACGATCAAGAAGCTGATCGCGGACGGCGGCAGGGTCATCCTGTGCAGCCATCTCGGCAAGCCGAAGAACGGCCCGGAGGCGAAGTTCTCCCTCGCGCCGGTGGCGGCGCGCTTGAGCGAGTATCTGGGCAAGCCGGTCGTGTTCGCGGATGACGATACCGTTGTCGGCGAGAACGCGAAGGCCGCCGTCGCCGCGATGAAGGACGGCGACGTGGTGCTGCTCCAGAACACCCGCTTCCGCAAGGAAGAGACCAAGAACATCGAGGATTTCTCCAAGGAGCTGGCCTCTCTGGCGGATTGCTATGTGGATGATGCGTTCGGCTCCTGCCATCGCGCGCACTGCTCCACCGAGGGCGTGACCAAGTTCCTCTCCCCGTGCGTGGCCGGTTACCTGATCGGCAAAGAGCTGGATATCATGGGCAAGGCGCTGGAGAACCCGGATCGCCCGTTCGTGGCGGTGCTGGGCGGCGCGAAGGTGGCCGACAAGCTCAACGTCATCGAAAACCTGCTGGAGAAGGTCGATACCCTGATTATCGGCGGCGGCATGGCGTATACCTTCCTGAAGGCGAAGGGCTACGGCGTGGGCAAGAGCCTGCTGGACGAGACGAAGATCGACTACTGCAAGGATATGATGGCCAAGGCCGAGGCGAAGGGCGTCAAGCTGCTGCTGCCGGTCGATACCGTCTGCATCAAGGACTTCCCGGACCCGATCGACGCGGCGGTTGAGACCGTGACCGTGGACGCGGACGCGATTCCGGCGGACATGGAGGGCTGCGATATCGGCCCCAAGACCCGCGAGCTGTTTGCTAACGCCGTTAAGGGCGCCAAGACCGTCATCTGGAACGGCCCGATGGGCGTGTTTGAGAACCTGACCCTCGCGGCCGCCACGCTGGCCGTGGCGCAGGCGATGGCCGACAGCGACGCTGTGACCATCATCGGCGGCGGCGATTCCGCGGCGGCGGTCGAGCAGATGGGTCTGGGCGACAAGATGACCCACATCTCCACCGGCGGCGGCGCGTCCCTCGAGTATCTCGAGGGCAAGGTGCTTCCGGGCGTTGCCTGCCTTGACGAAAAGCTGTAAATGATTCGCCCTGAGCGGCCTTGGGGTCGCTCAGGGTCTTTATAAGTGAGGAGGAACAACATTATGCGTAAGCCGATTATTGCCGGCAACTGGAAGATGAACAAGACCCCCAGCGAGGCGCGCGAGCTGGTTTCCGCGCTGATTCCGCTGGTTAAGGACGCGAAATGCGACGTGGTGGTCTGCACCCCGGCGGTGGACTTCGCGGCGGTGAGCGAGGTCATCAAGGGCACGAACATCAAGCTCGGCGCGGAGAACATGCACTGGAAGGAATCCGGCGCGTACACGGGCGAGCTGAGCGCCGCGATGCTCAAGGAATCCGGCGTGGAATACGTCATCCTTGGCCACAGCGAGCGCCGCCAGTACTTCGGCGAGACGGACGCGACGGTGAACCAGCGCGTGCTGGCGGCCGTCAAGGCGGGGCTGACCCCGATCATCTGCGTGGGCGAAAAGAAGGAAGAGCGCGAGGCGGGCTACACCAACGCGCTGGTGACCTATCAGACGCAGATCGCGCTCTCCGGCCTGACGGCGGACGAGGTGAAGCACGTGGTCATCGCCTATGAGCCGGTTTGGGCGATCGGCACCGGCCTGACCGCGACGGACGAGCAGGCGAACGAGACCATCGGCGTGATCCGCGAGGCGGTTCGCGCGGCCTACGGCGACGCGGCGGACGACGTGCGCATCCAGTACGGCGGCTCGATGAACCCGAAGAACTGTAAGGGTCTGATGGCGCAGCCGGAGATCGACGGCGGCCTGATCGGCGGTGCGTCCCTCAAGGCGGAGGATTTCTCCAAGGTCGTGCGTTTCGACGCATAAAGGAGCAAATATGGCAAAGAAACCTGTTCTGCTTTGCATCATGGACGGCTTTGGCTGGGTGCCGGAGCAGACGTTCGGCAATGCGATTGCGGCGGCCAAGAGGCCGAACCTCGACCGTCTGTTTGAAACCTATCCCTATACCACGATTCAGGCCTCCGGCATGGCGGTCGGCCTGCCGGAAGGGCAGATGGGCAACAGCGAGGTCGGCCACACCAACATGGGCGCGGGCCGCATCGTCTATCAGCAGCTGACGCTGATTACCAAGTCCATCATGGATGGCACGATGAAGGAAAACGACGTGCTGGTGCGCAACATGCGCGCGGCCATCGACGCGGGCAAGGCCGTTCACCTGATGGGTCTGCTCGGCACGGGCGGCGTGCACAGCCACATCGACCACCTGTTCGGCCTGCTCGATCTGGCCAAGCATCTGGGCGCGAAGAAGATCTACGTGCACTGCATCATGGACGGCCGCGACACCGACCCGCACTCCGGCAAGGGCTTCATCGCCGACCTTCAGAAGAAGCTCGACGAGATCGGCGTGGGCGAAATCGCGACCGTCACCGGCCGCTACTACGCGATGGACCGCGATTCCAACTGGGATCGCGAGGAGAAGGCCTACGCGGCGCTCGTCTACGGCGAGGGCAACCACGCGAGCAGCGCGATGGAGGCCATCGAAAAGAGCTACGCCGACGACGTGACGGATGAGTTTGTCGTGCCGTGCGTCACCTGCGAGGGCGGCCGTATTCAGGAGGGCGACACGGTTGTGTTCATCAACTTCCGCCCGGATCGCGCGCGCCAGATCACCCGCATCTTTGTGGATGACGATTTCAAGGGCTTCGAGCGCCGCTATGGCCGCTTCCCCGTGCACTATGTCTGCATGGCGGAATATGACGCGACCATGCCGAATGTCGAGGTCGCCTATCCGCCGGTGGAGCTGACCAACGTGCTGGGCGAATACCTCGCCAAGAACGGCAAGACGCAGCTTCGCATCGCGGAGACGGAAAAATACGCCCACGTGACGTTCTTCTTCAACGGCGGCGTGGAAGCGCCCTACGAGGGCGAGGATCGCAAGGTCATCCCCAGCCCGAAGGTCGCTACCTACGACCTCAAGCCGGAGATGAGCGCCTACGAGGTGGCCGACGAGTGCGCCAAGCGCATCCGCAGCGGCAAATACGACGTGGTGATCCTCAACTTCGCGAACTGCGACATGGTGGGTCACACCGGCGTGTTTGACGCGGCGGTGAAGGCGGTCGAGGCGGTTGACGCCTGCGTGGAAACCGTTTGGGAAGCCGTTCGCGATATGGGCGGCTGCATGTTCCTGACCGCCGACCACGGCAACGCCGACAAGATGGAAAATCCGGACGGCACGCCGTTCACCGCGCACACCACCAATCCGGTTCCGTTCCTGGTCGCGGGCTGCGGCAACGTGGAGCTCCGCGCGGGCGGCTGTCTGGCGGATATCGCGCCGACCATGCTGCCCTACATCGGGCTGCCCGTGCCGAAGGAAATGACCGGCAAGAGCATCATCGAAGACTGATAGATTCCGCGCCGACAGGGGTTCACGCCCCTGTCGGCGTTTTTTTGGACTCCTTCAGTCACGGCTGCGCCGTGCCAGCTCCCTCAGGGAGGGAGCTCTTTTTTAGAGGTTGTTTCCATCTGGGCGATAGGACACGCAGAGCGTTATCGGAGTTTGAACAAATCCTTCGGATGTGCGCGTTGAAGGGCACAGGAAAATTTTTGAAGGATTCGGGAACGATTTGGGCGACTCATCCGTCTAAATATCAGAAGGAACACGGAAGGAGGGGCGCGAATGGAGCGCGAGAACATTGCCCGCGCGGCGAAGGGCGACGCGAATGCCTTTGAAACGCTGATGGGCGCATACGAAAAGAAAATCTATGCGCTGTGCCTGCGGATGATGGGCAATCCGCACGACGGGGAAGACGCGGCGCAGGAGGCCATGCTGCGGATATGGCGCACGATCGGCCAGTATCGGTTTGAGAGCGCGTTTTCAACATGGGTATACCGGGTGACGGCTTCCTGCTGCATGGACGCGATACGCAAGCGCCAGCGCCACGAGCAGCCATCACTGGAGGAAATGGGCGAGGCGAGCGGCTTTGACCCGGCGGACGGCGGCGAAACCCCGCAGGAGCAGACGGAGCGGAAGGAAACCCGGAGCGCGATCCGGCAGGCGATTGCCGCCGTGCCGGAGGGGATGCGTGAGGTGTTCCTTCTGCGGGACGTGCACGGCCTGAGCGTCGAGGAGACGGCGCAGGCGCTGCAAATTGCGCAGGGAACGGTGAAATCTAGATTGGCGAGGGCGAGGGAGAAGATCGCCGCGGAGCTGAAACGGCGCGGCGTCGGACAAACGGGAGGTGAACGACATGCGGTGTGAGGAACTGGAGGCCATCGTCTTTTCCGGGCGGGAAATCACGGCGGAGGAGCGGGCGGAAATGGAAGCGCACGCTGAGACGTGCGAAGCATGCCGTGCGCTGATGGATAATGCGGACGCGCTTCGCGGGATGCAGCGGATCGACGAGGATGTGACGCCGCCGGAATCCTTCACAAGGGGCTGGCGCATGGCGATTCGGCAGACGCCGCGCGTCATTTCCATCAGCGACTGGATGCGGCGCAAGGGCGTTCGGGTCATCGGGTATGCGGCCTGCGCGGCGCTGGTGTTCGCGGCGGGCACGGGCGTCGGACGGCTGGGCGGAAACGAAAAAAACGTGGCGCGGACGGCCTACGATTACGACTACGGCGCTTCCGGTGCCTACGAAGCCTATCCGCAGGAGGACGCGGTCGCGCTTTACGAGAACAGCGCCCCGGCGCTCGGCACGCGCAGCGCGGCGGAAAAGGGCGCGGCGAACGACAACACGGCGGAGGACGAGAAGAAGATCGTCCGCAACGCATGGCTGACCCTGAAAACCGAGCGCTTTGACGAGGCGGTTTCCGCGCTCTGCGGGCAGATCGAGCAGGCGGGCGGCGTTGTCGAGAGCCGAGACATCAGCGGCGCGAAGAACGCGAGCCGAAGCGCAAGCCTGACGCTGCGCGTGCCGAGCGATATGCTGGACGGCGTGCTCTCCGGCGTGGGCGAGTGGGGCGAGGTGACGCGCGAGCAGACCAGCGCCGTCGATATGACGAGCACCTACACGGACAACGCATCCCGGCTGGAAAGCGCGCGGGCGAAGAAGCGGCAGCTGGACGCGCTCTATGAAAAGGCCGAAACCATGGAGGACATCATCACGCTGACCGACGCGATCTTCGACGTGCAGGAGGAGATCGAGTGGCTGGAGGGGCAGAACCGCCGGATCGACAATCAGGCCAGCATGGCGACGCTGTATGTGACCATCAACGAAAAGAGCAGCGCGGTCGCCGCCAAGCAGCCGCTCCTGACCCGGATGGGCGAGGAATTCATCGAGGGCATGGAGAATTTCGGCGAGTTCGTTTTCGGCGCGGTGCTCGGCCTGATCTACGCGCTGCCATGGGCGGCGGTCGCGGCGGTTGTGATCGCGCTGGCGAGGCGCTGGGTTCGGAAAAAGAAGAAGCAGTAAAAGAGGATTGCGAAGATGAAACGATTTATCGCGCTGGGCGCGCTTGCGCTCTGCCTGCTCAGCGGAACGGCGATGGCGGATAAGGCGCGCAACATCGCGTCGGATGCGGATTCACAATACCACGCGGCACATCTGGAAAATCATCTGGATACGACAGATGTGTACTGCACGGGTAACTATGTGAAGGTGCGGAATAAGATCAATGGCAAAAAGGTTGTCGGCCATTTGGAGCAGGCAGATCAATTTCAGTTGCTCGACATTCAAAAGGGCTGGGTCAAAATCAAGGTGACATATTCGGATAAAACCAGCCCCGATTCGCATAAAGGCATGACGGGGTGGCTGAATGCCGACTATGTGGATTGCTACTGCGATGCGGGCGAATATGCGGGCGAGGGCGAAGCAAATGGTCTCTATACCGACGAGAACTGCCGAAATTATGACGAGGTCATTGAACTGTATATCCGCGCCCTAAAAGAACGCTGGAACAGCGACAAGATTAGTGAGTTCGGTTTTGAACCGTGCTGTTTTGTAAGCTCAATGGAAAGCGACGGGTATCTGTTGAAGGATCTGGACGGCGATGGAAACGATGAACTCATTATTTTGCCAAGAAGCAGTTTAGAAGGCGGAAACGTTGAATATTGCGAGATGCTTTATGCGGTCTATACGATGAAGAATGGAAAGCCGATTCGCGTGCTTGAAAGCTGGACGCGAAGCCGAAATTATCTTTGTGCGGATGGAGGAATTTATAACGAAGGCTCCGACGGTGCGTCATACTCGACGTGGTGCATTCGTGACATCGAGAATGGAAGGATTGTGGTTCGCGAGGGCGTGCAGACCACTGACAGAATGGATGCAAACGGCGAGTATTTAGAGGGAACTGTCTATCTCCGCATGACGGAAAGCCATAAACTGTACGACGGCGAGGAAATTTCCGAGGAACAGGCCGACGCCGATTTGGCGCGATATCAAAATATGCTGCTCAATGACGACAGTGGTTTCGTCCCCTTCGCGGAATACAAGAAAAAATAATGCCTCAATGGAAATAAATTCCGGCAATGAATCGTCTGGAGCATGCGGGTAAAAAGAATCAGCCGACAGCTGCGTGAAAAAACGAACAGGAGGAAAACGAACATGAAAAAGATTTTTGCGATTGCGCTGGCGCTGATGCTGGCCATTCCGGCGCTGGCCTTTGCCGACGGAAACGACGTGCAGATCGTCGTGCAGGGAGCGGCGGAAGTGACGGCCGCGCCGGACATGGTGAAAGTGACGGCGAACGCGGGCATTTCGGGCAAAACCATCGCCGAGGCGCAGGCGGAGACGAACAAGATCATCGACGCGGTCATCCGAAAGCTGCTCGAATTGGGCGTGGCGGACGACGACATCGTGACGACGAGCTACGCATATTACACGACGTATGATTACAGCGGCGAATCCCCGGTTATGAACGGCTATCAGGCGAATCACACGCTGCACATCACGTGCCGGGATGTGGATATGCTCGACAGCGTGGTCGGCGTGCTGGTGGATTGCGGCATGAGCGAAATCTACGGCATCGAATACGACGTTTCGACCCGCAGCGAGCTGTACCAGCAGGCGCTGAAGCTGGCCATCGAAACCGCGGCGAAGAAGGCCGACGTGATGGCGAAGGCCGCGGGGCAGACGATTGACCATCTGGAATCCATCACCGAAAACGGCAGCTACAACGAGTACATGATCAACATGAACGACAGCGCGGCGCGCGCGCAGGCCGAGGATTCCGGCACGGGGATTCGCTCCGGCAGCATCTCCGTGAAGGCGAGCGTGACGGCGGTGTACGAGACGAAGTAAACCGAAGCGAAAAGCGACTTCTGCCGAAAAGATAAATTTTTTACCGAAAGGGCTTGCATTGTTCGGCGACTTCTGGTATAATACATTTCGTTGCCGATGCTGATGTAGCTCAGTCGGTAGAGCGCATCCTTGGTAAGGATATGTTCTACGCAACGCAACAGTATATTTATTCGCGTGCGCTGATATAGCTCAGCAGGTAGAGCGCATCCTTGGTAAGGATGAGGTCGCCAGTTCGAATCTGGCTATCAGCTCCAGGCAGTCGCCTCTGTGAGACAACTCACAGGGGCGATTTTCTTTGTATTGTTAGGTTTTTCAGCTTCTCTTCCTCTCTTGGCGGGGAAGCGCCGCTTGCATCAGGCCTCGGTTTTCAGCTAACATTTCGGGCACATTTTCAGACTCCCAGCTAATTTTGGCCTCTTGACGGCCTTGTTGATTATGCGCCGAATGAATGCGCATAGCCGCCTGCTAACAAATCCTGCTAACACGCAGAAATCTTTGCATCAGGCGCGCTGCTGTGTACCGAGCGTCAGGGATTGCAGAAGTTTCCGGCACAGCTCCGGGTTTTGCTGAATTTGTGCCATCAGCGCGGACACATCCGCGCTGTCCTGCGCCTCACCAGACGTTTCCCGATGCGGATAGAAGCTGTTCTCCACCAGCCGTGACAGAGCGCGCTTCTCGTAGTCCAGCGCCTCGTTGTAGTGGTTCATCAGGACCTCCGGCGACTGTCCGGCGTTTTCCGCAACCAACTGATAGTTGTTCTGCGACAGACGTACCTTGTGCATCTGACCAGACTTGCGAAGCCCCTGGAAATCAATGCGTTCATTCTCCGGTATACCTATCCGCTTCTGATGCTCCTTGAAGCTCTTTTCCAGATTCCTGGGATCGACAGGTCGCCCATCTGTCTGGCAAATCAGCAATCCGTAATCCCGATACTCTTCACGGAAGAAAGCCTGATTCTCTTCGATCCGCGCCAGTCTCTCATGCAGTTCATCCAGCAGTGGTGTAGTCAGATACTGTTTCCGATGGCTGTCTTCCGTTTTCGGCCCCTTGAGAATCATGCTGCTTTTCGAGGTAAGCACCTGCTTGGGGAAGATGCGCAGTACCTCATGTTTGGGCAGCACGCCGATTGCGCTGTCTGATACGCGCTGGATCTGTCGGGTGATCCACAGGCTGCCGTCCCGGAAATCGATTGTATGCAAATCAATTCCCGCGGTTTCGCCGGCTCGTAGAGAACAAACAAAAGCCAGGTGGACAGTCAGGTGAAGCAGCTCATCCTCCTTGATGCTGTCGAGCACCTCGAAGACGCGCCGGGAATCCCAGGCTCTCCGCTTGACCGTTTTTTCCGTGGGCGCGGTGACCTTGGGAATTTCGCTGATATAATGCCACTTCTTTGCCGTCTCAAAGCCGGAGGTCAGGATCGTAAAGCACTTCTTCACGGTACTGGAGGACAGCGTCGGAATATCCTCTGGGCGCTTTCCGTAGCTCTTGGGCCCACGGCAGGGCTTCCGGCTCAGCGCGTCCAGGAAGTCGTCAATATCCTCTGCCGTAATGCTGCTCATCACCTGATCACCAAAGTACGGCAGAATGTGCCGGTCCAGATTGCTGCGGTAGCTGTCGTAGGAGTTGGGAGAAAAGCGCTCCTTTCTCGCGTGGATGGGCAGCCACTTCTCTGCAAATTCCCGATAGGTTCTCGTAGTATTGTCCTCCGCAGCGTGCGATGGCGCTTCGTCTGGCGCTTTGGTGCGGAACCGTTCGGCTACCTCTCTCTCCACAGAGCGCTTACACTGGTATTCGGCAGCTGCCTTTTGAATTTCGTGGCGAAGCCGGTTTTTTTGCAGATAATCGATATAAGTCTTCCTCTGCATCGCTTCCAGCTCGGTGGAATAGGTTTCCCATTGTTGTTTGACCTTGCCGTCTTCTGTACGGTAGGGATAAATGACGTTGTGGGCAGTACCCCTTACTTTATAGGTTGCCATGATTGCTTTCCTTTCCCGATTCAGGTCAGGTAAGCTCTGCTTGCTCGTTTAGCCACTTGTCAAAGGATTCCTTGTGAATTCGCAGGCATCGCTTCCCCAACCGCATCACCTTAAATTGTGTGGTGGTTTCGCAAAGCCCGTAAGCCTTGCGAAGGCTGATGCCAAGGATTTGAGCCACCTGCTCGGCGGTATATGTCCGCTGAATGCATTCCCTTTCAGAAGTCATATGTTCTCCTTTCACTGTGCTGCACATTTATGGATTACTGTACCTCCTTCCGATTTTCTGATTAGCAGGTACAGACATTCTATAAATAGCTACAGCTTTTGTCAACGGTGTCGTCATGTAGAAAACGAGGCAAGCACATGGTTACGGCTCGCTTCACCGTGTCATAGCCCCGCCTGTGCCGTCGGTAGTTGAATGTCGTACACCGCAGGAACTCCCTCTCCAGTCAATGGAGGGCTGTAGTAGAAGTCTCATTATTTCCGCATGGGATCGTTGCGAACGCGCTGGCTGCAGCGCGGTTGACAGGTTGCGTTAATCGCTCGGGTATCGTGGATACCGTCTTGGCGCCGCCCTGTCTGCCGCTCCCACCACACGGATGATTGTCCTGTGCTTGCTATGAGGCCGATCCATCAGCCTGTTTATCAAGGTGCAAAGAATCTATGGGGAGAACTGTTCAAGTATTGTTCTGATGATGCATCGGTCTTCAGCAGATACAAGAGACGCTGCTATCTTCAGAACTCTGATCTGTTCGGCGCACAGCGTATGCTGTTGCGGAGAATACCAATCTGCCACTTTATAGCCGCCGCCATAACGCCCGCGAACAGATTCTATTGGGTGAGAGAGCATGAGCTCGTGCAAATCATTTTGCATCGTCCGAACGCTGACGTGAAATTCCACAGCCAGATTAGAGGCCGTGTCAAAGCGCCTGCGCAGCAATGATTGCCATATTGCGCACTGACGCTCTGTTACTTTCGCGTCTGCGTTCACACTCAAGCCCTCTCACCTTCTTTCGTGCCCCACAAGGTAAGACTAATGCCTAAATATGCAAACATGCTTCCGATTTAGGAAATTTGCTATGAGGATTTGTCAGAACCTATTCGATCAATCTACGAGGCGTTCACAATGTTTACCTTGAGGGAAAATGGGCAGGACACATGAACCTCGGGTCAGGAATTGTTACAGTCTGCGACATATTGGTTACTATCCAAATAACCTCCCATTTCCTATTCTAATTTGGTGCCATAAGCAATGTATATCACCATCTATAGCGACCTAAGCTTTTGGAGGCTAATTGGTAAACACAAAGTGGCACAATTTCATCTTAACCAAACGGCGCTCCGGAATTAACTATCCAGAGCGCCGCTAATTAACTGGAGGAGCAACATGATTTGTTACCTTGAATGATAAATCAGTTGCTGTGTATAACTTCATGTAAGCCCCTCTATTTGAACGAAGTGAGCCTGTGAAAAAAAGTCTGTAAAAAGGTGAAAACCAAGGTGATAGGATAAATAACATAGGAGGTGCGCCAGTTCGGTGCAAATGATACAGTACGGTGAAAGTCCGAACCCGGCAAAGCGTAGCGAGCAACCGGTACTCAGCCTTGGAGCAGTAGAACCTCTGAGCGGAGAAGGTTTCTTTTTGACGATGCCGAATTGCGATACAGAATGTACCAATATATTTCTTGAAAAACCTTCAGAACAGTATCCTGACGATATAATCCTGTTGGTATGCGATGGAGCTGCATGGCATAAGTCAAAAGCATTACGTTGTCCAGAAAATATACAGCTTCTTTCTATACCGCCGTACACACCTGAAATGAATCCTATCGAGCAAATTTGGAAACAAATCCGTTCCATGGGATTCAGAAATGAGGTATTCAACTCGCTTGATGATATGATGAATCGCCTTTGCGAAACCATCTGTATGGTAACAAACGATATGATCAAAAGTATTACAGGACGAAAGTGGATCGTTGATTACCTTTTAGAATGAGATCAGTATTAATTGTGTGTCGCAACTCACGGCCAAATTGATCGTTATCCTTTCGAATATTATCGTTTTTATCTATCTTCAAGTTCTCTATATCATCTATATAAAAAGCATGTCCTTGAGTTCTTCGTATATTAAAGAAAGCTCCTGTTTTTGGTCGTTAGTCAGAGAGTATTCTCCAATCTGATCCAGAAGTCGTTTCAGTTTTTCCACATCAATTTCTTCTGCATCCTTTTCCATCTCTTCATTTAATCGAATCTCGAACTCATTAAGCTTGCTATTTTCCATATTTGCCATCCTTTTATTTTCCCGGTGGTTCAGATATGCCAATCAAACGTATATCACAAGCTTTCAAGGTAAACCATCGTAGCAACTCTATCCAATTCCGCGATCAACGCATTGATATCGCTGTCACTAAAGTCCTGCGTACAATATTTGTCTACAACCGAGCGCAGCGCTTCGTATCCACCATTCTCTCCCTTGAGCAGCAGCGGAGACTTGTAGCTGACTTTGAGGTTTTCGGCAGCAGAACGATAGATCTCAATGCTCTTTGGATCAATTTCCCATTTACGTTCTTCCAACTGCTCAAGCTTTGCTTCGGCTTGAATAATCTTCTCTTTGATCGCATACCGAGCATCCTGATCTGCCTTTTCAAGCTGCTCAGCTAAATCATTAATTTTACCCTGCAATTCCGCCACACGGACATAATAGGCAGAGCTCTCAACCGGTTCATTTAGCGCTGGTTCCATTTCATAGCGAACCGTGTTAGAAAGATTCTCGGCACAGAATTCCACAAACCGGGTAGCCACCTCAGCGTTCTTTGACGCTGCGTTGACAGCAAGAATACTCATCTCAGCATACAAGGATTGTTTCCCATTCAAATCCAACGCAGGAGGAAGAATCATTCTATTGAGATCGCTGTCGGTATAACAAGTACCAAATCCGAGATACATCGAAGTCAGCAGCGGCATTCCCCATTGCTCATTCTCTTCTGAAAGAAGATAAGCATTGTCGCTCACGCATTTCATCATTTCTCTGAACGAGGGAGTATCAAATGTGAGCTGCATTCCACTTGCTTCATTCTCATGGATATACGCTTCGACCATAGAAAGCACCAAAGTATTAAGACCCATCTGCTGTACATCCGCCAGTGTATACTCCGGATAGTCTGTAGCGTACTCATTAAGCCACATTTCAATCTTTTCAAACAGCTCATTATATGTCTTCGGATAATCTCCAAGATTCATTTCATTCCACTTCGTCTCGTTGACCATCCAAGACTTTGGGCTAACCGACACCGGATAGCCAAGAAGTGAATCGCCACTAAAGACAACATCCTGCATTGCTGGATACAGTTTTCTTGCTTCACCAATCAGCTTCTCGCTTGTATTCAGAGCCGAAATATATCCCTTTTCTTTCATCGAATAGAAGTCACCAGGAGCCGACAGTACAAACAGATCGACGCCACTATCTCCAGACACAGCCGCCTGAATCAACTCATTCGGATTCATGGATTCCGTAGTAACCACAGCAATGTCTGGATTCTGAATCGTAAAGTCAATGATCGTCTTGGAAGAAACATTGCCCATTAGGGTCAAAACGGTCTGCTTCGCCTCACCCTCGATTCCAACATCCCGCAAGAAAACGTAGTTAGAATAAGGATAGGCATACATCCCATTTTCAGAACATGCCGAAGGAGTAGACGTATGCGCATACTGGATCGGCATATATGCCTTTACAAGATCCTTTCCATTCTCATCAATCAATACGACCTTGCTATCTTCCAGATAAACCACGCTCTGCTTATATCCTGCCAGCCCGCTGGGGAAAATCCCATCTTCAATCTGCTCTACCATCTTCTCAAGTGTATCCGTAGCAATGTCATACTGCCAGATCGCAGCCTGCTCTGCTCCTACATAAACCAGCAATTTGCCAGCAGCGCCGGCAGCAATGCTCTGTACGTTCTTGATTGCACTGACCTGGTGCTTCTGATCGTTCAGGTCAATAAGCACAATTTCTGTTTTCTCATAGTCATCATAGGTATCCGTTCCCAGAAGCAGAATCAGCTTTTCTCCCGCATACGTAATTCCCTTAATCTCTCTGAAGAACTCTTCTTCCTCAGCATAGAGCAAATTCTTCGGAATCTGTACACAGGCATTCAGTTGCCCATCTTCAATCTTGAAAATCTGCCCCGTATACGGATGCAGTCCATAAAGCACTTTTCCATCTGTAAACAGATACCCAATGATTCGATCCCACGCAGCAGCACCGGCTGCGTCCTCTGGCCGCTGCTGATTATAGCGATACACATATGCATCTGTCAGATCAACAAGCGTTTTCAGCTCGCCATCCTTATACTCATAAACGCCATAAGAACCCAGCACATACAGTGTGTCCTCAATGAAGCAAAGTGAGGTGGCTGTTTCATATGCATGGGCATCCGTCAGATTCACCGTTCCAGTTTCTTCGGCATGAACCGCGAAAGCGCTAAGCAATGAAATCAACAGTGCAAGTACCAAGCAGACCAGTTTTTTCATGAATCAATACCCCTTTCATCTTGAACACACTTATCCGAGCTCAAGTTTCATGCCTTCTGGCTCGCAAGCGTCAGTTCTCCGTTTTCCATTTCATACACGACATCACAGGCCTTCTGAATATCCGCCGCGCTATGGCTGGCAAGAATAATAATCTTTCCTTGTGACTTGAACTTCTGAAGCAGATCATGAACCTCTTCCATAGAAGCCTTATCCATAGCGTTAAACGGTTCATCCAGAATCAGAACATTGGGATTCTCCATAAATGCCTGCGCAAAGCCAAGACGCTGCCGCTGGCCAAGCGAATACTTGCCAACCGGTTTCTTATCATCCGGATCAAGACCAAGCGTAATCATTGCCTTTCTTGCAGATACACGGTCCGCCATTCCGGACATGTTTGCAAGAAGGAGCAGGTTCTTCAGGCCAGACTCATTCGGCAGAAAACCAGGACTCTCGATAATGACACCCGTAGAGGGCGCAAAGTCAGCCATTGTCTTATAAGGAGGCACCGCACTGTTACGCAGTTCTGGATTCCGTTTCAGCGCTGCTTTATTGCCAACCAAGCATTCATTGACAATTACATAACCGGTTGTCGGCTGTGAAAATCCGCAGATACAGCGCATGAGTGTCGTCTTACCGCAACCATTTGCACCAACGAGGCCGTAAATATATCCATCTTTAAACTGCATTGAAACATTTTTGATCACAGTCTTTGATCCGTACACTTTTGATAAATTCTTAAGTAGAATCATCTTCACTCACTCCTTCGCAATAAACCTAATATCCATATTTTTCACACGTACCGTCATTAGAACCAATAAAAGTGCATCCACAACAATATATCCACAGATCACTTTTGCTACATACTCAAACTTATTCTTTTCAACCTGTGAAGCAATGGCTCCTAGTGTAGCAAAATGACTCGGCAGTTTAATTCCGGGTAAGCTTTCAAAAAGAATGGTAATATTCAGCAACAGAAGCGAGATGGCAAACATAACCCCAAAGTTTGGTGCTCCCAAAAGAGAAAAGAAAAGAATCAAGAAAACCATCGTGATCCAGAATAAATACAAAACTGCTGATGCTAGTACACATGCAGCAAAAGGTGGCACTTCCCGAATATATTCTGCAACATACTGAGCTTGTTGGGCGTAGTCGGGATCTGCTGAAAGCCTCTCCATGTCACTCCATCCGCCGCCTGATGTCACAAAAGAAAAGGAAAGAATAGCAGAAGATGCCAGCATCGCCAAGAAAAACACCCCCACTATTACTAAACAGAAACTTACCAAGGACACCAACCACTTGTACCTCGACAAGCGCACTACCATGTAATTCTGATAGGATACCCGCTTGGGTAATTCTGACATCATTACCGTAAGCGCCGCGCTCGTCATAATCAGATTAAAACCCGAATCGATATAGATAAACAGCGTTTCTCCAATATAAACATTAAATTGGCTACTCAAAATGCTGTTTTCCTTGCTTTTCACGAGCATATACGTCATCAGCAGAACAAATACTGCCATTAGGATTGTCCGCAAAGAATGTGTCCAGAAGCTGAAATGTCCATATAATGCAGAACTCAACCACTTTACACATCTACGTCCTTTTTCAAGCATTTTGACACCTCGTTTTGCATCCAATATAGTAGATGACCATACTTATCCCTAGAATTATCAAGTAAGCTTCAATTGATATGATTGCTTTTTCTATGGTTAATCCGTCATTAAACAAAATCGCCGGATGGGGGGTTTTTATTCCGGTAAAATAGTAAACAACATTAGCATTCCAAAGATAGTACAAAAAAGATGGAATCGTTACTGTCAGAAGCTTATCCGGAATCCATATTGCTATTGCAAGCGCTACAACAGCCCAAATACTCGCAGTAAATGCAATACCCAGTGTCATTTCAACATATACTGGTAACCCATAACAAACAGTATACAAATTGTGAAAAATACATTTCTTCGAAAAATAGATCGTATGACTGGGATACGCTGTCGGATCAACAGGTAACGCAATATTATTCCAAAGAATTGCATGCAGCACAAATGCACTAGAAGTTGATATTGCTGCAACCAGCATGCATGTTCCTACCTTGCTACCTACGTATTTCAAGACAGAACTCCTTAGTGCCTCCCATCTCATTATTCCTGAACACATATCGTCAACTTGGCTTGTCGAATGCGCCAAAGCAGCACAAAATGGAAGTAAGAGCATAAAACCACCAAAGAAAATACCGCCTATTGAAAGTTGCAATGCACTTTCACGATACTCCAACCACTCACCAGCTAAATTGGTACCAATCCAGTAAGCTAAGGAATATCCCATAAGCGTCATAAAACAAACAGCAAAGGCTACCCATGCTTGTGGTGCCTTAACAGCTCGTGCTAACTCCTCTCGCATGCTCTTCTCCTTTTCATTTCACATCTTCCCACGTAACGACTCCCTTGTAACGCGCATCGCCGCGCTTATACAGACTTTTATCAAAGTGGTCCATCATCTCACCCGTTTGAGCGTTAATTGTCATTTCCCATACTCCGGGATGCTCGGGTAATTTGTCTACTTTGGGGTTTTCCAGAATATAGCATTCCATTACCCACGACGGCACTAGATACCAAGTATCCATGTCGAATGCAGAACGTTGTTTTCCCCATTCCTCGTCCGGATTACTGTACACGACATATCCAAAACGAAGCGAGAATACTTGCTGAATATATCCATCTTCTATCATCTTTTGCGCGCTATCAATCACCTTGTCTACTGAGCAAAGCGGAATATCTTCTGCAAGGATTTCCTTAACATCAAAATCGATTCCAGTGCACAAATACTCATTATGATCTCTCATCTGTAAAGTCAGCTTCGGTGAGATTACCGGTCCGTTACAGCCCTCTTTAAAGGATTTTGCCACATGCGTCAAAATGGGTAGGTCAAACTCCTTTGGCCAAAGATCTACAGAATAGAAAGCAGGAACTAGCATCTCACCTGTATTCTTTCTAGCACTGTACAGTATACTCAGAATACTAGGTTGTTCCCAAACGTATTCTTGCTCAAGGCCTTGTTCTTTTAAAGCCTCACCAAAGAACGTGTATACATCGCGAAGCGTTAGATCGTTTCCATATTCTTCAGCATACTTACAATCCAGATCAACTTTCATACCACGAACATTCTCATACACATAAGTCGATATACCCCCGCGCTTCGTTCTCGCCTCCTTGATGGCTGTACGCGGTGAAATCCCATCATAGCGATATTCTTGTTTTCTTCCCCAACAAGCCTCAATGACTGGGGCATGTTCCTCTCCAAACACCTCAATGCCAATATCCACCGTTCGCGTTCTGCCATATCTGTCAGTGTACATCTCATGCCATCCTGACTCCGCCTGCTTCTTAATCTCAGAAAGTGAAAAGTACTCTTCTGCAGTAGCATCGAAGTGGCCAAAACCCAGAATTGTCATTAGGAATACCAAACCCCATGCTTTCATACGCTTCTCCTTTTTCATTCAAATGATAGGCAGCTGATTTCAGCTGCCTATCATTGCTATCGATCATCTAATTTACATTACACAACCGAATTAGTCATCATAATCATGGATGACACCTTTGATCGTAATGGCGGTAAGACCATAATTAGTTGCATAATTAGTATTCCCTCGCGCCGCAGCGGTATAGTTAAATCCATTAACGATCGCGTTAGATGTAATGAAGTAGTATGTGTAGTCAGCAGGCTTCCAACTAGCTCCCATAGTTTTTCTAGTATCCTCGCGATATGCAGCAATTCGATTCGTTTCATCCGAATCGCTCTGCTCAACATAATGCTTAACCTTAAGTTTACCATCAGTATCATACTTATTAACGAACTGGTCTCCATGATACCTATACAATTCACTATCAGCAATCGCCTCACACGGCACATTGTAGATCGTAAAAGACTTCGCTTCCGCACTGACAACTGCTGCAATAGAGAGCAGCATAACCAGAGTCAAAACAGCAACGATGAACTTTTTCATAGTTGTATTTCCTTTGTTCTATTCTGCATTGTAAATGAGCTTCTTCTTGTGGTATAATGCTATGGGTTTTTGCAGAACGGGCATCGCTTATGCGATGTATGCTTCCAGGCATGTTTTGCAAGGACTCTTTTTAGTTTCTAGATAAACCAAATTCCAAACACGGATCTCGACACATACAACACATCATTTTCTCACCTCCTTCACCTTGCACTCCATAACATAATCCACGTATAAATCTTAGCACATTTCTCCAGCTACATTCTCCTCAATGCACAGAACGACAATTTAGCAGCACGAAATGCAATTCATGGTACGTTATCGGTGGTGTATCCCTCTCTATCTAAGTATATTTGCTACAAGCTTCTCGCTTTTACCCTGCTGTACACATCTATGTAAAAAAGAGGCTGCTCAGCACCAAGCCAAGCAGCCCATCCAGCAGTATTCACTTGTCAGTTAGTCCTCTGCGCTGTCAATCAGTTCTTCCGGCACTGAGCCTTCATGATTGCCACGCATACTCGCCATATTCGCGCCAGCAATGCCATACTGGTACGCAAACGCAGCGAGCATCTCAAGCAACTCAGCCATATGACTCCTCCTTTCTGTTTTTAAAGTATTATAACAGATAACACAGTACATAGCCTGGAAAAAACCCAAGATGCAAAATAAACAGCACAAAACGCAAACATACTACCCTCTAGGGGGTGTATTTCTCCTTACGTGGGCAAGTAATCTTTCGTCTTTGTGTTGTATGATATATGCATGGAGGGATTCAATGACTACAGGTGAACGCATTGCACAAAAGCGCCATGAAAAAGGCTGGACTCAACATGATCTGGCTAAGAAGCTGGGGCTAAACAGTAAGTCAGTAAAGGATTGGGAAAGCGGCGTTTCATTGCCGTCAGCAAAGACCATTGTTAAGCTTTGTCATCTTCTTAATGTTTCTTCTGACTATCTTCTGTGTCTAGACAGCCGTGAAACGCTCTATCTGGATGACCTCTCGTCGGGTGACAGAGCTCGTATCAAAGCCATACTTCAAGCCCTTAAAAACCTTCACATTCCTTCCCCCTAAAGCTGCCGATCGATAGTGGGCAGCTTTTTTGTTGACAAAATTACTCATTCCTGTTAGCATTGTATCAAAATCATCCATTACGATGGGGGATCGAACATGAGAATCGTCATTTGTGAGGATGAGCTTGTTTATCAAGTTGCCCTTCGGCAAGCCATTCACCATTGGCAGCGGACAACCGGACATAATGACATAGAAATTGCGTCCTATAATTCCTCCGAGGAACTGCTTGAACAATTCGAGCAAAAAATGGAGGTAGACCTATTTTTCATCGATATACAAATTCCTGGAGAATTAAATGGCGTTGAACTCGCGCGGAAGATCCGTCAGACACAGCTTGACGTAACCATCGTTTTTTGTACAAACTACAATGAATATGTGTATGAAGGATATACGGTAAATGCTCTTCGTTTCTTAAAAAAACCGGTTATACAAGACGAAGTATTCTTCTGCTGCAACTATGTCCATAGCCGCCTAAATATAAGAAATTCCAATTCACTGGCGTTTTTTTCTTCGGGGCGACGCTTCGTATTTCGTTATTCTGAGATACGGTATCTTGAAGTCAAGGCGCATAATCTGTTTTTTTCAACAACCATTCGCTCTGCCCCTTTTAAAACTAGCGCCAGTCTGTCTGATGTTATGGCGGAGTTGCCGAAAGAATTATTTGTACTCTGCCATCGTAGCTACGCCGTTAACATAACCCACGTGCGCATGATTACACGCACAGAATGCCTGCTTTTGAATAACGAATCAGTTCCAATCTCCAGAACCTATGCAAATGAAGTTAATCATGCCTTTGATCGTTACCATCAGGGAGGTATTTCTATCTATGGCTTGGACGATATTTGAAATTCTAGTTAATCTATTTCAGGCATTTCTTGTTCTTCGCTATATCAAAGAATGCTTCATCTATGCAAAGAAAACACCGTTAGCAGACGTAGCTCTATTGTTCTCTTTTACTACTTATTTTTCTATATATTTGTTCTGTCCTTCGTTTCCTCTATCGCAGCAATTGGTATTTCTGTTCCCACTCTTACATGTCTTTTTTCTTTCCTCTGAGCCTAAGATCTCAATGTCACTTTGGTTTCCGGTTCTTATGCTTATAATGAACCTTATTTCCGTTTTGACATATCCAATCTTTGATCTTCTTCCCTTGATATTTGATATGAGATTTCTCTCCTTCCATGCCGAGAGATTTTTATGTATTATTGTTACCAATATTACGCTTTTCCTCGTTTATGAGTTGATTATTCGGATTAAGAAGGCCAGCACTTTCCCTCGGGCTTCTTCTTATATAGTGTTCATCCTAACATTATCTATCATCTACATTGTCGAAGAGTCTATTTATGATCTGTACTTAGCTTTCAGCGATGAAGCCGTTCTTCCATTCTTCACAATCTACATCGGGCTCTTGGGCTGCATTATTCTTTCCGTGTTTCTGTTTCATACCGTTTCCAGCGATTCAGAGCGAGAAAATCGTTATCAGGCCGAAATTTCGATGCTAAACCTGTCCAAGCAGCATCAGCTTGAATTAGCGCAAATGTACGAAGAATTAACAAAACGCCAGCATGATTATAAGCATCATCTGCAAGCGCTTCAGGAACTCGTAGGATCGAGCGATCGCTCGATAGCCCGGACCTATCTTGATACTCTAATAAGCGAAACTCCTCAGGAAGAGATGATCGTCACTGGTTCGCCAAGTGTTGATGCTCTATTAGCCGCCAAGCGTAAACTCATGAGCAGTAAAGGAGTTAAATTCGTTTATTCTCCTCATCCTCTTGCTAGTCTGCCAATCTCCACACTTGACTTCTGTTCAATCATAGGGAATCTTCTGGACAATGCCATTGAAGGCACTATGCGTATTCCTGATATCGATAAGAATCCAGAAAAAGCCGTCATTCATCTCTCGTTCTCACGTTCTTGGGATATGTTCTATATTTACTGCGAGAATCCCTGTGATCCCTCTACTGTCGTCAAACAGAGAGATAGATTTATTTCTTCCAAGCAAAAAAACGAACCCGGGCTTCACGGTGTCGGCCTTCATAGTATTGACTCCATCGCGTCTCGCGTAGAAGGGCGCACAGAGTATCTAGTTCAAGATCAGATGTTCTATGCAAAAGTTGTTCTACCCTACCTCAATGAAAGAAGGAAATTCTCATGATACACAGGATTTCTGAAAAAATTGTTATGATGCTAGATCAAAGAGGCGCACTAAAGCATTCTTCAAAAGATGTTTATGTTTATGGCTTTGATATCGCAATTTACACTTATTTGAGCACTTTGGCACTCTTCCTAATCGGCTGGATTGGTGGTTATCCGCTTGAAACGATTCTGATGATTTCTTTATACTACAGCAACCAATCTCTCGGCGGTGGCTATCATGCTTCCACTCATATGCGTTGTTTTCTGACAATGGTCATCGGAATGTTTGTATTTCTGTTTCTTATGATGTCTTCCTATATTACCCCCTACCAACTCATACTCGCAATGTGTTCCTGTCTAATCCTCTGGCAATTCCCATTGGTTTTACACCCAAACAAGAAGTACCTGCTCAGAAAAGCAGATCGATTTATCATGCGATCCCGTTATTTCGTTTTGATCCAGGTTTTCTTATTTATCGCCTCCATTATCCTTCATTTCCCTCAGAGCATCACGCAAACCTTCTCCTTAGCATTTGCTTTTTCTGCTCTTTCTCGAATTGTTGCAGCTATCCAACACAAGGATCTTATAATACGCAAGCAAGGTTTCTGAATGATAAAAGACACAACTTCTGACCCTTTCTTTTGAAACCAATTGTATCACGTTCATGGCGCGGACACGAGTATTCTCCGCGCCATTATGCATGGAGGTCAAGTATGGAAAACATTTCAGTTGTGTTTTGACAGCCGATATCTGTCGGTTATCGATCAGTTTATCGTAACCGCTCAATAATCCCGCGCCCTGACAAACCGCACTAATCGTGCGATACTTATCCATAGTACTTGAAAAACTGGAATCCGGAAAACAAGTAAACTTGAAAAACTATGGAGAGAAGCACATGACAATACCGGGAGCAAAACGAACCGCGAGAATCATCGAGTGGAGACAGCTGATTTATGAGCGACAGCAGAGTGGTCAAAGCGTGAAGGCGTGGTGCCTGCAGAACGGAATCCGCGAAAATCGTTACTATTACTGGCTGAGAATCATCCGGGAAGAAGCGCTTTGCGAGACAAAGAACAGGAGCGGCGCGCTTGTCAGAGTAGAACCGGAAAAACTGGCGGTTGAGACCGTATCGCCCCAGCCCGCCTCCGGGGGAATCGTGATTCGGGCGCATGGTGTGGAAGCCGAGTTTCCGTCAGGCACGGATATCGGGATTCTCGCGGCGTTCGTGAAAGCAGTCGGCCATGCTTGATTTCAGCCGCGTACAGAATTACTATATCGCCTGCGGATATACGGACATGCGCAAGCAGATAGATGGTCTGGCAGCGCTGGTGCAAACCCAGTTCGGCCAGAAAATGGATGAGACGTCGCTGTATCTGTTCTGTGGAAGTCGGGCAGATCGGATCAAGGCGTTGTATTGGGATGGAACGGGATACATTCTGCTGTACAAGCGCCTGACGGAAAAACGATTCCAGTGGCCGCGAAGCGAGAGGAATCTGAAGAAGCTTACCCTGCAGGAATTCCGCTGGCTCATGGAGGGACTGTCCATTACCCAGACGAAAGCGTTTGTTCCGGGAAAGCCCGGAACCGTTTGCTGAAAAAAGTCCGTGTTTTTCTGAAAAAAGAGAAGAAAACCAAAAGGATTTTGCCTCCTGCATGTCGAATTAATCCGGCATGAAGGATGGTGAAAGCAGCATGGAACAGGCCGAGCTTCTTGTGCAGATTCTTGCGGAAATCCGGCAGCAGAATGCCATGCTGCAAAGTACCATTGATACGCTCAGGGAACAAAGCCGGCAAAAGGATGAGGAGATCGAGAGACTCCGTCAGATCATCCTGAATCTTCGCGCGCTCAATTCGGACATCGCAGCGAGAAGCGGACGTACATCCTGGACGATGGGAATCAGCAGCTCAGCCTGTTCGACACGCCGGAGAAATCGGAGGAGAAGTCCAACCCGGAACCCTTGGAAAATCCGGAGAAGGAAATCTGCGTCTCCGGTCATAGCCGGAAGAAAAAGCGCACGCTGGAAGAGCTCTGTGCGACGCTGCCGGTGGAAGAAAGAATCGTTGAAGCGAATCCGAAGCGAGCTGCTGACCCAAAGCGCGATTCATGCCGACGAAACGGTGATGCAGGTACATAAGGAGAAGGACAGGCCTGACACCTCGGAATCACGCATGTGGGTCTATTCATCCACCAAACGCGCGGACATTCAGCTGCGCTGCTTCGAATATCGGGAAAGCCGAAGCGGAAAATGGGCGAGGGATTTTCTTGAGGGCTTCAGCGGCGTCCTGATTACGGATGGATACAGCGGCTACAACAAGGTTCAGGACGCAGAGCGTGCTGGGTGCTGGGCGCACATGCGCAGGAAGTGGCTGGAAGCGACGCCCGAAAGCGCCGATGCAAAGACCTGCAAAGCTGCGGAGGGCTATGCGTTCTGCAACCGACTGTTTGAGCTGGAACACCAGTTTGAAAAACTGCCCGCAGAAGAACGCCTCGTCCAGCGCAGGGAGAGGTCGGCTCCGGTTCTCGAAGCGTACTGGAAATGGCTGAATACGATTTCCCGTCCGACAGGCAAGCTGAAGGACGCTGTTACCTGTACTCAAAATCAGAAGGCTCACCTCTGCACGTTTCTTGAGCATGGTGAGATTGAAATCAGCAACAACCAGGTAGAAAACGCCATCCGCCCTTTTGTCGTTGGCCGGAAGGGATGGCTCTTTGCCGATACACCCCAGGGGGCGGAGGCGAGTGCAATCATCTATTCGCTGATGGAAACGGCAAAAGCCAACAGCCTGCGGCTGGACGACTATCTGCTTCATCTGCTCAGCATATTGCCTGAGCGTGCGGAGCGGAACAAGGACTTTGAGGTTGATGACTTGCTCCCTTAGTCAGAAGAAATGAAGTCGTGGTTCTCGGCAGTGTGAGTGCTGGGAACCACGACTTTTCTGTATCGGGGGATTATTGAGTGGTTACCAAACAACGCGGATTTGACTCGGGCTGAGGAAGTACAAAAGCTGCTGCCCTGGAACGTGTTGGAAGAATGCATAGCAAAGTAGATAGACCAGAGACAGGAAGTTGGCACACGTAACGCCAAGAAAATTGCGGACTATTTGTGGTCATACATTGAGGTTATAGAGAAATATCTTGCTGCAGCTGAGCTGCCGAACGAATATGCGCAAATCGTAACAGGATGGAAACAACGCAAATCGGGCAGACATATTCTGGAACGACATCTAAAAAAGGGTTCGGTGTTCATCTCAGTGGAAGATGGGTCGGTTTATATGGTAAAGGGGCTGTTCTCCACTTGGGCGGAGATGCTTGGAAAAAGTCCCGCGCTGCCGGAAGCTGTGTTAATCCCTTTCCGGGGCAGCATTATTTCGGATGGGCTGGTAGTGCCGTATCGTGTCTGCTTCGGTAAAGGAGCCATTGAGGCTTTCAAGGAAACGTACATGAACGCAAAGAGAAACAACACGATACATTGAGATTGATGACCCGCTCCCCTGGTCAGAAGAAATGAAGTCGTGGTGCCCGACGGTATGAATGCCGGGAACCACAGCTCTTCTGTATCGGGGATTATTGAGCGGTTACAAACAACGAATCTATGGCACCATTGCAAGAGACTCGTTGCTGTTGTGTATATTAAGCACCTGACTTTCGGTTAATAAAGGTGGAAAAACGCTCTGTAAAGTAACTTGGCATGTTTTCCAGATATTCAAGGATATTATCCTTGTTGTAAAGTAAGTAGGCATCAAGATCAGACGATGTAGCAGATTCATTCCGAATCATTGTGGCTATTTCGATAGCTATATGGCGATCCCAGAACAGCGACTCGCAAACAGATATCGCTGTTAGATTTGGAACACCATACTTTAGCTTCCTTTGCAGCAAAGATAGATTTGAATACAATTCACTTCCAATATTTTCATCATCACTTTCTGGCAGCAGATCGATTATGTTGCCCACCAAAAAACTCAACTCATATGAGATGGTCTCATGACAGGTAGCCATCAACTGATCAATATCCGTAAAGGATGATTCTTTAAGCATTTCTAAAGGCATTTCTCCCTCGATCCACTGTTGACACAAACGAAGCAATTCAGCTTCCATTAGTTTTGTCCTATATAGGCTGAAGTACAGACTCACAACAAGTTGAAGCATATCCATCTCCGTATAGAAATGATTAAGCAAGTCTATCTCATCAATCCATGCTTCAATTGCTTTCCCACAATCAACCGCAGTCATAGACGCACTATACTTAACACGTTGTCGTTCGCTAAGGACTGCCACCTTTTCCTCAATTACTCGGAATACAGAGAGCAGCATCCCTTTTTCTTCTTCGTCAGCCAAATAATAAGCAAGTGTGTCTTTGCAGATCGACTCACCTATGTTTTCATGGATATCTTGTTCCAAAGAGATAGGAGTTCCATACACAAAGCAAAGATAGTTTTCAACAGCATCCAAAGCCTGTTTACGTTGGGACAACTGGTAGATAATGCTTTCTTTGATCTGTTGATCCTGTTCTGACGCAAATGCATTGATTATCTTCTCTTGCAGCACATTGAAACAATCTGCTTCGGCGTAATGCTCAAGGATATACTTAACAAGCCTCTTTGCTTCTATATGCCCCTCATAACCAATTTCAAGATTTGAAACAAGCAACAGTAATGAGCTTTGGCACGGCTCTGCTTTTAATTTTGAGAACATATCACAGCATTCATGCCACCTATATTTCCCACCATTTTCATAAGTATTCCGCCTTTCATAAAGTGTGGGATCTGTAATAAGTATGCTTCCTTCTGTATACATCCCAGCTCTGGCTGTGCGACCAATCAGATTTTGGAAAGATCGTACTTTCGCGTGTGAGTTTCTTTGGTTGACACTGGTCATAAGAAGATACTTAATTGGAATGTTAACGCCTTGTGCTAGGGTAGATGTACATATCACAAAACGAGCCATTTTTTCTCGCAAAGCATGCTCAACAGCTAATTTTACTCCGTTTGGTAACTTACTGTGGTGAGGAAGGATTCCATTGCAACAACCGACGGTATATACATGGTCTTTGCCGTAGTATTTACTGATTAAGTATTGAAGCTTTTCCATTTCCGAGATGTCGGAATTATCGACTATATTATTAAGACTATACCCTCTTTTCTGTATGTCTACTGCACGTTCGATAGTCTTCCTAACACTTGCAGTTTTATCAACATATACCGCAACACCACCATTTCTGCAAAGTCGAATACCATAGTAAAGAGCAATGTCCTGCGAACTGTTTCCTTGGGGAAACACACGGAGTTTTCTTTCTCTACCGAAAAGCTGCAATTCATGCGTTACTATATCCAATGGAACAAAATAATCCCATGTGAGTGGATCGCCGGAATAATACGCGATGTTACTTGCATTGCAGAAACCAACAGACTTGGGCGTAGAAACGATTTTTTCATCTGTTGCCAAAACGCCATTTTCTCCAAACAGCCATCGCTTGATATCGTCAGCATTTGTCATTACTGCAGAGAGCAAAACAAGCTGTTGATTCTCATTCAAGCGTTCACGGATCGTTGTTACCAGAAACTCATATGTAATACCCCGTATGCCATCATCAAACATATGAGCTTCATCCAGCACAAATAGGCCAACCATATCGCAGATTTCCGGCTGGTGATGGATGATATAGTTTAGTTTTTCCGGGGTACATATAGAAATGCGGATACTGTCATTACTCAGCAAATCAAAGGAGTAATCGTCTTCCAGAACATCAGAAAACCGATTGATTTCAACGTCATCTTTACGGAATGCACATTGCAGATCATGAGTGATCTCATTGCATAAAGCGCGCAGAGGAGCAACTATAATAACTTCTCTTGCACGATTACTCAATTGAGCAGCTCGAATAATGAGTTCAATACTCTTTGTTTTTCCGACACCGGTAGGGAGCTCTACAATAGCGTTATTTCCTCGCAACACGCCATGTGTGCACAGCAGTTCTTGCGACTGCCACAAAATTTTGACAGCCTCGCGTCGATCTAAATAGCTTCTCCATACATCAACAGTAATTCCAGAGTGCTGCGGAAGCAAGCTCCATGCGCTTTTCTGCATAGCAAAAACTACTACTACATATAGCAGATCTACATAGAAATCATCCAATGCATTTCCGTGGTTAAAGGTGTATTGGCGATACTTACACAGCCAGGAAATGGTGTTGCCATCATCGTCGCCCAAACGGAAGTATGTAAGCAAAGATTTATATATGTTGGAGCAGCAAGATATATCGCTTTCAAAGCGCTGAGTCTTGCTTGCAAGCAAATACCGTAAGCACACAACGAGAAGTTGAAATGGGGTGTTGACAACGGGCAAGTCAAAACTCACCTTTGAACATAGGACTTTAGCGCTGCCAAAATCGTTGTGTAAAAAATAAGCAACAGCTCCTGTGATCAAAAAGTCCTGATCATGCTGCAGTCGTTCTTTTGACTCAAAAGCTGCATCATAATACTGAGCAGCTTTTTCAAGATAAGGCCTAAACTCAGCTTGATGTTTAGCGTCATTCTCAATGATACTTTCTGCATAGCGAGAGAGAATATAGACTGTTGAAAAGCTCAGATCGTTGGAATTGACAGGAAAATTAGGGTACGCATCATTCGGTACGTCGTACTCTATTAGTTTTGCTTTTGTTTTCTGATATTTTAGAAGCAGTTCTGATTTTCCTGTATATCTCATCGCATACACCTCGCATACAGATCATGTGCCAACGCCATAAGTTTTTTGCCATGAATCAAGAATATCTCATGCCCCGTGCTAAGCATCAGATCATCGCTGCTATAGTTAGGAATCAGACCGTCTTCTATCTGACTAATGCTGGCTACACCGACACCCAAATAGCGAATATGGAACTGTACTTCCGATTTTTGTTGAAAACGTGCAATCCGCTTGGCTTCTTCGTGATTGCCAATGCATTTCAGTTGTTTTCTATAAAAATTTAAAGTAGTGGCCAAGCGAAACTCATCTTCCTGAGAATCTTTAGCAGCCTTCTCAAGAACTTCATAAGAACCAGAGGATAATAAGCCTTTAACCTCAGCTGCAACCAACTCATCTCTCGTTGAGGGCTTTCCATCAGGGTTTACATAATAGTATCCAACAATATCTGTTCCTTGCGTTGAGCGATCTTTATTAGCTCTATTTTGCTGCTTGCAACGCGGAACTTTATAGTTATGGACGAATTCAAGAAGATCGGAAACCAGAATTTCGGTAAAGTCTCCGGAGCGGCAAGCAGCAGCTAAATCTTTCGTGCCTGGCAAAATATAGTCTCGCAGATATTCAGTTGCAGACAAACCTGTTTCAGCAATCAATTCTTTCAGGGATTCATCACTCTCATAATGCCTCCGCAGATGAAGAGCCCACTCATTTAGGACATCCTCATCGTTGGTATGCTCTAGACGATAGCACGGAATATGCGTGCCGTCCGACAGCTTTATGTTGGTTTCTTCGATTAACCATCTGACATAACGCGGCGCTTCCATACTTCCACCTCATTTGCTCCGTTCATTGTGCTTGCGCCGGGAGTTGCTAATGGCTATTCATGACGGTCGGAGAATATCTTCGTTGTTTCACTTTCCCTCACAAATGGCTTGAATTGCAAAGGCAGCGGTAATGTTGTGTTCGTCCGTTCCAGATAGATAAGAGGCAAAGTAGCTCGATATACTTTACTATATTCGCACCTAAACCATTCCATTAGACTTGTCCCATATTCAACCGGCACCTCTGGTGACAAGTTCAGGATAAAACCAAAGGGATAAGCACATAAGTCCGTAACATAGCAGCTTTCTACATTTTCATTCGATGTGTAAAGAACCACAGAGGGCGATGTCAATAGCTGAGCGGTATCCGGTGAAGCTAAATATACACGCAAATCAAACAGGCGCGTATCGACCAAATTACTTTCCTTATTCAGCAGGAGTTGATCAAAACCCAAACGGTGAACTTCTTCCCACGGAAGAAGGCTACAAAACATTGCAATGACCTGCTTCACAAATGCCAATGCAGGCAGATTCTTGAATGTGTATTCAATACAATCGCCATGCTGCAGTTGTTCAGCTTTACTCCGGCTACTTGCAACTTCCTTGGCAACTTGGCAATATGTTGCCGCATACCATTGCCCTGTCGTGTTGTTGCAACTCTTGCAAAGAGAAAACCTCCCCATACCACGCTGCATATTCTGATATCGCGCCCTTTCTCCGTGAAAGGTCTTCAATATTTCTTCGCCAGAATAAGCCTTCACTTGCCCCTTATTGAGGGCGGCTTGCGGCGGAATGTGTTCAAAGGACAGTTCACCATACTCTCCGCAGATATGGCATTTCCCATACACTGCTTTCTTCATCATAAATCCCCCTTCAAACCCGAAACATACATATTATATCATTACTGGCATTTTTTAACAAGTTATAGCAGGATGCTATTCGATCAGGGACGTTCTGCAACGATCTTTTAATCATCAGCTTGGTATGATTTGGTCGACAAACACCTGCTTCTCCGAATGATGAATAAATCTCCTGCACACGCTCAGCGAGTATGGTGTCATCATTTAGAACCTTCATTCATCTGACTCACACAAGCGCTGCATCTCCTGCCGCATTTGCGCAACCCGCACCCGTTCATCGTCCGTCAGATCGCGCTCGCCGCGCGTAAAGCATTCCTCGTCGAAAACTTCTTTGCAGTTGAGCAGCGTGTTCATCAGTACTTTGGCGGTGGGGCAATGATAGACATCGCTCCAATCCTTCATCCGGCTGTCCCAGATCATTACAACGTGGCCTCTGGCCGTTTCCACCACCTCAACGGCGGTATTTTGCTTCAAGTATCCGCTGAACACATTCAGCACTTTTTCTATCGTCATGAGGATTCCCCCTCTTACTTGTTTGCTCCTATTGTGACCCAAGTCCACGAAAAATGCAAGGATAGGGCAGAGGAAAGCCGCAATATTAACTGGCCAAATTATTATCTCAAATTCTGCCCAGCTTGTATTTGTTGCAACAGCGCATCCTTCTTTTTTGTCAGAGTATTATGTCAAATTATTCGGGCGCAAAGCCTTATGGCTTCTGAGTTTCTGGCCCGCTTTTTGAGATAATCGTAGCAAGCAGGGCAAATGTTTTACATTTTGCACGCTGCTTGTTGGTGGCCCAGCCCCCAATCCCCCCGTAATGCAGAGCAAGCTCTGCGATTGTAAAGAATGTCTGCGTCATTCTTCGGTTGGGCTCGCGCCTGAAAATGAAAAGACGCCCTATGCCTGTCGTGCTTCTTCGGCATAAATAGGCGTAGGGCATTGTTTATCTGTCTTTGGAGTCAGCGTGCCGATCACGCTCAGACGTGTTTAGCTCGTTATGGTGATGAAGATCCGCGTTATATCCCTCATCGTCAAGGAGCGTATCCATATTCGACTTGATGTGCCGGAGGTTCTTCAGTTCTTCGTTCAGCTGGGACACTTCTTCACCAGTTTCCCTCTTTTGGCTGAGCAGGAGATCGTATTCATCTGACAGCTCAGTGAGCATAGGCAGTTTGCCATCAGCAGCGCTGTATACGGTCTGCGCCTCCTTGTGGGCTTCAATGTCCACCTTATGCTCCCGATAGAACGCCGGCGACCATCCCAACTCGCGGTACTTCGCATAGACCCCCTTCGTTCTTCTATAAACCAGAATGGCTTTCTTCTGCCTGCTGATCTCCTCCATCCGCGCTTGTGCTGCGCGGATGTTACTTTTCAGCGCCTTTCGCTCATCGAGCGCGGCCTGAATCCTGCTTTCAAGCTCAGCATAGGAGCTGATTTGATTCTCTTTCAGGTAGATCATCGAGCTTGCCAGCGCCTCGGTGTTGTGTCTTTCCGCCCAGCGTTCATAGCCTTTCCCCTTGCCGGAGCGCAGCTTTGCTTCAATGTCAATCAGGCACTCGACCTGGCTTTTCGTCATCTGGCTTCTGGAGTGCTTGGGGATATGCACATGCCTTCCGGCAAGCGACATGCGCAATGCTTCTTCCGTGTATTCTGCGCCAACCGTATCCAACCGGATAAAGCGCTTTGCGCCGGGCAGCTTGATGCTGATCTGCGCGCCGCGCTTGACCCGGCAGCCCGCCTCCTCCAGCAGCTGCATCAGCGCATCAAAGCTATCCGGCTGCATCCGAAGCGCGGCGTCAATCGTCATCCGCAGCATGTCTCGTTGGGATGCTTTGGCGTTCTCACCAAGCCATTTGCCATAGGCGACCGTTTGGTTTTCCGGTTCCCGGATGACGGAGAGCTGATGCTCCTCACAAATCTGGTCGCTTAGCTCAGCCAGCACCTTGCCGGAACGCAGGATGTCTCTGAATTTGCGTGTGCAATCCAGCGCAGTCGCGCAAAAGACAATGTGATTATGGAAAGAATTTTGTCAAGGAATATTTTATCCATTAAGAAATCCTGTGCTTTTCCGTTCTATAATTCATCTGTTTCATTAAGGCTTCAAACAAAAATAGGCTGGCACTGTTGCAAGCATTTTCTGTCTGCAACAGTGCCAATTTGTCTTTGTTTTAGCTTTCCATCCTTAGATTTATACACCTGATGTAAAAAAGATTTCCATTATACACGACGTGAATAATGATTCCGACCACCTAAATTATACTGGTCAAAAAGGTATAGAAGGTGATCGAAATGCGTCGCAGAACAACCCTTGGAGATAGAAATCTCGTAGGTGGAAACATCATTCGCATACGGGCTGAAAAGAAAATGAGTCAAGGCGAACTTCTTTCTCAAATTCAACTGATGGGTATAGATATGAACCAAGCAAAGTTATCAAGGATTGAAGGAAAGCGCATTGCCATAACGGATCGCGATTTGATTGCAATCGCCAAGTGTTTAGGCGTTACGCTGGATGAACTGTGCAAGCAGGACAACGATACGAACGAGTGCTAGATGAAGCAGGAAGGATGCGTATGAGAAATCAGAAAGAAGAGTTTTTTGAGCTGATTTATGCTCAATATGCAAAGAAGTTAGAGCGCATCTGTCTGCGTTATGTGAATTATCAGCCCGAATATCGGGAAATTGCTGCGGACAGCGTTCAAAAGACCTTCCTCAAGGCACTCGAAGAATATGACAAGTTGAAAGATGCCTCTTACATTGAGCCATGGTTATATCAAACGTGTATGCACCGCTTCACAACTGCACTCAAAACATATAGACGGAGAATGAAACATCATGTACTGATAGATGAGAAAATGGAGAATGTTCTTTCGACCGAGCGGACAATTACAACGATTGATGCTTTATTGGATAAAGAGAGCAATCTTGAGTTATTGAATCGTGTCTTTGACGCTTTTACTGACAGAGAGCGGAGCATTGCACAAGATTACTTTATTTCTGAAATGACTGCCGAAGAAGTTGCAAATCGAAATCAAACATCAATCGGAGCAATTAAAGCAATTATATTCAGAATGAGAACCAAAGCGAAAAAGATTGCAAAAGAAAATCTAAATTTTTTGCTCATTGTTCCGTATCTTTTGATACTACTGGTCGCTTCTAAAAAGTGAAAGGGGGAAATAGACGTGGATGCCACCTCAATGGCTCTTTGCCACACTAAAGTTGAGGAAATCCGCCGTAGAATCTCCGAAGGAGAACTCACGGCTCAACAAATCCATGACATCCTGATTTCGGAGATCGAGAACGAGTTAAGCCGACCGACGAAGGAAGTGAATATGGCTTATGTAAAGATTTGTGAAGAACTCTTATCTTCCCTCAGTGCTGACGATGAATCATTGGTCGATCAGTATTATATCAGGAATCATCGTTCAATCCGAAAAGTGTTGGGAAAATCACATTTCTCTCAAAGAAGGCTTCCTAAATTTAAGCTGGTTACTGCGTTTTGTTTGGCAGCTGCAATGCTCTTTGCCGTTGTCTTAATCCCTAACGGGAAAATTGAGATAACTCCTTCTGCTGATGATGAACAATATATCATACAAGGTCATTCCATCCAATCCACTAATAGCATTGCAAACGCAGGTCCCTCTTTAGATCACCTTGGAAGCTATGACACAACTGATTGGCAAGAAGTTGTTCGCCTAATGGGTGGAACTCCTCAAATTCCTCAGTGGTTACCAGAAGGCTGGAGTGTGACGAGATATAGTATAGATTTGATGGATTCATTTTCAGCTTTAGAAATCAAGTATGAAAATAATGAAAGGAGTGAAGAATGGCTTTCATATACCCTATTTGTTTACTTTTCAATCGACGATATGTATAATGCTGTTGAAAAAGATAGAAATGGAACTGAAATTCTTCTCAACAACGGAAAAAAAGTTTACATGTTTGGTAATTTAGGTACTCAAGATATCATGTGGATAGAAGGACAGAATGAATTTAACTTGAGTGGAAATATTGAAAATAGGTATATGTTACAAATGGCTGAATCTATAAAATAACAAAGAAAGGAACAAAAAATGAAAAAGATCTGTTTGATAATCGTCGCTATACTCATGCTGAGTATTCAAGTATTACCTGTAAGTGCGGATAATCGCTTTGAACCATTTGCTGATTTAGTTGTAAAGAGTGGTTCTGCTTATCTTAATTCAAGCGGAAAAGGTATCTTCAAACTTACAACAAAACAAGATGCAGCAGAAATAAAAGTCACTTCCTGTTCGCTGTACAAAAAGGATGGACGCAATTCAAGTTTTGTAAAATCCCTTGATACGCCAACTAATGTTGCTAAGAATAGAAGCCTATATTCTGCAACTGTTGATTATTCATCCCATCTTACTTCTGGTCAAACTTATTATATTGTTGCCACGTTTAACATTGATGGATATGAAAAGGTTTATACTTCACCGACTGTAACCATCAAATAAAACAGCAGGGCTGCATCCGAAAGAATCGAATCAGCCCTCATCTCTATTCTCTATTCACGTTAAGCAGGAAGACAATGCAAAAAAGATGTCCCTGCAAAACGAGCTTGGCCGCTGCCATCCCCAAAAGGATGGATGTTCTACAAGGACTTTTTTATTGTATCATGATCTCTCCTGCCTGTAAAGTATCAATTTTGAGCAGAGGAGGTTCACAATGGAGGAATTTGTGCGAGAAGTGCTTAGCAGGTATACAAGCTTTGTGTCGGAAAGGCAGCTCTATGAACGGTGGCTTGATATGCGTGAAAACAGTGATGTGCGTGACGCACTGGTCATGACAGAAATGAAAATTACAATGATTCAGAGCTGGTTCAATCTGCTGAACGCCGACGAGCGTTTCGTAATTGAAAAGCACCTTCTGGACGAGCTGGAATGGCCGCGTGTCGCATTTTCCTTTACAAAGAAGTGGGACGGCGAGTTTACCCGTACGGAAAGGTCGCTTGCAGCATATCAGGCGAACGGGCTCAAGAAGATTATTTCGTTTGTTAAAGCTCATCGAGATATGGTCATGGCACTCTTTGGCGATATTTACAAAGACATGAACAAATAAACAAGCAAATAATCCAAGCAGTCGTCCTTGCCAAAGGGCGGCTGCTTAAATTTTTCGGCAATCTCCAGGACAGCAAATAAACGCTTTACTTTGTATGATATAATCAAAATTAGTAGAAAAATAAGCAAAAATGTAGTATACTTAATTTGGATAGTAGAAATATCATTAAATTTATAATTCAAAAGGAGAGATCGTATTGCTTAGGACATTTAAGATGAACGTATGGCTTTTATTCTTGCTGCTGCTCCTTAGTCAAAATGCGTTAGCAGATAAAGCAGTAATTTTCCCGGCATCTCAGAGTGTATTAAGCCAAGAAAGAATTGGATCAATTATCGCTGATTTTTTTGCTGAAAAATGTGAGTTGTCACATGAATACGTTGAATCTGCGCTTAGGGAAAATACCGATAACATTAGATTCGGCTTGTTGGGATATGGATATATTTCTGATGCTCAAAACACACCCGTATGGGAAGCATATTTTCAGCTTCATGGAGGAAATCACCATATACTTCTAGACTCAGAAGGAACAGTTTTATTTTGGCAGAGTCATAACACCGAACACCATAAAGATGAATTGGATGTATGGGAGAATATCATTCCTGCAACTCCATTGGAAACGGATGCTACTGAAGATCAAATTCTATTCGATGTAAAGGAAAAACTGAAAACGATAGAAAAATGTTCTGAAAACGAAATTGATAGATTTAATTATAAAATATGTTTTGCATACGAATATCACTTTAATAAAGGACAAATTCCCATATGGTTAACCTATATATATGACAATAATAATCTTGTATATAAACAAGCAAATGGATACAATGGATCATTTATGTGTATAAATAAGTCTCGATCAGATTTCGGAGAATATAAAACAGATTTGCCTTCATTTGGCGACACAATGGGATTTCCATATTCTGTATGGCGCGATAATACCCTTTCGATTGAAGAAAAAGCTACACAATCAAATCTTTGGCGGCCTATTGTTGAGCAATGGTTAAAGGATTATCCTTATTCTCAAGCCGACTTGGGGGTAGTTTATGATATTATAATTCGTCAAACCTACGGTATTCCTGATGAAAATTCTATTACGCAACAAGAAGCTGAACAAATTGCTAAGAATTATGCTTCCCATTTAGATATCAGTGATCGATTTATAGAAAAGAGATATTGCCGGGCTAACTACCTAATAACTAATCCAGAGAAGCCTATATGGAGGATTACGGTATCAGAACCGAGCATTTCTATTGATGAAGCGAAAAAGTATCGTGGAGTGGATGAATCAATTTTCAAAAAGTATGTAGTAGAAATTGAAGCACTCACAGGCGAAATTGTATATTCAACTATTGTTGATTCGAATACTCCGGCGTATATGTGGCAATATTAAAGAAATTAAGCCTTATCTTACTCATTTTCAATAAAGTTATTCTACGCTAAAAAAGGCGCAGCCCTGACACAAGATGTCTGAGCTGCGCTTTTTAGCTCTAGCAAATTTTAGAGAACATCAATCTACGAATCCAGATTCCATGAGGGTATCTTTATACACCTTCCAAAGAACCTCTTTAGTTTTAGGGCCGACGATACCATCGGCTACATCTTCAAATTCGTACGTTTCAAGCTCTTTATGATGATCAGATTGAAATTCCTTTACAACTTCTCTAGTTTTAGCATCAAATTTACTATTATGATGATCAAGAAAATTTTTAGGGCTCTTATAATTATTGAGAATAAGCTTCAGATTGCGAACATACGTGTTAGAACAACCTTCTTTGAGATTTGCACTTCCAAACGCTTCCAGAGCAGTTTGTGGATGTCTATTTGCAAGTTGATTAGTAATATAGTTACTAGCAACAAAGCCCTGTACAGGAGCAGTAATTTTATACCACGTATAAGAATCGCTTCCACAACTAGGCAGGATGCCATCATAATAGGTCACAGTTGTTCCATTCTTAACGGAGCTAACAACGTTACCAGAAGTGCTCGGAATCGAACGGATATTGAGAGATGTGCTTTGGGTTGTAACACGCCCGGTTCTAAGTACACCGCTGTTGGGAAAATCGTCGTATTTCTTACCAGTGGTACTGCCACCTCCGCTGCTACTTCCTCCCCTAGTAATGAACTCTGACATAGCCCAACCTGTATAACCGTAAAGGTCCGTCTTATTCGTGGTATGACTGGTAATTTTAACCTTAAGCCAGCTACCACTTTCATCAAGAATATTGCAAGTAGCACCCTTATTTACCAAACCATAGGAGCTACTGCTACTGCTAGGCTTACTTCTCAGATTAACTGCGGCCTTATTAAATGTACCAGTCTCTGCAAGCGCAGATGCAGATAACACAAGAGCAATAATAAAAATCGAACTGGCCAAAATACATTTTTTAAAAAATTTCATAACCAATACTTCCTTTCAAATTCGTCAAATGATTTATGAATCGAACGGAAGCATATCCTTATAGAACATCTATCCTTTATAGGATAGCAGCGGCCAAGCTATCTACAGGAATATGCTTCATTAAGCAATATCCAATGGAATCACCCCCTTTCTTACTGATTTACTCTGTATTTTTCTCTTTGCTTGTATATATTGTAAAAGAAATGATAAAAAAACAAAATGAAAAGCCCTGGAAAATACTAAGAAAAAAGCGTGAAACTTACTTTTGTTTGGGACTATTTTTATTTTCTAAAACAGACTTTTCTTTTACAGATTTATCAATTCCAAACGCTATTCTATCTAGCATGTTTTCTTGAGCTTGTACCAATTCTTTCCGATTGATCGCCGCTTCCATCGCATCCTTAATCGAAACCCGTCCATCCGACACGCGCGGCAGCGCGTCGGGAATGACCTTGCGCGTCCAGTATCGGATGCGGTTCAGCTCCGCCAATTCAGCTTTGACTTCTTCTAGCTTGGGAAGGAGGGCTTCGCGCTCCGCTTCAAGCTGTGCGCGTTCTGTTTT
>UMKX01053900.1_pt1 | contig 37433 bp, 24 predicted proteins | sample 1966471 | NCBI WGS metagenome assembly UMKX01 (sample SAMEA4836188, study PRJEB28245) | human gut metagenome | biome: gut microbiome; material: fecal sample | place: Denmark | collected 2008
AATTGTCAAATAAGTTTTCATTGAAAATTGCGGGTAACATATGTCATTCCTCCATTCATTACTAAGCGGTCTGTGCTTTTAAACGCAGTGCCGATCATTTGCTGCCCTTGTACCTTCCGGAGACCCTCTCTCTTTCTTTGTACAACTACATTATAGCACACTTTTTAGCACTGTCAATAGGAGAGTGCTAATTTTCACAAAATCTTCTTAAAAGTGTGACAAATTTGACATTTGAGAGCACAAACACGAAAAATAATTGCGTATTTTGTGCGCTTTTATGTATAAAATAACGTCCCGCTATAAGAAAATAATCCTACAGCGGGACGTGTGAATGTTAATATTATTGCATTGTACGTTCCTGCTCATGATAATCGGGATCGTTTATCGTAACCGAATTTATCACAGTGTTGTTAAGATTGGTTATGCCGTTTTTAAAACCGACATCTACAGAATAAACGCCTGAGAGCGACATGATCTCTATATTGCTTCCTGAAGCGTACAGCGTACCTTTTCCTTCTGAACTGCCTATGCCTGCAACCTGTTCACCCTCAAGGTGAATATTAAAGTCCGAGTCAGAAATGTTAAGGTCGCATTCTGTCTTGCGGCAGCCTACAGCTGAACCGCGCATTGATTTCATAAGTAAATCGAGTGAAGCGTTACGGATATCTATCTTTGAGGGGGTATCGCTGTCGAGCGCTGAAAGTGCACCGATACAGCCTGCACGTTCGCCGAGGGATCTGAGCATAAGCTTTGTGCCGTTTATCTTTATATCTACATATCCGCAGAGCGAACCGAGTGCTACCGAATTATCGCCCGAACAGCTTATGTCAACGGTTGCGTTGCCTGTTTCAATGCCGCAACTGCCGTCGTATGAGCCGGCGCCTATGCAGTCCTTTCCGGCCGATGACATCATGATATTTCCGCTGAGCAGTTTTATCGGCGTTTCGCATGATGACACTCCGCCGCCTATACATATGCCATGGTCGCCGTTTGCCTGCATTTCTATGCTGCCGGTCATATCTATCGTTATTTCGCCGAAAGTATTGTTGTAACTGCTTCCTATACAACAGCCGTCATTTCGGTATGAGTCGATATAAAGAGTGCCGCCGCCTGTTATAGCGAGCTTTGCTGAGTCGGGTACAAGTATACCGTCATAGTTCAGAGTGTTCTGACCTCTGACTTCTATTGTTGCATCTGAATTTTCACCGATTCGTATACACTGGCGCATACCGCCCTTGATATTCATATTTTCAAGTATGATTTTGCATTTGGAACCGTTTTCGGTCTTTATTACAAAAGGCGCATTGTCACAGCCGTTTGCTGTAAGATGAACGGTTGCATTTTCCACTATAACACCTGTGTAATGGTCGGACAACATCTTTTCAATATCCAGTTCTTCGTCAGAGTTGTCGTTTACGGTATAGTATCTTGTGACCCTTATATCCGGACGGCGCATATTGAGCATTCTCATCTGTTCTGCTATGGTGATGGGAATATAGGAGACTATTTCTTTTTGCGGTCTTGCCGTGTAGAAGCCCTGTATGTAGTCAACTCCTCTGCGTATGGTAACGCTCATCTCGTCATAGGTTTCAACGCCTTCGGCCAGTACTTTTATATTGTTAAGTTTTGCAAACTCTATAATTCCCGTCAGGAAGTGCTGTTTCTTGATGTTCGTATTTATATCGGTTATTAGTGAGCGGTCAATCTTCAGTACATCGGGTTGAAGATTGAGAACTGCCGCAGTATTTGAATATCCGCTTCCGTAATCATCAATCGCTATCATACAGCCGTGTGACTTGAACAGCTGACGCAGATTTGCTATCTTTTCATCTGTAAGGTCTGCCTGCTCGGTGAATTCAATAACCAGTTGCGGCATTATGTCGCCGTATTTTTCGCACAGCCTGTTGAAATCGTACTCGGTTATCATAAAATCGGGTACGGAATTTATAAATATCTTTTTTTCTCCGAATCGCGGGCGGTTCTTGCTAACTATTTCAAGAACATTCTCAAATGTAAGCCGCTCTATGTCATACAGTTTTCCGTGCTCGCGTGCAATACGGAGTATCTCAAGCGGCGAAGAACCTTTCGGACGCATAAGCGCCTCATAGGCATAAACAGAACCGTCAACGGTCGAAACTATCGGCTGGAAGCAGTAGCTGAAATCGTTGTCATCTATAAGTCCGGTAAGCAGTTTAGAGTCTGAATAGTTGTTGCACTCCGTAATGTATTCTTCTGCCGAGAACTCTCTGTTGATGCTGCCCAATGCCTTGGCTCTGAAAAGCGCAAAGTCGGCGTAGTTTATCATCATATCAATAGTTGCCGCCTGCGTAGGATACCAGCAGTAGCCTACAGTTATCGTAAAAGCTTCACTGCGGGTTTCGATAGTATCGCCGAATTCGTCCATTAGCTTGCATCTGCGGACGGCATCGTACATTTTCTTTATGATATCGTTGATTTCATCCTTTGACATCTGGCGGAAGAATACAAGAAAGTCCTTATAACTTTTTACGCCGATTATAACATTCTCTGAGGTAAAACGCTTGAGCGCATTGGCGGCTGTAGCCACGCAAAGTGCTGTCTTGTCGTAATTCAACTCGCTGTCAACACGTTCTATACCGTTTATATGTATTGCCGCCATACAGCACTGTGCCGTACCGCTGATGCCGCTCAGCATACTGCGTACACGGCGGATGAAATAATCGCGGGTATACATTCCCGTCAGGGTATCATATTCTTTCATATCGTCTTTGTGTGAATGTGCCTCTACTATCTGGGTCACGTCCTGCACAAAACCGAGCATATAGTCGGTGTCGTAGACGATCTTTATTTTGATATAGCTTGTTTCACCGTCAGCGGTGTACATATATATGTTCTTGTAGCCTTCTATCTGGTTCTCGTTGAGGCTGTCAAGTAATGCAAAGAATTCTTCTTTATTCATATTGTCGCCGCTGATATGGAGCATAGCGGCAACGTTTTTGTCATAGTAAGCTTCATTAAGGTCATGAGGAAGCTTGAACACACCGATTGTAGGAAAGTTATCGAGAAATATATTCCAATCGTGGCGGCTGTTGCCGTCCTTATCAAAAAAGCTCATATAACATCCTCCAAAACACACAAATTACCAATGCTATTATACATTTTTTTACTACAAATGTCAATCCTGTTTCATCAATATGCACAAAATCAACAAAATTATGTTAATATTTTGTACATTTTAATGACATCGACTTATAAAAGCAACATAGCGACAGGAAAGCGTTTCATAAGCTTGTTTTCTTGCAATTCTGCAAGTTAGCGAAATAAGGAAATAATTTGCTGTATAATCATAGTATGAGAAACTGTCGGTATAACTGCCTGTTATGGCGGTTATAGCGGCAATCTGAGGAAGGGTGGTATTTATATGGCATTTATGAAGAAGAAAACAAAACAACGATGCAAAACCATCCTGTCGATATTCTTTGCGCTGACGCTGATAATGTCGGTGGTCACCTTTTCGGTATCTGCCGCAGAAGCGGCGGCGCTGTCGGTACAGCTGAAAACCGACAAGGAAGAATATACGGCAGACGAGGATATAGCATTAACGCTTGAGATCAGGAACAGCAGTACGGGAAGGCTTGTCGATATTGCTTACGATATTACGGCACCGGACGGCTATGAACTTAAAAGCGGAAGTGCAAGCGGCGGTGAAACGGAGCTTCTTGCCGGAGGAACGCTGAAGTTTGACAGCGTGTATTCTGCGGTAAAAGCGACTCCCGACGAGCCGGACAGCCCTGACAAGCCGGACAATCCCGAAACGGGCGGCAGCATAAACCCTGTCATACCGCTTATAACGGCGGCTGTATGTGTTGCGGCATTGTTTATGCTTCACAGGAAGAAAGCTAAAAATCTTATTGCACTTATTCTTTGCATAACCTTATCTGCATCGGCTCTGCCGCTTGATGTTGCCGCAGACGAAATCGGCAAAGCTACGGCTGATATTGCAGACGTGACGGTTACAAAGGATATTACCGCAGGCGGTGCGAAAAAGACGTTTACCGCACGGGTAACGGCAGGTAAAACCGCCGACAGCGTAACTGTTACATATGATACGCTGGGCGGAAATGAGATAGACAGCCTGACGCTTGCCGCAGGGGAAACTATAGGCAGGCTCCCCGAAGCGATAAAGAAAAACGCTGTCAATAACGGCTGGTATCTTGATAAGGAGTGCGTGACGCCGTTCTATGAGGACGAGCCAGTAAACAGTGATATAACGCTTTATGCGGGATATGATGAGGATAAGATAAAGCCGGAAACGCCTGAATACAACGAGATAACCATATCGGATGCACCTGAGGATTTTTCATTCTCGCTTATCTCATCACAGATCATAACGGACGATAATTTGCAGGACGTTATCAGTATCGAAAATCAGTTCGGTGAAATGCCGCTGCTCAAAGTTGAAAATACAGGCAGCGGAGTATACACTGTAAAGCCTGTTATCAACTGGACGGAAGGCGGCGCATATGTGCTGAGCCTTATAGATAACGGGGTACGGTTTGACGGTATCAATTCCGACATTATGCCTGACGAGAAGATAAGAACCATTACGCTTTTTATCTACAGGGAAGAAACAAACAACGTAAAGCTTAAAGACGGCATAGTAACAATTCCGTCAGGACGTATCACAGAAGATGCAGACAGCGAACATATCCGTATAAAAAAAGAAGAGTTTGAAACGCTCGGAATTGAAAACGGTACGGTAATTTTCTCGGACAATGCGCAGGACAGTGAAAAGTCACGCTATATGAACGTTATATCGTATGAGCTTGTCGGAGATGAGTATGAGATACTTGTTGAAAGCAGTGACGTTGACGATATATATGATGAGCTTGACATCTATTTCAGTGAGAAGTACGTTGACAATGAGGTGCTTGCAGAGTCGGTAGATACCGAGGAGCTTGTTGCAAAACTGTATGACGGCGAGGGGACACAGCAGCTTACATATATGCTTGCCGCCGCCCTTTACGACAGCAAGACTGTAAATGAACTCGGCAACGGCAACGCACCGTTTGAGCTTATGTCCAACACCTATATGGACGGGGTGAACTGGAACGACAAGCAGATAAAGCTGAATGTAAAGGAGCTCCTTGAAGGGCTTACAATCAGCGCAAAGGTCGGTACGGCGAAGAACACTAATTTCAAATGTATAAACGGTTTCCCGAATGAGCAGGACTGGACGGCGCTCAACATTACATTCAGCTATGAAGCAACACTTAAAAACAAGGTAAAGCTTGACGCAGAGGTTACGATAAGCGAGTATTTCATTATCGGAGTAGGCGGCTCTGTAAACTCTAAACGTGATTTCAACGCAAAATTCCTGCCGCTGTCACAGACAGACGTAACATTTAAAATACTTGTCAGCTCGGCTGACGAAGAAGATGACGGCAACGGAAATGATAAGCAGGAAGAAAACAAGAGAGATGTTTCTGTTGAGATAGAAGCTATTCTGAATGGCGAGGACAAGGACAGCAGTAATATAATCAAGGATGTACAGAAAATGCTTGACAGCAAGGGCGGAGCGATCAGACTGTGCGAGGTAAATCTGTTCAGTGCTTCGTTTATGCCGATATTCCCGTTGTCTGTAAAGATGGAACTGAATTTTGTCGTTAACGTTTCGTTTGCGGCAGGTATAAGCATGGAAGCCTCCGTACTTCAGGCAAAGGGAATAGGAATACGCGGCAATATCAAAGATCCGTCATCAATAAACGTCTACAGATTTATTATGGCGGGTGATGACCGCTACATATTCGATATGTATGCATACGGTTATCTCGGAGTAGAAGCGGGAATAGAGGGTAAGGTATCTGTATCGCTGTTAGGTCTTAATGATCTCGGAAGTGTCGGTGCGGCGCTTGAAATAGGCGCTTATGCCGACCTGTACGGTTATCTGCACTATCATTCGCAGGATATGCGTATGAATAAGTATTACGCTTCTCCAAAGGAGAATTACTCCGACCTGCAAGGCGGAATATACTTCGAAATGGGTGTGTATATAAAAATCTCGATATTTGCGGAAAGCAAGCTGTTTAAGAAAAAGGCAGAGCTTGCAAAGCAGTTCAAATTCCCGATATTCAGCGTAGGCGACAAATATATATATGCGGATAAGCCGACGCTTGAGGGCAATACCGACATAATACTGCGGGAAACAGATACGAATGTCTATGAGATAGACGGACTTATCCCTGCACAAGGCACATATCTTGATATAACCACAGGTGATGTTGTAACACGGCAGATGAGCAGCAGTGAGTTCAAGGCTGCCTGCTACAGCAAGTATTTCAAGGTAAACAAGAGTGATGAGGGCAAGATAACGCTCACGGTATCTCCCGACGCTCCGAGCAGATATACAAGCGGCTTGCTTAGCTGTATACTGCGACTTTACTATACGGGCGGACAGAATCTTCTGTTCACGTCAGACACAGAAAAGCTGTACTATGATGCGGATAAGGGTGCTTATGTAAGCAGAAAGTACATCGGTGACGTAAATGTATACTATTATCGCAATGGCGTAGACTTCCCGCTTGAGGATAAGGACAAGACAGCAACACTCAAGTTTGCGGTATCGGCTGACGGCAAGACGGAAACAGTCGACACTGTGACAGTACAGAAGGGCGGATATGTAAGCGGCTTCTCGCTTGCAGTTGCAAACTACTGTAATTCAAACGGCTATATCTATGATAAGTCGCTGTTTGATACAGAGATACAGCCGTACTACTGGCTCAGTGAGGATACGGTCATAACGCTTAATACCCACACCGCACAGAAGCTTTACTCGGTGGAATACTTTGACACGGAAAATGACAGATGGGTAAGCGAGCTGTGGGCGGTAGATTATCTTGACGATATAAAAATGTTCGACAGATATAAACAGCCTGTGAACAGCGTTACTCATTTTGCAAGCTTCGGTATCGACAGAGCGGATGGTATGAGATACCAGATGTATATGAAGGACGCTCTGACATACAGATACTATGACAGCAGTTACAGCGGCAGTGTGTACGGGCTGGATACTACAAAACCGCTTGCGGTGAACTACGGCAGTGAAGAAGATATGCAGGCATTCAGGGCAGAATATGAAAAGCTGTACCCGACAGCCTACAGCATTATGCTCAAAGCAAACTATCTTGTAAGAAGATGCATAGTCGACATTTATAACGAGAGCGGTTATGCGGGGGCAAGATATGTTGCTTACGGCACTGAGTTCAGAGTGCCGGATACATTTATCGACAACATCAACAGCAGTAAGGAAAACGAACTTATCGGCTGGGATATTGACGGTGACGGCAAGGCGGATATTGCTCCCGATGAAAAGATAACCGTTATGGGCGATATGAGGCTGAAGCCTGTGATGAAGCGAAAGCTGTACACGGTAACGGTAAGATTTGCGGATTATACCGAAAGAAAGTTTGACGTTATTTACGGCAAGCCTTTACCGCAGGAACTTGACCGGCTTATAAACAGCATTCCCGATAGTCCGAAGCCGGACAGCGAGGATTCGTTCTACGAGCCGTCATATGTGCTTATTAAGAGCGATGTCACGGTAGGCGGTTATACGGCAGGCGAAACTGTAAGGTACAACGGCAATATAAGCATAATGCCGGAAAGCAACGTGTACTTTGAAATAGTTCCTGCGAAGCTGTATCACTACATAACGCTTATCGCAAACGAGGGCGGCGGATTCAGGTATACCGATGAAAACGGTGCTGAAATAGAAACTGACAGGATAAGGACGGTTGTACAGGACGGTTACCGTTTTGCAACGGCACTTTACGGATATTCCGCATTCGCACCTGAGGACACATATACTACCGAATATCTGCTGTCGTATTTCGTGGACGCAGACGGAAACAGAATCGGCAGTAACGATAATGTGAAGAAGCCCGGTACCTACTATATGAAGTGGAACACCAACGACAGACGCTGTTATATAAACTATGACGTTTATATTTACAACGAGAACGGAGCTGAGGTTTCACACGAGGTAAAGTCCGAGTTTGACGGCTACAGGCCCGAATATGACGAGCTTTGTAAAAAGTATGATGCCGAAGTTGAGGCGCTTGCGCAGTATGATGACGAGTATTACACATATACTCTTAAGGAAGAGCCGATAAACGAAGAAAACACAACGATTGACGGCAAGACCTACAAGACTATAATTGTAAGGTGGAACAGAACGCCGAAGGAGTTTGATGTAACGTTTGACTATGACAACGGCACGGAGAACGAAACGGTAAAGATAAAGTACGGCTATCTGTATCGTGCAACGGTAGGTGCTTTAAAGGATGATAAGTACAACGATTATGAGCTTGTCGGATTTGACCTTGACGGTAACGGCACAGCGGATGTGATGCCGGGCGAATCGTTCAGGGTAACGGGCAATATGACGCTGAAGGCAATATGGAAAGCTACCGACAAAATCTACAGCGTGGTGTTCTATGCTATGAGCGGTAAGTTTGATGACGGTACAGTGCGTTATGAGATAACGGGTAAATACGGCGACGCAATCTCACTGTCGGATATTCCTGTACCGACAGGCACAGAGGGCTATGAGTTTGCAGGCTGGGATAATGCCGTTCCGACAACGTTCGGTAATGATGACGGTATTATAAAGACCGAAATCAAAGCAACATACAAGCTGAAAAAGATGACAATAACCTACCGTCTTGTAAATCTTGATACCAACAAGGTTTACGAAAGCTATAAAACAGCCGAATTTGACTACGGAACGGTGTTCACGGCTGATATGCTTGAGGCATCTCCTGATACAGACGGCTGTCTGTTCGGCGGCTGGCTTGGCGAAAACGGCTATTCAGTCATCGGAAAAGAAATCAAGTCCGATATGACGCTGACGGGTACTATCACTCCTGTTTATGTCATCTACTCGCTTGACGGTGTTGAAAGCTCAAGGGAAAAGGCTAAAATCGGTGCTGAGGTCACAGTAAAGGAAAAAGCCGACGGTTATCTTGAGTGGACAACGGACGATGTGACGGTTGAGGGCGGAAAGTTCACGATGCCGTCGAAGAATGTATCGTTCACAGCCGAAAAGGATATGAGCGGTTATCTGACCGTTTCAGACGGCAGTGCAAGCACGATAATAGATACCGAAGGCAAGACGTTTATCAGCGGCAAGGCGAGCGGCTTTGAGTACGATACAGCTACCGGTATACTGACAGTGACCGGAAGCGGTCTTAAGCTGTCGGGTGTCGGAAAGAATATAATGCTGTATATTAAGCAAAGCGTTTCGGATATTACGTTTGAAAATCTTATGCTTACGGCAGGAGATATGAACGGCGTGAAGCCCGACGATTTCAGCAGCATAGGCGTAGGCGACGGATACGGCTCGGCTGACGCATATCTGATGTATGTAAGCTCGAACAGCCTTAAGGTGAACATAAACGGAAATGTTACGCTTTCTAAACGTAACACGGCGACTACAGAAAACCTGCTTGCGATATATCAGGCGCACCTTGACTATGACGATGTAACTCCTATGAGTATGGAGTTTATCGGCGGTGACAGCCCGAATCTCACAGTAACGGGAAATACCTACGCTATACAGAGTATGGGCAGTGTTGATTTCAGCGATATGACATTTACCGCAGCAGCCGAATATTACGGCGTACACGCTGAAACGATCCGCTTCGACAGATGCAGTATAATAACAACAGGTCTTGCGGGAACGGACATAAAATCGTCAACCGGCATATACAGCAATGATCTTTCGATCGTTGACTGCAGCTTAGACATAAGAACCGGAATATTCGGTGAAACGATCGATATTTCGGGTGCTACAGACGGAAAAGTTACATCCGGATATGGTGGGGCAGTTATGGTAAAGTGCAAGACAAAGGGCTGGTCGGAAACGGCAAGCGGACTGCTGACGGTGGCACTTGACAAGGGTCACTCCGTACTGTTTGCGGTATCGGCAGGAAATTCGGCAATTCAGGCGTTTGACTTTGAGGGAGGGGAAAACAAGGTAGTTTCCTATCCACAAACTACGGTGCCTGATAAAGAATTTGAGCTGACGAAGGATTTCTACTGGCTTCTTAAGGAGAAGAACGGTACGGCGCTTATAAATGAGATAACATTCTCGGGCAAATAATTACACAGCCCCCGACAGAGTTTTCTGTCGGGGGTTTGTTGCTTGCGATAACAGAGCAGCGGTCAATATCTGACGTTTCTTTGCCCGGCACTGTGAACCGACTTTCTTAATCAAGGCGGAATTGTCAGCGGCAACACGCAGTTTAAATGCTTTCTATATGCTCATCGTTTATCCCCGCCGCTGCACTGTACTCAGCAATACACTGTCGTTTTCAAAGGCGGAATTTGCCGCGCCCCACGGCGCTTGATTTTTGCGGTATTTATGGTATACTTATAACAGGGAATAACACAATAAACATATGAAACAGTACATTCTGCCAGAAAGGACTACTATGGGATTTCTTGTAATAGACGGCAACAGCATACTTAACCGTGCATTCTACGGTATCCGTGTGCTGACAAATTCAAGAGGTGTTGCCACAAATGCCGTAACAGGCTTTATGAACACTCTGCTTATGCTTGAAAAGGACGTTCAACCTGATATGATAGCGGTAGCTTTCGACCTTAAAGCGCCGACATTCCGCCATAAGATGTACGACGGCTATAAGGCAAACCGCAAGGGTATGCCCGAAGACCTCGCACAACAGCTTCCCTATATGAAAAAGATAATAAAAGCAATGGGAATCGCCATTATCGAAAAAGAGGGCTTTGAAGCCGATGATATAATCGGAACTGTTTCAGCCGCCTGTGCGGATAAGAAGATACCCTGTACAGTGTCAACGGGCGACCGTGACTCGTTCCAGCTTGTAAATGATTACGTTACCGTAAGACTCGCCAAGACAAAAGGCGACATTTACTACACGCCCGATGTTATTATGGAGGAGTACGGCGTGACCCCAAAACAGATGATAGAAGTAAAGGCGCTTATGGGCGATACAAGCGACAATATTCCGGGTGTTGCAGGTATCGGTGAAAAGACCGCTCTTTCGCTTATAAAGGAATTTGCAAGCGTGGACGGAGTTTATGAAAACATTGATTCAACGCTTATCACAAAGGGTGTACGCACAAAGCTCGAAAACGGCAAGGAAAGCTGTTATATGAGCAGACAGCTTGCCGAAATATGCCTTACCGCACCTATTGATACCGAGCTTTCGCATTATGTTCCCAAAGAACGTGACGATACCGAGCTTGCAAAATTGCTGTCGGAGCTTGAAATGTACAAGATGCTCCAGAAGCTGAAGTTGCACCCGACTTCCGCTCCGGCAGGCTCACAAGAGGCTTTGGCAGAATCCGCCGCAAAGCAGATACCCGCAATGCCGAAGGGCGATATAATCATTACCGATGACGGAAAAGTTTATGCAGGCAGTGTCGGTGCAATGAACGGGTTGTCAGGCAATGAACTCAGGGTATACGCAGACAGCGACAGTACGAAGTACACCTTTGATATAAAGGATACGCTTACAGTTTCCGGACTTGAAAAGCTCAATAACAATAAATTTGATACAACTCTTGCGGCTTACCTTGCCGACCCCGATTCAAACGATTACAGCCTGTCAAGGCTCTGCACTCAGTACGGAGTTCCGGAGGGAAACAGCATACAGGAAAAGTCGATAACCGTTGCCGCCCTCAACGATATACTTAATCGCAAAATCGGCGAAACAGGCTCTGCGGCAGTTCTTACCGATATAGAGATACCTCTTGCCACTGTGCTTGTAGCTATGGAGCGTGAGGGTGTGAGTATTGATGTTGACGGTATAAAGGCTTTCGGTAAAGAGGTTTCGGCAAAGGCTGAAAAAATCAGCCGTGAGATCTATGAATACGCAGGTTATGAATTCAACATCGGTTCGCCAAAACAGCTCGGAAGCGTGCTTTTTGAAAAACTTGCATTGCCAAGTGCCAAAAAGACAAAAACAGGCTATTCCACAAACGCTGATGTGCTTGAAAGCCTTATGGACAAGCACCCTATAGTTCCGCTGATAACCGAATACCGTGCGCTTACAAAGCTGCAGAACACATACGTTACAGGACTTCTGAAGGTAGTCGGCGAGGACGGCAGGGTGCATTCCACGTTCAAGCAGACAGAAACAAGGACAGGAAGAATTTCAAGTGCCGAGCCGAACATTCAGAATATCCCCGTAAGAACGCCGCTTGGCAGGGAGATGAGAAGATTCTTCACCGCAAAGGACGGCTGCCTGCTTGTCGATGCCGACTATTCACAGATCGAACTGCGTGTGCTGGCTCATATTTCGGGCGACGAGATAATGAAGAAAGCGTTCCTTGACGGAGTGGATATTCATACAGTTACCGCATCTCAGGTGTTCAATCAGCCGATAGAGTGGGTAACGCCCGACCTCAGAAGCAAGGCGAAAGCGGTCAACTTCGGCATAGTCTACGGAATAGGCGCATTCTCGTTGTCAAAGGACATCGGTGTTTCAGTGCCGAAAGCAAGCGAATATATCCGCTCCTATCTTTCCAAATATTCCGGCATAGCTCACTATATGGAGCAGACCGTTGCGAAGGCTAAGCGTGACGGCTATGTTGAAACTATGTTCGGCAGAAGAAGATATATTAAAGAGCTTGCCGCAAAGAATAAGAATCTGCAGGCTTTCGGCGAGCGTGTTGCAAAGAACACCCCCATACAGGGTACAGCCGCCGATATAATTAAAATCGCAATGATAAAAGTTTACAACAGACTGAAAGAAAGCGGTCTTGACGCAAGGCTGATACTTCAGGTTCACGATGAACTTATAGTAGAGGCAAGAGAAGATTGTGCAGAAAAGGTAGCTGCACTTTTAAAGGAAGAAATGGAGAACGCCGTAAAACTCACCGTTCCTATGACGGTAGATGTAAATATTGGCAAAACGTGGTATGATACTCATTGAGAAAGATAACGGGAAAGATAGCAACAGTTCAGTGTTATGCCGTGATATCGGGGTTATTGAAAAAGAATGCTTTTCAGTGCCGTGGACGAGCCGCAGTATTGAATCGCAGGTGTTCGCAGAAGGCTCAATAAATGCCGTTATTCGTGATGAGAAAGCTGAAAACAAGCCGGTAGGCTTTATCTGCGGTCAGAGCGTATCGGACGAATGCGAGCTGTATCGCATTGCAGTGTTGCCCGAATACAGACATCAGTGCATCGCCACACAATTAATGGAATATTTCATTAATAAATGCAAAAGCAACGGCATAAAAAGCATTTTTCTTGAAGTCCGCTGTGACAATGAACCCGCAAAATATCTTTACGAAAAACACGGCTTCATCAAAGTCGGACGGCGCAAAAACTATTATACCGCGCCTGTCTGTGACGCACTGATATATAAGGCGGAACTATAACAATTGAAGATCATAAAAGCGACAGTTCCAATTTTATATGACAGTGAAAAAATGTAAACAATTTGAAGCATTCCCTATTGACAAAATTCGTATATTATGATAGAATAATCTATAGATATACAGTGAAACTATTAGGACGATTTTCGGAGGTCAGATGACGGAAGAGCTTAATATTTCTGATATGACCGACGAACAGCTCGTCGATCTGATAGTACAGGAGCACGGCGAACGATACGCCAACGAGCTTATAAAGCGCTACATACCGATTGTGCGCGTCAAAGCGGCTAAAATGGCAATGCGCTGTCCGTCAGCCGATAAGGACGATCTCTTTTCAGAGGGGCTTATGGGACTGCTTAAGGCAGTGCGTCTATATAGCGGAGAAAAGGGAGCATCATTTGCAACGTTTGCAAATCTGTGTACCGATTCGGCAATGAAAACCTGTATATCAAAAGCTATCAAGGATAATCCTGTTATTAAAGACGAGGACTTTGACTTTGACCTGATACGTGACGATTCGCTTTCCACCGAGGACGCAGTTGTTGACAAGGTCGACGGTATCCGGTTTATGAAACGTCTGTCAGGTGTACTTTCACAAAAAGAGATGGATGTTCTTGATATGTATCTCAAGCACTGCTCATACGAGCAGATAGCAAATGAACTCTCTATGAATGAAAAATCTGTAGATAACGCACTTCAGCGTGCAAAATCGAAGATAAGAAAAGCAATGGGGAAATAAGACTATAAGTCTTTTTCATATTATTACACGCAAAAAGCGTGAGAAATTTTAGAGGTATTTTACTATGTACGAAGACAAGACTCTCAAGTGCAAGGATTGCGGTGCAGATTTCGTATTCACAGCAGGCGAACAGGAGTTCTACGCTCAGAACGGCTTTACAAACGAGCCTAAGAGATGCAAGGCTTGCCGTGACGCCAAGAAGAACGGCGGAGCTAAGCGTGAAATGTTCACAGCTGTATGCGCAGACTGCGGCGGCGAGGCTAAGGTTCCCTTCCAGCCCCGTGACGACAGACCCGTTTACTGCAGCGAGTGCTTCGCTAAGAGAAACGAGCACTGAATTTATCGGCAATACTAATCGGTTCGGGTTTTAAGTCAGGCTATTCAGAGGAGTTTCGTACATTTTTCTATATTCCTGATAACAATGCGAATAATTGCATATAGTATTCAAGGTAAAAAAGCAAAAGAGTCTTGCCGCAAGGCAAGGCTCTTTTACTGTTTTAGATTACTTTCAACATCTGGACCAATTCATGCGGATCATCTTTATTTTCAGTATATCGTGACCCAAATTCAGCAAAACCGTTATCCGATATATAAAACTTCAATAACTTATCTGTTCTCTCTGCTTCAAGAAAAATTACCATTCCGCCGATAAGTCCCTGTACCTCTTTAATCTGATTCACCGCTAACTGCAACAGCTGACTGCCGGTAATTTTTTGATTGGCATTATCGGAAAAATTTTTGCCTAACTGCGCTATAAGATAAGCTGAAAGTACATAACAGTTACGCATTTCATCGAACTTGCTTACTCTTTCTATTTTTCTTCTCATAGTTTTACTGATATCTGTAGCATTGTTTCCTATTTCAATCGTTATCGGTTTTACGGCAAGTGAAAAATACCCAAGTAAACTGCCGTTATCTGATGATAGGACAAGATATGTAACCGATTGCTTTTTCTTTGTAAATTCCATGGCGCTTTTATGAAGAAATTTCTCTACATCTGAGTTTTTAGGACAAGTAAAATCGGAGATAATACTTTCAATATCATCTCCGTATTCTGATTCATTAAATTCATTCAGATTTATAATAGAAAAATCAGCAGCCATGTCTTTTCCTTTTATCCATTATTTTTTTCAAAGCGTCTGCACTGTTTACTTTTGTCGCTTTGACATTGACACTATGTGTATACCTATTTGCAGAAGATTTTTCTACAGCATCTGCAAAGGCTTTTATCTGATTTTTATCTGTTATAACGAAATTTCTGTTGATACTTGATGTTGCCATAAAAAATCCTCCTTGTACTTAGTACGCCTGATGAACGTCTTTCCTTAATAATATTATAGCATTGCCAAAAGAATTTGTCAACCAGCACATTTTTCTTATACCGCAAATATGCGGAGCTAAATAAAAATTTCAGATTTCCTATTGACAACACTTTAGCACAGTGCTATAATAATCGCAAACAAAACATTTTAAACCGTTGAAGCGGAGATAACGGCAGTTACGACTTTACAGAGAACCCCGATAGCTGAGAAGGGGTAAGACACGGGTTGTCAAATGGACCGCTGAGGGTGCAGTCAAAAGCAATATGTTTAATATTGCCCAGTATTCTGCAACGTAGGGCATACGTCAGTTGCCGGGGATATGTAGGTATCCTGCAAAGCGCACGACCTCAAATCGTGAAATCAAGGTGGCACCGCGGATAATAGATTATTCGTCCTTGACAGAAAAGCTATTTTTCTGTCAAGGACTTTTTTGTTTTTGGCAGACAAAAAACGGAGGCAAAGAAAATGGAGTTTTTACCCACCCTTGAAAAAGCAAAGGAAATAGCGGCACAAAACAGATACAAGGTCATGCCTGTAAGCTGTGAGATTCTTGCCGATATATGTACGCCGATAGAGGCGATGAAGATACTTAAAAACGTATCAACTCATTGCTATATGCTTGAATCGGCTCAGGCAAACGAAAAGTGGGGTCGCTACACCTTTATGGGCTACGATCCGAAAATGGAGATCACCTGCATAGACGGCGAGCTTAAAGCAGAAAACATAACGGTACACACCGATAACCCGTCCGCATACTTAAGACAGATACTTGCAGAACACAAAAGCCCTAAGTTCGATTACCTTCCCTCCTTCACAGGCGGACTGGTCGGATATTTCGCTTATGATTTTCTCGGCTACAGCGAGCCGACCGTAAGAATAAAGACAATAGACACCGAAAGGTTCAAGGATATAGACCTTATGCTTTTCGACAAGGTCATAGCATTCGATAACGTAAAGCAGAAGATAGTGCTTATAGTGAACATTTCGCTTTCCGATGTAGAAGTCGGCTATAACAAGGCGATAATCGAGCTTAAGGCAATGGCGGAGCTATTGAGCCGCGGGGAAAAGAAAAACGAGCCTGCCGGCAGGCTTCTCGGCGAAGTTACTCCCTTGTTTGACAAAGCGCATTACTGCGGTATGGTAGAAAAGGCAAAGCATTATATAAAAGAGGGCGATATATTCCAGATAGTGCTTTCCAACAGGCTTTCAGCCGAGTTTGAGGGAAGCCTGCTGAATACCTACCGACAGCTTCGGACGATAAATCCCTCACCGTATATGTTCTATTTCTCGGGTACTGATGTTGAGGTCGCAGGCGCTTCTCCCGAAACGCTCGTAAAGCTCGAAAACGGCATACTCCACACCTTCCCCCTTGCAGGAACACGCCCCAGAGGAAAGACGGACGAAGAGGACAAGGCTCTTGAGGAAGATCTTCTGCAGGACAAAAAAGAGCTTGCCGAACACAATATGCTTGTAGATCTCGGCAGAAACGATCTCGGCAGAGTAAGCAAGTTCGGCACAGTACAGGTAGAAAAACTGCATTCCATAGAACGTTACTCGCACGTTATGCACATAGGCTCAACGGTAAGAGGCGAGATAAAAGACGATCTTGACGCACTGGACGCTATCTCGGCGGTGCTTCCCGCAGGAACGCTTTCGGGCGCACCGAAGATAAGAGCGTGTCAGCTTATCGGAGAGCTTGAAAACAACAAGCGCGGTATCTACGGCGGTGCGATAGGCTATATTGATTTCACAGGCAATATGGATACCTGCATAGCTATCAGAATTGCCTACAAGAAAAACGGCAAGGTATTCATACGAAGCGGAGCAGGAATCGTTGCAGATTCCGTTCCCGAAAAGGAATATCAGGAATGTATAAACAAGGCACAGGCGGTTGTAAACGCACTGAAAAAGGCTGAGGAGGCAGATATATGATACTTCTTATAGATAATTACGACAGCTTTTCATATAACCTTTATCAGCTTGTCGGCGAGATAAACCCCGACATTAAGGTTATCAGAAACGATGAAATGACGGTTGAAGAAATAAGACAGCTAAATCCCGACAGAATTATTCTGTCACCCGGTCCGGGAAGACCCGAAAACGCCGATGTGATAATCGACGTTATAAAACAGCTCGGCAAGGATTTTAAGATACTCGGCGTGTGTCTGGGTCATCAGGCTATATGCTCGGCATACGGCGCAACGATAACCTACGCAAAGGAGCTTATGCACGGAAAGCAGTCGGACGTAACTTTTGACAAAAGCTCGCTTCTTTTTAAAGACTGCCCCGATAAAGTGCCCGTTGCACGTTATCATTCGCTTGCCGCAGACCCTGCGACAATGCCCGATTGCCTTAAGGTTACCGCAGTGACCGACGAAGGCGAAATAATGGCGGTACAGCATAAGGATTATGACGTTTACGGAGTGCAGTTCCACCCCGAATCAATAATGACGCCCGACGGAAAACAGATGTTGAGAAATTTCATAAAGGAGGACTAAGACAATGATTAAGGAAGCAATAGTAAAGATAGTAAACAAGGAAGACCTTACTTACGATGAGGCTTATACAGTAATGAACGAGATAATGAGCGGTGAAACGACCCCCACCCAGAACGCCGCATTTCTTGCCGCTCTCTCGACAAAGAGCGCAAAGGCAGAAACAACAGATGAAATAGCAGGCTGTGCCGCCGCTATGCGTGACAATGCCACAAAGGTGGACACAGGAATGGATATATTCGAGATAGTCGGCACAGGCGGCGACAATGCACAGAGTTTCAACATTTCCACGACCTCTGCATTTGTTGCGGCGGCAGGCGGAATGAAGGTAGCAAAGCACGGCAACAGAGCCGCATCTTCACTTTGCGGTACTGCGGACTGCCTTGAAGCGCTCGGTGTAAATATTCAGCAAAGTCCGAACCGCTGTATCGAGCTTTTAAAGGAAGCCGGAATGTGCTTCTTCTTCGCCCAGAAGTATCACACCTCAATGAAATATGTCGGTCCGATAAGAAAAGAACTCGGCTTCCGCACGGTGTTCAACATCTTAGGCCCTCTCACTAATCCCGGAAGTCCCAAAATGCAGTTGCTCGGCGTATATGACGAATATCTTGTAGAACCTCTGGCACAGGTACTTATCAATCTCGGTGTAAAGCGTGGTATGGTCGTATACGGCAAGGATAAACTCGATGAAATATCAATGAGCGCACCTACAGCGGTATGTGAATTCAAGGACGGCTGGTTCAGGTCATACACGATAGCCCCTGAGGATTTCGGATTTGAGCGTTGCACGAAAGACGACTTAAAAGGCGGCACGCCCGAAGAAAATGCAAAGATCACCCGTGAGATACTCGGCGGTGCAAAGGGTCACAAGAGAAACGCCGTTCTTATGAACGCAGGTGCGGCACTCTACATCGGCGGAAAAGCCGAAACATTAAAGGACGGTATCGCCATTGCCGCTGAAATAATAGATTCGGGCAAGGCGCTTGAAACCCTTGATAAGCTGATAACAGTAAGCAATCGTCCCGAGGAGGAATAATGGCAACAATACTTGACGAGCTTGCCGATTACGCAAGGCTCAGAGTTGAAAAGGCAAAAGCGGTAAGATCCGCCGAAGAAGTAAAATCGCTCGTTCTTGCAATGCCGGAAGGCAACTTTGCTTTTGAAAAGGCACTGAAAAAAGACGACATCGCTTTTATATGTGAGTGCAAGAAGGCTTCACCCTCAAAGGGCATTATCGCTGAGGATTTTCCGTATCTTGAAATAGCAAGACAGTACGAAGCGGCAGGTGCAGATTGCATATCCGTGCTTACCGAGCCGAAATGGTTTTTAGGTAGCGATGCTTATCTTGAGCAGATTGCAAAGGCGGTTAATATCCCTTGTATCCGTAAGGATTTCACCGTTGACGAATATATGATATACGAAGCAAAGCTGCTCGGTGCATCGGCTGTACTTCTCATCTGCTCGATACTCCCCGAAGAAACGATAAAAAAATATATCGGGATATGCGACACGCTCGGACTTTCCGCACTCGTGGAAACGCACAACGAGGACGAAGTCAGAATGGCTGTCAGAGCCGGCGCAAGAGTTATCGGCGTAAACAACCGCAATCTCAAAGACTTCTCGGTCGATACCGAAAACAGCAGGAAGCTGCGCAGTATAATCCCCGACAGTGCGGTATTTGTTTCGGAGAGCGGAATACAAAATGCCGATGATATAAACGCTCTGCGTGAGATCGGCGCAGATGCCGTGCTTATCGGAGAAACGCTTATGCGTGCAAAAGACAAGACAGCAAAGCTCGCTAATCTGAAAGGTAAGACAATATGACAAAAATCAAGCTGTGCGGCCTGTCACGAAGGTGCGATATAGAATGTGTAAATGAGCTATGCCCCGATTATATCGGCTTTGTCTTTGCCAAAAAGAGCAAGAGATATGTTTCACCCGAAAAGGCAAAGGAGCTTAAATTCCTGCTTTCGCCCGATATAAAGGCGGTCGGTGTCTTTGTAGACGAACCGATTGAAAACATTGCAAAACTGCTGAGCGACAATATAATCGACCTTGCACAGCTTCACGGCAGTGAAGACGAGGAATATATCGCAAGGCTGAAATCACTTAAAGATAAGCCTGTTATAAAGGCATTCCGAATAAAAAACGAAAACGATATTAAAAGTGCTAAAAACTGCAAAGCGGATTTCATTCTTCTCGATTCGGGCGCAGGAACAGGCAGGAGCTTTAATTGGAACCTGCTTGAAAATATCGACAGACCGTATTTTCTTGCAGGCGGTCTTTACCCCGAGAATGTTGCAAATGCGATAGATAAGCTTTCGCCGTTTGCGGTAGACGTGAGCAGCGGAATAGAAACAGATAATTTTAAAGATAAAAATAAAATGACGGCATTCGTAAAAGCCGTAAGGAAGGAAGCAAACAATGACTAATCCAAAAGGACGCTTTGGCATACACGGCGGACAGTATATCCCCGAAACGCTGATGAATGCCGTAATAGAGCTTGAACAAGCCTATAATCACTACAAGAACGACCCGGAGTTCAACAGGGAGCTGACCGAGCTTTTAAACGATTATGCAGGCAGACCGTCAAGACTTTACTATGCAGAGAAGATGACAAAGGATCTCGGCGGCGCAAAGATATATTTAAAGCGTGAGGACTTAAACCACACAGGCTCGCACAAGATAAACAACGTTTTAGGTCAGGCGCTTCTTGCAAAGAAGATGGGCAAGACAAGACTTATCGCAGAAACAGGCGCAGGTCAGCACGGCGTTGCGACCGCCACAGCCGCCGCACTTATGGGTATGGAATGCGTAGTATTCATGGGCGAGGAGGATACGATAAGACAAGCGCTTAACGTATACCGTATGCGTCTGCTCGGCGCAGAAGTCATTCCCGTAAAGACAGGCACAGCGACCCTTAAAGACGCCGTATCGGAGGCTATGCGTGAGTGGACAAAGAGAATAGACGATACTCACTACTGCTTAGGCTCTGTAATGGGACCTCATCCCTTTCCTACTATAGTGCGTGATTTTCAATCGGTTATCTCAAAAGAAATAAAGCAGCAGCTCAAAGAAAAAGAAGGCAGACTTCCCGATGCTGTCATTGCGTGTGTCGGCGGCGGCTCAAATGCGATAGGTACATTCTATCACTTCATAGAGGACAAGAGCGTAAGACTTATCGGCTGTGAAGCGGCAGGCAGAGGCATTGACACCTTTGAAACTGCGGCAACGGTAAACACAGGCTCGGTTGGTATATTCCACGGTATGAAGTCATATTTCTGCCAGGACAAGTACGGTCAGATAGCTCCCGTTTATTCTATCTCCGCAGGACTTGACTATCCCGGTATTGGTCCTGAGCACGCATATCTTCACGATACAGGCAGAGCAGAATATGTACCCGTCACGGATGATGAGGCGGTAAACGCATTCGAGTACCTTTCAAAGACGGAAGGAATAATCCCCGCAATAGAGTCAGCCCACGCTGTAGCCCACGCTATAAAGCTTGCTCCCACAATGGATAAGGACAAGATAATAGTTATAACGATTTCCGGCAGAGGCGACAAGGACTGCGCCGCAATAGCACGTTACAGAGGAGAGGATATACATGACTGAAACAGCAAAAGCATTTGAAAACGGAAAGGCATTTATCCCTTTCATAACCTGCGGCGATCCCGACCTCGAAACCACCGCAAAGATAGTAAGAGAAGCCGTTGCAAACGGAGCGGATTTAATAGAGCTTGGCATTCCATTTTCCGACCCTACTGCCGAAGGCACCGTAATTCAGGGCGCAAATATCCGTGCGTTAAAGGGTGGAGTTACCACCGACAAGGTTTTCAACTTAGTCAGAGAGCTTAGAAAAGACGTTACAGTTCCTATGGTATTTATGACGTATTCAAACGTGGTGTTCTCCTACGGTGCGGATAAATTCATTTCGACCTGCAAGGAGATCGGTATAAACGGTCTTATTCTCCCCGACCTGCCTTATGAGGAAAAGGAAGAATTTCTGCCGCAGTGCAAAAAGTACGGCGTTGACCTTATCTCGCTTATCGCTCCGACCTCTGAAAACCGCATCGCTATGATAGCAAAGGAAGCGGACGGATTTATCTATCTTGTATCGAGCCTCGGCGTTACCGGCACAAGAAGCGAGATAAGCACCGACCTTAAGTCTATCGTAGATGTGATAAGGCAGAACACTTCCGTTCCCTGTGCTATAGGCTTCGGCATCTCAACGCCCGAGCAGGCGAAGAAAATGGCGGATATCGCAGACGGCGCAATTGTCGGCTCGGCTATCATCAAGATAATCGATCAGTACGGCAAAGACGCTCCGAAGTATGTCGGCGAATATGTAAAGAGCATGAAGGACGCTATAAGATAAGCTGTTTTTGAATATGATGTACGGACTGTGAAAAGCAGTCCGTATAATTCTATCTAAGAGCTTATTAAACAAAAGCTTGATATCTTGTCAATAACGCAGTATAAAGACATATATAACTAACACCGATGAAAACATCTTCCGTGGCGATAAGTTGTTAATAATTTTGTGAGTTTATCAGTGCAACTGCGCTAACATTAACCTTTCAAAAAACGCTACTAACCTAAGATATATGTACTAAAACTGCGGACGTGTAGCGTTAAGCGTTCCAGAACTTACAGGATATACGATATTCGAGTGGTTACACGAGTTTAGCCAACACCCTAGCGGGGTAGGGGTGTGAGTAAGGAAAGAGGGAGCACGAGGGAGAGAACCTAAGGGTATAGGGCTAAGTCTTGCTTTCGCAAGCACTCGGACGTTTCGCTCCGCTACACTGGGCTGCCAAGTCCAACGGAGCTTTAGCGGAGTGCACGAGCCTTGCGTAAGTAAGGCTCAGACTCTCACCTAGTCCCTTTGGTGCTTTCCCTCGTTCATAGTAGCAACGTCATCAAATGGAATAGCGAACCCGAGAAGTGCTATCCTACAAACAGCACTATCGGTAGCCTGCTATCAATGTTAAATACTAAAACAGTATACAATAAGTACACTATACAAAAAAGCGAGCCGTGCGCACTATCTTTTGCGCTTTGGCTCACTTTTTCTTTTCAGGGTTGTATCACAACCCCATTTTTTGCACTTTTCTGTTTTCCTATGGACAAAACCAACCTCTGTAGTGTATTATATATAACAAGAGCAGTCCGTCATACTGTTTCGCCTTTACGAAAGGAGCATTATTATGAAATCATCCGAAAAACGCATTAAAACTTTACCGATTATCATTACATTATCCGTTATCGCTGTCGCAGCCGTGACAATTATTCTTTTGCTGTTCACAAACGGCGGTGATACCGCAGGTTCATCCGGTTATATTATGCCTGCAAAGCCTCGCTTTATTTACTCAAAGAACAATGTGCTGTATATCTATGACGATGGCACGGCGAAATGTATAAGCGAGCTTCCGGCAGAAGATTATACACTGACAAATGACGGCAACAAATTATTTTATCTTTCCGACAACAGCCTATGGTGCGGTAATATTGAAAACGAAGAAATCAAAACCGAGAAAATAGCCGATGAGGTTGCCTTTTATACCGTAAACTCCGATGGCAGCAAGGCGATGTATTCCGCAAAAAACGGCGATGTTTTCGTATACTCAAAGGGCAGCGAAGCCAAAAAGATCGGTACAAACTGCACCACCGAATATATGTCGCTGTATATGAGCGATAATGCCGATAAGGTTATGTATATAACAAAAAACGAGCAGTTGAAATACTGCGATGGTACAAACGGAAAAGTAATTTTTGTTGATTATGTAAACAGCTATACCATAAGATGTTCGGAAAATCTGTCAACGGTAATGTACGGGAAAACCGATTATACAACCGATTACCCCGGACAAAAAGTTATAGTATACAGTAACTTCGGGGAAAATAAAGAAGTATTCGGGGAATGCAGAATTTTCAGTGCATATCCCGAAAAGAACATAATGTACTACACCGATTTTCGCAACGATCTATACTACTACGAAAACGGCAAGAGCGTAAAGATAAGGGATAACGACAATTTGGGAATATCCGCCTCAGACGAACCCGTGCTTGTTACAAGCGGCGGAAAAGGCTTTTTAGTTACCAAAAAAGATAAAACCGAAGAAATAGAATTCAATCTTAACGCAAGCTGTGTTTTGATTACTATGCGTGAGATCAGCGCTGACGGAAACACGCTTATCTTTACCGCAAGCGGGGACGGCGACTCAAAGATATACAGACTTGATCTTTCGGACGGCTCTGATAAAACTCCTGTGGCGATCGATGATAATACAGATGTAACACGGATAACGCTTACCGGCGACAAAAAGGTCGTATATTCAAAAACAGAGTACGGATCACCGATGCGTAACATTTACGTTGACGGCAAGCTGATTTCGGAAAACGCCGACAGCGATAATATAACATATCTTGACGGCAGTTTTTACTATATCAAAAACACCTATGGCACGGACGAAGAAGAACCGACAAGTGTTCTCACGATAAATCAAGACGGCAAGGAAACGGCGATAAAAGATGATGTCAGCCGTTACTGCGTGCTTGATAAGGATAATATAACGATGATATGCGGTATGAAGAATAAAGACGATTTTCGCGGCGGAACGCTGTATCTTTATAAGGATGGCAAGATTGTAAAAATAGACGAAGAAGTAACTTCCGTCGAAACTGCGGTAAAGAGATATGACGAGATAGATCTTGGCTATTACAGTCAGCAATAACCACAGACTGTGACAAACCCACACTGCAAAAATGCTGATAAAGAGTTATAGATAAACAAAAAATCGAATAAGTAAAAGAAGGGGCTGTGTCACGACCAGGAAAAGAAAAAGTGAGTCGAAGCGCAAAAATATAGTACGCACGGCTCATTTTTTTTGGTATAGTGCATTTCTTGTATACTGTTTTAATATTTAACGTTGATAGCAGGCTACCGATAGTGCTTTTAGTCGGATAGCACTTCTCGGGTTCGCTATTCTATTTGATAACGTTGCTGCTATGAACGAGGGAAAGAACCAAAGGGACTAGGGCAAGGGACTTGGCAGCCCAGTGTAGCGGAGCGAAACGTCCGAGTGCTTGCGAAAGCAAGACTTAGCCCTATACCCTTAGGTTCTCTCCCTCGTGGCTCCCTCTTTCCTTACTCACACCCCCACCCCGCTAGGGTGTTGGCAATAAGACACACAAACGACTGGGTTTTAAACGTTTGTATAAGCGGGTCGCTGACGCTCACTTAGCCCCATTTTAGTACAGATATCTCAGGATAGTAGCGTTCTTTTTTGAGAGTCGGTGATAGTGCAGTTGCACCGATATACTCACGAAATTATTAACACCTTATCTGCACGGAGATTGCTCCCAGCGCTGTTGGCTGTATATTTATTGCTCAGACTTTTTTACAATATGTTGCATTGCAATTTCAACGAAATTTTGATAAACAGAGAAGCTGTGATGAAACTTTTGTATTTTGTCAGAGCTCCGTATTTTTGCTTACTGCGTGCGTTTCTCTTCGTCTGCCGTGTATCACAAAACACCTCACTGCAAATAATGTAGTGAGGTGTTTTTTATGCTATATAACGATCTTCACGAGCTGATAAAAGGCAGTGCAAGCACAAGGGCTTACTTTATGTCACTGCCTGTGCCGTTGCAGATGAAGCTTCACGGCTACAACGATAATATCCACTCAGCCTGTCAGTTACACAGGACAGCAGAACACGAACGTTTGCTAAGCGAGCGTGAAAAAAGGCTGTCGCACAGCGGTCAATAATCAAAGCGTGTATTTATCACCGTTATTCTTGATTTTGCCGCCTGATACCGCCTTATCGACTGCGAACTCGACCGTAGAGGTCATCACCGTACCGAGCCTTGTGTAGCCGAATTTCTTTGCTGTTTCACGAATAAGGTCGGCTCTTGAAAGTCCTATCTGCTCGGAAAGCACCTCCGTCATAGCGGAGATTATTTCTTCAGACGGAATTTCGGTGAGTTCTCTTCTGTTGCCCTGAGCGTCTGCGGGACGGTAAATATCATAAGTATCGGGATCTTGCGTGCCAAGCCAGAAGAACGCATTTTCAGCGTCAACTGTGATACGCTTGTCGAGCGACTTGAACACGCCTGCAAGCACGGTGTCAGTCCTGTCGCCGCTCCTTGTTATGCCCCACGCTCCAAGCAGCTTATGTATAAGAGCGTTACGGCTTATCGGGGCTTCGGCGTTCATTATACGCAGTGCAAGCGACTGTATCTTTCCCGCATTCTGTGGCAGATAGAATTCATCTGACGCACCCATAACAGGCAGTACGGCTGTTTCGTAAACCGCAGACTTACTCTGAACGGGTGCTTTTTCCACCGTTTCAAATATGGGAGCTTGCTTTGTTTTTACTTCTTCTACTGCCTTTTCTGCGGGGTGTTGTGCGTTTTCCGCCGCCTGCTTTATATCCTGCAATACCTTTGCACTGTCGTCAAGCCAGTCGAGCGTCCATACCCGCATAACGCTCCAGCCTAGACCTTTCAGCACTCCCGGCTGTACCACAAATCTGTCCCTTGCGGTTGCGCTTCTGCGGCAGTTCTCGCCGTCAAGCATAATGCCGAGAATGTATGTTTCGGGGTTGTCCGGATCTATTATTCCTATATCCATTCTGAACTGCGAACAGCCTATGTTGCACTTTGTACTATAGCCCAGTGTTTCTATGCCCTTTGCTATATCACTTGCAAGGCTGTCGCTTGCGCCTGTCGTAATGTCGGTACGGCGTGCAATTACATTCGAGCCGCGCTCGGCAAATTCAAGGAAGCCCTTCAGTCCCGCAACGCCATCGGAGCGTGTTCTCGCAAGGTCTATCTGTTCGGGACGGAGAACGGAATATACAACCATTTCCTTTCTGGCTCTTGAAATCGCAACGTTAAGTCTTCTCCAGCCGCCGTCACGGTTAAGCGGTCCGAAATTCATTGATACCTTACCGTTTTCATCGGGACCGTAACCTACCGAGAACAGTATTACGTCACGCTCGTCACCTTGCACATTTTCAAGATTCTTTATGAATACGGGTTCTTCGCACTTAGCGTCAAAGTCCGCAATATCGGGGTGCTCGGCGAATGCGTCAACCAGCATATCGTCTATTAAATTCTGCTGTACCGAGCTGAATGTTACAACGCCTATACTTTCGTGACGTGTCTTTTCATCGCTCAGTCTGCGGATAATTTCGTTTACGATAGCTTCTGCCTCTGCTTTGTTCTGCTTTGTTTTGCCCTTGTCATAGAAGCCTTCGGGACGTATAAGCTTAACCTGCGATACAAGGTCGTTCGGCGATGGGAAAGTATAAAGCTTGTTGTCGTAATACTTCATATTGCTGTACGCAATAAGGCTCTCGTGACGTGAGCGGTAATGCCACTTGAGATACATCTGCGGCATAGAGATTGCAAGGCAGTCGTCAAGCAGGCTTTCAAGGTCTTCTATCTCGCTGTTGTCCTCGTCTATGCGGTTGCTTGTAAAGAACGATGTAGGCGGTAACTGCTTGGGGTCGCCGACTATAACAACGTTTTCTCCTCTTGCTATAGTGCCTACAGCCTCGCTTGTAGGAAGCTGTGAGGCTTCATCGAATATCACAAGGTCGAACTTCGGGAATGACGGATCGATGTACTGAGCGACCGAGATCGGGCTCATAAGCATACACGGGCAGAGTTTTCTGAGTAGTGTGGGTATCTCATCAAACAGCTTTCTCAGCGGCAGCATTCTGCCGTTGTTCTTGATAGCTTTTTTAAGTATGCCCATCTCGGACGATGCGGCGCTTGTGCCGTTTGACGCAGGAACATTTGCTGATAATCTTGCAACAAGCTCCTGTACGGTAAGACGCTGATATTCCTTTACCGTCTTTCTGTATTCCTCTGCAAGTGCGTCATACTGCTTACCGTTGAAGCCCGAAAGGCGTTCGTCTTCCGCAATCGTCATAAGCGCAAGCTGATAGTAAAGCTCGCAGTAATAAGCGGATCTTATATTATCCGCAGATATATTGCCGTTCTTGTATGCCTTACTTACAGACGACAGTCCCGCATCGCAAAGTTCCTTGTCGGCGGCATTGAAAGCCGCCTTATCCTTTACAAGTGAAATGTTGTCAGAAATTGCTCTGAACACGGAATTTATGCTTGTAAACCAGTCTGCATTGTCGTCAAATACGGCATTTATCGAATAGTCGGCGGTCAGTCTGTCGGCATTTTCGGTATAGCTTCTGACAACCGCAAGATTCTTTGCACATTCCGATATTTCCTGCGGTGAACGTTTCACAAAATCGCTTATGATATGCTGTTTTTCGTTGTCGCTGAACTTATCTGAGCAGGCTATATTATTTACTGTTACGGTTTTCTGCAAAGCCTTCGACAGCTGTTCCCAGTCTGTTGCAACGCCGCTCAGTATTCCGCCCGGAATATTCAGCGTTGAAGAAATCTGTTGTATCTGTGCCGATTTTTCGGACAGCTCTGTAAGTCTGTCGTATACTGCACAAACATCGTTTTTTGTGAATGCGGCAGGATTTTTGCTGTAAACTTTAAGCTCTTTATAAAGCTTATTCTGACAGAGCAGTTTCGGCAAAAACCACTTTGCCTCCGCCTGTTTCCACTGTACCCTTGCACTTTCGGCAGGGTATGAGAATATCGACTTATCAAAGCTGTTTTCTATTTCGGCGCTGAGTGTGTTATATGCTTTTCCCGTTTCACAAAGGGAAGTCAGCTTAGAAACAGTTCCCTCAAAATCCGCCGTGCCGATCATATCGGATATTACGGGTACATCCGTACAGCAGGAATCTATAAGCGCCGATACGGCATCCAGCTTGTCACGGCTGATGTTTCCGTCCAGTTTTACGGCAGACGCAATAAAATTCAGTGCATCGTCTGCTTTGCCGTATTCGTCAATAAGTCTGTCAAGGCTGTTTTTGAGATTGTCACGCAGTTCGATCGAATACTCACGTCCGCCGTATCTTAAAAGCCGGTGCTGTGCATACAGTCCGATAGCGGATATTGCAACAACATAGCGTGAAATGATATCCTCATAGCGCGCAAGCGTGCTTTCGTCTGCATTACGCAATGTTTCCCTGTCAATCTTGATTTTTCCCTTGTCGCCAAGGCACTGTTCGTACCGTTCTATAGCCGAATACAGCGACTGCCCGAAAGGCCTTTTTTCGTGCAGGGCTTCTATTATGTAGTTCAGTTTTGCTTTTTGCTGTGCCAGCTTTTCAGCTGTTGCGGCGTGTTGTTCCGGGGATTTTACCAGTGCGGTTTCAAGCGCTTTGTTGAGTTCGCCGAGTACAGTGGATTTATTTGTCTTGTTGGAATGAAGCTCAAGGCAGAACGGATCGAGCCCTATATTTGCAAGACGTTTTTGTACAACGCTGAGCGCCGCCATTTTCTCGGCAACGAACAATACGCTCTTGCCGTGATAAAGCGCATTGGCTATCATATTTGTGATAGTCTGCGATTTACCTGTTCCGGGAGGTCCGTGTAGTACAAAACTTCTGCCTGCCGACGCCGCCACAACCGCACTGAGCTGTGAAGAATCCGCATCGACCGGTACAGCTATGTCGGTAAGTGAGATCTTGCTGTCTATTTCGGTATCGGCAATAAAATCTCCTGTCAGCTCTTCGCTTGTTGCACCGTTCATGAGGCAGGAAACTACCTTGTTGTTTTTAAGCTCATCACTGCGGTTTCTTATATCGTTCCACATTACGAACTGTCCGAAGCTGAACAGACCGATAAAGCTGTTTTCAAGGATATTCCACGTTTTCTTGCCCATTATCGCCTGTCGTACAGTATTGAAAACAAGCGGCAGATCTATGCCGTGTTCGTCCTCGGGGAGCGGATCAAGCCCGTCTATATTTATGCCGTGATCCTGTCTTAAATACTCGATCATGGTTACGTTTATCTGAGCGTCTTCCTGACGGCTTCTGATAATATATCCCTTGTCACGGACATTTCTCACTATATCGACAGGAATAAGTACGAGCGGTGCATATCTCGGCTTTTCCGACATTTCACTTTCAAACCACCTGAGCAGTCCAAGCGATAAGAACAAGGTGTTTGAGCCGTTCTCCTCCATACTTACCTTTGCCGCACGGTACAGCTTTTTAAGGCTTTCCTCAAGCTCTGCGGCATCCATAAATGTTCTTATTCTTTTGTTTTTAAGCTCCTGCTCGGCAATATTCTTTACCAGATCCTTGTTTGTTTCTATCTCGAACGTCTTAATATCACGCATTGATACCGTCCACTCGGAGGGAGCTTCAAGAATGCGGAAATCCGTTCCGTCCGACAGCTTATCTTCAAGCAGTGAAAGATCGGACGCCATAATTTCTATGGTGCTTTTGTTCATTCTGAAATTGAGAAGTGAGTTTCTGAGTGAAAAGTCAAGCAGTTTTCTTTCCCATAGTTTCTGCTTTGTCATAGGCTCGTTACTGCCCTGTGCAACTTTTCCGTACAGCGATGTGTCAAGCTCGCTCGGCGCATTCATCCTGATACGCTTTGTGCTTTCGTTCTCAACGTTTTCCGAAGCGATCGCCTGTTCAAGCTTTAACGGTATAGGACGTATTCCGCTGCCCCTTGTGCGTGCGATGTCAACAGCGCATATAAATTCACCCGGTTTATTAAAATGATCCTTGCCGTGTTTCAGTGCCGCGTCAAAGTCTGTATTATCCTTTGTGATATCGGTACATTCGACAAGCAGTATTTCTTCTGCGCCTGTAACGATACGTTTTTCGATCGCCGATACATCGTCGGTCGCACAATCCGCAAAGGTTTCGTCCTCCAGATGGCAGCCGCAGAAAGCGTGACCGTTTATGAATATTATAAGGGGATTCAGTCCGACAGCTTCAAGGCATGACGCATACAGCACCGAAAGATCAAGACAAGTGCCCTGCTTTTGCTCAAGAACAGTATTCGCAAGGCGAACCTTCTGACCTATATATTCAAAGCTGGCAGGCGGCATATTGTATGCAATCTTCCTTGCGCAAAGCGTCGTATAGATTGCTGCCATCTGCTGTTTTACAAAGTTCGGATTCTGCCGCTGATATGCGCTGAACGCAGTCGTGTCCGCCCACTTTTTAAGATATACAGACGCTTCCGATATGACTTTTGCGATTTCGGGGTGATTGGGCGTCACAAAAGCCGCAATAAGCTCGGGGTCAAATGCAAGTCCGCTCCATTCGTTGAATGAAAGCAACTGAACCGGGACGTCCTTGTGATAAAGTTCGTTGTCGTCTTTTGTAAGTGAAAAGCTGACCGTACCGGATATGGCTTCTGTCAGAGAAAACAGCATTTCCGTGCTTAGAATTATCCTGAGCGGTGATATCTCGACCGACTGTCCTGCGGGGACGGCATTTATGTCGTATGTGAATGTCTTTGCAAAGCCGGGATCAAAGGCGATAGTCAGCTTTACATCGCTTATATCTTCATTACCCTCATTGCTGACTGTAAGATTTCTTATGAAAGGTATGAAATTTTGTTGCATTGCGAAATTGATTTTCGGTATCATATCGCAACCGAGTGTCAGAACTGCGCCCATGTAACACCATCCTTGAATTTTAAAAAGTTTCCGTTATTAACGGTATCAGTTAAATTATACTACTATATTCAAAACCTGTCAATCGTAGTACAGCGATTACGGGATAGAAAAGACGGCAGAGTAAATTTACGCATTTTTCACTGTTTATCGTAATGCTGTGCATTTTTTTCGCGGATCATATAATATCCTGTTCCGACTGCATCGGCAATAAACCAGCCGATAGGTATAGCAATCCATATTCCCATAACTCCGAATGCAGGTACGGGTGACAGAATATACGCCAGAAGCACTCTTGTTCCGAGTGAAAGAATCGTCAGGACTACCGACATCAACGGTTTATTTACCGCTCTGTAGTAGCCGTAGAGCATAAACAGTATTCCTATGCCGATGTAGCACAGATCTTTACCGAGCGACAGACCTATAATCACGGATGTAAGGAAGGTTATGAGCGTATATTATGAGTCGGCGGCAAGTGCGTTGTCGCCGATATGTCTGCCGACTATCCATGTATCAGCGAGGTTGTAAAGCTGCTGCATTATATTTCCGAGCATAAGCGGCACTGCGAATGCCCATAGTCCGCCGGTTAACTGCCGACGGTAAGATCACGGTTTTTCATTATGTACTTCCTTTATATAAGCGGTGCGACAAATCCCCACACAACAGCAATCACAAGCGAGGGGAGCAGGTTTGCTACTCTTATCTGTTTTTTACGAATGAGGTTAAGTCCTACGCAAAAAATCAGGACATTGCCGACATAAGAAAGATAAGACAGTGCAAGGTCGGTCATAAAGCCTCCGGCAAATACAGCGATTATTGTTATGACACCCTGAAAAATCGCTACCGGTACGGCAGAAAAGATACAGCCCTTGCCCTGAGAGGCGGTCATTACGCAGATAATCACTGCGTCAAGGATCGCTTTTGCGATAAGAACCGAGCAATCGCCGCTTACTCCGTCGTTTATCGAGCCTATCACTGCCATTGCGCCTATACAGACAGTGCAGGATGCGCTTACAAATGCCGATACAAATGAGTTGTCGCCTGTACTGTGGCTTTTGATTTTAAGCCATTCGCCGAACTTGTCCACAAGAGCGTTTATATTGATTATTTCACCGATAAGACCGCCTAAGGTAAGGCTTACTATCATCATTATCGTGCCGCCCGTTGACAGCTTGCCGCCTGACAGCGACAGCATATTCTGCATAACACCGCCGATGGCAAGCATCATTATTGCAACGGCATTGACCGACAGCAGAGTATCCTTTATTCTTTCGTTCAGCTTTTTACCGAACATCAGTCCGCATAGTCCGCCGAATATCAGCAGAGCGACATTTATTACAGTTCCGATACCACGCATTTTTTTCCTCTTGATTCATTCAGATATTATCGCTACATATTATACAGCCGCATAAGCGGTATGTCAAGGAAACTCTTGACATACTGCTGTGGTTGAGTTATAATGTATTAGATTTCTAACAGTTTAAATCCTAATTTAAATTTACTGAGAGGTACTAATGGAAAATTCACTTCATCATTTACTGATGACCGACCACACCGCTTTTCGCAAGCGGATTTTTTCTGCTCTGAAAAACGAGGGGCTGACTTCGGGACAGCCGAAGGTGCTTGAATATCTTGCGGAGCATGACGGAGCGATACAGAAGGATATTGCCGCCGCCTGCCGCATTGAGCCTGCAACGATGACTTCATTGCTTTGCGGCATGGAGAAAAAAGGTCTGATAATACGGTCTGCGCCGGACAGACGCTCGCTCAGCGTATATCTTACCGATAATGGCAAGGCGCTTGTTCCGCTTATAGAGCGGGAATTTGCAAGGATAGAGAGCGTAGCTACAAACGGATTTTCAGATGATGAGCGTGAAATGCTTGTTTCGCTGTTGTCAAGGATGCGTGAAAATCTTGGCTGAATCAAAGAACAAAGGAAAGATGAAAATGTCAAAGAAAGAAACCGCTAAAAGATATGTTTTATTTATAATAAGCCTGTTTTTCTCCGCACTCGGAGTGGCTTTTACAAAGCACGGAGAGCTGGGCGTGTCGCCGATCTCGTCTGTTGCGAATGTAATGAGTTATAAGCTTGATTTCTTCACGCTCGGTGTATGGCTTATAATCTGGAACTGCGTGCTGATACTCGGACAGATATTGATACTTCGTAAGAAGTTTCAGCCGATACAGCTTTTACAGATACCGCTGTCGTTCCTGTTCGGATATTTTACCGATCTCGGCTTGTGGCTCGTGGGCTTTATCCCTGCGGAAAGCTACATAGTGCGCCTTATTATGGTAGTTATCGGAATTGTCATACTCGGTTTCGGTGTATCGTTGTCAGTTTCCGCGAATGTTATAATGAACTCGGGAGAGGCTTTTGTAAAGGCGATAGCAGATACGGCGAACAAGAATTTCGGTAATGTAAAGATAGTTTTTGATGTAAGCTGTGTGGTGATTGCACTGATACTTTCACTGTTGTTTTTTGATTTTACGATAGTGGGAACAAGGGAGGGTACTGTTATTTCGGCGCTGTGTACCGGTCTTGCGGTGAAGCTGTTCCAAAGGCTGACGAATGAGCCTGTGAACAGACTTTTGAGTGATTGACGTATTGTAAAAAAAAGGACAGACGTGGAGCGAGGGATAGTGCGGTTTTTGGAAGGGTTGGTTTTGGGCAAGGGTAGCTAACGACAAGAATATAAAAAAGCGGTCACAGCATATCACTGTAACCGCTTTTATTGATTATTGCTTTGTGTAATTTCCGCCGTTTCGCCGTCCTTTAAAGATATATTGCGTTATTAAAGGCGGAATTTGGGGCGGAACATTGTCGCATTTTCGTTTGATTTTCCGTCAGCACTACAATCATTCCCGCCGTTTCGCCGTCCTTTAAAGATATATTGCGTTATTAAAGGCGGAATTTGGGGCGGCACATTGCCGCATTTTCGTTTGATTTTCCGTCAGCACTACAAATCATTCCCGCCGTTTTGCCGTCCTTTAAATATATATTGCGTTATTAAAGGCGGAATTTGGGGCGGCACATTGCCGCAGGCGGAATTTGAAGTGCCGCATCGGCATCAACCTTCGTATTCGGAGAATTTGGGAGCGTTGGCTATTACGTCGGCTTCAAGAGCCTGCGGTAATTGCTCGTAGTGGTCGAACTGAGCGGTGAAATGACCTAAGCCTCTGGTTATCTGACGGATAACGGTCGCAAGGTCGGTTATCTCGGACTGGGGCATCTGAGCGTCAAGCTCGGTCATACCCTGTTCTTCCTCGCTGGGATTCATACCGAGAACAGTACCTCTGCGCTTGTTGATGACCGTCATTATATCACCTGTGCTTGCATCGTCAAGAATTACCTTTACAAGACAGATAGGCTCGAGTATGCAAGGCTGAGCTTCTGCAAGTCCCTGCTTGTATGCGATATGAGCCGCCATTTTGAACGCCTGCTCGGAGCTGTCTACAGGGTGGTATGAGCCGTCAAGCAGAGTAGCCTTTAAATTAACGACAGGATAGCCTGCCAGTACACCGTGTGCTGTCGATTCTGCAAGTCCCTTTTCAACGGCAGGGAAATAGTTCTTCGGAACGCTTCCGCCGAAAACCTTTTCCTCAAATACAAGAGTATCGCTGTCGCAAGGCTCGAATTCAATCTTTACATGACCGTACTGACCGTGACCGCCCGACTGCTTCTTGTGCTTGCCTTCAGCCTGTACTTTTTTGCGGATAGATTCACGGTAGGCGATTATCGGGTCGGAAACTATTACATCCACGCCGAATTTAGCCTTCATCTTTGAAATTGCGGCGTCAAGGTGCTGTTCGCCAAGACCGCCTAATATACGCTGATGCGTTTCGTGGTTGTGGTCGTAGCTTAATGTCTTGTCTTCCTCGACCATACGCTTTATCGCATTGCTTATCTTGCCCTCGTCATTTTTATCCTTTGCAGAGATAGCCTTGAAGAAGCAGGGAACGGGGTATTTTTCTGCGGCAAATACCGTTTCATCGCCTGACGCAGTGAGCGTATCGCCCGTGTTCGCACTGAGCTTTGTTGCGGCTACTATGTCGCCTGCGTAGGCTTCAATCATATCCTCTGTTTTCTTGCCCTGCATACTAAGAAGCTTACCGGGCTTTTCAAGATTGCCTGTTGTGCGGTTAACTACTTCAGTTCCTGCGGCAAGAGTACCGTTGACTATCTTTATGTAGCTGAGCTTTCCGACAAAGGGGTCGGCTACTGTCTTGAACACCTTTGCTTCAAGCGTGTCACGGCTTGCATACTGTACTTTTGAGCCGTCCTCGCAAAGCTCGCCGTCTGTTTCATCGGGGCTCGGGAGCATATATATTATGGTGTTGAGCATCATATCAATGCCTGCGAGAGTGTCGCCCGAACAGCATACAACAGGTGTGATGTAGCCCTTGTGTATACCGTCGTGAAGTCCCTTTACTATCTCGGCCTCGGTGAAGTCCTCGCCCTCGTTTTCAAAGTAGCGCATCATAAGCTCTTCGTCCGTTTCGGCTACAGCCTCAGCCATTGCGGCACGCAGACCTTTCAGACGGTTTTCCGACGCAGGCATGGGTACTTCGGTAGGTACGCCGTTGTCATAAGTATATGCCTTCATTTCAAGCAGGTTTATGTAGCTTTCAACGGTGCCGTACTTGTCAAAGGGAACTACTATGGGGCATATAGACGGACCGAACTGCGTCTTAAGTTCCTCAAGGCACTTGTAGAAGTTGCTGTTTTCTTCTTCCATACGGGTGACAACGAACATTGTCGTTTTGCCGTGTTTTACTGCCTCTCTGTATGCTTTTATAGTGCCGACCTGAACACCGTCCTTTGCGGGAAGCGCTATTACAACGCTTTCTGCGGCGCTGATTCCTTCATAAAGTCCTGCGGCAAAATCAAACTGACCGGGAGTATCGAGAATATTTATTTTAACGTCTTTCCACTGGCAGTAAGCAAGCGAAGTACCGAGTGAGATCTTTCTCTTTATCTCTTCGGGATCATAGTCGCAGACGCTGTTGCCGTCCGATACTCTGCCCATTCTCTCAATCTCGCCGCACTTGTAGAGCAGGCCTTCCGCTACGGATGTTTTACCGCTGCCGCCGTGTCCTGCGAGGGCTATGTTTCGTATGTTTTTGCAAGTGTAAGTTTTCATGGTTTTATCCTTTTATCCTTTCATCAAAAATTCGGATAAATACATTATATACGGATTTTGGAAAAAATACAAGGGATTTTTCGTGAAAACTGAAATACGAGTGTAGAAATATATTGTTTGTTTTTGTGCATAACGCACAAAACGTTTCTGCGATTATTAATGTTTCTTTACAATTGTGCAACACGGCAGTATAATTAATTTTAACAAAAGAAAAGAGGAACAGGATGAATATTGCGGTAAGAGAATATAAAAGTACGGACGCACACGCTGCGGCAGAAATATGGAACGAGGTAGTGCGTGACGGTGTTGCATTTCCTCAGGAAAATGAAATGAGCGACACCGACGCGGACGACTTTTTCCGTTCACAGAGTTATACAGGAATTGCGTGCGATGAAAACGGCAGGGTGTACGGGCTGTACATACTTCACCCGAACAATGTCGGCAGATGCGGTCATATAAGCAATGCAAGCTATGCTGTAAGCTCTTTTGCCCGCAGAAAGGGTGTAGGCAGAGCGGTAGTCACCGATTGTATAAAAAAGGCTAAGGAACTCGGCTTCGGAATTCTACAGTTCAATGCGGTGGTGGCAAGCAACACTGCGGCATTGGCATTGTATAAGTCGCTCGGATTTACACAGCTTGGTGTTATTCCTGACGGATTCAGGCTGAAAGACGGAAATTACGAGGACATTATTCCACATTATATCAAACTTTAATATATAGTACCATTATTATATGCCTACAGACAAAACCGCCGTTATCAAAGTTAGATACTCTGATAACGGCGGGATT
>UMKX01075314.1_pt1 | contig 34540 bp, 30 predicted proteins | sample 1966471 | NCBI WGS metagenome assembly UMKX01 (sample SAMEA4836188, study PRJEB28245) | human gut metagenome | biome: gut microbiome; material: fecal sample | place: Denmark | collected 2008
TATGAGTAAAAAAACATAAAATACTTGTTTTTTGTAAAAAATATGCAAATTTGGGACATAAAATGTCAAATTGGGACATTGGAACACAAATTAAAAAAATGTGGTAGGATGTGACTGTTGACAGAAATACAAAAGGAGGTAATAAAATGTTAAATATAAGTTTACAGTTGCGACAAAGGGATATTAAGAGGAGATTAAAAATATGAAAAAGAAAAGTATAGTATTTAAAGTAATAATTACACTTATAGCTTTGTTTGCAATATACAATGTGTATTGGTTGGCTTTTAGTTATATAAGATGGAAACCACTTTGTGAACAGGTTGGATATAATGAGCAATTTAAGGATTATTCCAAATTTATAGGAGAATTAGGAGAATATGATAGATATGTATTCGCCGTGTCATTACCAAGCTATCTTTCTTTTACAGGAAATTTATCTATTGCACAAACAGCTGTTCCTGGGGATGCAAGACCAACTGTAGATATGCTTATTTTTCCTGAAATAGGTGGATATAGAATAGAAACACAAATAATAACTCACAAGTCTAGTGAAAGCGAGGTAGTATTGGAAGTAGGTGGTTGCGTTATTCTAAATGAAAATATGGAGTTTTACGATGAACCTACAGAAGAGGAAAGGGAGCTGTTTGAAAAGTATAACGCAGAAATAAAGCACGCATTTGATATTATGAGGAGTGTTTGGGATTTGAAGTAGTTTAATTTTTGGAAGGTATAAAAATATAGCTGTTATAAAAATGTCAGTAATAGATATTAAACTTTTGTACCCTCTAAAAATATTTTAAAGAAAGGAAAGGCTACATCAGTAGTATTAGAGTCTATGATAAAGATAGTTGACTTATGTAAGAAATTTGATGAAAAAGTTTTATTTGATAAATACAATTTGGAAATAAAGGATGGAGAGTTTGTGGTTTTATCTGGAAATAGTGGAGCAGGTAAGACAACTCTGCTTAATATGATTGGAGGATTAGAGCCCGTAGATAAGGGGAAGATTTTGGTTAATGATATAGAGGTTACTAAAAGAAAAAACAAATTGAAGTATTATAGGGACATTGTTGGCTTTTTATTTCAAAATTTTGCCTTAGTTGATAAAAAGACTGTCAGACAGAATTTAAAGCTTGTAAAGAAAAAGAGTCAAAATGGATTATCTATTGAGGAAGCACTAGAAAAGGTTGGATTGATAGATAAGCTGGATACGAAGGTATATAAGCTATCAGGTGGAGAACAGCAAAGAGTAGCATTAGCAAGATTAATGGTAAAAAATAGTAGTGTTATACTGGCAGATGAGCCTACAGGCTCTCTTGATGTGAAAAATTCTGAAATGGTAATGAACATTTTAAAAGAAATAAATAAATCTGGAAAAACAGTTATTTTGGTTACTCATGTAGAAGAATATAAAAGCATAGGTGATAGATGTATCTGCTTGTAAAAAAATAAGTGTTGTCAACAGCCTGTAAACTATAAAGAAGGAGATATAGAAATTCATGAGAAAAGTTCAGATAGCTGTAGTAGTTTTTTTAATTTTCATTGGAATAATCATTTCTGGGGAAATATACATAGAATATATTAGTGATTTTGAGGATATGCCTGCCGTATCCTTTAATTCAAATAATTATAATTGTAAGGAAATGCTTAATGATTTGTATAATGGGGCGAAGGAGAAGGGACTACTAATAGGTGGAATATCAACACAGGTAGACAGTATATATACATCAAGAAAAAGTATATACTGCGACCAAGAGTTTAAAGAGTATTTAGAGGATAATTATTATATAAAAGAAGGAAATCAAAAGGCATTGTTTTCCGGAAAAGTAATTATAAAATTTGATGATTTTAAAGATATTCCAGAGGAGAGAATGAAGGCGTTGGTAAATCCTACAAAGCTTTATCTAGTAGGAAGTGAGGAAATAATATCAGATTTTATTAGTGAATTTTCTGAAAAATATCCTGTTTATAAGCCGGAGTTTGGAGCAGCCAGCAGATTAAGAGAGGCAAAGACTAAGCTTTTGCTTGTGTGGGGACTGATTTTAGTAATGATTATTATAATATCCTATTATGTTTTTCAAAAGGAGAAAAAAGAAAGTGTAATCAGAGTAACCTTAGGTGAAAGCGCAATAGGTATTTTTTTAAAAAAAGCTATCATAGAAATAGGAATAATAGGCGGTTCTTTTGAAATAGTAAGTCTAATTGCCCGTATTTTAGACTATAGTACATTTGATTTAGAAATTGTTAGAATGGTTGTATATGCTACGGTATTAATATGCGTACTAATGCAGGGAGCAGTTTTAAAATTTGATGTATCCAGAGTAATGTCAAATGATGTTATTTCTGGTGAAATACTTTTTATGAATCATATTGTAAAGCTTTTAGCTGTAGCAGTAACAGTTATTTTAGTAATATCAGAGTTTAAAGAAATAAATAATTATATTGATTATAAGGCACAGGGAAAATTATTTGAATATTATAAGGGATATGTTAATGTCGATCTACATGTTAAGAACTATGAAGAGGTTGCACCTAGTGAGTATATGGAAAAGCTCTATAGGGAAAATATTGACAAGCTGCAGGGTACATATTTTGTAGATGACACAAATGGAGTAAGTGATATTGATATAATTTGTGCAAATAAAAATTCCGTTGAGTATATAAAAAGGGTAATACCTGAACTATCAGATTATGATTTTAAGGAAGGAGTTTATTTTATTTATAACAAAAATACAACGCTTAGGGAGGATATTAAAAACGAGGCAACAGATATGGCAAGTAATTTATATGATAAGGAAGAAGAAATGAAGCCACAATATCTGGAATATAAAGAAGATGTTGTATTGCCTTGTATATGTATTGAAGAGGATAGAGATAGTAAAAATTCAAAAAATCCAGTAATTGTATTGGTTAATTTGTCTGTAAAAAACGATTATAATATAGGTGATGGCAGCAGGTATCTTATATTTTTTGAAAAAACTATGTGGAAAGCAACAGAAAAAGACATAGAGCAGGCATTAGAAAAAATATCAAAAGACAGAAATGCCACCGCATATATACAAGATGTATATGACAGCTATGTTGAAAGATTAGAGCTGCTTGAAAGAACAGCGTATATAAAGGCAGTTTTAATTGCAGCATTACTATTAATAGTTGTAATAATATCACGAATACAGGTACAAATATTATATTCCTCTAATGAAATAGAAATTGCTGTTAAAAAGACCTTGGGCTATTCAATGTTTGAAAGATATAGAAAAATGTACATATACAGTGGACTTATTAATATAATAGCCATTGTTTCTGGGATAATTTATTCAAAAACCAGTATGTATAAAGGCGAGGGAGGCGTATTTGAGATATGCTTTATTGGTGCTTTTGTAATGCTTTTGGATTTTCTAATAATAACCTTGTTTATTAATAGGAATGAGAGGGTAAGCGTACCTAAAACCTTGAAGGGTGGTTGCTTGTAGGTATATTACAATAAAAAACAACAAAAAAAACATACCCATTGCTGATGGGAAGGTATCCAGAGGAAAATGAAGAAAATAAAATAGCGATTGATATTAGTATGATGGATTTATATGAAGAAAATGAGGATGAAAAAATAATTTTTAACAAAGAATTTTATTTACAAATCTGTAATATATTTGAAGTAGAGGTATGTGGTATATACGATTCAAATTTAGAATAGGGAATATATATAAATAACAAGCTGAAGGAGAAAATCAATAATCCTGCACCATCGGTGGTATATTGCTATGCAAAAAATCAGGAAATAGTGAGAGAATTTGATAAATATGATATTAATGACAAATATGATTGTTTCACGATGTATAGGCATCTAATTGGAAGTGTTTCAGATAAAACGCATACTATGAGAGAAATTTTAGTAATAATAGCATTTTTACTTGTATTCATATCTTTCTTTACAATTAGTTCATTTGTTAATATATCAATAAGTGAAAGAACATATGAAATTGGAATCCTTAGAGCATTAGGCTGCAATAAAAAAGATATAAAAGGTATTTTTTATATACAAAGTCTTATAACAGGCTGCATTGCTGCAGTAATGTCAGTTGGCATTTTTTATATATCAAAATTATTTATAGATAACAAAATATTGGAAAATGTAAATAATAAATGGATGCTGCTTTTTATGTCAGCAATAATTTTGTGTTGTATATCATTAGTAATGATTTCAAGTATACCACCATTACGAAAGATTAATAAGATGAAACCTATAGACTGTATCAGGTGTAAACAATAGTTAAATATCGTGAAAATTAGCTTGAAAGAGTAAGAATAATTATATATAATTTTAATCATGAAGCTATGAGGAAAATTATATGAAAGAACTATTTGATTATATATTTAAGTTAGACTTCAAAAGTCTGTTTATAACAAAAAGCAACAATACCTTTATACAATTTTTTAGATACATATTTGTTGGTGGAGTTGCATTTTTGGCAGACGGAGGGAGTCTTTTCTTAATTACAACTATTGGTGTAAACTATTTAATATCCGCAATATTTGCTTTTATTATAGGTCTTGCCTGTAATTATGGACTATCCAAGCTGCTGGTTTTTGAGAACAGCAGCGTAAACGGAAAGATAGAATTTCTGGTCTATGGAATTATAGGCGTAATAGGCTTAGGATTTACTGAAATAATAATGTATGTGCTTACAGAGATTGCAGGCTTGTATTTTATGGTTTCAAAAGTTATAGCGGCTATTATAGTTTTAGTTTGGAATTTTGTAGCTAGAAAAATTACTTTGTATAGAAAAAAATAGATTGGAGATTATTGTGAAAAAAGTAGTTATTATTGGAGCTGGCCCGGCAGGTATTACTGCGGCATTTCAGCTTTTAAAAAGTACTAAGGATGAATATGAGATTATTATATTAGAGGAAAGTAATGAAATAGGAGGTATTTCAAGAACTGTAAGGTACAATGGAAATCGTATGGATATAGGAGGACACAGATTTTTCTCCAAGGATGATAATGTTATGAAGTGGTGGGCTGGAATTATGCCTACTCAGGGTGCAGATGCCTATGATGACAAAATATTAGGAAGAAAAAAAGCATTAGCTGAAAACGGACCAGACCCGGAAAAGGACGATGAGGTAATGCTTATTAGAAATAGGGTGTCCAGAATATACTATAAGAAAAAATTCTTTGATTATCCTATTAGCTTAAAGTGGGAAACTATAAAAAATATGGGCTTCTTTACAACTATATGTGCAGGCTTTAGCTATCTAAAGGCGTGTGTGTTTAAGAAAAAAGAAACCTCCTTAGAAAATTTCTACATAAATAGATTTGGAAGAAAATTGTACTCTATGTTTTTTGAGGGCTACACAGAAAAGCTGTGGGGACGCCACCCTAGAGAAATATCAGCAGACTGGGGATCTCAAAGAGTTAAGGGACTTTCAATAGTCGCAATTATAAAGGATGTATTTTCAAAAATATTTAAGAAAAATTCCCAAAATAAAAAGGTGGAAACCTCTCTTATTGAGGAATTTTATTATCCAAAGTATGGTCCGGGACAGCTTTGGGAGGTAGCAGCAGGCAAAGTAGAAAATATGGGTGGAAGCATTATTAAAAATGCAAAGGTTGTAAAAATAAACAATTCAGACGGAAAAATCCGGAGTGTGGTTTATGAGAAGGACGGAGAGCAGGTAGAGCTTGAGGGTGATATTTTCATTTCCTCAATGCCACTTAAGGATTTAACAGCAGGGATGAATAGCGTTCCAGAAAATATTGCTGCTATTGCAAAGGGGCTTCCATACAGAGATTTTGTTACAGTAGGCTTATTGGTGGATGAGCTTAATCTTAAGAATCAGACAAATATAAAAACTATTAACAACATTGTTCCAGATTGCTGGATTTATGTACAGGATGTTGGTGTAAAGCTTGGAAGAATCCAGATATTTAATAACTGGTCGCCATATCTTGTAAAGGACATAGACCATAAGGTATGGATAGGCTTAGAGTATTTCTGCAATGAGGGTGACGATTTTTACAATATGTCAGATGAAGAATGTATAAGGTTTGCAAGTCAGGAGCTTGTTAAAATGGGTATTATTTCAGATGAAAAGGCTGTCCTTGATGCTCACAGGGAAAAGGTTAAAAAAGCATATCCAGCATATTTTGATACCTATGACCAGATAGATGAATTAGTAGATTATTTAAATACCTATGACAATTTGTATTGTGTAGGCAGAAACGGTCAGCATAGATATAACAATATGGACCATTCAATGGTTACTTCGTTTGAGGCTGTAGACAACATCATAAAGGACAGAAAGGACAAGTCTAATATATGGAATGTAAATACAGAGGAGGAATATCATGAGCAAAAATAACATGGCAGTAAAAGTAGCAGTATCCCTGATAGGAGTAGTATCTATTGGAATTGTATTATTTTATATTATTTTTATTTCAAAGGGCTATTATCATGCCGACTGTACAGATACTATTACCTGGGCAGAGGCTGTTTTAGATGGAAAAGCTCTTATGAACAGCGACTTTTATTACGCCTGCCTGCTGCCTTTTGGTGGACAGCTTTTAATGGTTCCGTTTGTAGCAATATTTGGTGTCAGTATGACAGCACAGCTATGTGGTATGGTGTTATTTGCAATATGCTTTGGTCTGGCGCTTGCCTTTTTGCTAAGGTCTATGAACTTTAGCTATAAATGGAGTGTTGTTGGAGTTTCAGCACTATTTTTAATAGTTTCCATAAGCGAAAAGCTAAGGGAAATATTCTGGTGCCACATAATATATTATAGTCTGGGACTACTTTTTGTTATGGTAGGATTAGGTCTTGCACTAAGGGTACTTAATTGTGAAAAATCAAAAAAGAAATATATGATATTACTTTTAATATGGACAGTACTATGCTCAATGAACGGTATACAAGCCCTTACTATATATGGCTTACCGGTATTGGCAGCATTTATGGCAAATATATTTTTTGATGTAAAAACACCTCTTGCCAGCAAAAAAAATGAAAAGAAATATGAAATAATTTTAGCTTTAATATTTGCTATTATTGTAGGCATGCTGTTAGGAAAAATAGCAAATGGAAACATAGTAGCAGGCTACCAGGAAGGATATTCAGTATTTTCTAAGCAAAGCCAGTGGCTGGATAATTTTCTAAGTTTTGTTCCGCAATGGTTTACATTATTCGGCGTAGAGGTTGGAAGCAGAATGTTAATATATTCTGGCGAGGGTATTATAGAACTGTTAAAAATAATATGCTCCTTAGTGGTTTTGATTGTTCCTATTATAATGACAATAATGTATAACAAATTTGAAACTATAGCCTATAAGCTTATGATATTAACACATTCATTTATGACAGCACTGATTTTATTAGGCTGGGTATTTGGAAGTTTAAATACAGCCTGTTGGCGATTATCTCCAATTATAGGGACATCTGTTATTTTATGTATTATGTTTGCAAAATGGATATATGATAAAAAGCAATATCAGAGAATGTTTGCAATTATAGTAATTCCAATAGGAATATTAATGCTTATTTCTACAATGGGTATATTAAAAATTAATAATACCCAGTCAGAAAGTAATCAGGCATTAGAAAATGTTATAGACACATTAGAAAAAAATAATCTTCAATATGGCTATGGAACCTTCTGGAATGCAAATAGTATTACATTATTATCCGACAATGATGTAAAGGTCAGATGTATCAATGTAAATGAGTCAGGCGTATCACCTAGAGCATACCAGACCAACATAAACTGGTATAAGGACAATTCCTATAAGGAATATTTCTTATTATTGAAGGCTGACGAATATGACACCTATAAATATAGTGAAAACTATGTAGAACCAATAAAAGAAATAGAAAGTGATAATTATTTTATCCTAGTATACAATTACAATATTTTAGAAATAAAATAATTTAACACAACCTTTTGACATTTAAATTAAATAACTACATATCGGAGGCTTTGAAAAACTCTTTGATTATATTAATAATCCCAAATGCAGACCATTTGGAAGCGTCGGTACTTAGGTCTTAGCATTGCTTGATAATATATTATTATATAAATTTCATATTAGAAAATATTATCAAGCAATGCTAAGACCTTATGTACCGCTACGCTGGAACTGAGCGAGAGCGTGTCTGCATTGGAATTATTAATATAATCAAAGGGGTATAAAACCTAAAAATTAGCAGATATTTGATTTTAAATTTCAACAAGGTAGAAAGGATGACACAATGGCATTTACCCACTTACATGTCCATACGGAATACAGTCTTCTGGACGGCTCCAGTAAGATTAAAGAAATAGTTAAACGCGCAAAAGAATTAGGAATGGATAGTCTGGCTATTACAGACCACGGAGTAATGTATGGTGTTATTGACTTTTATAAAGCAGCAAGAGAGGCAGGCATTAAGCCAATTATAGGTTGTGAAATATATGTATCCCCTTCCTCAAGATTTGATAAGGAGGCGGGAGTAAGTGATGACAGGTATTATCACCTTGTACTATTAGCTGAAAATGATACTGGCTACCATAATCTTATGAAAATAGTATCAAAGGGCTTCACGGAAGGCTTTTACTATAAGCCTAGAGTAGATTACGAGGTTTTAGAGCAGTATTCTGAGGGAATAATAGCCCTTAGTGCCTGCCTTGCAGGAGAGGTGGCTAGAAATCTTGCAAAGGGAAATTATGAGGATGCAAAGAAATCTGCACTCAGATATGAAGGAATTTTCGGAAAGGGTAATTTCTTTTTAGAACTGCAGGACCACGGTATTCCTACCCAAAAGACAGTAAATGCAGGGATTTTAAGGCTTAGCAGGGAGCTTGGAATAGAGCTAGTAGCCACAAATGATATACATTATATATTTGAAGAGGATAGTGTACCTCACGATATTTTATTATGTATACAGACACAAAAAAAAGTAAGTGATAACGATAGAATGAAATATGAGGGTGGGCAGTATTACTTAAAGACAGAGGAGGAAATGGCAGCCTTATTCCCATATGCTAAAGAGGCTATTGAAAATACCCACAAAATTGCAATGCGATGCAATGTGAAAATAGAGTTTGGTGTAAGAAAATTGCCTAGATTTCAAGTCCCTGCAGAGTTTTACAAAGAAACGGATGATGATATAGAGGCAAGCTGGAATTACCTTTTACATTTGTGTACAGAGGGTTTAAAGAAAAGATATGCCAGTGCTTCAAAGGAAGAATATGAAAAGCTTAAGGAAAGATTAGATTATGAGCTTTCTGTAATTAAAAATATGGGCTTTATAGATTACTTTCTGATAGTCTGGGATTTTATTAATTATGCTAAGCGAAATGGAATAGCAGTTGGCCCCGGAAGAGGTTCAGCGGCAGGAAGTATAGTTGCCTATACTCTTGAAATTACTGATATTGACCCGATTAAGTATGATTTACTTTTTGAAAGATTTTTAAATCCGGAAAGAGTATCAATGCCTGATATTGATGTGGACTTTTGTATGGAAAGAAGAGGAGAGGTTATTGAGTATGTTATAGAAAAATACGGCAAGGAAAAGGTTTCGCAAATTGTAACCTTTGGTACACTTGCAGCGAAGGGTGTAATCAGAGATGTAGGCAGGGTATTGGATATGCCATATGCTGAGGTGGACGCAATAGCTAAAATGATTCCAAGTGAATTAAATATTACTTTGGAAAAAGCATTGAAGATGAATCCAATGCTTAAGGAAAGCTACGATAATAACTCTCAGATAAAATATCTTATAGATATGTCAATGCGATTGGAAGGACTGCCTAGACATACCTCAATGCACGCAGCCGGTGTGCTTATTAGCTCAAAGGCTGTAGATGAGTTTGTGCCATTATCAAGGGCGTCGGACGGAACAATTACTACCCAGTATATAATGACTACTCTTGAAGAATTAGGCCTTTTGAAAATGGATTTTCTTGGACTTAGAACTTTAACGGTTATTCAAAATGCTGTTAGAATGATTAAGAAAAGTCAGAATATTGACCTTGATTTAAAAAATGCAGATTACAGTGATAAGGCAGTATATGAGCTTATTGGAAGTGGAAAGACAGAGGGCATTTTCCAGCTTGAAAGTGCTGGAATGAAAAACTTTATGAAGGAATTAAAACCGGATAATATTGACGATATTATTGCGGGAATTGCTTTATATAGACCGGGTCCTATGGACTTTATTCCTCAATATATAGAAGGAAAAAATAATGCAGAAAATATTACTTATGATTGCCCGCAGCTTGAGCATATTTTAAAACCAACCTATGGCTGTATTGTTTATCAGGAGCAGGTAATGCAGATAGTTAGGGATTTGGCAGGATATTCTTTGGGACGAAGCGACCTTCTTAGAAGAGCTATGTCTAAAAAGAAAGAGTCAGTAATGCAAAAGGAACGCCACAATTTCGTATATGGAAATGAGGAGGAAGGAATACCAGGCTGTATCAAAAATGGTATTAGCGAGGAAATTGCCAATAAAATTTATGATAAGATGATTGATTTCGCAAAGTATGCCTTCAATAAATCTCATGCGGCAGCATACGCTGTAGTAGCTTATGAAACTGCATATTTAAAGCATTATTATCCTGTCGAATTTATGGCAGCCTTAATGACATCCTTTATAGAAAATTCCTCTAAGGTATCCCAGTATATTGTTATATGCAAAAATATGGGAATTGACATTTTACCTCCTGATATTAATAAAGGAGAAAGAGATTTTTCTGTAGAGGACGGAAAAATACGATATGGTCTTTCAGCACTTAAAAGTATTGGTAAAGGCGTTATTGACAGCATTGTTGAAGAAAGAAATGAGAGAGGCGAATTTACTTCTCTTAATGATTTTGTTGTCAGACTTACAGGCAAAGAGGTTAATAAAAGAACTATTGAAAGCTTTATAAAGGCAGGTGCCTTTGACAGCTTTGGACTTAAGCGGCGCCAGTTAATGATGATTTATGTGCAGGTGGTTGACAGTATTACTAAGGATAAAAAGAATAATATGGCTGGGCAAATGACATTATTCGATTTTGCAAGCGAGGAGGATAAGCAGGATTACGAAATACAGGTGCCTGATGTAGCTGAATTTACAAAGCTTGAGCTATTGGCCTTTGAAAAAGAGGTAATAGGTGTATATGTAAGTGGACATCCTTTAGAAGAATATATGTCACTGTGGAAAAAGAAGGTTACAGTAGTTTCTACAGATTTTGTCAGTGAAGATGATGATATGAAGGTAAAGGATGGAAACAGAGAAACTATAGGTGGAATTGTTACCTCTGTTACTATGAAGTCTACAAAAAGCAACAAGGTAATGGCATTTTTTACCCTTGAAGATATTTATGGAACTGTAGAAGTAATTGTGTTCCCGAAGGATTTTGAAAAATATCGTTTTGTACTGAAAGAGGACGAAAGACTTTTTGTTACTGGTAGAGTTTCAGTTAATGATGAGGGTGACGGAAAGCTTATTTGTGAGAATATTTTACTGTTTGATGATGTACCTTCCCAGCTATGGGTCAGATTTGACAATATGGAAGCCTATCTTAAAGCAGAAGGAGAACTTTTAGCCACACTTGCAATGGATGACGGCAAAGACACAGTAGTTATATATTTAAGTGCGGAGAAGAAAAAGAAAATATTACCTAAGGCTTATAGTGTTAAGGCAGACACAGTATTAGTAAATAAACTAAAGGAAAAATACGGAGAAAACAATGTGGCTGTAAAATAATATTCCACAAAAAACATATAAGCATTGGTATAAATAAGATAGCAGGAAAAGTATTAATAACAAAATACGAATATATTCAATATTTAATGTAATAAGTACTTGAAAACATTAAAAAAAGGTATTAAAATATATCCTGTATAATGTTTGAAGAATGAATAAAATTAAAGTATGCAGGAGGCAATATAAATGGCAAATGAAATAAACACTATTGGTGTATTAACTAGTGGTGGCGATGCACCAGGTATGAATGCAGCCATAAGAGCAGTTGTTAGAGCAGCTATAGCAAAAGGAAAAAAAGTAAAGGGCATTAGAAGAGGCTATCAGGGACTTCTTGAAGAAGATATTATAGATATGGATGCACACAGTGTATCAGATATTATCCAGAGAGGTGGTACAGTTCTTTACACAGCTAGATGTCAGGAATTCAGAACACCAGAAGGACAGCAGAAAGGTGCTGACATTTGTAAAAAACACGGTATTGACGGTATTATCGTAATCGGTGGTGATGGCTCTTTCCAGGGAGCACAGAAGCTTTCACATCTTGGTATTAATACTATTGGTGTGCCTGGCACTATCGATTTAGACATTGCTTGTACAGATTACACAATCGGTTTTGATACAGCAGTAAATACAGCTATGGAAGCTATTGACAAGATTAGAGATACATCTACATCACATGACAGATGCTCAGTTATCGAGGTTATGGGTAGAAGTGCCGGATATATTGCATTATGGTGCGGCATTGCAAACGGTGCAGAGGATATATTACTTCCTGAAAGATATGACCACAACGAAGAGGCTATTCTTGAGCATATCAGACAGACACGAAAGATTGGAAAGAAGCATCATATCATTATCAATGCTGAAGGTATTGGCGATTCAAATGAAATGGCTAAGAGAATTGAAGCATCAACAGGTATGGAAACAAGAGCAGCTATCTTAGGCCATATGCAGCGTGGTGGCAGCCCAACTTGTAAGGATAGAGTTTATGCAACTATTATGGGCGCATATGCTGTTGATTTACTTTGCCAGGGCAAGAGTGACAGAGTTGTAGCATATTCACACGGTGAGTATGTAGATTATGCTATTGATGAAGCACTTGCTATGAAGAAGGATATTGACGAATATCAGTATCAGGTTAGCAGAATGATGGCTAGATAGTAATATTTATAGATATTTATGCAAACAATATACTATCAGGACAAATATGAGAGCGTTAGTTATAGTTAAGAGAATGCAGATGGTGCATTCTCTTAATGTTTATATATGACAAAAATATGGATGATTGATTAATATGAAGAAAAAAGAAAAAAGAAAAATAAGTACCACAAGATGGATAGCAACAGGCTTTTTGATTGTTATACTATTAGGAACATTTTTGCTGATGCTGCCGAATTCGTCTGCAAGTGGTAAATCAACAGGTTTTATTGACGCATTATTTACAGCAACTACATCTGTATGTGTTACGGGGCTGACAACGGTAGTTACGGCTACTCATTGGAGTTTATTTGGAAAAGTAGTTATATTAATACTGATACAACTAGGCGGATTGGGTGTTGTTTGCTGTATGGTAGAAGTTTTAATGCTATTAAGAGTAAAAATTAATATGAGGGAAAAGGTTATGATACAGGAATCCTATGGGCTTGATTCTATGAGAAAAATTGCGGGAATAATTCCTAAGGTAATTAAAGGTACAATTATTGTAGAATTAACAGGTGCTATTTTTTACTCTTTCAGATTTATACCACAATATGGCTTTTTGAGAGGTGTGTGGTACTCTGTTTTTCATTCAATATCAGCATTTTGTAATGCAGGAATTGATATTTTAGGTGATAATAGTCTGATGGATTATAGTGGAGATGTATTGGTTAATTTTACAACTATGTTTTTAATTATAGCTGGAGGCATAGGCTTTATTGTCTGGTGGGATGTGCTTTCTGCTATAAAGAACGCGAGAAAAATAGGTAAATTCAGAGGACAGATATTTTGTAAACTTACACTACATTCAAAAATAGCAATAAGCACAACTATATTTTTGATTGTTTCAGGAAGTGTTTTGATATTTATTTTTGAATATAACAATCCAGATACTATAGGAAATTTTGGCTTGTTAAAGAAGATAATAGCATCCCTGTTTCAGTCAGTGACAACGAGAACAGCAGGATTTGCAGGCTTATCGCAGGATGGTTTCAGATTATATACATATGTGGTTATTCTTGTACTGATGATAATTGGTGGCTCACCAATGGGAACTGCAGGGGGGCTTAAGACTACTACCGTAGCAATGATGTTTATTTGTGTAGGTTCGGTTATAAGAGGAAAAAAGGATGTTGAGGTATACAATAGAAGAATAAGCAGCGAAAATATAAGAACTGGACTTACAGTTATTGTGTTAGGTATTGCGATGTTACTAGCAGGAATTATAGGACTTTCCATAACAGATGGTTTTTCTGGTATGGCGACGGCATATGAGTGTACATCTGCCATTGCTACAGTAGGTTTATCTACAGGTATAACACCACTGTTGTCCATCGGTGGAAAATTGATTATAATTATAATGATGTTTATAGGAAGAATAGGTCCAATTACCATTGCAATGGCCATTGGAGGCAAAAAATGCAACAATAATGATACAAGAAAGCTTGCTGAAAAGAAAATAATAGTTGGTTAGTTAAAAGAAAGGTAAATATATGAAGGATATTGCAGTTATAGGATTAGGTAATTTTGGATTTAGTATTGCCCGGGAATACGCTACAGAAGGTGGAAATGTATTAGCAATAGATATTAATGATGAAAAGGTACAGGAGGTATCGGATTTTGTTACATATGCCGTAAGGGCGGATGTGACAGAGCCGGAGGTAATAAAAGGTGTTGGGCTGGAAAATGTTGATATAGCAATTATTGCTATATCTAACAATATGGAAGCATCGGTCATGGCAACTATTATTGCAAAGGAGCTGGGTGTTCCGGAAATTATAGCAAAGGCAAATAATGATATTCATGCAAAGGTTCTAAAAAAAGTTGGAGCAGATAGGGTTGTGTTTCCTGAAAAGGAGATGGGCATGAAAATTGCAAAAAATATATCATTAAACAGATTTAAGGACATTATAGATTTACAGGAGGATCATTCTATAATTGAGGTACAGGTTCCGAAGAACTGGGTAGGCAAAAATCTTGCAGAGCTTAACCCAAGGAAGAAGTATGGATTTAATGTAATTGCATCTAGAAAGGAACATGAACTGACTATTAACCTGAATCCAACAACTCCATTTAGTGAAAATGAATCAATAATTGTAATAGGGAAAAATGAGCTTTTACAGAAGGTTTTCTAGGTGAAAGAGATAATACAGAAAAGTAATTGTACAAGAAACGATATGTCTATAAAAAGGCAGGCCACGATGTCAGGAAAGGATATATAATGGGACAAATAGGAGAAATCACCTCACTTTCAAATCCTCACATTAAAAATATTAAGGCATTACAAAATAAAGCAGCCCTTCGTAAAAAAGAGGGACTATTTGTAGTTGAGGGATTAAAGATGTTTGTTGAAGCACCTATTAATATTATAAAAAGTGTATATGTATCAGAAAACTTATTAGAGGATTTATCAAATAATAAGGGATTTACCGAAAAACTGCGTCAGGAAGCATTGCAAAAGCTTAAAACTGTTCAATATACTAAGATAGGAAATGATGTTTTAAAAAGTATATCAGATACAGTTACGCCACAGGGTATTTTTGTAATATGTAAAAGTTTTGAGTACTCTTTGGATAAGCTTGTAGAAAAAAGCAAAAAACAGATTTTTCTTGTGCTTGATGAGATTAAGGACCCGGGAAATATGGGTACAATAATTCGTACAGCAGAGGGCGCTGGTGTAACAGCTGTAATAATGAATAGCAGGTGTGTGGATATATTTAATCCAAAGGTAACAAGAGCTACTATGGGTTCGATTTTCAGAGTGCCATTTATTATAGAAGAAACTCTTGAAAATTCCATTAATTTTCTAAAAGAAAAAGGTGTTGTTACATATGCAGCTCACTTAAATGGAAAAGAGTATTTTAATGAAGAAAATTTTAATGAATCTGTTGGAATTTTCATAGGAAATGAGGCAAAAGGTTTAAGCACTTCAGTTGCAGAGCTTGCAGATAAATATATAAAAATTCCTATGGAGGGACAGGTGGAATCACTTAATGCGTCAGTTGCAGCAGCAATTTTAATGTATGAAGCAAAAAGAAAAATCACAGTGTAATAAATTTGTAATATTTGCATACAATTTTAATGAATAAGATTGTATGGAACATTTGAAAAGTGCCGTAAAATCGGCACTTTTTTAATATTAAAATACAAAAACTTGACAAATGATAATATATTTGATAATATACTCCTCGAAAAGTTGTAATAAATTTAATATTTTTGTAACAATTCAAAAAAGCAAGGAGGAAATCATGGAAACTAAACAAGATAAGATAATTACCTTTATCTCAGCACTTTTGGCAGCTGTTATATTAGTAGTAGTTATCGCTTGCAATGTGGGGAATGATTCATCAAAAACAGATGCTTTGGAAAACCAAAGCGAAAAAGGAAATGGCAATTACACTTCAACAGATTTACAGGCATCTATAATAGATTCAGACGGATTGATAAAAGGTGTTGTAGCTGATGAAACTGATTCTGAAGAAAAAGCTTCAGAGAAAACAACAGATAGTAGTGAATTAACAGCGGGAGCAGAACCAGAAACTGTAGAAACAGTTATGGAGAAAGCACCTAGTAAATATGCAGGAAAGTTCCTGGTTAATGTAGATGAGTTCTTATTCGTAAGGGCAGAAGGCAGCGCCGATGCACAGGCAGTTGGAAAAATATACAAGGGCTGTGGCGGTGATGTAATCGAAAAAGGAACTGAATGGTCAAAGATTAAATCAGGAAATGTTGAAGGATATATTAAAAATGAATTCGCATATTTTGATGAAGAGCTTGAAGCTCACGAAAGTGAATTTGCTGGCAGCACAGCTAAATCAACAGTAAATTCTCTTAGAATTAGAAAGACAGCAGACTTAAATGGTACAGTTATCGGCACTATTGATGAAGGTGCAGATGTAATCATTAATGAGCTTGGGACAGAATGGACTCATGTAACATATTCTGGTGTTACAGGTTATGTATCAACAAAATATTTAAATATAACATACCAGATGGGTACAGGTATTACTACTGAAGAAGAGCAGGCTGAAATAGCAGAGGAAGAAGCGAGAAAGGCAGCCGAGGCTGCTGCAGCAGCAGAAGCTGAAAGAGTTAGACAGCAGGAACAGGCTCAGGCAGTAGCAAACAGCCATTTTGTTGAAACAGTCCAAACTTCAGCTTATAGTATTTCAGAGGAAGATGCGTACCTTATTGCTTGTGTAGTTAGTGCAGAAGCAGGTGGAGATATTTACGAAGACCAGCTTGCAGTAGCAAATGTTATTCTTAACAGACTTAAATCTGGAAGATACGGCAATTCAGTAAGCAATGTAGTATATGCAAGAGGACAGTTTACTGTAACAGTAAATGGTGCATTAGAAAGATATATGACAAACGGTCCTTTATCGGTAGCTGTACAGGCTACAAAGGATGCTATATCAGGAGTAAACAATGTTCCAAATTATAGCAATTTCTGTGCATTATATGCAGCAAACTATTCAAGATATAATGAATATACAATAATCGGGGCTCAGGTATTCTACAGATAAAGTGGAAGAAGAAAGCTGTGTAGCATACAAGGATTAGGTTCTTGTGTGCTACTTTTTTATATCTAAGAAAGTAGTTTTAAATGCCTTTGTGTGAGATTTGTGCTACAACAACGAAAAAGTTATGTGATAGAGTGCAAAACCTACGCAACATACAAAGACCTATATCCTTAAAGGGACCGCTTGCGCTTAGCTTGTGCGCGTAGCGGATACTAAACAAAATCTACGCTGTCGCTTGATTTAGTTAAGTACCGACGGCACGAGATGTCACCTTTAAGGATATAGGTCTTTGTATATTGCTTTGGGTTTGATATTCACAAAGTTATTGAAAATGAATTTCTACATTACTTGTGTTATAATGTTAATAAAGTTGTGGTAAAAGATTTTATACATATTAGATATTATAGAAATTGTTTATAAACATAGACTATTTGATGATGTGCAAAATCAACATAAAACCATTTAATAATATTAATTGAAGAACTGAAAATACTTATTAGTTGTTTAGGAGTTAAAACATGAATGATGAATTACTTTTTGTAATCCCAATATATTCTATGCCAGAAGAAGAATTTGATGAAAAGTGGGATGATTTTTATGAAAAGAGAAATTATAAAAATAATGATAAATTCGAATACATAAGAGAATATTATAAAGACCAATGGAAATATAATCAAATTATAGCATATGTGGAGGTTTATAAAAGTAATGAAGAAATAAATTTTAACATATGTAAGTCGCAACAAAAGATATATAGATATGATTGTTCACAGCACTATTTTACCTATTGTCATACAATAGGGCAACATTTTTATGTTGACAAAAATATGACACATTCGGAAATAGTTAAAGAAATAAAATTATGGGTGGATAATTTTGCCAGAGAATATTCTAAGCGTACATATGTAGATTATGAATTATTTAATAAAACTAATGAGTTTATCGATTTGCATAAAATCTTTTATAGGGACTGAAGTTGTAATGAGATTATTTTATGTATGATGGAATAATAATGATTACTAGAGCTACTTCGCATATAATATGTGGCATAAATTAGTTTTATATAGTTGGGGAGTAGATAAATGAGGGATAAGCTGGTTATGATAGTAGGAAAGTAGACATACAAGGCATATAACAGCTTTAGATAGGGACATCTGCAACCGCTAGTGCTTAGTAAGTGCAAGCGAGAGTGTAGCACGAACTTAGCACTACTGCGAGGTGCAGCTAAGCGAAAGCGGTCCCTATATAAAACCGTTATATGCCTTGTATAATTACCACTTACTATACAAAATCATTAGGCGATTCGTATATTTCACTCTATATAAAACTATTATAAATCTCTTTACATAACCCTCAAAAAAGGCTATTATAAGAAAAGATTAGTATTTTACAGAAAGAAGGAAGCATTATGAATTCATTAGTTGGAACAAATTTTTTGACATTAAAGGATTTAACTCCACAGCAGATAGAGTATCTTGTTGATTTATCAGCAGATTTAAAGGATAAAAAGAAAAAGGGCATTGCACACGAATATTGCAAGGGTAAAAATGTAGCATTAATTTTTGAAAAGACCAGCACAAGAACAAGATGCTCCTTTGAGGTAGCAGCACACGATTTAGGTATGGGTAGTACATATTTAGACCCAACTGGCTCACAGATTGGCAAGAAGGAAAGCATTGCTGATACAGCCAGAGTTCTTGGAAGAATGTATGACGGTATTGAATATCGTGGCTTTGGTCAGGAAATAGTTGAGGAGCTTGCAAAATATGCGGGTGTTCCAGTATGGAATGGCTTGACAAACGAATTCCACCCAACACAGATGATAGCAGACCTTCTTACAATTAAAGAAAAGTTTGGAAAGCTTAAGGGTCTTAATTTTGTTTATATGGGCGATGCAAGATATAATATGGGTAATTCACTTATGATTGCATGTACAAAAATGGGCATTAATTTTACTGCCTGCACAAATAAAAAATATTTCCCAGATAAGGAATTAGTAGCTTTATGCGAAGATTATGCAAAAGAAAGCGGGGCAGCTCTTACTCTTACAGAAAGCGTAGAGGAAGGTACAAAGGATGCAGATGTAATTTATACTGATGTATGGGTATCAATGGGCGAGCCTGATGAGGCTTGGAATGAAAGAATTAATGACTTATTACCATATCAGGTTAATAAAAAGGCTATGGCTAACGCAAAGCCTGCAGTAATCTTTATGCACTGTTTACCAGCCTTCCACGATTTGAAAACAAAGATTGGCAAAGAGGTATATGAGAAATTTGGTGTTGCAGAGCTTGAGGTTACAGATGAGGTGTTTGAATCTGAACAGTCAGTTGTTTTTGATGAGGCTGAAAACAGAATGCACTCTATTAAGGCTATTATGCTTGCAACCCTTGGTGGCTATGAGCTTTCAAAATAATGTAGGTAAGGTAAGATATGGAAATTAACAGAAATCGACGCAATTTTAAAACAATAGGAAAAGTAATAGATGTTATAAATTTAGGCTTATCCATAATAATAATATTAGCTGTATTATTCTTAATAATTAATGTGCAAAAATATATGATAATGTTTCCTGTAGTTTTTTTAGCTTCAGCAGCAATGAATGTAGCACTTGGTTTTAAGGTATACAAGCAAAGAGAAACATTACACGGAATAATATTATTTGTAGTAGGATTTTTTATGTTAGTTTTATCAATAATAGGATTTATGGTGGCATTATAATGAAATCAAAAATACTAGCAAAGCTAAAGGGTACAACAGGTTATGTTTCTGGACAGGAATTATGTCAGGAATTTAATGTATCCAGAACAGCTATTTGGAAGATTATTAATAAATTAAGAGATGAAGGATACGAAATAGAGGCTGTAAGCCATAAGGGCTATAGAATAGTCAATGCACCTGATATTTTATCCCAGAATGAAATAGAAAGCGTTGTAGATAATTACAAAATAGTCTATAAGGATGAAATTGACTCTACCAACAACTATGCAAAAAGACTGGCAGAGGATGGCGAAAAAGAGGATATGCTTATAGTCAGTGATTGCCAGACAGCAGGCAGAGGCAGGAATGGAAGGAGCTTTGCGTCCCTTAAGGGCAAGGGTATTTTTATGACCTTACTTAAGCACCCAAAGCTAGAACCGCAAAAGGCATCTATGGTTACTATTGTTACAGCTATGGCAGTCAGAGAAGGAATTTTTAATGCTACAGGGCTGGAATGTAATATAAAATGGCCTAATGATATTGTTTATGACGGCAAAAAGGTTTGTGGTATTCTTACAGAGATGAGTGCTGAAATGCAAAATATCAATTATGTGGTTATTGGAATAGGCATAAATACATCAAATGAAAGCTTTTCAGAGGATATAAAGGATGTGGCTGTATCTATAAAAATGACTGGTAAGAATACAATTAAAAGAAGCAGCATTATAGAGCAGGTAATAAAAAGCTTTGATAAATACTTTACAGAGTTTGAAAAAACAAGTGATTTAGAGTATCTTCGTGAGGAATACAATAAGTATCTGGTAAATGCAGGCAACAAAGTAAGGATTGTATCTGAGGACACAGACTACGAGGCTATTGCCTTAGGCATTGACCACGAAGGCCGTCTGCTTGTAAATAAAGATGGAAAAATAATAAAAATAGTATCTGGAGAAGTTTCAGTACGAGGAGTCTACGGTTATGTATAACAAAAATACAGTATTATGCGGCTCAAACGCATATGAACAAAAATATTATTTTAATGATGAATTTGATAGATTACCAGAATCTATTAAGGACGAATTAAAGGCAATGTGTGTGCTTTTTACGGAGGATATAGGTGGAATACTCACTTTGGAATACACAGAGGACGGTAATCTGGAGTTTGATGTCCTTTGCGATGAAGGAGATTTACTTTTTGATGATATAGGCTGTGGCTTAAAAATAAAGCAGCTTAGAACAGAAAAAAGAGAGCTGTTGGAAGCATTGGAAATGTACTACAAAGTATTTGTTCTTGGGGAAGATATGTAGTATAGGAGATACTAGATGAAAATTGGAAATGTAGAAATTGCAAACAATGTAGCCTTAGGACCAATGGCTGGTGTGACTGATTTGCCTTTTAGGAAGCTTTGCAAGGAAATGGGCTGTGGACTTATGTACACAGAAATGGTTAGTGCAAAGGCTATATTATACAACAATAAAAATACAGATGAGCTTTTAAGGGTGGATGAGGGCGAAAGACCTATTGCAGTACAGCTTTTTGGCTCTGACCCTGATATAATGGCAGAAATGGCGGCAAGGATTGAAGCAGGCCCTTATGATTTTATTGATATTAATATGGGCTGCCCTGTGCCTAAGATTGTAGGCAATGGGGAAGGCTCAGCACTTATGAAGAATCCAAAGCTGGCTGGTGATATTGTAGCTGCAATGGCAAAAAAATGTAAAAAGCCTATAACAGTAAAAATTCGCAAGGGCTTTGATGATGAAAATATAAATGCTCCAGAATTTGCAAAAGTGCTAGAGGCAAATGGAGCTAGTGCAGTAGCAGTTCACGGAAGAACCAGAGAGCAGTATTACACAGGTAATGCTGATTGGGACATTATAAGTAAGGTTAAAGCAGCAGTAAATATTCCTGTAATTGGAAATGGAGATATTACAACACCTGTTGACGCAAAAAAAATGATAGAGCAGACAGGCTGTGACGGAGTGATGATAGGACGAGCAGCCAGAGGAAATCCGTGGATATTTAAAGAAGTATCTCATTATCTTGCAACAGGAGAACTGATAGAGCGTCCAACACTTGATGAAGTACGGAAAATGATACTTAGACACGCAAGAATGTTGGTAGAATACAAGGGCAATTTTATTGGAATCAGAGAGATGCGAAAGCATGTTTCCTGGTATATATCAGGGTATCCACATTCAGCAGCAATACGAAATCAGGTAAATATGGTGGAAAGTATTGAGGAGCTGGAAGAACTGATAAATGAAAAAGTTAGCATCATAGTAGACACAAAGACAGCAAATAATTAAATGGGAAAGATTTAAACTATAGATTTTTAAATTGTAAGTGTCTAAAGTGTAAAGGAGAAAGATATGTTATTAGTTGTTGATGTAGGAAATACAAATATTACCTTAGGTTTATTTGAAGATGAAAATATAGTGGGAAATTATAGAATGACTACCACTACTCCAAGAACATCAGATGAGTTTGGATATATGCTTAGAAGTATTTTGGGAAAATATGCAGATAGTGTGGAAGGAGTTATTATTTCCTCAGTAGTGCCTAATATTATGTATTCTCTTACCAATGGCTTTAAGAAGTATTTTGGAATTAATCCGTATATTGTAGGTCCGGGAACAAAAACTGGCATAAAGCTTACTACACCAAATCCAAGGGAGGTTGGAGCCGACAGGATTGTTGATGTAGTAGCAGGTTATACAATTTATGGAGGACCAGTCATAGTAATTGATTTTGGAACAGCTACCACATATGATTTAGTTACTAAGGATGGCTCGTTTATAGCAGCAGTTACCTCGCCGGGAATTAAAATTTCTGCAAAGGCATTATGGGAGGATACAGCTAAGCTTCCAGAGGTAGAAATCAAAAAGCCAGATACAATACTTGCAAATGACACAATTACCAGTATGCAGGCAGGACTTGTATATGGTTACATTGGCCAGACCGAGTACATTATAGATAAAATCAAGGAAGAAAGCGGATTTAGTGACTGCAAGGTTGTAGCCACAGGTGGACTTGGAAGAGTTATTTGCGATGAAACAAAGAAAATAGATATATATGATAAGGATTTGACTCTTAAAGGCTTGAAGATAATTTATGACAGGCAGAATAAGAGCAGGTAAATAAGAGTAAGCAGGATAAGAAATTAAGAAAGAGTAAGATGAGAAAAATAGGAAAGAGTAAGATAAGAAAAAGCAAGATAAGTATAAGTAAAATAAAGGCAGGCAGAACTAAGCATAAAAGTTGGAAAATATAAAGGAAGGAGTGTATGGTGAAAGGGGAAATTTTATAGTGAAAAGGGAATTTGTATAGCTGAAGTGGAAATAAACTTTTCACTTCTGAGGGAATTTGTATAAGGAAAAGACAGCTACGGGATATTGACAATATATCAAAAAATATATTATAATATTTTGAACTGTCTAAAGAGATGGCTTATACATTCTGGAAAATTTTTTTAATCGATAAGTGTTATTGTGTAAAGTTTTCAGATGTATATAAGAATATTAAAAGTCAGGAAGGTATTTAGGATGGCAGAAAAGAAAAATATACTAACATACGAAGGACTTACAAAGTTAGAGAATGAATTACAGGATTTAAAGGTTGTTAAAAGAAAAGAAGTAGCTCAGAAAATTAAGGAAGCAAGAGAACAGGGTGACTTGTCAGAAAATGCTGAATATGATGCTGCTAAGGACGAGCAGAGAGATATTGAAGCCCGTATTGAAGAATTAGAGAAAATCCTTAAGAATGCAGAAGTTGTAGACGAGGATGAGATTGATACAAAGAAAATCAATGTTGGCTGTAGAGTTGTTCTTGTTGACAAGGATACAAAGGAAGAAATTGAGTTCAAGATTGTAGGCTCAACAGAGGCAAACAGCCTTAAAAATATGATTTCTAACGAATCGCCTATAGGCAGAGAGCTTATGGGCAGAAAGGTTGGAGAAACAGTTGTAGTTGAAGCTCCAAGTGGAGAATTCAAATACAAAATAAAGGAAATTCAAAGATTAGTAAACTAGGACTGTGAAAGGAAAGAAGTAGAAAATGGCTGAACAGAACAATAATCAGAATGTACAAGATATAAATGCTCTTTTAAAGGTTAGAAGAGAAAAGCTTGCAGATTTGCAGGAAAGAGGCAAAAATCCATTTGAGATTACAAAATATGATGTTACACATCATAGTCAGGAAATCAAAGACAACTTTGAAGAATTAAACGGCAAGTCTGTAACTGTAGCTGGCCGTATTATGGCAAAGAGAGTAATGGGTAAAGCTTCCTTCTGTAACATTCAGGATTTACAGGGAAATATTCAGTCATATGTTGCCAGAGATAACATTGGCGAGGAATCTTACGCAGACTTTAAAAAGTACGATATTGGTGATATTGTTGGTATTAAGGGTGATGTTTTTGAAACAAAGACAGGTGAAAAGTCTATTCATGCCGTAGAAGTGGTTTTACTTTCAAAATCATTACAGATATTACCAGAAAAGTTCCACGGACTTACAAATACTGATATTAGATATAGACAAAGATATACAGACCTTATTATGAATGCAGAAGTAAAGGATACTTTTGTTAAGCGTTCAAAGATTATTAGCGCAATTCGTAAATATTTAGGAAATGAAGGCTTCCTTGAGGTTGAAACTCCAATGCTTGTAGCAAATGCAGGTGGTGCAGCCGCAAGACCATTTGAAACTCATTTCAATGCACTTGACGAGGACTTAAAGCTTCGTATTTCATTAGAATTATACCTTAAAAGACTTATTGTTGGCGGTCTTGAAAGAGTATACGAAATCGGTCGTGTATTTAGAAATGAAGGTCTTGACACAAGACATAACCCAGAGTTTACATTAATGGAGCTTTATCAGGCATACACAGACTACAACGGAATGATGGACTTAACAGAAAACTTATACCGTTATGTAGCAAAAGAGGTGCTTGGTACAACTACTATCGTTTACAATGGGATTGAAATGGATTTATCAAAGCCATTTGAGCGTATTACAATGGTTGACGCAGTTAAGAAGTACGCAGGTGTAGATTTTAACCAGATACATACTCTTGAAGAAGCAAGAGCAGTAGCAAAGGAACACCATGTAGAATTTGAGGAGCGCCACAAGAAGGGTGACATCTTAAACTTATTCTTTGAGGAATTTGTAGAGGAGCATCTTATCCAGCCAACCTTCCTTATGGACCACCCAGTTGAGATTTCTCCACTTACAAAGAAGAAACCAGAAAATCCAGAATATGTAGAGCGTTTCGAGTTCTTTATGAATGGCTGGGAAATGGCAAACGCTTACTCAGAGCTTAATGACCCTATCGACCAGAGAGAAAGATTTAAGGCTCAGGAAGAACTTTTAGCTCAGGGTGATGATGAGGCAAACACAACAGATGAGGACTTCTTAAATGCCCTTGAAATCGGTATGCCACCAACAGGCGGTATTGGATTTGGTATTGATAGAATGTGTATGTTGCTGACAGATTCAGCGGCTATAAGGGATGTGTTGTTGTTCCCGACAATGAAGAGCTTGGAGAAATAAATCCAGTAAAATCAAAGTGTTCGGAGATTGGAAGGTATAAATTGCGACCGATTTGCGACTAATAAAGAGAATACGTTCAAAGATATTATATGAAAAGCGGAAGGACGTTGTGTTTGACCGCTTTTTTACATAAGGATGGTGTGCAATGAAAAAATATTCGAATGAAAAAGATGGTCAAAAAGATTTTTTTGAATCATATCTTACATTAGTGAATAATCAGTTGTCTATGGAAGATGTATTGTCTGACAATACAGATGGTGTTATAAATGGTAACTTACTTGAGTTTAAAATAAACATTAATGATTTGAATACTGTATTATTTCAAGCAATAAAGTATCAATCAGCATTAAGGATTAAAGGAAAGAATGTACCTGCAAATATACTATTAATTTCTTTAAATGATGCTAAGGCATATCTTTATAAAACAGATGATTACTTAGAGGATATTGAGAGAGTATATCAAGGTGGTGCTTCTAAAGATAATTTTGGTTTTGTATCTGATTCGCCATTTGCTACATATTGCTATGATAATCCATTGGATGAAGCAAACTTGATTATGGTATTGCGTTCGAATGAGTTTACAAAGATTAATATTGATGAAAATTGTATTGTAGGGTGGGCAACTCGTTATTATAAGGAAAATCCAACGGCAAAGAAAGCAGATTTTATTGGTGATGAAACAGGTAAAGTAAAAATTATTGGAGAAATTAGGGCTCCTAAATATTTTAAAGAATATATAAATCCGTATAATGGGAAAGATAATGTAAAATTCAAGTATTTAATGGATAAGTTAAATGATACATTGTCAAAAAAGAATTTGGGAGCATTTTACACACCAGAGCAGTATTGTGAAAAATCGGTCGAGTTAGTCCGTGAGGCAATAAAGAGAGTTCCAGATGGGAATGATTATGTAATAATTGACCGGTGTGCAGGAACGGGTAATTTGGAATCTAAACTGTCTATTGATGAATTGTCGCATACAATAGTCTCAACGGTAGAATACTATGAGTATAAAGTATTAGTGGAACTACTAGGTGATAAGGTTAGACACATAATACCACCCACAGAGAAAGAGGATACATTTAATATGGGACTTGTACGTGGTGCGGATGCTCTTAGTAAAGAGTATATAGAGAATCCTATTATTAAGCAGTATATTAACAATCCTAATTGCACAATTATTTTGTATGAAAATCCTCCGTATGCGGAAACAACATCTTTAGAACATCAAAGAACAAAACAATCTAAAACATCATCTGGATGGAAAAATAGTTTTGTTGTCACTGAGATGAAAAAGGAAGTAAAAGGTTCAGCAGTAAATGATTTAGGAAATACATTTATCTGGTCGGCATTTAAGTACTATTTAAGGCAGAATACAGATAGTTATATTGTTTATTCACCGTGTAAATATTGGAAATCTCAACATTTAATTAACAAGCGTTTTATCCGTGGTTTTGCATATAATAGGAAACATTTTCATACCAATATTGATGCGTGTATTATGGTTGCACTGTGGTCTAATGAGGATAAAGATTTAGAATGTTTACAGTTAGAAGGATATGATATTGAAGAGAATGGTAATCTTTCAAGTTGTGTAAAACTTGATATTAAGCGTGTATATAATATGTTTAGTTCAAAATATTATGACAAGAGAACATTTACAAATGCATCAACTGATGGAATAATAATAGGACTAAATGGGTTGGAAGCATCAGATGATGTAAAGAAAAGAATTAAGCCTATATACAGTGATGAAATGTTAGGATATATGGTTGCTGACAGTATTGGGTTTGATAATCCAGATGCAAAATCTAGTTTGTTAATTGCGGGAAGATATAATGGTAATGGTTTTTATATTAGGAAAGATAATTATTTAGAGAAATTGCCAATGTTTTGTGCATCACGTTATATTACATATAATCGTGAATGGACAGAGCGTGCACGTATTATGAAATCAGCAGATGGTTATAATAATTATTTTAAAGATATTAAAAATAGAAAATTAGATGACTATTTGCGAAAATGTTTGTTATTTACATGCCTAGAAATGCAGAATCATATGAGAACGTTTAGGGGAAGTGATGGAAGATTTTATAGAAATGAATTGTGCTTAGATGACACAAATGGTGATACATTAGCAACAGTAGAAATTAAAAAAATGAAATGTACTGAAATGGAGAAGCGGTTAATAGAGCAGTGGAGTAAAGTTCTACAATCAGCAAAGAGTACGAGAGAATATAACTCTCAATATACATATGGATTGTATCAGATTATTTGCGAACTAAATATATCATACAAGGATGATGAAACAGATAAAACAGTTTATGTATATCCGGAGTTAAACGGAAATATACAAACATTAAAAAAACTTGTTAAAGAATACTATAATGATGAAATTGTTCCAATACTGTTTGAGTATGAATTACTGAAATAGAATAGGTGTATTAAATTATAATTGGTAAAAAGTCAGTTGTTTAATTTTGGCAACTGGCTTTTTTTATTTTTGTCTGCAACCGCGATGAGTACGTAACCAAGATAAATACCGAGATGAAATATTTCTTCAAAAACGATTGGGGAAATATTGCCATGTTATTGTTTAGATTAAATCAAGTTAAAATTTTAGCAGGAGAGATTGAACGCTTAGAAGGATTGCGTAATCAAATTGAAAAATCACGAAATGAAGAATATAAGAGAGATTATTATGAAAATTTAAAATCTTGCAAAGATGAATACCGCAGATTATCACGAGAAAATTTATTGGAAGGTCTGGATTTGAGTGAGGAAGAAAAAAGAATGGCATATTTGGTTTATTATGAAAATGTGGAATGGAAGGATGCAATGTATAAGGCATTAAGTGAAAAAATGCTTGAGAAAATTTGTGATGATGAAAGTGGTAAATTGGAAAGAAAAACTCTGAATGCTTTGAAAAAGCACATTTATAAAACTATACAAGTTTATTATGATTACCAAAAAAAGAAAGAGAATTAAAGTTGTCACAGTGTGCCTACTGGTTGGATTTATACTGAAATCATGAAAGGAGGGACAGCACAGAAAAATCCGATGGCGTGGGAAATATTAAAAGAAAGGAGGCGTCATATGAAAGCTCAAATTGACAACAATGTAATGAAAGCATCTGCATTAGAAGTTCCAGCTACTGGTATTATTCCAGATATTGCTGTAGTAAAGAATATACGTATTTCAAATGTACTTGATGCAGAAGGTAAGAAAACAGATAAGGTTGAAGCCGTACGTTACGATTGCGTGAATCCAGATAATTTTACTACTTTTACCGTAAAGGTAGAAACAACACGTCCGGTTGTGACCAAGGAGATTTTAGAGACATCAGAAGAGCCTATTTACATTGCAATTCCAGTATCTGAGGTTGTAATCAGACCGTATGCTATCGAGTTTGGGAAAGCAAAGGTTTCAATTGTTGCACCGTATGTTAAATTGGCAGAGAATTAAGAGTGTGGGGGATTTATCCCCTACACAACAATGATAAGGAGATAAAGAGATGGTAATAAGGGTAAAAAGAGATAATCAAAGCGGACTTAAAGCTATTGTCGTAGGTGGTCTTGAGAAAGACTGTAGTGGTATAATAAATTTGTAACACCTTGTTCGAATAATATATTATAATATTACTCAAACAAGGAGGACATTATTATGTTGGTACGTTACAGTGAAGATTTCAAAAAAGAAGTAGTCAAAGCCTATATGGCAGGCGATAAATCAATACCGCAAATTGCTATTGATTTTAATGTTGCAAAAAGTTCCGTTAGCAAATGGGTTAACGAATACAAAGAAGAATGCCTCTATACCACAAATACAATCTCTGAATCTAATGAAGCCAAGGAGATTAGAAGATTAAATCAGTTTCTTAACGAAAAAGACAAAGAGATTGCTTTCTTAAAAAAAAGCAGCGGCATTCTTCACGAAGGAAATCGATTAGTGGTATATCGGTTCATCGATGACAATAAAAATATATTTGGTTTAAGATGGCTATGCCAGAAGTTTGGTATTAGTCCTAATTGTTATTACAATTACAAAAAGGATGCTAAACAGGAATATCATAAGCGTTTGGCACATATCTTTGAGCTTATAAAATATGTTTATTATACTAATAATCGTGTTATAGGCTATAGGGCTATGCGCATTTTTATTAAGCGTTATGGATATGAAGTGAGCAATACCACAATGCATAAATATATGAACAAGGAATTGAATCTTTGTGCAGTAATTATGCATTCTAAGGCAGGTTATAAGACTGGCAAAAAGAATAAAATTTTTGACAATCTCTTAAACCAGAATTTTACTGTAGACTGCAAAAACAAAGTATGGTGCACAGATTTCACATACATGCGCCAGCCAAATGGGAAATTCAGATACAACTGTTCAATTATTGATTTATATGACAGGTCTGCTGTTGCTTCATTAAACAGCAATTCTTTTTTGCGGAAACTAGGAATAGTTGTTTCAATAAAAGTGTGATAGAATGGGAGAAGAATAAATGCTTGATTATAGGAAGTATATGGAATAGATGTTATGTGACAAAGAGGAAAGCTATTATGGAAAATGAACTGCGAAAAGCTATAGAAGAATGGGTTGAATATCGGATTGAGCAAAACAAGGAATTAGAAAAGAAATACCCACCTAATCCACCGAATGATGTATGTAAAATGGCTTATATGAAAGGGCTTTTAATTGAAAATAGTTTTGAACCTGAAGTTGGCGAGATGAATGAATTATTTGAAGTAGAGCATGAAAAAGTATTCGTATGGACACATGAAAAAGATAGAAATTCATCTATCATAATTAAAGTAGACCTGGAAGTTAAGAATATGCCATTTTGGAAAAATATTGCAAGCATTATGTGGCTGGCTATGCAATATGCAAATTCTTTTGAGGGGATTTCAGCAGATTGGTATGAATATAGATGGATATACTATTTCAATTCTAATAAAAACTTAGCAGAACAAGTATTCAATAACCTTGAACGGTTTGATAATGTACATTTAACAAATGGAAGAATCATAAAAGCGACTGATATTGGAAATCTTGCACCGGAAATAGAGCTAATGATACGTGATGATAAGGCATATACAGCGATGATGATGTTGAGCAATTCATTTATACAACATTATATTTGCTTGATTTGTGAGTTGAGTAGTTATCCATATCATGACCATTTGGCGGAAGAACCGGAAATATGGGAACATGCAGCAATAATCCCAAATATGGAAGTGGCAGTAGTTCAAGCGTGTAGGAGTGTAGAAGGAATATTAGGAGAACCACCTAATTCCCAAAAGCAAGGAGCGGTAATGAAACATAAAAAAAGATGGGAGGAATTAACAGGAATTAATCCGGATAGCATATTTGAAAAAGCAAATATGTCATATTGGGATTTTTATTACAAATTATTTTTTGAACTAAGAAATCCATCAGCACATAGTTATGGGAACCTCAATTATAAATTGGAAAAGGCAAAAACCGTTCAAGCACAATGTTTTGCTGCAATTATTGTTCGTGATTATTTTAATAAGCATGTGTTAGAATTAAAAGAGGCTCAGAAAAAACTGAATTTTAATTTAAGCTTACTTGATAGAGTAAGTGATGTAATGAGTACAAAAATAACAAAATAACCCTCGATAATTTGATTAGCATGTTAAAAGCAATCAGGCTACAGAAGTAAAAAGCAATTATGGTAGAAGTAACTGAATTGAGGAAGGAACAAGATGGATTGACTTTGTAAATAAAAGAAGTTATAATTTGATGCAGATTACTATGTGTTTTCCTATTTGATTATTACCCTACATCATTTACATCAAATTTTACATCATTTGCCCGCAAATTGACTCAAAGAAGGGGCAAAGATATAAGGGAGGGGATAATTTGAAATTGAGTAATTTATATAGTACGAGTACCAACTTGGGCAAGTATGAGAGAACCGCAAAAAAAGTCCCGACAATGAAGAGCTTGGATAAATAAGTCCTTGATTTTACTAGGGTTGTAGAGAGTTTAACTACATATAATACGTCAATCGATGTAAAAAATGAGCTAATTTGATGTTTATGTTAGCGAAAATATGATATTATGACCTCACTGGATATATTAGTCTGGTGAGGTTTAATTATTTATTAAGACTTTAGGAGATGAAATGTGAAAAAAACATTTAAAATGCCTGCAAAGCAAAATTTAAAAGGGAGAAGTTCAACAATTAGTAATGCATTTGCTATATCTATAACACCATACATAAGACCATCAGATGATGAACTGAATGCATATTATGATTTGTTGGGGATTAAGGAAGGTCAATGTGCATACTGTTTAGGAGATGGAAATGGTCGCGATCATTTAAAACCTCTTGTTGATGCAGGAATGCCGACTGGATATATTACGGATATACATAATTTGGTTCCGTGCTGTCAAAAGTGCAATAGTTCCAAAGGTTCTAAATCTTTTAGTGAATGGTATAAAGATGAAAAAAATACGGAAAGATTATTGAAGCTTGGTTTAAGTGTAAGTGATATAGAAGAAAGGTATGAAAGAATATTAAAATTCGAACAAATGATTCCTGAACCATTAGATTATGAGAGCATAGTCGGAGAAGAATTATGGGATGAATATAGGAAAAGAAGGAGGCATCTTTTAGAAGAATTAAATGAAAATCAAAAGTTTTGCGATAGACTTAGTGTTATAATAATGAAACATATTACAGAAGATAATTAAAAATACAAGACAATTAGAAATAGGGTTTAGTTATCTTGTATTTGTAGCTATATACAAATAAACCGACTGCTATGCAGGTGCCCCCGAATGAATTTTAGATTCAGACAAAACTCCTATGCTATAATAAGGAGAAGTTAGCCAACTATTTATAGCAGGCAATGGAAAAAAACTAATAGTAAAGTAGTTTATTATACTAATTAACAGTGATTTGAAACCTAAAAAATGAAAATAGTTATCAAAATTACAGTGATGGAAAATCATTCGATGTAAGGGGAGTTTTTTGTAAATGTAGTGATGTAATAACCTTTATAGATATTATAATTTACGATTGGAGAAAAAAATGGGAATAAGAATGTATGAATGTGGTTTTGGAGATTGTTTTCGATTGAGAAGAAAAAATGACACTGATTTGTATGTTGATTTTGGTATTCACAATTCATCGTGGTCATCTGAAGAAAGAAAGAATAGATTTATGTATATTATAAATGATATGGAAAATGAAAAAGATTTCCTACTATCTCATTATCACGATGATCATTATAATGGAGTTATTTATATGGCGAAGAACACCAAACATAAATTTAGAGATGTTTATGTACCTGATGTGTGGAATATGCCAGAAAGTGTTCATATTACATCATTGATGTTACTTAGAGATATTTTTACAAAAAGTATTATATGTGGTGAAAACACAATAATTGATTTTTTTGAATCTATTTGCACAAATAGAAGTACAATCTATTTTTTGTCTAGAGGAAGTAAATTTCATAAAAATCAATATTTAGTATTGTGGCCAGAAAAAGGATATGTTGCAGATAAAGCAGAAAAAATATTCACAAAAATGCAGGAAGAAATGTCCAATGTTCATATAGAGCAAATTCAAATGATTGCAAGTAGACTTAATGAACTTATACTTCAGGCCGGAAAAACGGATTTTGGTGAAAATATGAAAAATTATAGTGGACAATTTTCTGAGTTAGAAGAGCAATATGTGGATTTAAAATATCAAATTGAATCAGGATATAATAATAAGTTTAAAAATAAGATGCAATATAAATTAACGAGATTTGGAAATGAAATAAGTATTGTATTTCAAAATTGTTCAGGTGATAAAAATATTTTATTCACTGGCGATTTTGGAAAGAAAATTAATTGGTCTTATATTGAAGATAATAAAGATAATGTTGTCGAAATGAAGGATAAGTACAATATTATAAAAGTGCCCCACCATGGAACAAAACCATATTATCATTCTTTTGTTAACAGAGTAAGAGACGATTCGATATTTTTAATTACTAATGGTAATTCAAGGAAAAATTGGTGTATATCAGAAAAGTATTTCCAAGATTCGATATATTTACATAATGATATGATTTGTTCAGTAAATATGTCATTGTCACACAAGTGCAAAGAAATATATCCATGTAAATATGTTGATGTGTAATGTAAAAAAATATATAGAAAGAAGTGTATATTTAGTATTGTGACTGAGATGTTAGAAAAGGCTAATATTAAAGGCAATCCACAAATAGTGCAGATGAAATATATAGATGAGATAAATGTTGAGAAAACTTATAAGGATAACTACGATAGTGTGTTATTTATTCAATTTGCGAAAGGTGAACATATTGTGGTTGTTGGTGCAGGAAAAGATTATGTAAAGAATCCAATATATACGAAGCCGAGATAATTATTAATTATCACAGAAGACCTAATATTTAACTATTTACAGAAAAACTTTCACACACTCTGTAGAAATATGAATGAAGCCAGCCTCTGAGAAGGCAGCTTCTCACTACCTTCCATACCTACTTGCACTTAGGAATTTATTATCATGCTCCAGCTGGTTAAGGTTATGTCCTTGCGAGCACAGAATATCTCTTTTAAGACTGATAAGATTAACATCGGAATTAAGTGTTGTCGCAATCTGGTGGCCGTCATATCCTTTATATATAAGGTCAATAATATCATCATCAGTAATGCTTATCTGGTTAGCAATGGTTAATCAAAACAATGTGAAGCTATCACATCGAAAAAATATATTTCATAGATTGACTTGTAACGCAAAAGACATTACAATAAAAGAAAGATGGAGGTGTATTCTATGGGAAAAA